>NICF_comb_assmDRAFT_10002910_pt1 | contig 12638 bp, 14 predicted proteins | sample NewIslPassag4_SG_FD_11279 | JGI IMG/M metagenome (IMG submission 11279) | reverse complement strand
GCACTACGTGCAGGATCCGGGTTTATCGGTGGAGGAAGAAGTACGGGGGCCTGGGCGTGTCGGAGCTGCGCGAGCTCAAGCAGCTCAAGGAAGAGAACCGGAAGCTGAAGCAGCTCGTGGCCGATCTCTCGCTGGACAAGAGCCTCTTGCAGGAGGCGCTGCGAAAACAATGGTGACGCCCACGCAGGTGCGGGCGGTGGTGACGTGGGCGAGAGATTCGTACCGTCTGAGCGAGAGGAGGGCGTGCCAGGCGGTCGGGGCGAACCGCTCGAGCGTGCGGTACCGAAGCGTGCGGCAGAGCCGGGATGCACTGCGCCGTCGGCTGAGGGAGTTGGCCGCGGTGCGGGTCAGCTGGGGCTACAAGCGGCTCCACGTGCTGCTGCGGCGAGAGGGCTGGCGTGTCAATCACAAGCTGGTCTACCGGCTCTACACGGAAGAGCGGCTGGCGCTCAAGCGGAGGCGGCCGAAGCGGCGCAAGAGCGCGGCTCCTCGCGAGGTCCGGCCGCTCGTCTCTCGAGCGGACCAGCGCTGGGCGATGGACTTCGTCCACGACGTGCTGGCGGACGGCCGCACGATCCGGATCCTGGCAGTGGTGGACGTCTTCTCGCGGGAGTGCCTCGCGCTGGTGCCCAGGACGTCCTTTCGCGCAGAAGACGTCTGCCGCTGTCAACGTCGGTCGAAATCTGACCCACCCCTGACGGTGGAAAACTGACCCACCGCCGGTGTTTATTCGGGCGGGTCGCCTCCTTTCGCCGGGAGCGGGAGGGAGTGCGTGAAGAGGCCGGCCTGCCTCTTCTCCTTCAAGCGGTAGCTCTCGCCCCGGATGTTGATGACGTGCGAGTGGTGGAGCAGGCGGTCCAGGATCGCGCTTGCGATCACCGGATCGCCGGCAAACACCTCGCCCCAGGCGCTGAAGCCCTTGTTGCTGGTCACGATCATGCTGCCGCGCTCGTACCTCTTGCTGATCACCTGGAAGAGCAGGTTGCTCTGCAGCTTGTCGAGCGGCAGGTAGCCGATCTCGTCGATGATCAAGAGGCTCGGGTTCGTGTAGACCTTGAGCTTCTCCTCGAGCCGGTTCTCCTGGAATGCCCTCGAGAGCGCGCTCACGAGGTCGTCGGCCGTGGTGAAGAGCACGCGCCGGCCGGCCTCGCAGCCTTGAGGCCGAGGCCGACCGAGAGCATGGTCTTGCCGGTCCCCGGCGGGCCGACCAGGATCACGTTCTCGCCGTGCTCGAGGAAGCGCAGCGTCTGGAGGTCGCGCACGAGCCTGCGGTCGACCGTGGGCTGGAAGTCGAAGTCGAATTGCTCGAGCGACTTCTTGTACGGGAAGGCCGCAAAGCGCTGGAGCATCTCGACCTTGCGCTCGCGGCGCTCCTCGAGTTCGACCTCGAGGAGGCGCGAGAGGAAGTCCAGGTAGCCGGCCTTCTCCCGGGCGCAGGCCTGAGCGATCGTGTCGACCACCGGGGCGATCCGCGTGAGCTTGAGTGCTCGCAGCTGCTCCTCAAGACGCTCGCCCTGGAGCGGCAGCGCCATCTTGAGCGGCCGCGGGCTCACCGGGCCACCTCCGTGAGCATGGGCGAGTGCGCCCCGACGGCCACCTGCTCGTAGACCGAGAGGTCGCGCATCTCGACCTCGACCTCGGGCAGCGCCCACGCCGGCGCCGTGGCGGCGAGAGCGGACCGCTCCGGCGTGGCCGTCGGTGCCGGCTTCGCGAGCGTCCGTTGCCAGAGGCCGGCGACGTGCTCGGGAAGCGTGATCGTCTGCCCCTTGCCGGCACGCAGCCGGTGGTGGGCAATCACCTCTCCGGCGCGCTCGACCTCGATCCGCTCCTCGGGGTAGCGGCGCACCAGCACCGCCGCGCTGCCGTGCTGCCAGGGCACGCTGTAGCGATTGCCCTCGAAGCTGAAGTGGCAGTCCTTGTGCACCTTCCTCGGCTCGGTCCACGTGAGATCGTAGGGCCGCACCGAGGCGAGCGGCACGAGCCCTTCCTTGGGCAGCCGGTCGAAGGGCCGCTCGCGCGTCGTGCCGTGGATCCGGACGTTCGCCACCGTGTCGAGCCAGTGGCGAGCCGCGCGGTTCCACTCCGCCGGTGCCTGGTAGCGCCCCAGGTTCGGGTAGACGAGCGACGTCCAGATGTACTCCATCGGCCGCTCGACCTTGCCCTTGGTCTGGGCGCGCCGGACCTTGCAGAGCCGGAGCGTGAGCCCGTAGTGGCCAAGGAAGTCCAGAAAGCGGGGGTGCAGCGTCGAGTCCTCCACCGTCTCGCCGCGCCGGAGCACGACCGTCTTCGGGTTGTCGAAGAGGAGCGTTCGCGGAACTCCACCGAAGTACTCGAAGCTCTGGACGAGCCCGTAGAGCAGCTCCTGGACGACCATGCGGGTCGTGAAATACACGAAGAGCGTCCGCGACCAGCCGAGCACGGGGGCAAGCGCGTAGAGCTTGCGCCCGTCCGGTAGCCGCCCGAACTCGCTCCAGTCGACCTGGAGCTGGTCGCCCGGCGCGGTCTCGAAGCGCACGGTCAGCTCCTCGAGGCGTCGCCGCTCGGCGCGGAGCGGACGGATGAAGTCCTTGACGAGCGTGATCTGACCCGTGTAGCCGCGCTCACGCAGCTCGCGAAGAAGCACGGTCGCATGGATCTCGGGCTTCTCCTCGATTCGCTTCGTCAAGTAGTCCTTGTGCGGCTCCAGAATGCTCGGCCTCTTCGGTCGCGCCGCGTAGTGCGGCGGCTTCTCGTCGCGAAGATAGCGCCGCACGGTGTTGCGGCTGATTCCGAGCTCTTTGGCGATGCTGCGAATCGATCGCCCCTGGCGATGCATGGCTTTGATGTCCACCCAGGCCTCCAGTGTGAGCATCCCGGCCTCCGGCTCTGCGGCAGAGAGAAAGGTCCGGGATCATCGTACATTCGCGGGCGAGTCGTGGCCTCTGCCGCTTCGCGGCTCCGGCCCGACTCCCCCGCCGCCTGGGGTGGGTCAGTTTTCAACCGTCGCCAGAGGGTCAATTTTGAACCGGCGATGACATCCGGCCCCTCGACCGCCACGAGGCCAACCTCTTCTTCCGCCTCGTGAGCGCCCGCTACGAGAAGGGCTCGATCGTCCTGACCAGCAACAAGCACGTGCGCGACTGGCCCGAGATCTTCGCCGGTGACGAGATCCTCACCACGGCGATCCTCGACCGGCTGCTCCACCACGTCCACCTGGTCCACATCGACGGGCGCAGCTACCGCCTCCGCGAGCTCGATCGCCTTCTCGAACCCCAAGCCCCGGGTGCTTCTCCACCGCCCGAGAGAGGAGGAGAAATCAAGAAAACCTGAACCAGGGGGTGCGCAAAAGTAGGTGTCCCCCAACTGCGCAAATCTGGGTGTCCCTGGACAACTGGTCGACTTTCAGGGCATCCGCTACGCCATGCCTGCGCCCTCGTGCGGCCTTCCGGCGACGCTCTTTCTCTACCCGGACCGGGTGCGGATCGTGGCCGCCGGCGGGCGCTTCGAGGCGACCCATCCGCGCTTTCCCCTGTTCGGCAAGACGAGCTACCTGCCGGGCCAGCGCGCCGAGCAGCTGGCCGCGGTCGCCGGGACGAGGAAGCGGCTCTACTTCATGCGGGAGCGGCTCCTGGAGCTGGGTCCCGTGGGCGAGGGCTACCTGACCGAGCGGATCCATGCCCGGCCCCACACCTGGAAGGGCGACGTCGAGCGTCTCTTCGCCCTGCTCGAGGAAGTGGGCGAGGAGCGCTTCACGCGCCTGCTCAAGCGCGCCCTCTTCATGCGGCTCTTCGGCGCCGAGTACGTGGTCCAACTCGCTGCGCGAGCGGAGGTGGCCTCATGAGCGTCGCAGCGACGCTGGACCTCGAGGGCATGCTGCGCCGCCTGCACCTGCCCACCGTGAGGCGGCTCTACGCCGAGCTCGCCAGGCGAGCCGAGGAGGAGGGCATGAGCTACCGCGACTACCTGGCCACGCTCGCGGCCGAGGAGATCGCCCACCGGGCCCAGACGCGGATCACGCGCTCGGTCCGCAAGGCGCGCTTCCCTTTTCTTCGCACGATCGAGGAATTCGACTTCACCTTCCAGACCTCCGTGCGGCTCCAGATGCTCGGCAGCCTGCTCGGCCCCGAGCTGGTGAGCGAGGGCCGCTGCGCCATCTTCAGTGGCCCGCCCGGCCGAGGAAAGACCCACCTGGCGGTGGCCGTGGCCTACCGGGCGATCCAGAACGGCTTCGAGGCGCGCTTCACCACNGCCGACGAGCTGATCGGCGAGCTGTCCGCGGCCGCCGCCCAGGGGCGGCTCGAGGCCGCACTCGAGCCCTACGTGCACCCGCACGTGCTCGTGATCGACGAGCTCGGCTATCAGAGCTACGCCGCCGATGCGGCCAACGTGCTCTACCGCGTGGTGGGCGAGCGCTACCTGAAGAAGCGGCCCATGATCGTGACCACCAACAAACCCCTGGCGGCGCTCGGGCAGCTGCTGCATGATGGGGACCTGGCCGAGGCGATCCTGGACCGGCTCCCGGAGCGAGGCACCCACTTCGTGCTCCGCGGCCGCTCCTATCGCACCCGCCACCACAAGGACGAGGAGGTGAGAGGCACCGAAACCGGGGCCGCATAGCCCCGCACGCCCACCCCCGGAGGCGACAGAATTTAGAGAGAAACCGCGACAGAATTTAGAGAACGCACATGAGGCGGGAGCAGCGTCGAATAGGTGGCGCCGCGTGCGAGCTTAGGTATCAGGCAAGGCCGGCCGCGAAGTATGCCGCTACTTTGTCCGCGAGGGTCTCGGCGCTGTGTGACCCGTCTACCGAGAGCCACGTCACTCCATGCCGGATGGCATCCCTCCGAATCCAACGGCTCAGGCCGATATCCCGGGCTAGCCAGCGCTTAAGGGCCATCTCCCGGTCGCTACAGTTCCGCAGTGCCATATGGACTGCAGGCCGCCGCGCATGCTCACGTTGCTGGAATTCCTCAGTCGCGATGAGCCAGAGTGCGCGGCCGGCGGCGGGGCGCAATGGTGCAAGAAGGCACGGGAGGGCGCCAATCCCTTCGAAGAGGAGTGGGCGATCACTTTCCAGCTGGAGGTGTTGGAGATCGTCTAAGACTAGCGGGAATTCCTCAATGCACAGGCGAAGTGCTGTTTCGATCTGTTCGCGAACGGGGCGTAGCCAAAGTTCATCTCCCGTGAGCCTGGCGATCCGGTAAAGGTTCGGCTGGGCGTGGGGGGATGCACGACGCCCGTGCTCGAAGAGGCGCGTATCGCAGGGGTAAACGCGCCAGCCGAAACGCGCTGCCAGTAGTCCTGCTATCGTGCTCTTTCCTGCGCACGGCGACCCGGCAAGCCAATAAATGTGCGGCAGTTGCATGGCGCTTCGATGTTCGCCGCCACCGAGCCCCTCGTCTCAAGGTGAAGCATCAGGAACCCGGCGCCGGGATCTCGGTGAACAGCTCCACGGCGTAGTTGTCTCTTCCGTTGAACGCGAGCGTTCCATGGAGGGCCGGGTAGACCTCTTCAACAGTTAGCTGGCGCATTGCTTGCCCTGCCAAGCGGCGCAGCCGCGGGAGAAAGAGCGGCGAGGTCAGATCGATGAAGTGCGGCTTGCGGCCGAGATTCTCCGCGCGCCGCGACATGCGGTTACTGCCGCCCTCCGCAGATGGCTGGCGGCGCGGGACCGGTGCCTGGCGTTCCATTCGGTCCACGGTAACAAAGCCCCGCCGCGGCATGCCACGGGCGCGACGAAGGGCGCCAACGGCCGCGAAGGCATCCAGCGCGGTTCCGTGTACGATGGGCTCCAGCTCGTCGGGGAAGAGATTCCAGCGCTCGCGGTAGAGAAGCAGATGCCCCCAGAAGAGCCGGGGCACATGGGGCATCCGAGCAGCGCCAGGGAAAATGTCCTCGTGCCATGGGAGTGCTTTGGGACCTATGGGGCCGAAAGAAGCGAGGAAGCGGGCGAGCATCGGCAACCAAGGAGAGACGAGGAAGCCGAAGTGCACCGGCATGACGTCCGGCCCACCATCACGAGGAGTTAGCCGCGGGATTCCTGCGGCGTCGAGCCGAACGACCAATTCCGAAAGGCGCACACTCGCCCAGTCATCGCGGTGAGTATGGCCGGGATAGTCCAGCGCGCGTCGCGTGAGAGGGACGTGGAGATTAACGTTGAAGGCGAAGACACCTCCCAAGTCCACGATCTCTGCATCCGGTTGAGCGCCGTCGCCCCTAGTGGCTGCGACGTTCTGCAGTTCCGGAAACAGATGGAGAAAGCGAGAATAGAAGCGCCCCGTCCCGTCCACTGGTAGGTTCACAATCCAGGGGGCGCCGGGGGCTCGTCCGCGCTGAAGGAAGAACCCCATGCTGGGTGGCGAATCGATCCATGCCGGGAGTGGGCTGAGGATAGAAAGAACCCGTCGCCAATCAACGACTCGGCCCGCTTCCGTCTCCAAGACGGCGCTGCGGACGGCCGCCCGGATACGGCTCCGTAGATCGTCCAACTCCTTTTCCATCTGGCCAGGCGGAGCGCCGGAGCGCCGCGCGTCCTCGTAGCTCTTGAAAACCTCGAGCAGCGGTGCCTCACCACCGTGGACATCGTAAAGCAGCTGGGCGATGCGGGCTCGGACACGGTAAATGGGCTGGAAAACGGCGCTGAGGGTGCCCAGGCTCCAGAGGTCTTCGCGCACCTCGTCTAGCAACGAGCGGTCGAGCCCAACTTCGGCACCGGTCCGTCCAACGTCTTCAAAGAAGCATACCTGCTCGGTGGGCTTCAGCCCTAGTGCTCGCTCAATCCCCCTCCAGCGCTGCTCCACGTCGCGTTGGATTTCGTGGCGAGTCCGGCTGTCAGCGTCGGCGAACGGCTCCAGCGCCCGGACCACGTTCTCCAGCTCGGTACCGACACGCCTCGCTTGGTGCTCGGGGTTGCGGGCTAGCCACTCGGCGACGGCTCGATCGTATTCAAGGTCATGCTCCGGCGCGGGTAGTCGAATCTCCAGCAGCTGCATATCGACAAGGTGCGCGATGTACCGCTCCAAGTCGCTTCGACCAGTGCTACTTTGCCGCACGAGTTCGTCTAGTAATTCGCCAATGGTGCACTCGCCGCCGGCCTTAGCAAAGTGTTGGAGGACTGCCTCAATAGCGGGCTGGCGCGGCAAGCGGACTAGCTCCTCGTCAAGCGGCATGTACCGTAGCTCCCCCTGCTCCACGCGTGGTTCCGCGCGGTAGAAAACAATCTCGTCCTGGATTATCAGTGTCGGATTCGGACGGAGGCGGAGGCTCGAAAACAGTGGGCGCGCGTCGATGATCCTAAAGAGAACTCGGTGCAGCGCGGCCCGGTGGAGGCGCACGCTTGCGCGGCGCTCCGGCGGCGGCGGGGGCAGTACGCCCGAAGCGCGCCCCGACTCCGCACACCAGCGGCCCCACGTTGTAATTGTGAAGGTGGAGAAGGGGCTCGTCTTGGCAACTGCGCGGCCGACGTAGGTGATCAACGTCTCCTCTAGCTTCCGCAAGCGACCGGGCTTCCAAGTCGCCGCACCAGCCACGTAACGGTCAAGCTGAGTGGCAAGACCATCGCTGGAGTAGAGAATCCCTTTTCGAATCTCCTCGTACTGCAGCGCGGCACGGAGCGCCTCCCGCTCCGATTCGAGCTGGCGGGCCTGGGCCGTCTCGAACCGCATCGCGGCATCGATCGCCGCGTCTGCGGCGGCACAGGCGCGCTGGAGGGCTTCGTCGATTCGCGAGTAGCCCTCGGCCCCCTCAAGCTCTGCAGCGCGGGCCCGGAAGGAGGCCGGATCCGCCGAAGCGCGGCGCAGCCGGGTGATGGCTCTCCGCAAGCGTCGTTGGCCACCCCGGGGCGTTGCTGCGGCTAGCGCCGCGGTGAGCCGCTCCGCGTCGGCCTCAAATCCACGCCGCAGGTCAAGCGCCTGTAGGGCGAGATCCGGGAGCGCCGGGTCACCAAACGCGTCTAGCAGCGACGTCGGTGCACAGGCGATGCGGGCGAGGAACACATCGCGGAAGTCGAAGAGTGCACCGGCGGACACTTTCACGGCTCCGCGGGCTGCGTCTCCTCGATGCATAATGCGCCGAGGATCCATAGACGTTGTAGCACCGCGATCAGCTCGGGAGTCGCGCCGTTAGGGGTGTTCCCCGTGGCGGCAAGTTGCTCGTGAAGTCTGTCGATGGTGGCCGGAACCGCCAGGAGTCGCAGCAGGGTGCGGCCCCAACCCCTGAGCTCAGCCATCGTTCCGAACCCGAGGCGCCGTCCCACGACAAGGGTCCGCGTGCCGTCCTCACAAACCCCCGCACCGGGCGCCAGCGCATACCGGATCCCCGGGCCGGTGGGGAGTGGGCGCCCCTGGAGGCAAGCGAGGTCATCAGCGGTGGTAACAACTGCTTGCGGCTCTCGCTCTAGCCGTAGCCGATGATGCACCGCCGCTAGTGAGCTCTCCACACCGGGCATTAGCGAAGACCGCTCGCTGAGCGTATCCGGGAAGCCGGTCAGGTCCTCCACCACCGACGCGGCCGGGTGTGTAATCAAGTAGCGGGCGACCGCGGTGTCGAGCACTTCGCACTTGAGGGGGCTCCAGTAACTTCTGAGTAGCCGTTGTCGGTACTCGCAGAGGCGCGGCGAATCATCGGGACAGTCCCCGGCGACTGATTCTGCACCGAACAGGAGCGGGGATGGCACCGCCTCCGGGTCCGCCACTCGGAGGAGGAGGTAGCCGACGCCAGCGCGGCCTTTTAGAAAGCCGTTGGAGGCGTACCGCGGGGCGCGCCGCCAGGTCGCCACCCAATCGCCTGTAGCCTCCCGGAGCTCGTAGAGCTCTTCCAGGCACCGGCCCACATAGCGCTCAAAGCGCGGGTGGCGTAGAAAGCGCCACGCTAACAGGTGCAGTTCCACTGCGCCGCCCCAACCGCAACAAAGGGTATGGTCATGCGGGCCCCGTCCCGACCAGCGCCAGATCGGGTCGCGCATCTTGTCGACACCGAGTCCTGCGGCGGTTTCCATGAGGCGCCACCGGCACACAGCTACGAGGCGCGGGGCCAGCAGTCCGCTCTTGCCATTGCACCATGCCACGGGGTGGGCGCAACGGATGCTGCAGCCGGCGGTGCCGTCGCCTCTCTGACGTGCTGCCGTCAAGGCCAGCGCCTCTTCCGGGCTCATCCGGCCATCGGGCCAGTTCAGCCAATCGGGTCGGTACCACGAGTCTTCGTAGGCGAAGAGAGATCGGGCGACATAGAGATAGAGCGGCTCGCGGGTGGCGTAGCCTAGCGCGGCCAAGGCAAGGGCGCCGCCCGCAGCACCGTGCCCGAAGCCGAGCAACGGGAACCAAGTCGGGCGGTCCGCGAGTAGGGCCGCGCCCGTTGCCCGCGGTCGAATCATTGTCTTTATCAAGCGCTCGGCCCACACCTCGGCATCGTTAACCCATGAGCGGTCATCGAGGAGATCCGACGCGGCAAGGGCGGCCAGAATCGACCCGCTAAGGCCGGCGTACACGTCCCCGCGGGTCAGCCCGGGGCCCGCCTCCCTCAACCCTCGTACGCCCGCCGCCTGCAAATCCTCCCGCTCCAAGAGGTGTCCCGCCCGGAGCAGAGATAGGGCAGCGCCCAGACGCCCCTCCACCCAGCCGCCCAGCACGGGGATAGCATCCATCTTAGCGCGGATCTCTTCCGCCAAACGTTCCGCCCTCTTGCGAAAACGCTGCTCCCTGGTGCCGCGGAACAGGTCGGCGTAGAAGAAGAGCAGGCCCGCACGGCCGTGACCGAGCCCCCACCCGCGGATCCCAGCCCCCGGGTCGTGATCCATTGCCCGTCCGATCGCCACGCCGATCGCTTCCGCCTCCGCAAGCGCCCGCTCCCGCAATCGCAGGTTCATAGTCAACTGAGCGCTACCCGCTGCCACGCGTCGCGCGCGAGTCTGTAGATCCGCTCTTCCTGACGCCCCATGAAGCCCAAACGATTCAAGAACATGTGCAGATAGCTGTGCACGATCCGCACATACTTCGCCTTCGCATTGCCCAGAGCCCGAACGGGCTTCCGCCACGGTGCCGGTGCCAGCTCAAGCCGCTCCGCTAGCGCCGCCAACAGTTCGGTATTGGATCGGCCCCAGAACGCGAGAACCTGGTCACCCCCAAGCGCCCAATCAACCTCGAGCGTGCCAAGGTGCTTGAAGCATGATACGAGCGGGTCCCGCAGGCGGCGGAAAACCGACTGGTAATCGTCGTCTTCGTATTCGTCCACGTAAACATGGCGCAGGCAATCCTCTAGGAAACGATAAGTAAGGGGCCCGCGAAAACCAGCCGCCAGGACCAGCACGGACATGAGCTGGAGCGCGTAGGCAAGCTTAGCTCCTGTTGGATCCGCCATACCGACCGATCGGTTCAGAACTTCAAACGCTGTACGCGTGGACACCTCAAAGTGCGCTTCAGCCAGCTCAATCCCGGCTTCGCCGCCATACCTCTCCACTTCAGGATCGTACGCAACATACCGCCACGTGTTGTCCGGCTCCGGCTCGACACCGCGGTGACCCCATCGCAGCGAATCGGCTTCCGGCTGCGAGGGTCGATCCCGGAGGTAACTTGACAGCTCCCGCTCGATCAACGCCCTGCAATCGTCCTCGGCTCCCGGCTCAGGCAGGACACGCAACCGGATGTGAGGACCACCGCTCAGGTAACGGATGTAGAAGAAGCGGCGAAGCATCGCCTCCTTTTCCAGCGCTGCGACTATCGGACGGATACACCCGAGAATGAATTCGTCTTGGCGCGCCAGGTCGTGATACCAGGCATGAACGCTAATCCATTTGGCCATCGTGACGCTCTCCTAACGCTACGCCAGGGCAGAAGGGCGATCAGGTCAGGAGTCACGGTAACAACAACGTATATAGCACCCGATTTCCTTGGACACCGCTTTGGGGTAGAAGAGGGGGTCCAGAGGAGATCGGAGGCATGTTGACGGAACGGCAGTTGAACGGCTCGGGGGAGCTGCCCGAGCGCTGGAGTGCGAAGCGGAAGACGGAGATCGTGCTGCGGCTCCTGCGGGGCGAAGACCTTGGGCAGATCAGTCGAGAGATCCAGGTTGCGCCGCAGGTGATCGAGGAGTGGCGGCGGGCCTTCCTCGCCGGGGCCGAGGCAGGGCTCAAGAAGCGCGGCGGAGATCCGCTGGAGAGCGAACTGGTCCGCACCCGGGCCAAGCTGGGCGAGACGCTCATGCGACTGGAGCTCGCAGAGATGCTCCTGGAAAAAAGGGGATACATGGACGACCTGAAGAGGCTCAGGCGGTCCGAGAACTCGTAAGCCCCACGACGGGCAAGCGCTATCCGCTCACCCTGATCTGCTCGGTCTGGAGGGTGGCACGCTCGACGGTCTACGCCTCCCGGAGCGTCGAGCCGGCCGGCTCGACGCTCCGGGAAGTGCCCGCCCGGCGGGGGCCCAAGCCGACCCTCTCGGACGAGCTGCTCCTCGAGGAGATCCGGACCGTGCTGGAGGACAGCCCCTTCTACTCGGAGGGGCACCGGAAGGTGAGGGCCCATCTTCGGAAGAAGGGCTTCCGCGTGGGCAAGAACCGGGGTGCTTCGCGTCATGCGGGAGAACGGCCTCTTGGCCCCGGTGCGGCGCAAGAACGAGCGAGGAGACCCGACGCACAGCGGGACCATCCGCACCGACCGCCCGGACGAGATGTGGGGCACCGACGCCACGCGCTTCTGGACCGAGGAGGACGGCTGGTGCTGGTTCTTCGGAGCGGTGGACCACTGCACGACCGAGGTCGTAGGCCACCATGTGGCCAAGAAGGGGGACCGCTGGGCCGCGCTGGAGCCCATCCGAGAGGGTGTGAGAGCGCATTTCGGCCCCTACCGCTCGAAGGTGGCGATGGGGCTCAGTCTCCGCCACGACTGGGGCCCCCAGTACACGGCGGACCAGTTCCAAGGGGAGCTGCGCTGGCTGGGGATCCGGAGTTCCCCCTCGTACGTGGGCGAACCCGAGTGCAACGGGATCTGTGAACGCTTCATGAGGACCTTGAAGGAGGAGTGCATCTACGTCCACCGCTTCCGAAATCTGGAGGAGGCTCGGGGCGTGATCGCCGCCTTCATAGAGCGCTACAACCACCAGTGGCTCGTCGAGCGGCACGGCTACCGGACCCCCGCCGAGGTCCGCCGCGAGCTCACCCTCCTGGCCGCCTGATTAAGCCAGGGACTTGTCCAATGAACCGGGGGCGCTACANNNNTCGGCGCAGGGATCGTTGCGCTGATCTGGGTGGGCGGCCGGGAGCTGATGCGACGTCGCGATGGCCTCGAAGGCGAGGAGCTGCTCAGGCGGCATCTGTTGAAGTTGAGTGTTTACCAGCTGGTCATTGTCGCGTTGTGGGCGAATACGCATGACGTACTCGGGTCCGCGACGACGATGGCCATACTCTTCGGGTATGCCGGGATTTTGCTCGCGGGCCGTCGACCCAAGATAACTGAGTCGATGCAACAGAGCGGGGCGGGCCTGATCCTGGGTGCTCTACGCGGCGGCTGAGGTCGGGTATGTCGCTTGAGCTTCACCCGTGAGGTTTTTCTCGCTTCGGGTCTGAGCGATAGCTGTCGGCGAACCGAAGCTCGCGTCCCCGCCTGGCCTGCGCTACGGGTTTCTTCTTTCCTCCTGTCCGGCGGCGATCCACGTGGCGAATTGGCCAGG
>NICF_comb_assmDRAFT_10002908_pt1 | contig 12651 bp, 11 predicted proteins | sample NewIslPassag4_SG_FD_11279 | JGI IMG/M metagenome (IMG submission 11279) | reverse complement strand
GCGGTCATGCGCGCCGGCTGGGTGCAGGCCGTCATCGTCGGCACCGACCGGGTGGCGGCGAACGGCGACGTGGCGAACAAGATCGGCACCTACGGCGTCGCGGTGCTGGCGAAGGCGCACGGCATTCCGTTCTACGTCGCCTGCCCGCTGTCCACGATCGATCTGAACACGCCGACCGGCGCGGAAATTCCGATCGAGGAGCGCCCGGCGGAGGAGATCACCGAAGGCTTCGGCCGCAGGACGGCCCCCCGCGGCGTCAAGGTTTACAATCCGGCCTTCGACGTGACGCCCGCCGAGTACGTCGACGCGATCATCACCGAACGTGGCATCGTGCGCCCGCCTTACGACGCCAACCTGCGCGCATTGTTCGATAACCGATGACAGAACGGCGCCCATGCCGGAAGGCATGGGCGCGTCCGGTCACGTCATCAGTATCAGCGCCTCAGCCCCCCGCATCCCCGGTCGAATGCCACGCGCTTCGGCCGCAAGCGTCACCGACTCCAGCGGAGCCTCCATGAGCTGTTCCAGCGTACGCACCCCGACGGCCCGGCCCGCCACGATGCCGCGGTCGGCCAGCCGCTCATTGAGCAGCTTCACATCCAGCGCGCCGCACATGATATACCCGATATCGGTCGCGATGGCCAGCAGCGTCGTCTTCGGCAGCAGAACTTCCACGCCCAGGGCGACGCCGCCTTCGAACGGCATGGGAACCAGCCGGATCATGTCGATCACCCTCTGTCAGAGATTTGCGCGATCCTGCTCCCAGCCTATGCCCAAGACTTCCGGCCTGTAAGGGACAGTCGTCCTGTCCCGGTGTTATCGGTCATTTTTTTGTGCGGAAATCTATGCCCAATGTATCACTCATGCTACAATTGATTCAGGTTAAGTAAGGGGCGTTAGAAATGAGATTGAAGAATGAGCAGCATTCGGGGAGAAACCTGTACATTTTCAATGTGGATCTGATGATCGAGAGCAACAGCAACGCACAGGCGCTGGAACAACTCGTCACGACGCTGAACCGGAGCGGGTTCGCGGACTACCGGATCATTTCGGGCATCGAGACCGGACGCCTCATTCAGCAGGTCATTCAAGGACCCTACCAGTTGAATCCGGTCCCGATTCCGCCGAACCTCGCGCAAGTCCGGCAGCCCGCCGCGCCGGAGCCGAAGCCAACCAATGCGCAGGGAGCCGCCAAGGGCGGCAGCTCCCCGAGCAGCATCGGCGACGCGATGGAACGCATCCGCGGCTACATCTCGGACAACAAGCTCGTCCGGCTGAACGTCAACCGGGGCCGCGGCGTCAAGCTGAGCGTTCCCTGCCGCATCATCAACCTGGATGAATCCAACTACACGGTAACGGTATATCACGTCGACGAGAAGAAGGTCTATACGTTCGGGTTGTTCGAGATCGACGATTTTCTGGAGACTTGATCCGCGCGGCCACGCGCGGCGATCCTCATTCGGTCCGCCCGCCGGCTTCGCGCAGGAGCGTCTCCGCTTCCCGAACCGGCACCGGCGGACTTCTGTAATAGCCCTGGAACCCGTCGCAGCGATGGGCTTTCAGAAAATCCAGCTGATCCTCCGTTTCCACGCCTTCCGCAATCACCGGCAAATTGAGATTGTGCGCCATCGCGATGATCGCCGCGACGATCGCCGCGTCGTTCGGATCCTGCCGAATGTCGCGCACGAACGAGCGGTCGATTTTCAGGCGGTGGATAGGGAAATTTTTCAAATGATGGAATGAACTGTATCCTGTCCCGAAGTCGTCGATGCTGATGCGCACGCCGAGCTCCGCCAGATCGAGCAGGCACGCCGTCGCGTATTTCACGTCCATCGTCATCGACTCGGTGATCTCCAGTTCCAGATACTGCGCCTCAAGTCCGGTCTCGGCCAGTATGCGCTCCACCCGCTCCTTCAGATTGCGCTGCAGGAACTGCCGCATCGACAGGTTGACGGAGACCGGCACGGCCGGGAGACCCGCGTCCTGCCACGCCTTGTTCTGCCTGCAGGCCTCGGCCAGCACCCAATCGCCCAGTTGGACGATCAGACCGCTCTCCTCCGCGATCGGAATGAACTCGCCCGGCGAGATCATGCCCCGCTCGGGATGGTGCCAGCGCAGAAGCGCCTCCATTCCGATCAGCCGGCCCGACTCGATTTCGTACTGCGGCTGATAGAACAGCCGGAAATCCCCGCGCGTGAGCGCGAGCTTCATCTCATGCTGCATCGTCAGCCGCTCGAGCGAGGAATTGTCCGTCTCCCCGTTATAGAGCATGCAGCCGTTGCGGCCGTTGTCTTTCACGATGCCGAGCGCGATGTCGGCCTGCTTGATCACCAAGACCGGATCGCTGCCGGTTCCGGCCAGGGCGATGCCGATGCTGGCGCTCATGTGGAACGGATGGCCCTGCAGCTCGAACGGCTCCTCCAGCAGCCGGAGCAAGAGCTGCGCCCGTTCCAGCGCTTCCGTCTCGCCGGCGACATCGTCGTACAGGACGGCGAACTCGTCGCCCTCCATCCGCGCCGCCAGATCGCTCTCCCCCAGATTTCGGGACAGCCGCTCCGCCACCTGCAGCAGCAGCATGTCGCCGAAATCCCGTCCGAACGAGTCGTTCACCAGCTTGAACCGGTCGAGATCGAGATACAGCACCGCCGCCCTGCGCCCGTCCGGACGCGGACGGGAAAGCGCTTCCGCCAGGTTATTCATGAACAATCGCCGGTTGGGCAGACCCGTCATGTCATCATAGTATGCAAGATATCGAATCCGTTCCGAGCTGCGCTTCTGCTCCCCCAGATCCTGGCTGAGCACGACGACACCGCGCCCGCCTTCCGCCAGAGGGCATGGCGAGAGCATCAGACGGATGTCCATCTCATAGCCGCTCTTGTGCAGCATGGCGAGTTCGACCTGCTGCTTCTCTCCGGCCGCCGCTGATCTCAGCCGCTCCGCCAGCTCCTTGCGCGATTCGGCGGCCGTCAATTCCGACAGGGACAGCTTGTCCAGTTCGACACGCTCATAACCATACAGATGCAACGCTTCGTCGTTCGCATCCAGGATTCGTCCCGCCTCATTCGCGATGACGAGCGGGAGTGGACCGTGTCGGAAAATTATTTCGCCCGCTTCCCGGGCAGACGCGTCCTTCGCGCCGTCCCGCCTGGGGCGTCTGAGAGCGAGGACCGTTGCTGCGGCGAACCCGGTCGCAGCTGCCGCGGCGGTCGTCCAACCAGCCGCCGCGTCCGGCAGCGCCAGGGGAGCGATCACTGCCCATGCGGCAACCGCTCCGCTGATCAAGATCACCGGACTTGCGGACGGGTTGGAAGGATTCCGTCGCGGCTTGCCTTCTTGGGCCGGATCATGCAATGCCATTTGCGCGAACCATCCTTCCCGACACGTCATGATAGGGGTGATGGAGATAATATATTTAACATTATAGCGGAACTTTCCGGATTCGGCATCTTTTTTGTAATGAAGGTTACAAATTTGCTTCCATCACTCCGGACGCCCCCGGCGTCCCCGGCCTCCGGCGCGCAGCAGCCCGGCGGCCGCCAGCGCCCAGCCGGCGACCCAGGACACGCCGCCGATCGGCGTGACCGCGCCGAGCCAGCCCGCGCCGGTGAGCACGAGCGCATACAGGCTGCCCGAGAACAGCCAGAGTCCGGCGTGCAGCAGGCGAATCGCCCAGACCAGCGCCCGGCCGGCTCCGTCCGTTTCCGGACGCCCGGCCAGCAGCGCCGTCAGCAGGATGCCGAGCGCATGGTACATATGATAGCGGGCGGCCGTCTCCCAGGTCGACAGCGCGTCCGCCTCAAGCCGCGCTTCCAGCACGTGCGCGCCGAAAGCGCCCAAAGCGACGGCCAGACCCGCATAGATCGCGCCAATGGCGGCATGTTTTTTCCAGTTCATCGTTTTCACTTCCATTCCGTCATGATTTGCCAATGTTGTTATGTTATAATAGTCGCGTTATCAACGCATTACGCGGTATGGGAGGAAAAGGCCAAGTGGATGCGTCGCAACAAGGACAAGATCAATCACAGGAGCGGGGACAAGTGCAAGGACAAGGACATGGACAACCCGCGTTCATGACACCCGTGCAGGAACATCAAGCGCCCCTGAAACATTCCGGCCCGGGCATCGCATCCTTCATCCTCGGACTGCTCAGCATCCTGGCGGCGATCGTCGCCTTCGTCGCCGTTTTCGCCGGAATCGCCGATTATATCACGGCGGACGGCACGTTCGCCCCGCCCGAATCGAACGAAGAGCTGGTCTCGATTCCGGCGATCGCGATCGGCGTGCTGCTGTTCTTCCTCGGCATCCTGCTGTCCGTCGTCGGCGTCGTGCTGGGCATCATCGGCTGCGTCCTGCCGAACCGGCGCCGCGTCTTCGCGATTCTCGGTCTTGTCTTCAGCTCCCTCGTCAGCGCCGGCATCATACTCATGATCGTCATCGGTCTCCTCTTGCAATGAAGGCCCGAAGCGGGCGGCCGCGCGGCAGCGCCGTCCGCTTTCCCGTTCCATCCCCACTATACCGCTTCCCGATCCGTCGGGCAAATGCCCCGCTCATCGCTCCGAACGCGCCGCTGTTCTTCGGAACGAACACGGTTGGGCAAGCCTCGCATCACATAACCGTCTTCGCCGTGAATATATTGAATACCAAACGGCAAGTTGTCGATGCGGGAGGTGCGAGTCCATGACGGAAGCCGGCCAGCCGCTCTTCATCGTATCCCGGGAAGATTGGTCGCTGCATCGCAAGGGCTACGAGGATCAGGCAAGGCACCAGGAGAAAGTGCGCGAAGCCGTCCGACAAAACTTGCCGGACCTGGTATCCGAAGAAAACATCATTCTGTCCGACGGCAAGCAGATCATCAAGGTGCCGATCCGCAGCCTGGACGAATACCGGTTCATATACAACTACAACAAGAGCAGGCATGTCGGCCAGGGCGACGGCTCGAGCTCGGTCGGCGACGTCATCGGCGTCGATCCGGCCGGAAGCGGCGGGGCGGGCGAAGGCGCGGGCGACCAGCCCGGCGAAGACGTGATCGAGGCGGAAGTGACGCTCGAGGAGATCGAGACGATGCTGTTCGCCGAACTGGAACTGCCTTTCCTCTCCCCGAAGGACAAGAACCGGCTCGAGACGAAGGACATCCGGTTCAACGACATCCGCAAGAAGGGACTCACGGCCAACATCGACAAGAAGCGGACGATCCTCGAGAACCTCAGGCGCAACGCGCTCAGCGGCAAGCCGGGCATCCACGGCATATCGCCGGACGACCTGCGCTACAAGACTTGGGAGGAGATCGTGCAGCCGACCTCGAACGCCGTCGTGCTCGCGATGATGGACACGTCCGGAAGCATGGGCAGCTTCGAGAAATACATCGCGCGCACGTTTTTCTTCTGGATGACCCGCTTCCTGCGCCACCGCTACGAGAACGTCGAGATCGTGTTCATCGCGCATCATACGGAAGCGAAGGAAGTGTCGGAGGACGAATTTTTCAACCGGGGCGAAAGCGGCGGCACGATCTGCTCTTCCGCCTACATGAAGGCGCTCGAGATCATCGATTCCCGTTATCCCCCGTCCATGTACAACATCTACCCGTTCCATTTCTCCGACGGCGACAACTTGACGAGCGACAACGAGCGCTGCGTGAAACTGATCGGCGAGATGCTCAAACGGGCGAATCTGTTCGGCTACGGCGAGGTCAACCAGTACAACCGGTCCAGCACGCTGATGTCGGCCTACAAACACATCACCTATCCGCGGTTCCTCTATTATGTCATCCGGGAGAAAAATGAAGTCTACGCCGCGCTCAAATCGTTCTTCCACAAACGCGAGCTGTCCGCCGTGTAGCCGTCCGCGAGCGCGACAAGCCGCCGGCGCGATTGCCGGCGGCTTTGTATGTGTCACGCGTGTTCCGTCCGCCTGCCGAGGAGCAGGAAGAGCGCCGTGCCGATCCAGCCGAACAGGGCGGCTGCGCCCAGCAGCGCGGGCATCGGCGCGCCGATGCCGGACAGCGACGTCGACAGGATCGGCCCGATCGTGCCGCGGATGCCGAACAGCATCATGTGCAGGCCGAAGGCCGCGGCCTCCCGTCCCGGCGCCAGGCGGAAGATGTAGGTCATGAACCCGATGTCCCAGATCGCGTCGCCGACGGCGAGGATCGCGCTGCCCGCGAGGACGGCCGGATAGTTCCCGAACAGCGCGTACAGCGTCGGCACGAGCGAGAACGCCGCAAGGCCGTACGCCACCGTATGCCGCGCCGAGAACCGGTCGATCACCCAGCCGACCACGAGATAGGCGGCGAGCAGGGAGATGTAATAGACGATCCGCGCATAGCCGATCTGCACATTCGTCAGCGCCAGCCGATCCACCTGAATGATCTGGTACAGCGGCCCGGACGCGATGTTGCAGAAACCGGTGAACGTCGTGACGAGCAGGAACAGCCCGAGTTCCCGGCTCTCGCGCACGAGCTTCCATTGGCTCCTGATCCCTTCGCGCGGCGGCCTGGCGGCCGCGCCTTCGGTCTTCGTCTTCCCCGGCACAGCCTCCCGGATCCGTGTGAACAGCAGGATCGACAGCACGCCGAGCACGGAGGCGGCCGCGAGCGGCCCGCCCGACCCCGCTTCGTCCATCCACCAGCCGACCAGATAAGCGATCGGGATCATGAGCACGACCATCGCCACGCGGACATTGCCCATGAGCCGTCCGCGGTGACGCGGCGGATACATCCGCGGGATGAGCGCGGCGTAAGCGGGCGACTGCACCCCCATCAGGAGCTGGAAGGCGAGCGCCACGGCGACGAAGACGAGCGGCACGCCGAAGAACGCCGGCAGGACGATCAGCGCGCGGCCGATCAGATTCGGCCAGATCATGTACGGCCGCGGCTTCTGCGAGCGCTCGATGAACGAGGCCCAGATCGGCGACAGCAGCAGGCCGACGGCCGGCGCCGCCGCGAGCAGGCCGGCCTGGAAGTCGGTCGCGCCCGCCCTGAGCGCCATCGCGATATAGAACTGGTTGTAGACGACATTGAAGAACGCAAAAAGCAGCGACGCCGACGTGTCGATCCGGAAATTGTGCCAGGCGTCCGGCCCAAGTTCCTGCCTGATATGCTGCAGGGCGCCGCGAAGTCTCCTCATGGGGGTTCGTCTGCCTTTCCCGAAGCGGTGTTCGATACCCACTCATTCTACTATACGCCGCGAAAAATAGACAGACGAAAAAATATACTCATACTTCGAAACGCTGAATGGCCGCCTGCAGATTTTGCGCCATTTGATTCAATTCGCCCGCGGAAGCGGAAATCCGTCCGATGGACGCCAGCTGCTCCCGGGTCGCGGACGCCGCCTTCTGCGTGTTGTCGGACGCCGTCTTCGCGATGCGGGCGCTTTCGTCCGCGGAAGCCGCCACTTCCTCCGTGCTTGCGGACAGTTCCTCCACCACCGCCGTGACGCCTTCGATGTTGGTGGACACCCGTTCGACGGAAGCGGAAATTTTCCCGAACGCCTCCCCGGCTTTCTTGACCACGGAGACGCCCTCCTGCACCTCGCGCGTTCCCCTGTCCATCGATTCCACGGCCTGCTTCACGTCGTTGCGAATATTCCGGATCAGGACCTGGATCTGATCGGCGGATTCCCTGGATTGCTGCGCCAGCTTCCGCACTTCGTCGGCCACCACCGCGAAACCGCGACCGTGCTTGCCCGCGCGGGCCGCCTCGATGGAAGCGTTCAGCGACAGCAGATTCGTCTGATCCGCGATTTCGGTGATCATTTCCACGATCTTGCCGATTTCGCGGGAACGCTCATCGAGCTTGCGGATGAAGGCGGCCGAGCCTTCCACCGTATTTCTGACCGCCTCGATCTGGCGCACGGCGCTCTGCACCGCCTCGTTGCCGGACACCGCCTCCATGTGGGCCGACTGGGCGAGTTCGTTCATTTCCGAGGACGATTCCGCGATATGCTGCATGCCCAGGGCCATTTCGTTGACCGCGCGGGCGCTCTCTTCCGCCGAACGCATCTGGCTCTCCGCGCCTTCGGCAATGCCTTCGATTTGCCGGGTTACCTCGCCCGACAGCTGCTCCGTCTGCTCGCAGATCCGGGACAGCTCGCGCGAGGTGCCGGCCACCATGTCCCCGGCGTTCTTCACTTCCTGAATCAGCGAGCGCACGTTCTCCGCCATCCGGTTGAACGAATCGGCGAGCACGCCCATCTCGTCTTTCCGCCGCAGATCCACCCGCTGGTTGAGCTTCCCCGTGGCCATTTCGCCCGCCGCCCGCATGACGGCCGTGAGCGGCTGCAGGATGGATTGCGCCATGATCCAGCCCACCAGAACGGTGAGCGCCACCGCCGCCGCCACCAGCACGGCCTGCGCGGCGATCTGGGCGTTCCGCTGCTTCAGGACGCTTTGGTACGCTTCTTCGGCGAGCGCCTTGTTCGTCTCCACCCATGCGGTCAGGGATTCATTGAGAACCGAGATCTTGTAGTGCATGTGCCAGTTGTATTTGTTTCTTGCCGGTTCCATCCCTTCGGATCCGGACGACACATTGGTTCTCACTTCTTCCCAGTCGTTCGTGTATGTATGCCATGCCGTGCTGAAGGACGAAAAGTCGCTTTCCGCGATTCCGTATTTTTCCTTGGTTGCGGAGAGCGCCTCCAGCTGGCTGTTGATGTCGTTGATCAACAGATCCAGATCCGCCAGGCGCTTCTGGGCTCCCGACGCGGACAGCAGCAGCATGTTGGCCATTCCCGCGTTCAACTCGTGGAAATCCCCGGCCAGGGTAAGCATCTGGGTAACGGCGGTCAGCCTTTCCTCGTACAGCTCTTTCGTCGTGTTCCCGATGCTGTTCATGCCGATCAGGCTGTACGAACTGACGATGATCAGGATCAACAGAATAATCGCGTAAGAACTGTAAAGCTTCAAAATCAATTTCAAATCGTTGTACCACCGGAACATCGAAAAAACATTCAACGTCGACTTCCGCGAAAACCGACTTCCGACTTCACGTTGCTGCGCCATATTACTGCCTCCTGTGAAATCTTGTCACATCCATTTTGTATTACTGAAATAATACAATAAGATTGTAGTAATATCAATGTAATATTAACATTTTATGTTAATTTGTAATATTCATAATATTTAATAATTTATTCACATCCATGTATTTCCCATCCAAGTTCAAAATCCCGGCCTTGCATCAAGAACCGGGATTCATCCGCTTGCGCATCGCGCGTCCCGCGCATAAATAAAACGGTTGGCCGGAAGAACACCTTCCGGTCAACCGTCCCGTTTACTCGCCCAGCAGCAGGCGGGCGTACGGCGAATCGATCGGCATCATGATGACCGGTTCGCCTTCGAACGTCTTCACGTAGCTTTCCAGCGTGCGGTACAGCTCGTAGAACTCGGGATCCTTCCCGTACGCCTCGTTGTAAATGCGGGCCGCTTCCTGCTCCCCTTCGGCGATGATCTTCTTCGCCCGCGCCTCGGCTTCGGCGAGCAGCTCCGTCGCCTGGCGGTCGGCGTTCGACGTGATCTTGCGCGACTCCTCGTCGCCTTCGGAGAGATAGCCCGCGGCGATCGACTGCCGGTCCGAAATCATCCGGTTGTAGACCGATTCCTTGTTCTCCGCCGGCAGGTCGGTCCGCTTGATCCGGACGTCGATGATCTCGATGCCGTAGCCCTGATTCAAGGCGACGTCGGAGACGATCTTCGTGATTTCGGCGTTCAGGTCGCCGCGCGCCGTGTTCTCGCTGATGATGCTGCCGTATTCGATCTCCGACAGCTTCCGCCGCACCGCGTTGTACACGGCGTCGGAGATCCGGCTCTCCGCGTTCGACACCGTGTTCAGCGAGCGCAGGAACTGCTGCGGATCGCTGATCCGCCATACCGTGTAGTTGTCGACGATGATCGGCTTCTTGTCGTTCGTCAGAATCGTCGTCGGCTCGCTGTCGTACACCTTCTGGTACTTCGGCAGCGTCCGGACGGACTCGACGAACGGCACCTTGAACTTGATGCCGGGTTCGGCGTGGATGCGCGTCGCTTCGCCGAAGCGGAGCACCACCTTGTATTCCCCTTCCTTCACGATGAACATCGAGCCGGACAGGACGATCACGAGCAGCAGCACGCCGAGCCCGATCAGCAGCATACCGCGCGTCTTCATTGCCGCGTTCCCCCTTCCGCCTGGCCGGACGACGCGCCGGACGCCGAGCCGGACGACGCGCCGGAAGACGCGCCGGACGACGAACCCGATGACGCCCCCGTCCCGGTCGGCGCGCTCGCCCTGGAGCGGTTGAGCAGCTGGTCAAGCGGCAAATATTGCACCGTGTTGCCGCTGCCGTCCGTAATGATGATCTTCGCGTTCGGCAGAATCTTCTCCAGCGTCTCGAGCACGAGCCGCTCCCTCGTCACCGCCGGATTCTTCACATACTCCTCGTAGATCGCGTTGAACTTCGCGACGTCGCCTTCCGCGTTCAGAATGCGGGAGCGCTTCTCCGCCTCCGCCGCTTCGATGAGCGCCTGCGCTTCGCCCCGCGCCTTCGGCAGCCGGTCGTTCACATAGCGCTGCGCCTGGTTGATCTTCGTGTTTTTCTCCTCGCGGGCGTTCGTCACTTCCTTGAACGCCTGCTGCACCTCGCCTTCCGGCGGTTCGATGTCCTGGAACTTCACGTCGCTGATCTGGATGCCGGTGTTGTACGCGTGCATCAGCTCTTCAAGCTTCTGCTTCACTTCCGTCTGGATGACGGTCTTGCCGTCGGTGATCGCGTAATCGAGCTTCGTCGATCCGATGACCGAGCGGATCGCGCTGCTCGCCGCGTTGCGCAGGAACCGCTCCGGATCTTCGATATTGTACAGATAGGCGCGCACGTCCGATATTTTCCATTCGACGACGGCGTCCGCATGCACGATGTTCTCGTCGCCCGTAATCATGAGCGCCTCTTCCTCGACGACGCGAAAGCCGCCGTCTTCCTCGCGGTAGCCGATCTGCAGCTTCTGCGTCAGATTCGCCGGCACCTTCACGACCTGCTGGATCGGATACGGCAGCTTGAAATGCAGTCCGGGCTCCTCCTGCGTCTCCGTGTACTTCCCGAACGTCAGGATCGCGGCCTGCTCCTGCTCCTCCACCGAGTAGAAACAAGAATAGCCGACAATCAGCACGAACACGATGACCGCGCCGATCGCGGCTTTCTTCCAGAATCCCGGCGGGAGGTTGACCTGCTTGCGCGTCCTGCCGTCCAGACCGCCCTGATAGACTTCCATGATTCCCCTCCTTGCAGCCTGTAATCATATATTTCCTATACGGCTGAAGGGTTCCCCGAGTTTCAGAAATGTCGCAGGAGAAAGCTTCCTCCGCGGCAATCAGCGCCCGTCCACCGTCAGCTCGTCGTGCAGAAAATCGCCCGCGAACGCGCAGCCGTCCTTCAGCAGATCGCGCATCGTGCCCGGGGGAAAATCGTTGAAACTCCTGAACTCCGCATCCCCGCGCGTCAACCCGGAACTTCCGCCGCCGCGCTCTCCTTCAGCGCCTCCAGATCCGATGTCACGCGCTCGATCATCTTCACGTAGGCGTCGAGCTCTCCCGCGATTTCCGCCTGTTTGCCGGCGTATTCCGAAGATTGCTCCGACAGTTCGACCACAGTCCGGATCGATTGCCGGATCTGCTCGAGTTTCCGGTGCACCTCATCGAGCGATTCCCTCGACGAGGCGGCCAGCTTGCGCACCTCGCCCGCGACGACGCTGAAACCCCGCCCGTATTCGCCGGCGTGGGCCGCTTCGATCGCCGCGTTCAGGCCGAGCAGATGCGTGCGGTCCGACAGCTCCCGCATGACGGAGCCGATATCCGATATTTCGCTGATCCCTTGCTCCAGCTCCCGGATCGACGCGCCCGTCCGCTCCTGGGCGAGCACCGCCTGACGCGCGCCCTCGGAAACCGACCGGCTGCTGGCGCCGAGTTCGGTGATCATCGCGGACAGTTCCTGCACCGATGAGGTGATGACGCGCAGCATGTCGCCGCGCTCCTCCGCAAGCCGCTTGATCTTGAACTTCTCTTCCTCCTGATACACCTCGAGGACGATCTGCGAGTCCAGGTTGAACATTTTGGACAGCGACAGCGTCACATCCGCCCAGTCATGCGGGCAGACCTGGCGCAGATGCGCGATCGCGAGATCGAGGTAAATCATGTACGTGCCCAGATACCATCCCGTCGTCAGACCGATGCGGGAATGGACCCGGCCGATCTGCATTCTCCGTTCGAAGTAAGCGTCGTCAATTTCCTTCGTGCACATGGACATGAAGTATTCCCGCTGCGTAACCTTCAGACGCTCGATCGTGCTGTAACGTTCGATAATCGCTTTCAGTTCGGGATGCGATTGAATCCTCCGGTAGAGCTCGTCCGTCACCGCGTCCGCGATTTTGTCGAATTCGCCGGTCTTGCTGTGCAGCAGCTTCGAGTCCGCATCCGTCAGACCGATGTAGCCCGTCATGCGCTGCCAATGAGGCGACAACTTCATAAAATAATCTATCCCCTTTCACTCTGATTGGAACATTATAGACGAAATTTGGTGAAAATTCATTAATCTTGAGCCTTTTGCATAATTTCGTTTTGAAGCCAGCTTCATAGGGAGTCCTCAACTAGCAGCAGTTAATTCCTGGCTTTAACGTTTAAAAATGTGTAATTGG
>NICF_comb_assmDRAFT_10002907_pt1 | contig 12653 bp, 9 predicted proteins | sample NewIslPassag4_SG_FD_11279 | JGI IMG/M metagenome (IMG submission 11279) | reverse complement strand
GAAAAGGATGGGACGGGGAGCGCCCGGGCGGTGCCCGGCGCGGTGATCCCGCAGCGCACAAAACGCAATGGCAGGCGGTTATTGTCGCCTGCCGGGGCGATGCGGCAAAAGTGCAGCCGGGTCCGTACCGTGGCGGACAGTCCGTTCTCCGGATGTGAGACGGAGGCCGGTCACAGTTGGCAGGAGTCGATCCGTGCGAGGGGATAGGCGACTGGCGGGGCTTCCTCCTCCCGCAAGGAGGCTTTACCCGGAACTGGACAGGCTGCAGGCTATGCAAAGCTGTATGGGGGCAACGGGCAGTCGCCGGCCGCGGGAGCTCACGGAGGGGGAGGACGCGTCCGTGAAGGAGAACGGTAGAAAAAGGTTCTTTGCCCATTCGACCGGGTTGCCGGACAAGCGCAACTGGCACCTGCTGTCAGACCACTTGCGGGAGGTAGGGGAGCGCGCAGCAGCCTGTGCTTCCGTGTTTGGAGGGGCTGAACTTGGCCGCGTGGCCGGGCGGCTGCACGACATCGGGAAATACACGCGGCGGTTCCAGTCGCGTCTGGATGGCGATCCCACCCGGGTCGATCACGCTACCTGGGGTGCCTGCATTGCCCGGCAGCGCTATGGAAGCATCGGCACGCTGATCGCCTACGCCATTGCCGGGCACCATGCCGGACTGGCCAATGGGCGCCCCGGGTGGGATGACCAGTCAAGGGCGTCACTTCTGGATCGGTTGTCGGAGGAATATCGCAGCCGGGAATTGCCGGCGCTGGAACCGGAATGGGAACAGGAAGTCGTGCTGCCGGACCGGCTTTCCATGCCGTCCGGATTCGTCGCGCATCCGAAGCCGCAATACCGGCTGTTCCAGTTGTCCCTGCTGGTGCGCATGGTCTTCTCGTGCCTGGTCGATGCGGATTTCATCGACACGGACAACTTCTATCGTGCCATCGAAGGAAGGCCGCCGCGGGACGAGGGTTCCGGAAACAAACCGTCCCTGCTGGAACTTCGCGACGCGCTCGACAGGTATCTTGCAGGACTGCCTTCAACAGGCGGCATTAACCCGGAGCGTGCACGGATCCTGCGGGAAGTACGGTCCAAGGCCACGATGGATACGGGCCTGTTCTCGTTGACGGTGCCGACGGGCGGAGGCAAGACCCTCGCCTCTCTGGCGTTTGCCTTGGACCATGCGATCGCCAATGGCCTGCGCAGGGTGATCTACGTGATTCCGTTCACCAGTGTCGTCGAGCAGACGGCCGAGGTATTCCGGCAAGCGCTGGCCGTCTCATCCAGCCAGGATGATGTGGTGCTGGAACACCACAGTGCGTTCTTCGATGATCCATCAAGGGAGCCGCAAGCCGCAGAGAAGCGCCGGCTTGCAATGGAGAACTGGGATGCGCCGATCGTGGTGACCACGTCTGTCCAGTTCTTCGAAAGTCTCTTTGCGGATCGTCCTTCGCGCTGCAGGAAGTTGCATAACATCGCGGGCAGCGTGGTGATCCTGGATGAGGCCCAGACGCTACCCCATGCCCTGCTCCGTCCATGCGTGGCTGTCCTTGACGAGCTTGCACGCAACTACAAGGTGAGCCCGGTGCTGTGCACGGCCACGCAGCCGGCCCTGCAGGCAGACAAGGGATTCAAAGATGGCCTGGAAAACGTCGAGGAATTGGCGCCAGGGCCTTTGGAGGGGTTGTACGAAAAGTTGCGGCGTGTCCGGGTCAGGCATGCCGGAGAGCTGGATGACGAGGCGCTTGCCCAGCGCCTGCGTCGGCATGACCAGGTGTTGTGCATCGTCAACAACCGCAAACACGCCCGCCATCTGTTTGAATCGATCGCGGATTTTCCCGGCGCACGCCATCTGTCCACGCTGATGCATGCCCGTCATCGCAGTGCTGTTCTCGCCGGGATCCGGAAAGAACTCAAGTCAGGGCATCCGTGCCGTCTTGTTTCCACCAGCCTGGTCGAAGCCGGCGTTGATCTGTCGTTCCCGACGGTACTGCGGGCGGAAACGGGCCTGGACTCGATTGCACAGGCCGCCGGCCGTTGCAACCGCAACGGGGAACGTGACGTGGGTTCCAGCGAAGTCCTGGTTTTCCGCCCGGCGAACCCGGATTGGCGGCCGCCAAGGGAGCTCGAATTGTTTGCGGAAGCCTTCCGCACCATCGAGCGCACCTACCGTGACGACCTGCTGTCCCTGCAGGCAATAGAGGCCTATTTCCGGGAAGTGAATTTCCGCCTGGGCGATGACCGGATGGATCGCCATGACCTGCTCGGACTGCTGGGGGATGGTGGCGTGGACGGGATCCCGTTTGAGACATTGGCCGGAAAATTCAGGATGATCCAGTCCACAATGCGTCCGGTCATCGTGCCGTACTTGCCCGGCAGCCGGGAAGTGGCTCCGGAGGTCGGCGAGGCCATACGTTTGCTCGAACGGGCAGGTGCCACCTCGGCTGCCCGCCGTCTCCAGCCATGGGTGGTACAGGTTCCGGAGCAGGGTTATGTCGCCCTCCGCAAGGTCGGGGCTATCGAACCGATTGCCGGGGACCGTTATGGGGAGCAGTTCATGCGGCTTGTGAATCCACGTTTGTACGATTCCAGGTACGGTCTGCACTGGGATGACAACCCGCAATTCCTGGAATCAGACGCATTGGTCGCCTGATTTGGCGATTTCCAGCGTGCATGCCTCGCTGTCTCGGGTTTTGAGACAGAGGCATGAGAGGGTGTCCATGGGATTCGAAGGGGGTACTGATGGGGTACGGGATCAGGCTTCATGTCTGGGGAGACCGGGCACTGTTCACCCGGCCGGAAATGAAGGTGGAACGGGTTTCATATGATGTGATGACGCCTTCCGCCGCGCGGGGAATCCTGGAGGCGATCCACTGGAAGCCGGCGATCCGCTGGGTCGTGGACACCATTCTGGTGCTCAAGCCGATCAGGTTCGAATCGATCCGGCGCAATGAGGTTGGCAGCAAGCTGTCCGCGTCCAGTATCGGGAAGGCAATCAAGGCCGGTCGGACGGATGATGTGGTCAATTATGTCGAGGATGACCGCCAGCAGCGTGCGTCAACCATCCTGCGCGATGTCGGGTATGTGATCGGTGCGCATTTCGAGCTTACCGACAAGGCAGGTCCGGACGACAGTGTTGGCAAGCATCTTGACATCTTCAACCGGCGCGCGCGGCGTGGGCAGTGTTTCCACACGCCATGCCTCGGAACCCGCGAGTTTCCAGCGAATTTCGCCCTGATCGAATCTGGCGACGATTCTCCGGTTCCGGATGCGGAGTTGCGGGGGGAGCGTGATCTTGGATGGATGCTGTATGACGTCGACTTTGCCAACGGGAACACCCCGAGGTTCTTCCGCGCCCGCATGGTCGATGGCCTCATCGACGTCAGGGGACTCATCGGGGATGGCGAAGGAGTCCGCGCATGATCCTGACAGCGCTTGCCGATTACTACGACAGGCTCCAGGCCACGCCTGGGTCCGGCGTTTCTCCTTACGGATACAGCAAGGAGAAGATCAGTTACGCCATCGTGTTGGACCGGGACGGGCGGGTGGTTGATGTCCACGACCTGCGGGACATGACAGGCAGGAAGCCGCAGCCCAGGATTATGGATGTCCCGCAATTTCCCGAGAAGCGAACGGCTGGTATCAGGCCGAACTTCCTATGGGACAAGACGAGCTATGCGCTTGGCGTCAGCGCCAAGAGCAGCCGTAGCGATCAGGAATACGGAGCGTTCAAGGACTTTCATCGTGAAACACTTGCCGGATCGGACGATCCGGGCCTGCAGGCATTGCTGGCATTTCTGGGCGCGTGGACCCCGGACGGATTCAAGGACTGCCCGCACATGTCCCGACACGGGGAATCCTTCCTGGACGCCAACGTGGTGTTCAGGCTCGATGGCGACCAGTGCTACCTGCACGAGCGTCCAGCCGCGCGGGCCGTGTGGGCCGGTTTGAAAGGGCGGGGCGATGATGCGTCGGAAGGAATGTGCCTCGTAACCGGGATGTGGGCGCCGATAGCGCGCATACATCCACCAATCAAAGGAGTCGATGGCGCCCAGAGTTCAGGTGCCTCCATCGTTTCCTTCAATCTCGATGCGTTCAGGTCTTATGGCAAGAGCCAGGGTGACAACGCGCCCATCTCGGAGCAGGCGGCTTTTGCCTATACGACCGCACTCAACCATCTGCTGCGACAGGATCCGGGGAACCGTCAGCGCCTGAAGATCGGCGACACGACGGTCGTGTTCTGGGCGCGGGCAAGAACCAAGGAACAGGCTGAAGCTGCGGAAGATGTGATCTCCGCGTTCCTGCAGGGCGATGGCGGGGAAGATACGTCTGCCCTGGAGGACAGGCAGGCCACACAACGCCTGTTCCTGGCCCTGGAGCAGGTGCGGCAGGGGCGGCCTCTGCGCGAGCTTGATCCATCGCTGGACGACGAAGCGGAGATCTTCGTGCTTGGATTGGCGCCCAACGCATCCCGCCTCTCGGTCCGCTTCTGGGAGACACAAAGCCTGTCAGGTCTTGCCCGCCGCCTGGCCGACCACTATGCCGACCTTGCGCTTGAGCCCGCAGCGTGGCAACGCCCACCCACACCATGGCGCCTGGCGCGGCAGGTGGCGCCGGTACGCGGGGAGGGCAAATCGAAAGCCGAAGATGTTCCGCCGCTCCTTGCCGGTGAGCTGACCAGGTCCATCCTCACGGGGACAAGGTATCCGCGCAGCCTGCTGGCCGCCATCCTGATGCGCTTTCGTGCGGATGGCCAGATCACTCCATTGCGTGTTGCCCTGTGCAAAGCCGTCCTGGCCCGTGATGCGCGGCTGAACAGGCTGCAGGGAATATCTTCCAGCAACAAGGGGGAACCTCCAGTGAGCCTCGATACCAGAAGTACCGATCCCGGCTACCTGCTGGGACGATTGTTCGCGACGCTTGAGAACCTGCAACGGGCTGCCATCGGCGACAAGGTTGCGACCATACGGGATCGTTATTACGGCGCCGCGTCCGCAACGCCGGCCGGCATCTTCCCGGTACTGCTGCGCAATGCCCAGAACCACCTTGGCAAGCTGCGCAAGGACAAGCCCGGACTGGCGGTGAACATCGAGAAGGAGATCGGCGAGATCATTGATGCCCTGCCGCCGATGTTCCCGCGAACCTTGTCGATAGACGAGCAGGGACGCTTCACCATCGGCTACTACCACCAGGGCCGCGCCCGCTTCGGTCGCGGTGACGGCCAGAACACCGACATCGATACCGTTCCAAAGGGGGAGCAAGAATGAGCGCCATCTCCAATCGTTACGAGTTCGTCTACCTGTTTGATGTCAGCAATGGGAACCCAAATGGTGATCCGGATGCAGGCAACCTGCCGCGCCTGGACCCGGAGACCAATTGCGGGATCGTCACGGATGTGGCGCTCAAGCGGAAAATCAGGAACTATGTCGCGCTGGAAAAGGAAGGAGAGCCCGGCTACGCAATCTATATGCAGGAAAAAGCCGTGCTCAACAACCAGCACAGGCAGGCCTATGCTGCACTGGGCATCGAGCCGGAAGCGAAGAAACTGCCGAAGAACGAGGCCAAGGCCCGTGAGCTGACGGCATGGATGTGCCGGAACTTCTATGACATCAGGGCCTTTGGTGCAGTGATGACGACGGAAGTCAATACCGGGCAGGTGCGCGGTCCGGTGCAACTCGCGTTCGCTACCTCCGTCGAGCCGGTCCTGCCGCTGGAAGTGGCCATCACTCGCGTGGCGGTGACCAACGAAAAGGACCTGGAAAAGGAACGCACCATGGGGCGCAAGCACATCCTGCCGTACGGACTGTACCGTGCGCATGGGTTCGTTTCAGCCAAGCTGGCGGAGCGCACGGGCTTTTCCGAAGAGGATCTGGATTTGCTGTGGCGGGCGTTGGTCAACATGTTCGAGCACGACCGTTCCGCCGCCAGAGGGGAGATGGCCGCGCGCAAGCTCATCGTCTTCAGGCATGAAAACCTGATGGGCAATGCACCGGCCCATGTATTGTTTGGAAAGGTGGCAGTGGCCAGGAAAGGTGAAACAACAGCGCCTGCACGCAGTTTTTCCGATTACGAGGTTCGGATTGATCGCGATCTGCCTGCCGGCGTCGAGGTAATCGAGAAGCTTTAGACAACCGGGGAGGCGGAGTATGGAAGATGACGATCTGATTCCTATCTCCGCACTCCAGCACTATCTGTACTGTCCACGGCAGTGCGCGCTTATTCACATCGAGCAGCAGTGGGCCGAGAACCGATCCACTGCCGAGGGGCGGTTGTTGCACCAGACAACCGACAGGATGCAGGCCAAATGTCGGCAAGGGGTCCGCGTCGTTACAGGACTGCCATTGTTGTCCAGGGTGCTCGGGCTTGTCGGCAGGGCAGATGTGGTGGAGTTCCACATGGGCAAGGATGGGGAATATGCATTTCCTGTGGAATACAAGCGTGGCCTTCCCAAGGCGCATCGTGCTGACGAGGTGCAGTTGTGCGCCCAGGCGCTATGCCTGGAGGAGATGCTTGGCGGAAATATTGAAGCGGGAGCAATTTTCTACGGTAAAAGCCGTAGGCGGCATGACGTGATCTTTGATCGTGAGTTGAGGCGTATCACGTCGCGGGCAATCGAGGAAACGCGAGCTCTGTTAGGGTCAGGTGTCACGCCACGCATGGATTATGATCCTGGGCGGTGTGACAGTTGTTCGCTGGTAGATCTGTGCTTGCCGAAACTCCTTGATCGGCTCAATGTGGCCGCGTGGCTACGCGGACAGCTGTAAAGAGGTGCGCCGAATGCGCAGGCAGCTGAACACGCTCTATGTCACCACGGATGGTGCATGGCTAAGGAAAGATGGCGCCAATGTTGTGATGGAGGTCGAAGGCCAAAAGCGGTTGAGGTTGCCGACGCACATGCTCGAAAGCATTGTTTGCTTTGGCAGGGTCATGGTTTCACCCCAGCTGCTGGGATACTGTTGCGAACAGGGAGTCAGTGTTTGCCATCTCACTTCGTACGGGCGTTTCCTTGCTCGTATAGAAGGCCCTGTTTCTGGAAACGTATTGCTTCGGAGGGAGCAGTATCGAGTCAGCGATGACCCAATCAGGTGTGCGCACATCGTGCGAAACTTTCTGGTTGGCAAGGTGCATAACCAATGCGCTGTGCTTTCGCGAGGGTGGCGGGATTATGGGGGTGAGCTGGAGGATGCGGGAACATTCCAGGCGGCAGTTCTCCAGCTCAAGAGAATTGCCAGGCGCATATATCAGGCGGATGCAAACGTGGATTTGCTCCGCGGCTTAGAGGGAGAGGCCGCGCGAGTATATTTCAGTGTGTTCGGCCAACTTGTTCGAGTGCGATCGCCTGTCTTGAGTTTTAAAGGGCGCAACAGAAGGCCGCCACGGGATGCATTCAATGCGCTACTGTCCTTCCTGTATACCCTGCTTGTCCATGACTGCAGATCTGCATTGGAAACAGTGGGTCTGGATCCAGCGGCAGGGTTCTTGCATCGGGATCGCCCGGGCCGTCCGAGCCTTGCTCTTGACCTGGCTGAGGAATTCAGGCCTCTCCTGGGGGAGCGGATGGCGTTGTCATTGATTAACCGCAGGCAGCTGGGAGAAAGGGACTTCCAGTACATCGATGGTGGTGCCGTCCAACTGAAAGAGGATGCCCGCAAGACGGTTCTTGTTGCATATCAGGAACGCAAGCGGGAGCAGATCAATCATCCATTTCTCGGCGAAAAGATCGATATCGGTTTGCTTCCGTTTGCCCAGGCGCAACTTCTGGCGAGACATCTGCGTGGGGATCTGGATGAGTACCCGCCATTCCTGTGGAAGTAAATGAAGGCAAGCCACAATGATGGTTCTTGTGAGTTATGACGTCTGCACCGTAAATGCTGACGGACAAAGACGTCTTCGCAAAGTGGCCAAGGCTTGCAGGGACTACGGGCAAAGGGTCCAGTATTCGGTGTTCGAGATAGAGGTAGAGCCCGCACAGTGGGTCTATCTTCGGAAGAGACTGTGTGACCTGATTGATCCAAGCGAAGACAGCCTGCGGTTCTATTACCTGGGATCGCGGTGGAAAGGCAAGGTTGAGCATGTGGGAGCCAAGCCCCCTTTGGACTTGAAGGGTGCGTTGGTGTATTGAGTGCGAACCTGTAGTTGTTTATCTTGGCCCTGTTGGTTCGCGCGAAGTGTAACCATATGATCCATATGTGATTTTTTCGGGCTTGTCCTCTCTGGTTTTGTCAGGGGAGCCTGGGAATTTCCTGGTTCGCACGCACGCGCTTTCTCCCCTTTTTTATTCAATGAGATAGAAAAACCCGGTCGCGCCCTCACGGGCGCGTGGATTGAAACGTTGTAGATCCTAGCCGTACTCGACAACGGAATGGTGTCGCGCCCTCACGGGCGCGTGGATTGAAACAAGGCGACACGGTATTCACCGAACTACAGGCCACGTCGCGCCCTCACGGGCGCGTGGATTGAAACTGTCCGCCGTCCAGTGACAGCTCGACGTAAGCCCCGGTCGCGCCCTCACGGGCGCGTGGATTGAAACATGCTTGCGGCGGCGCTGAAGGAAGCGCAACCAGACGTCGCGCCCTCACGGGCGCGTGGATTGAAACTCATGCGCCGAGGATTCCTCGGTAGTTGGGGCGGGTCGCGCCCTCACGGGCGCGTGGATTGAAACGATTGCAGCGCTACTGGAATCTGCCGACTCACTCCCGTCGCGCCCTCACGGGCGCGTGGATTGAAACTGATCCAGCACAACGGCTCCACGAAGCCGTGGACGTCGCGCCCTCACGGGCGCGTGGATTGAAACACGAAGCCCTCGAACTCAAGCCAAGTCCGGTTCGAGTCGCGCCCTCACGGGCGCGTGGATTGAAACTTCGTCGCACCGCTGAGCAGATCACCGATGCCGCGGGTCGCGCCCTCACGGGCGCGTGGATTGAAACACTGGTCAGGCTGGCACCCGCAACGAGGTCGAGATGTCGCGCCCTCACGGGCGCGTGGATTGAAACGGGCGCGCCCCGATCCCGTACACGCGCCCCGGCTGGTCGCGCCCTCACGGGCGCGTGGATTGAAACATCCAGGGCGGCGAGCCGCTGCAGGTGGTCGCCTGTCGCGCCCTCACGGGCGCGTGGATTGAAACGTGGACGCATACGCCGCCGAACATTTGAAGCAGTAGTCGCGCCCTCACGGGCGCGTGGATTGAAACTGCACGAACGTCGTATCCCGCCAGCAGCTTGATCTGGTCGCGCCCTCACGGGCGCGTGGATTGAAACCTTTCCAGAATCGAGCGCGCCTGAATGAACGGCTCCGGTCGCGCCCTCACGGGCGCGTGGATTGAAACAATATCACGCGCGAGAAGGCGGCGAAGCCCGTGACGTCGCGCCCTCACGGGCGCGTGGATTGAAACGTTGGCCTTTTCGGGCAGCGCTGCGTTGGCTCGCGTCGCGCCCTCACGGGCGCGTGGATTGAAACGAATCGACGGGTCAAGCAGCAGCCGGTCACGATGTCGCGCCCTCACGGGCGCGTGGATTGAAACCTCGCGGCGCGATCAGGCACAGCCTCCCCACTGTGGTCGCGCCCTCACGGGCGCGTGGATTGAAACCATGCCACGACGTGGTTGAAGTCGCCCTCGATCGCGTCGCGCCCTCACGGGCGCGTGGATTGAAACTGCCAGTAGCATGCCACTGGCACCTTCTGGCACTGGTCGCGCCCTCACGGGCGCGTGGATTGAAACTTCCAAATCTGCTCGCGTGTTTGCGGGTCGTCAATCGTCGCGCCCTCACGGGCGCGTGGATTGAAACCACGAACTGATGGACCGCTGCCGCGACGGAATCGCGGGTCGCGCCCTCACGGGCGCGTGGATTGAAACCATCGTCGGACGGTCCACGATGTGCCAGATAAAGGGTCGCGCCCTCACGGGCGCGTGGATTGAAACCTGGTCCTGCTGCACTTGTGCGGGCCTGAGGCTGAGGTCGCGCCCTCACGGGCGCGTGGATTGAAACCGCGAGGGCGAGGGCCGCGACAACGCCGTGCCGTGTCGCGCCCTCACGGGCGCGTGGATTGAAACTCGTTGATCGTGCCCGAGACGTGGCCATTGACGTCGTCGCGCCCTCACGGGCGCGTGGATTGAAACTTTGCCAACAACGCAAGTCCCGGCGGCCTGATTACCGTCGCGCCCTCACGGGCGCGTGGATTGAAACCTTAACGGTTACTGGGTGGACTTCGACGCGGCCGTGTCGCGCCCTCACGGGCGCGTGGATTGAAACTTCGTCGCGGGTCTGCTCGATAATGCGACGCTCCTGTCGCGCCCTCACGGGCGCGTGGATTGAAACGATTCTGTCATGACTGCAAGCCAGGCCGTAGCGTGTCGCGCCCTCACGGGCGCGTGGATTGAAACTGGGTCATGCCCGAGACGGTCGCGATTGACCTGTGTCGCGCCCTCACGGGCGCGTGGATTGAAACCTCAACGCGGAGTATTGCCGCGAGCTGGCGGAGAAGGTCGCGCCCTCACGGGCGCGTGGATTGAAACCTCGCGGCGCGATCAGGCACAGCCTCCCCACTGTGGTCGCGCCCTCACGGGCGCGTGGATTGAAACTTCGCCCCCATGGTGGGCGTTGAGGACCGGTCGGAGGTCGCGCCCTCACGGGCGCGTGGATTGAAACGTGCCGCGCTCCTGGTCCTGGTAGCTCGTCAGCGCGTCGCGCCCTCACGGGCGCGTGGATTGAAACCAGTTCCGTGATCTGCGCGCGAAGGCGGGCACGGGGTCGCGCCCTCACGGGCGCGTGGATTGAAACACGCTCACGCCGTAGACCGGCAACACCATGGCCTGGTCGCGCCCTCACGGGCGCGTGGATTGAAACATGCGACCGCCTCCTGCAACTTGGCCAGCTCCTCGTCGCGCCCTCACGGGCGCGTGGATTGAAACACGCGGACTACGGCCAGCTGCAGGTTGTCGGGGAACGTCGCGCCCTCACGGGCGCGTGGATTGAAACATGTCGAGAGCAGCTTCCATGCTGTTAGGAACGCTGGTCGCGCCCTCACGGGCGCGTGGATTGAAACCCGATGCCCGGCTGCGCGTAGATGGTCACGTTGAGCCGGTCGCGCCCTCACGGGCGCGTGGATTGAAACTCGTACTGGGTGCGTCCGCTGGTGCGATGGCAACGGGTCGCGCCCTCACGGGCGCGTGGATTGAAACCAAACGTGGGCGACACGTTGCGCGATCACCGCGGCGTCGCACCCTCACGGGCGCGTGGATTGAAACCAGATCACGACGGGCGATGGTACTCGTATTACGGTGTCGCGCCCTCACGGGCGCGTGGATTGAAACTACTTCAACGCCACCGGGCGCACGCTTCCGGCGCGTCGCGCCCTCACGGGCGCGTGGATTGAAACGCCAACGCTGGCGGCGAGGTGGACTTCACCATCTCGTCGCGCCCTCACGGGCGCGTGGATTGAAACCGGGCGATCTGCGCCGAGGGTGCGAAGACGGGCGACGTCGCGCCCTCACGGGCGCGTGGATTGAAACCAGTACCGTGAATACACAGCGCCCGGAAGTGCCGTGTCGCGCCCTCACGGGCGCGTGGATTGAAACTACAAAAAGGGCGCCGCCTGGGCGCCTGGCCTCACGTCGCGCCCTCACGGGCGCGTGGATTGAAACGCTGCCGACGTTGCCACGTTCGCCAAGAAGGCCAAGTCGCGCCCTCGCGGGCGCGTGGATTGAAACTCGTTCGCGCGGCGCTCGAAGTCCAGCACGTGCTTGTCGCGCCCTCACGGGCGCGTGGATTGAAACTACAAAAAGGGCGCCGCCTGGGCGCCTGGCCTCACGTCGCGCCCTCACGGGCGCGTGGATTGAAACGCGTACAGGTCGACGACCGATTCGAGCTGGGTCGAGTCGCGCCCTCACGGGCGCGTGGATTGAAACGTGCTCGACAGCGAGGACAAGGCCGCTGGTGCAGCGTCGCGCCCTCACGGGCGCGTGGATTGAAACACGTCTAGTATTTCGTGACAGACGGGGCATTCGGTCGCGCCCTCACGGGCGCGTGGATTGAAACAACAAACTCGCCGTCGCCCCCCTGCCAATCCACGGGTCGCGCCCTCACGGGCGCGTGGATTGAAACGCACCACTCACGCGGTTGACCACTCTCCCCCAGGTCGCGCCCTCACGGGCGCGTGGATTGAAACACCCTGTCCAACGGCATGGCCGCCATCTTCGCGCTGGTCGCGCCCTCACGGGCGCGTGGATTGAAACCGGGCCATCGTCTATGGCCGCTCGAATCCCATCGCGGGTCGCGCCCTCACGGGCGCGTGGATTGAAACGCGCAGTCGACCGTACAGGCCGACATTGAGGCCGTGTCGCGCCCTCACGGGCGCGTGGATTGAAACCGCGTTTCTCTCCGCTCGCGTCTTCATCTGTCGCCGCGTCGCGCCCTCACGGGCGCATGGGTCTAAACACTTACTTGAATTCCTGTGGCAACACGCCACAGCATCCAAATGTTCATACGCAAGGTCAAGGCGCTGCTCATGGCCGCCCACATTTTCTGTCGCCGGGAACCAGGGCTTTGACGGCGTGCAGCGGGGCCAACAAGCAAAGGGCGCGGCCAAAGGCCGCGCCCTTTGCTGTTTCCCATTTGCGGGAAAGGATTACTTCACTTCGAAGTCGGAAGTGCTGACCACGTTGCCGT
>NICF_comb_assmDRAFT_10002905_pt1 | contig 12654 bp, 13 predicted proteins | sample NewIslPassag4_SG_FD_11279 | JGI IMG/M metagenome (IMG submission 11279) | reverse complement strand
AAGCATAGATACACGCATTTCTTAAGAAAAATGCCCGTCAACCCAGACAGCGCAAGGGATAGCGGGTATTTCATTTACCTAGTAACTGTCGAACTCGGGATTAACACATCATAAGTTACAGTTTCCCTGCTATAAACCCTGCTCTTTGGAATAAGTCGTATGAACGGATTTGATTCTAGTGATTAGTGTGCTAGAATTCACGTAAGAATCCTTTCGCCGGTAATGCGATATAATTTTTTTCATAATTTATTATACGGAGATGTCATGAAAAAAATACTGGGACTGCTTATATTCTATGTTATTGCTATTGCTATTTTGTTTATTGTTACTGATCTGGATATTACAGTATTATATAGTGTTAACTATTTATATGTTGCGGTTTCGTGTTTGTGCTATTTTATAGTTGTTTTGTTGAGAGGCAAAAAACTGCAAGTGATTTTAAGCGGCAAGAGTAAAATTCCGTATAGGAAATCAACAATATACAGTTCGGCCAGCCAGTTTATTAGTGCTTTCATTCCTGGGCGGGCTGGTGAGATACTGTTGTCGACTTTTTTAAGGATCAGGCACAGTTTTAATATTAGCCTAATACTGCCGACCCTATTCTTGGATAAAGTGATAGAATTGGTGTTGATTCTATGCTTCGCTGTTATGTCATTATTGCTATTTGAATCAGAGATTATAGAAAAAGTTGTTCAGTTGATACCAGATATTAATATTTTATCGATTATTGCAGCTATTGTTGTGTTGTTATTGGTTGTTTTTATTCTGTTTAAGACCAAGCTTTCTGGTTTTCTGAAAGTTACATTAGTGAATATACAACAAGGCTTGTTGATTCCAATAAAGAAACCCTACATTGGCTTATCTATGGTGATTCTTTCGATTGCGATAACGCTGTTGGAAATGGGCGCCTTATATATATTGCTTAAAAGCCTAATTGATGTGTCTTTTTCTAAAGTGATAATTGCGTATTCACTAGGAATGATAATCGGGATAATTAGTATGGTACCAGGAGGACAGGGTACAACAGAATTTTCAATGGTAACAGTTATGATGTTGTGGGGATATAACTTAAATGAAACGATCCTCCCTGTTATCATTAGCAGGATTTTGACTTATTTCATTCTGGGCCTCTGCAGTGTTCCCGTTTTGCCTGAAGTCTTTCAAATACTGCGAAACTCAACTCGCCGAATGAATCTAAAAAGAAAAAGGAAGGCTGAACAGGATGGATAAGCCGCTGGTCTCGGTCATAATTGTAAATTATAACGGGGCACGGATAATTGAGGAATGCCTATACTCATTATACAACCAAACTGTATCGCAGATAGAAATCATAGTTTTGGACAATAATTCAAACGATGAATCTATTCAAATACTCGAAAAGCATACTGATAAGATTAAGCTGATTAAGTCTAATTCCAATGTAGGATTTGCATGTGGAAATAATATTGGGTTATCGGAAGCTAAGGGTGAATTTATTGCCTTGCTCAATAATGATGCAATTGCAAATCCTGATTGGTTGGAAAAAATGCTGCAGGCTATTCAAAAAAGCCGAACTATAGGCAGCTGTGGATGCAAAATCATTTCTTATTACGATAGAGAAAGAATGGATTCCGCCGGATTGCTTGTTTCAATTGACGGATTGTCTCGAGGAAGAGGCAGAGATAAACCGGTCGATGAATATAACCAGTATGAAGAGATATTAATACCAAGCGGATGTGCAGCATTGTATAGAAGAGAAGCCATAGATGAGGTTGGTTTTTTTGACGAAGATTTTTTTTGCTATTGTGAAGATACCGACTTAGGAATGAGACTACAATTGTACGGTTGGAAATCAGTTTATGTGCCTGAGGCAATTGTATATCACAAATACTCGCAAACATCCGGGAAATATTCGCTTTTTAAGGCACAGATGGTCGAAAGAAATCATTATTGGTTTGTACTAAAAAATTATCCGCTGAGCCTGGTAATACTTAACCCGTTGTTTACTGTTCGAAGATATGCTTACCAGCTCCTATCTACAGTGCGGAACAAAGGTGCTACAAGTGAATTAGTTAATAGTGCAAGCAAATATGATTTGATCAAGACGTTGTTGATTGCGCACTTTCAGTTTTGGGTCAAGTTTCCCAGAATGCTGAAAAAAAGATATAAAGTTCAACGGAACAGAAGAGTAGGCACAAAAGATTTTATTCAGTGGCTGAAGAAATACAATATATCACTTGATGAGCTTTTTAGATCTTAAGCGATTTGTACTTGTAGTGGTTTAGAACGTATGAAACAATGAAAGCGAGGCTGCAATTACTCAGACTGTCGTCAAGGATATGATTTGAGAAATGGGGTAAGAAATGATAATGCATAAGAATTCTCTGGAAAGCTATTATACAAAAATACTCTTATTCTTTGGGTTGATATATGTATTCATTGTCCCTCCATTCCAAATGGCTGATGAAGATAGTCATTTCAAGAAAGCTTACTTGGTATCAAATATTGAGTTGTTTCCAAAAATCGTTGATGGGCAATATGGAAACTTCCTGCCTACCAGTTTGTTAGAGTATGAAAACAACCACCGCTATATGATTGGTGATATGTCAAAAAAATACAGCTACTCGAAATTTTATTTTAGCTTCGCACTGCCTCAAGATTATTCGGAAAAGCAATTCGTAACTTATAGTACTTCCAAGACTCATCCACTGCTATATATTCCACAAGCGACAGCTATTATAGCTGTCAAAATACTGTTTTTCTTTAATGAAAATTATATTACACCAGGAATAATATTATATGCGGGCAGAATAGGGAATTTGCTGTTTTTTGCATGCTGTTTTTATTGGACGGTTAAATTGATTCCCTTTTACAAAAGAGCGGCTGTGTTGATAGGGCTTATGCCAATGACATTAGGTTTGGTATCATCACTGAGTTATGATGCCATGGTAATCGGCGTTTCCCTATTACTTGTAGCATATATTCTCAATCTTGCGTATACAGCGACTTCCATAAGGTTAAAGGATATTGTTGTATTGTGTGTGTTCTCGATTGTTCTTATTGAATTGAAGATGGTATACTTCCCATTGTTGGGATTGTTCTTTCTAATCCCAAAAGCGAAGTTTGAATCAACAAAAGCCTATTTTAAGAGTTTTCTTATCATTATATCTTCTGGTGTTTTAGGTCATATTGTATGGAGTTTGGTGTCAAGTTTTGGGCTGTCAGCAGCAGTTGACTCGTCAAATTATATGGTAGAACAAGCCAAATTTATTTTGAGTCATCCTTTTTTGTACGCAGGGATTGTTTTTCGCAGTATTGTAGAGAACTTTCAATTTTATGTCATTAGTTTTGTAGGTAACCTAGGCTGGCTAGACACAAATTTCCCTTATATATTTATTGTTTTTTATTTGCTATTGCTAGTGGTAATTTCGGTTTTTGATAGTGATGCCATAGAAATGCGTGCAGCAAATAAAGTATTGATTTTTCTCATCTTTGTTGGCGTTGTCATACTAATTGAAACGTCGCTGTATCTTATTTGGACTGCGATTCCTGGAATTGGCGGAGTAGGACATCCAGTTATTTTGGGCGTACAAGGACGATATTTTATACCATGCTCACTATTATTCTTGCTCTTGCTTTCAAATAAGTCACTGTCAGGGAGCAAGTGGGGAAGCAATACATCCGCGTTTTTAAACAAGTCAATGGCGCCTTTTATTGCATTTAGTTGTACTCTCATGCTATTAATGTTGCTGTTGAGATACTGGGTCCCAGAAATTTAATGAATAAAAGGAAAATAAGATGAGAAAAAAAGATGGAATTATCGATTTGTGGAAGTACAAGGATTTGCTGTGGCTATTGGTTGCCAAGGATGTAAAAGTAAAGTATAAACGATCTATTATGGGGGTTCTGTGGAGTCTCCTGAACCCTTTATTGACAATGCTGATTTTAACTATTGTGTTTAAGGAATTGTTTAGATTTAATATAGAGAATTTTGCGGCATATGTAATCAGCGGACAGGTTATTTTTACTTTTTTTTCTGAAGCGACAAGTCTGGCCATGACTTCAATTTATACCTCTGGTCAGATAATGAAGAAGGTATATGTACCAAAGGCGATTTTTCCCATATCGAAAATTTTATATTCAATGGTAAATACTCTTTTTTCTATTATTGCTGTATTAATTGTTTGTTTGCTCACGGGTGTCCCCATTACATCTGCGTTTTTTGGGAGCATATTGACGATTGCTTATGTCATGATCTTCAGCCTTGGAGTTGGATTAATATTATGCAGTATCGCTGTTTTTCTACGGGATATTGAGCATATCTACGGTGTTCTGTTAACCGCGTGGATGTATGCTACCCCTGTTATTTATCCCGCTGAGATTATGCCGGATCGATTCCTGTTTGTGCTTTATTGTAACCCACTTTATTATTTTGTCACACATTTTAGGGAAGGATTGCTTTATCAGCATATTCCTTCGATTGAATTGAATCTTTACTGTCTTGTGTATTCCCTCGTAACGCTGATTGTTGGAGTTTACGTTTTCAATAGACAAAGGAACAGGTTTATTTTGTACATTTAGGACGGGGGGTGTAGTTAATGACATCTGATGTAGTTGTTAGTGTCAACGATGTATCAATGAGATTCCTCCAACCATCAGAGAGAATAACGACTTTTAAAGAGTATGTAATAAAAAGGATTAAAAGAAGGATAAGCTATACGGAATTTTGGGCGTTGTCGAATGTGAGTTTTCAAGTATGCCGGGGAGAGCTATTTGGTGTTCTTGGTCTGAATGGTGCCGGGAAAAGTACATTGCTAAAAATACTGTCAGGAGTACTGGCCCCTACTACAGGCAGTGTGGAATCGAATGGGACTATCGCTCCATTGATTGAACTGGGTGCAGGATTTGATCCTGAGCTGACTGCTCGGGAAAACATTTATTTGAACGGGGCGACTTTAGGTTATAGCAGAAAAGAAATGAACGCTAGGTTTGATGAAATTGTGGCGTTTTCAGAATTGGAAGAGTTTATAGACGTTCCGATAAAGAATTTTTCGTCAGGTATGTATGCCAGACTAGGGTTTTCGATTGCGACATCGGTTAATCCAGAGATTCTGATTGTAGATGAGGTTTTGTCTGTTGGAGATTTTATGTTTCAGCAGAAATGTGAGAACAAAATCAGGCAGATGATTGATAATGGAACCAGTGTAATTCTTGTCTCACACTCAATCGAACAAGTACGCAGCTTATGCTCGAAAGGAATTGTACTTGAAAGAGGGCGAGTTGTTAAGTCTGGTGAAATCAACGAGCTGTGTGACTTTTACTATGCGAGATATAGTTAGCATGATCTATTACAAAACATTGAAATATTGGATTAAGGCTAGACTGAAAATACAACCCCGCCGTTTTATAAATGGGGGAAAGTGGTACGACAGATGGATAGAGGCTAATGAGAAATATGATCTGCAAGATGTTCAAAAAACAATTTTTGAGCTCCCCAATCATCCGTTAATCTCAATTATATTGCCTGTATACAACCCCAATATTGAGTACTTAATTGAGTGTATTGAGTCGGTGTTATCGCAGTACTATTCAGATTGGGAATTATGCATAGCGGATGATTGTTCATCAGATAAAAAGGTTAAGGAAGTACTCGATCATTATTCAAAGATGGATGAAAGAATAAAGGTTAGTTTCAGAAAATCAAACGGACATATTTCACAGTGCAGTAACACCGCAATTCAGCTGGCTTCAGGTGAGTACTGCGCGTTTTTGGATCAAGATGATATTCTCCCTCCATTTGCTTTGTTTGAAGTGGTAAAGGCCATAAACAAACATCCGGATGCAGTACTATTCTTTAGCGATGAAGATAAACTTTTAGATAAATCACGCGTATCTCCTTTTTTTAAGAAAAAGTGGAACTATAGATTGTTGCTTGAGCTAAATTATATTTGTCACCTGTCAGTTTACAGGAAAGCCGAATTGATTAAGGTCGGAGGACTTCGTGTAGGAACTGAGGGTGCGCAAGATTGGGATTTGGCCATAAGAGTAATTGACGAATATCCTGATAAAGTGATGCATATACCTGCAATTCTCTATCACTGGAGAATCTCCGGATTATCCACCTCAGGATCAGAAAAAAATAAACCATATGTAAAGTTGGCTCAAAAACAAGTCATTCGTGATGCGAAGATGTTAGGAGTGTTTAAAATTGGCCGTTAGAACATTGATGAAAAAAGCGACAAGTACATTGAGATATGAAGGGGTTGGAAGCTTAGTCAAAAAAACTGTCAGTTACACGAAAAGACAGCTTAAGCGTCCTGTATTTAATCAGCGCATTTACAAAGACGTACTCTTTATCAATGGCTGCACACTGCCCCATCCTACTCGTTATCGCGTTGAACATCAATTAGAGCAACTTCATTTTAGCGGTTATTCATGTGACATTGTTTTTTACGAACATTTGAATCTGGATATGTTGAAATATTACCGTGCATTTGTTTTCTTTAGATGTCACCATACACCGCTTATTGAAGAGTTTATCCTCAAAGCTAAGTATTTTAATAAAAAGGTTTTTTTTGATATTGACGATTTGGTTATTGATGTCGACTATGTAAAAGACATCAAATACCTCAAGACACTCAATAAACATGAGTATGATTTGTATATTGATGGTGTTCAAAGGATCAATAAAACATTATTATTATGCGATGCGGCAATTACAACGACGGAAAGACTAGCAGAAGAACTTCAAAAATATGTCCCACATGTCTATATCAATAGAAATGTAGCTTCTGAAAAAATGGTCGAGCTTTCACATAATGCACTTAAGGATGGACCGGCCAAAATCGGTGAAAAAGTGTATTTGGGATATTTTAGCGGCAGTATTACTCATAACGATGACTTTAACATGATCGTGCCAGCGCTCGCCCAAGTGTTTGAGAAACATGTAAATGTATATTTAAAAGTTGTTGGTATACTTGATATACCAGAGTCGCTTAAAAATTACGCGGACAGAATAGTATCAGAACCTTTTACGGATTGGACAAACTTGCCGAAAATTATCGCGAGTGTTGATATCAATCTTGCACCATTGGAAGATTCAATTTTTAACGAAGCTAAATCGGAGAATAAATGGATAGAAGCCGCTTTGGTTCAGGTTCCCACCATCGCAAGCAATGTCGGTGCATTTCAAAGGATGATTGAACACAATGTAACGGGCATTCTCTGTAATTCTCCCGAGGACTGGAGTAAATATCTCGAAGAACTCATAACAAGTAAAGAATTGAGAGAGAGGATCGGGAAGGCTGCATATCAGAAGGTTCTGCGCGACTGCATAACAGTAAACACCGGTTATTCTCTTTATCAAATTATTGAGGGCTACTTGAATGAAAATATAGCTTTTGTACTTCCATCAACACAAATAAGTGGCGGAGTAAATGTTGTTATTAACCACTGCAAGATTTTGAAAGAAAGAGGAAAAGATGTAACAATTATTTCGATGGCCGAAGACAGTTCTAATATTATTGAGGCCGACGGGACTGAATTAAACGTTGTTTCCGGGGCAAATTGCCTGGTACAGGCACATTTCCATAAAATGGTAGCAACACTATGGACAACAGTTTCATTTGTAGAAAGCTACCCGAAAATCAAGGATAAGTACTATCTGGTTCAAGGCTATGAAACGGATTTCTATCAATATGGACATGTTTTTAGAATATGGGCTAACTTGACTTATAATTCATTTGCGGGAATTAAGTATGTGACCATCTCAAAATGGTGTGAAGATTGGTTGAAATCGAAGTACAACCGTTCTGCAAAGTATGCAAGGAATGGGTTGGACACAAACTTATTTAGGTTTACAAAGAGAGATTTTGATGGAAAAATACGAATCTTAATTGAAGGCAGTTCGGAAGATCGCATCAAAAATGTTGATGAAAGTTTCAGGATTGTCAGTAAACTTGATCCGGAAAAATTTGAAGTGTGGTATCTTTCTTATAACGGTAAGCCCAAAGATTGGTATAGGTTCGATAAGTTTTTGCATAAAGTTCCTTATTCATCAGTTTCGAACGTTTATTCGAGCTGTCACATTTTAATTAAGTCAAGTTTGATGGAGAGTTTTTCTTATCCTCCTCTTGAGATGATGGCGACTGGAGGAATTGCGATTGTTGCACCAAATGATGGGAACATTGAATATTTAATTCATGAAGAAAACTGCTTGATGTACGAACCGAGAAATATTGATGATGCAGTCAAACAGATCATGCGTGTCTGTACAGATTCTCAATTGAGAGAGAAAATTATTGCAAATGGTCTGGAGGTTGCGAAGAGTCGCGATTGGAGAAATATACAGGATGAGATCCTGGCGCTCTATGATTTTAATTAATATAGGAGGGGCGTAATATGAAACCAATCGCGAGAGTCTTTATAATAGCACTAGTTGTTGTTGTGTTTATATTTGTATATACGGGGAATTTGGGCGTACAGGAGATTTATTATGAAACGGTAGTCTCTGAAGAAGTTCCGATTGGTGAATTGACTGATGGAATGGAAATCATTCAATTATTTAAAGTTAATGATAAAGAGCTGTCCGCAGTGGCTGTGAAGCTGGCAACTTATATGAGAGTCAATGATGGCAAGATTACAGTCAGCGTAAGACGAACTGCTGGAGGAGCAGACATTTACTCAAAAACTGTGGACGCGTCTAGCATTGCCGACAATGAATTTTTTACGATTAGGTTTCCGCCGGTCAGATACTTAAAGAGTGACGAGTATTACTTATCCATAAAATCAGAAGGAGCGGAGCCGGGAAAAGGGATTACGGCTTATAAAACACCAGTGGATATGTATCCACATGGAGAAATGTGGATTAATGGTGAGCCCCAAAAAGGAGACTTGGTGATAAAGGTCTATACCTATAAACCATGGTATGTAAAAATTCGAGAGGTGTTTACTTAACTGAAGCGTGTGCGAATGAATCAAGGGGGCGGGACAGTGAGAATTTTGGTTGTAATACCAGCGTTTAATGAGGGAAAGAACCTGGGACCTTTGGTACAATCAATTCGAAATCTTGATGTGAAGAATGTGGACGTCGTAGTTATTAATGATTGCTCGACTGACGATACGAGAGAAGTGTGTGCGGCGTATGGAATTACTGTCGTAAATTTGCCTTGCAATCTTGGGATAGGAGGGGCGGTTCAAACCGGATATAAATACGCATACGAAAATGGGTATGACATTGCCATACAAATTGATGGTGACGGCCAGCATCGGCCTGAGTACATAGCCGAACTGGTTAAACCCATTATTGATGGACAAGCAGATATGGTTATAGGCTCAAGATTCATTAACTATGAAGGATTTAAATCCACGTTGCTGCGACGAATTGGAATTAAATATTTTTCAATACTGATTAAGTTGTTGACCAAGAAGACAATTACGGATCCTACATCAGGTTTCCGTGCGTGCAACAAAAAAGTCATTGCATTGTTTGCAAAAAGATATCCGGTGGACTATCCCGAGCCGGAATCAATTGTCTGCCTGCTCAGGAATGGTTTTAGTGTATTAGAAATACCTGTTATAATGCAGGAAAGACAAAGTGGAAAGTCGTCTATTACATCACTTAAATCGATATATTACATGGTTAAGGTATCGTTGGCAGTATTAATTGATAGACTCCGAAAACAAATGATCTGAGGGAGACCATGACACCGTCTATAGAATTACAGACGATTTTAATGATAGGCTCGGTACTGAGTGGCATTATTATTGTAAATCTCATTAGAAAGTACCAATTGGAACTGAAATATACAATGTTGTGGTTGATATTGATACTAGTGACGATCATCGTCTCAATATTTCCACAGGTCTTTGTTTTTATATCGAAAATTATGGGTATTCAAGTGCCGTCCAATGCCGTTTTTTTGTTTGTTTCATTTGGATGCTTTGCCTTGATTTTCTCCCTCACTTTGACAGTATCCAAGCTGACCGTAAAGACAAAAGAACTTACTCAAGAAATCGGTCTGCTAAAGTTGCGGTTGCACCAGTTTGAAGAAGCAAATTATCGCGAGGCTCAATACAAGGATCAACATTACAACTGATGATTCTGCGATACTGATAAGATATTTTGGTTGATTGAAGTTGCCCTCGGCATTTTTACTAGATACATGTGTTTATAATATAGTACTAGATTGTCCTTTCAGTGAAGTGATGAATATTACCTCAACGTTTAGAAGCAGTTATGATAACGCTGATGAATGATTGAGCCTAATTCGATAAAAAGGGGATTGTCATGATGAAAGGTATTATTCTTGCTGGCGGAACCGGTTCCCGACTATACCCGCTTACCAAAGTAACCAACAAACACTTGCTTCCGGTCGGCAAATATCCCATGATTTTTCACGCCATTGCGAAGCTGAAAGAAGCGGATATTCAGGATATCCTGGTTGTCACCGGCAAGGAACATATGGGTGACGTGGTTAATCTGCTGGGCAGCGGCACCGAATTCGGACTTTCATTCACCTACAAGGTTCAAGACGAAGCCGGCGGTATCGCGCAGGCGCTCGGATTGGCAGAGCAATTCGTGAACGGCGACCAGATGGTTGTGATCCTAGGGGACAATGTCTTCGAGGACAGCATCGTCCAGTTTGTCAGAAATTTCAAAGAGCAGCGAGTTGGTGCGAAAATTCTCATCCAGCAAGTTGACGACCCGCACCGTTATGGTGTACCCGAGTTGTCGGGCGACAAGATTGTGTCCATTGAAGAAAAACCGCAAAATCCGAAGAGCCAATATGCAGTAACCGGCATTTATATGTATGACAGCCGAGTGTTTGACATTATCAAGACGCTAAAACCTTCCGGCCGCGGCGAACTGGAGATTACGGATGTCAACAATGCGTATATCCAGGCGAACGAGCTTACATATGACATTCTCCAGGGCTGGTGGACGGACGCAGGGACGCATGCGTCGCTTGTGCGAGCTAACGAATTGGCAAAGGATATCGTATACGGCGAAGAGTTCGGAAAGTTGAAGTCGTAAATCAATTTGGAAGACAGGTGTCCGCATGAAACTGTTTGATACGACGCTTCCCGGGGCAAAGCTGATCGAACCTTCCGTGTTTGGAGACAACCGGGGCTTTTTTATGGAAAGCTACAATGAAGATGTGTTCCGCCGTAACGGGATCACGCATAAGTTTGTACAAGACAATCATTCCTTGTCGGTCGAAGCCGGGGTGTTGCGCGGGCTTCACTATCAGTTGAATCCCAAAGCCCAGACGAAGTTGATTCGGGTAACGGCAGGCGCGATCTATGACGTTATTGTTGACATTCGCAAGGGTTCGCCCACTTATGGGAAGTGGCAGGGATTCATCTTGAGTGCGGCGAACAAGCGCCAATTGCTGGTACCCAAAGGGTTTGCGCATGGGTTCTGCACGCTGGTGCCGAACACCGAAGTGCAATACAAGGTTGACGAGTTCTATTCGCCGGAACATGATCGCGGCATCTCCTGGAACGATCCGGCGCTGGGCATCGATTGGCCGATCTCTGCGCCGATCCTGTCCGAAAAAGACGGCAAACATCCTGCGCTTGCAGAGGCCGAGAACAATTTTATATATGAAGGGTGAATTTGTCACGTGAAACTATTGGTTACCGGCGGCGCCGGATTTATCGGCAGCAACTTCATCCTGTATATGGCGCGGCAATATCCTCATTATGAAATTATCAATGTTGATGCGCTGACCTACGCAGGGAATCTGGAAAATCTTCGCTCCATTGAAGGGCATTCGAACTATCGTTTTGTGAAAGCGGACATCGCCGACCGCGCTGCCATGGAGCTGCTGTTTCAGGAAGGTCTCGATGCAGTGCTTAACTTCGCTGCGGAATCACATGTGGACCGCAGCATTATGCAGCCGGATCTGTTCGTAAGAACCAATGTTCTCGGTACGCAGACGTTACTCGATCTGGCGAAGCAGTACCAGGTCGGCAAGTTTGTGCAGATCTCGACCGACGAAGTGTACGGCACGCTCGGCGACACGGGAATGTTCACCGAAGAGACGCCGCTTGCGCCGAACAGCCCGTATTCCGCAAGCAAGGCGGGCGCCGATCTGCTCGTCCGGGCGTATCACGAGACGTTCGGCTTGAATGTCAACATTACGCGCTGCTCCAATAACTACGGACCATACCAGTTCCCCGAGAAACTGATCCCGCTGATGATCCGCAACGCGCTCGAAGACAAGCCGCTCCCGGTCTACGGGGACGGGCTGAATGTTCGCGACTGGCTTTATGTCGAGGACCATTGCAGCGCGGTGGATTTGGTGCTGCACAAAGGAGTGAGCGGTGAGGTTTACAACGTCGGGGGCAACAACGAGCGGACGAACATTGCGGTCGTGAAGACGATACTGGCGGAACTCGGCAAACCGGAGTCACTCATCCGGTTTGTCAAGGACCGACCCGGTCACGACCGGCGTTACGCCATCGATGCGACGAAAATACGCCGCGAGCTCGGCTGGCAGCCTAAGTATAATTATGAATCCGGCATACGGGAGACGATCCGCTGGTACCTTGCGAATCAGGACTGGATGAATCAGGTGGTGTCCGGAGCGTACCTCCAATATTACGAGCAGCAGTACCGCGATCGGCAGGGATGAGCATGGCGGAGACGATGAGAATTCTGGTCACCGG
>NICF_comb_assmDRAFT_10002899_pt1 | contig 12670 bp, 12 predicted proteins | sample NewIslPassag4_SG_FD_11279 | JGI IMG/M metagenome (IMG submission 11279) | reverse complement strand
CCCGCCGGGGGGGGGGGAGACCTCTGCCGGCCGGCTCCCGGGGCGTCAGCCGTCGAACACCCGGCGAGCTGCGCCGGGTCAAGAAGCCGACGCCAACCCGGCGCGGGCGCTCCGGACGAACGCGCGGGCGCGGGCCGGCGAGACCGGATTCTCCGCCCGGCCGTCCTCCTTCACGGCGCTGCCGACGATGACCCCGTCGGCCAGCCCGAGGGTCGCCGCCACGGTGTCCTCCGTTACGCCGCTGCCGACCAGTACCGGCACCCGGACCGCCGTGCGCACCCGGCGGACGCTCTCCAGCGGCGTGGCCACGCCGGTGGCGGCGCCGGTCACGATCACCGCGTCCGCCCCGGCCCGCTCGGCCCAGCGGGCGGCATCCTCCAGCTCCATGTTGACCACGGGCCGTGTCCCCTTGGAGTGCACGTCCGCCAGCACCACGATTTCGGGTCCCGCCCACTCCCGGTTGAGGCGCACGAGCCGCGCGGCGCTAGGCTCTACCGGCCCGTCTTCCGTCAGGACGTACTCCACGAACACCTCGGCCCGCAGGAACTGCGCTCCGCAGGCCTTGGCAATGGCCAGTTCTTCGGTGAAGGCGTTGAACTGGACGTTGACCCCCACCAGGGGCGCCCGCTCCCCAAACCGGCGCTCGAGCTCGCGAACCACGTCGCGAGTAACGCCCGCCAACACGGCCAGTTGCAGCCGGTCCACGGCGCCGTTGCGGTAAGGGTGGTCGCCGTAGTTTTCCACCAGCACGGCGTCGAAGCCTGCGTCGGCCAAGGCCGTCGCGTCAGCGACGGCCCGGCGGTAAATGTCCGCGATACTGCCCCGGAAGCCCGGCGAACCCGGTAGCGCCGGCAGGTGCACCATCCCGATGAGGGCCTTGCCGCCGAAGAGGCGTTCCAGTACCCGCTGCTTGGACGGTCCTGTCATGGCGCCGTCACCTCCTTGGTACCCACCATCAACGCCAGCAACTCTTCCTGGGCCGTGCGCGCCGGGTCCCGCTCGCCCACCACCTGCCCGTTGCGCATGATGACGATCCGGTCGGCGACTTCAAACACGATGGGCAACGAGTGCGAGATCATAATGATCGGCACCTTCTGCGCCTTCAGCCTCAGGATCAAATCCACGACCTTGCGGGTTTCCCGCAGGCCCAGAGCTGCGGTGGGTTCATCCAAGATCAGGATCTTTTGGCCGAAGGCGATCGCGCGGCCCAGCGCGATGCCTTGGCGCTGCCCGCCGGATAGCGCTTTAACCGGCGTCCGCAGCGACGGGATGTCCACCTCCAGGTCCGCCAGCACCTCCCGGGTCCGCTTCTCCATAGCCGGCCTGTTGAGGATGTGAAACAGCGGGCCGTACCACCCGCGGGTCAGTTCCCGGCCCAGGAAAAAGTTGCCCACCACGTCCATGTGGTCAGCCAGGGCCAGCGTCTGGTGGACGGTTTCGATCCCGTAGCGGCGCGCGTCGTCGGGCGAGCGCAGTTTGACGGGCTTGCCCCACAATACGACCTCGCCTTCGTCGGGTGTGTAGACCCCGGAGATGATCTTGATAAGCGTGGACTTGCCGGCCCCGTTGTCGCCAATGATGGCCACCAGCTCCCCGTCGTAGAGCGCGAAATCGACGCCCCGCAGGGCAGTGACCCCGCCGAAGCGCTTCACAATCCCGCGCAGCTCCAAAATGGGCTGCCGCTCACCCGCCATGGGCCGCCCTCCCTTGCACAAACGCTTCTACCTCCCGCGCCGTGGGTAAGCCCGCCTGACCGCCCCACGCGCCGATGGCCATGGCCGCCACCGCGCTGGCGTAGCGCGCGCACGTCTCTAGCTCGCATCCCCGGGCGCAGGCCCACAAGAAACCGGCGTCAAACGCGTCGCCGGCACCGATGGTGTCCACGACCGGCACGCGGAAGGCTGGGACGTGCGGGCCAACCTCACCGTCCACAAGCAGCACCGAGCCTTCCTCCCCCAGTTTCAAGACGGTCCGCCGCCAGCCGGCCCCCGCCAGTCGCCGGGCAACGGCCGCGGGCGTTGTCGTGCCGGTCAGCAGGCGGGCTTCCGTGCGGCTAACAAAGGTGATCCAAGCGGCGGCCCCGACCCGCAGGACCGTATCCGGGTGGGCGGCGGCCATCATGTTGCCCGGATCAAAGCTGAGGGGCCGGCCCACCTTTCGGGCCTTGTGGACCACCGCCTCCGCGACGGCCGGGTCGACGCCGGTCATGTGCACGGCATCCGCCCATGCCAGCGCCTCGTCGGCCACGTCAGCGGGGGTCAGGTCCCGGTTCGCGCCCCGGTGGGTCAAGAGCCGCCGTTCCCCGCCGGGCTCCACGGCCGCGAAGCAAAGGCCTGTGGGCCTTGAGCTCCGCAAGCACCAGCGGGCGTCCACGCCCTCCTCAGCCAGCATCCGCACCAGCATGTCGCCCAAGACGTCACTGCCGACGGCGGACAAAACGGCTGCCCGCACCCCCAGCCGGGCCAGTGCTACCGCCGTGTTTCCGGCGGTGCCCCCGGCGCTTATGGCCAGAGCGCTCATGGCCACTTCTTCGTCCGGTCCGGGAAGCCGCGGGAGTTGCCCTACCAAATCCACGTTGAGGTCTCCCACCACGAGAAACGCGTTGCCCTTCGTCGGCAGAGGCGTCACGGCGCGCAGCCCCTCCATCCTTGCGCCCTTCCCCGTCGCTCTTGCGTTGCGCTCTTCACACCGGGTCCCCCGCGGGCATCTGGAGCAGCCGGCGCGGGTTGTCCACGAGCAGGCGGCGAATGGTGGCGTCATCCACCCCGCACTCGCGCAGGCGGGGCACGAAGTTGCGCAGCAGATGGCCGTAGCCGTGGCCGCGGGCGCGAGTTAGGTGCGACAGCCGGGAGACGTCCTGCGACAAAAGCAACTGATCACCGAAGCCGGCCTCCAGCATGGCCAGGACTAGGCGCAGCCGGTCCTCGTCCGGCCGGTAATCGACCCGCCCTACATTGTCGTACGCGAGGAAGACGCCCGTGGCCGCCACCTCCTTGTGGTAGGCCAGGTCGGGGTAAAGGTCCATGTGGCTGACGGCTACCTGGGACAAGTTCGCGCCGGCGTCGGCCAGCATCTCAATCTGCTCTAGCGCGTCGCGGCCAAACTGGGTGTGCGTGATGATGCCGCAGCCGACCCGTCGCTGGGCCCGGGCGGCGGCTTGGAAAATCCGCCGCTCCGCGGGCATGACGGTCCCGCTGGTGCCGATTTCCCCGATGACGCCGGCCCGCACGGTCGTGCCTTCGATGCCCACCGTCAGCTCCTCGACAAACAGCTCCTCCAGCTCGTCGACGGAGAGGTTGTAGGCTTCCCACGGCAGGTAGAGCCCGAAATAAAACCCCGTGGCGCACACGATGCGCAGGCCCGTCTGCACGGAGATCTCAAAAAGCAACTGCGGGTGGCGGCCATGCCCCCGAGGCGTCACCTCCACGACCACGTCGCCCCCCAGCGCGGCGTACTGGCGCAGCTCTTGTACCGCCAACGGTGCAGAAGTCAGCCGGGCGTCCGGATCCTTTTTGATCCCGGAGGCATCTACGTGGATGTGCTCGTGGGGGAGGATAACACCGACCGATTCCGCCGGGACGTCCCCGGTGACGGTGCGGATGATGTAGCGACCTGTCGTCATGCCCCTTCGACCTCGGCTACCGCGTCCATCAGCCGCCGAACGCGTACGGGATCGACCGGATTCCACCACTTCCCGTCCACCTTGAGATACGACCCCACAATGGCACCGTCGGCCACCCGCAATAGGCGCGGAGCGTTCTCGGGCGTCAGACCGCTGCCGATGATGACCGGCAGGACGGTGCCGCGCCGGATCTCCTCGACCTCCGCCGCATCGGTTTCCCCGCCGGTGCGGGTTCCTGTAGCGATGAGTACGTCGGCGTCGAACCATTCCGCATCGGCGGCCTGCTCCGCCACGCTGCGATCGCCTACGATCGCGTGGGCGCCGTGTTTCACGTGGACGTCGGCAAAGATCCGCACCTGGCTGGCCTTAAGCTGCGCTCGGTAACGGATGGCCCGGGGTGCGGCGCCGGCCACGTAGCCTTCGTTGGCGATGTACGCGTTGACCCACTGGTTGCAGCGTACCCAGCCAAGCCCCGCCGCGGCTGCCACGGCCAAGGCGGGCAAAACCCCGTTGGCCAGCACGTTGATGCCGATGGGCAGCCGGGTGGCCCGCTTGAGTTCCTGGGCCACCACAGCCATGGCCGCCGCCGTTTCCCAGCAGATCTCGTCGGGATGGAGATAGGGGATGTCGCCGGCGTTCTCAATCTGAATGCCGCTTACGCCGCCGGTTTCCAGCGCCTGCGCGTCGGCCAGGGCGGCATCAATGACCTGGGCCATGGAACCGCCGTAGCGCGGCGAGCCAGGCAGGGGCAACAGGTGCACCATGCCGATGATGGGCTTTTTGACAGGAAACAGTTCTTGCAAAGCGTTGGGCTTTGGCGGAAACACCCCGGACACGGGTCTTATTCACCTCCGGCAGCGCCGGCGGCCGCCCGCGATCGCGCCGTCGCATCAACGGGCACGGCTCATTTTCAAGTGGTTGAGCCACACCGCCACCAGGATCACGAAGCCCCGCACGACCATCTGATTGTAGGAGGACACGCCCAGCAGGTTCATGCCGTTGCTGAGAATACCCATGACCAGCACGCCGATGAGCGTGCCGCTCATGCTGCCCACGCCGCCAAACAGGCTCGTGCCGCCCAAGACCACGGCCGCGATGGCGTCCAGTTCCATGAGCGAGCCTGCATTGGGCGAACCGCTGGACAAGCGCCCGGTGATGATGGTGGCGCTCAGCGCCGCGCACAAGCCCATCAGGACGAAGGCCAGCACGACGACGCGTTCGTTCTTGATGCTCAGCAGGCGAGCCGCCTCCGGATTGTCGCCCACGGCGAAGACATGGTTTCCAAAACGGGTGTGGTGCAAGAGCACATGGCCCAAGACGTACGCCACCGCCATGATAACCAAGGCGATGGGCAGCGGCCCGATAAACCCGCGGCCTAAGTTGCGCAGGGCGGGGTCGGACACGAAGATGGGGCGATTGGAGTAAAGGAACGCCAATCCCCGCAGGGCCGTGAGCATGGCCGCCGTCACGATGAAGGAAGGAATGCGCTGGTAGGCCACGATGGCGCCCATGGCCGCATACAGGATTCCCCCGGCGACCATGATGAGGGGAATGGCAATCCAGACGCTCAGGCCGTAGTCTTCCACAAGGCTGGCCAGCAAGACGCCCAAAAGGGCGATGGAAGAACCCGCCGACAAGTCGATGTTGCGGGTGACGATGACAAAGGTCATGCCGATGCTCAAGACCCCGATGGCCGCGACCTGCCGTCCCACGTTGAGCAGGTTATCCGCGGTGAAAAACGTGTCGGTGCTGACGGATAGATAGACGACCAGAAGTATGAAGCCGACCGTGGCACTGCCTTTGTCCCATATCCAAAAAAGCGCGCGGCGCAGCGCGGTGTCCGGCACCACGCCGGAGCCGCCCTTGTCCAAAGCCGCCTCGTGGCCGGCAGCCGACCCGTTGGGCACAAAGCCACCTCCCGCCTAGGACAAATCCCCGGGCAAGCGCCACCCCGCAAGGGCCCGCACGCGCCCTTCACAGACTACACGGGCACGGGCCGGGGTGGGCGGGTGCCCATCCGCCCGGCCCCCGCCCTTTACACCCCAAGCCCGGCTGCGCTCAGTTGCGCACGCCTGCCCCGCGCCCTACAGCCTGGGCGACGTCGGATCCGGCTCGTAGTCCGCGATGTTGTCCCTGGTGTAGATGATGACGGGCACGGCGCGCTCGGACGGCAACCAGTCGCTGCCCAACAGCTCGTTGCCGCGCAAAGCGATCATAAGGGACTGGACGGCGATCTGGCCCAGCAAGTACGGCTGCTGCTGCGCCATGGCCAGGATGCTCCCGTCCTGGATGCCCAGCACGGCCTCCTCCGTCATGTCGAAACCGAAGATCTTGACGTCCAGTCGCCGGGCCGTCTCCAGCGCGGCGTGGGCGCCGACGACCGCGTTTTCCGCCGGCGCGTAGATGATGTCCAGGTCGGGATGGGCCGTCAACAGGTCCATGGTGGTGGCGAACGACTCATCCCGGTCATAGCCGGGGTAGATGCCCACCAGCTCCACGCCGTCCATATCGCCTATAACGGACAGAAGCCCCTCGGTGCGGTCGATCTGGACTTGCGACTCCAGCCACTGGATCACGGCGATCTTGGCCCGGCCGCCCAGCTCCTTTTCAATGTATTCGCGCACGTGGCGGCCCAGCATGACGCCGGCTTCGTAGTTGGGCGTGCCCACAAAGGTGGTCACCGCGTCGGTGAACACGGGCGCGTCCACGGTGACGACGGGGATGCCCCGGGCCCACGCCTCCTCGATCACCGGCGCGAGGGCCCGGTTGTCGACGGCAATCAGGACGATGCCGTCAACGCCTTTCTGGATGAAGTCTTCCATCGCGGCCACTTGCCGCTCCAGGCTCAAGTCGGGGTCAAACGTCTCCACCCGGGCGCCGATCCGTTTGGCAGCGTCCCGGATGCCGGCGTCGATGGCCTGGAAGAAGGCATGCCGGAGGGTGATGGTGGTGGTCCCGATGAATACCGGCTCATCCTGGGCGAGGGCTGAGGGGGCCAGCGTTCCCAGAACCAGCAACAACGCGAGCAACATGCCTGTACGGCGCCACATCGCTCTCCAACCTCCCGAGCTTACCGGTTTCAAATTGTGGCCTGCACGGCCGGCAGCCTGCTCCGTGACGACGCATGGGTTACCGCCGCTGCCTCTCGTCCGGCTCACACCCCCCTCCCGGCCCCGTGGCGGCGCAGGACGATCAGGTACTCGTACTTGTCCGCCAGGTACACGGCTTTCATGATTTCCACCAAGTGCCGGTCGGACGTATACGACCGGCGGTCAAAGGTGATGAGCGGCGCCCCTGGGGCAACGCCCAGGTGGCGGGCTTCGAAGCTGGTGGCCCCTTTGGCGCTAATGCGCTGCTCGGCGAACTCCAGCGGCCCGCCGGTGCGCTCCAGTTCGCTGTAGAAGGAAACGTCCGGATGGGCCCTGAGCCGCTCCTCCGTAAACCCCAGCCGCACCGCCAGCGTTTGGGAAATGATGGTGTCATGAATGCCGATGGGCTGCTCATTGGCCAAACGCAAGCGCACGAAGCGGACGGCGCGCGCCGGCGGGCCCGGGAACTGCGACACGATATCGGGATCCGCGATTGTTTCAAACAGCAACAGGCGGCTGCCGGGGCGCCAGCCGCGGCGCTTCATGTCTTCGGAGAAGGACGTCAGCTCCGGCAGGCGGTGCTCGATCTGAGGGAGCGCCACAAACGTGCCCTGCCCCTGGCGGCGCTCCACGATCCCGGCGATGGCCAGCTCGTCGAGGGCCTTCCGCACCGTGAACCGGCTGACGCCGTACCACTCCTGCAACTGCTGCTCGCTGGGGAGCAGGTCGCCGGGCTGCAGTCCGCGCTCCTGTATGTACGCCTGGATGTGGCGCATCAGTTGCTGGTATAACGGTGCCGCGTTGCGGCCGCGCTGCAGCAACCGCGGCTCACCACCTGGTTTCGCGGGTTGTCGCCGGCCGCTTCATGGGTGATCCGGACGGCAGCCGTATCGTTCCTGCCGTACCGATCCTCTCGACCGGTTGTCCGGACGTGCGGACCAGCAGGTGATTACACACTACCATGAAATGTTTCGCTTCGTCAATCTGTTGCTTTTCTGTAGTCCGAATTCTTTGCTTGCCAATTTCGTTGTACGGCCCAGGGCAACCACACCCGCCCCGCGGTCGCCTCGCCCGCCCACCAGGAAAATCCCACTCCCGTTGCGAAGTGCCGGGCGGGAGACTCCGCACGAAGTGGCCGGCGGGAGACTCCGGGGGTCATCAGGGGTCTCGCGAACGTCCATCGGGGGGACTTCCACAGTGCAGCGGAAGGGCGACCATGGTGACAGGGGACGACCGTCGTGAGAGGGCACGACCAGCATGAGGGGGACGGCACAATGGCCGCAGCGTGGGGTAGGCTGGCCGCAGTAGCGGCCGCCGCGGTGCTGATCGTTTTCGTGCTGTTTGTGGTCAACCAGACGGCCCAGGTGGTCGCGCTGGCCGATCGCGTCTCACCCGTCCTGGGCAGCATGGTCCTGTGGACGCTGTTGGCCGCCTACGCGGGCGCCGTTCTTTACATTGCACTGCAGTACCTGCGGCTCCCCAAACCGCTCCGCCCGCCCGCCAGCGCGGACAGCCCCGCTTATCCCCGTTACTTGGCGGCGCTGAAGGAACGGCTGCGCCGGAACCCGGCCGTACAGGGTATGCCGCTGGAAACCGAGGCCGACCTGGCCGCCGCCATGGAGGTTTTGGGGCGCAAGGCCGATGAGGTCACCCGCTCCACGGCGCTGCAGGTGTTTCTCATGACCGCGGTGTCGCAAAACGGCAGCCTGGATGCGCTGGCGGTGCTGGCGGCCCACTCCCGCATGGTATGGCAGATCGCCCACATCTACCACCAGCGGCCGACGGTGCGCGAACTGGTGTCGCTGTACGCCAACGTGGCGGCGACGGCGCTGCTGTCGCGGCAACTGGAGGAGATGGACCTGTCGGACACCTTGCGCCCGATGCTGTCCTCTGTACTCACATCCGCCATCGGCACGGTGCCGGGCTTTGAAGCAGCAGCGGTCGTCCTGGTGCAATCGCTTTTGTCGGGCAGCGCCAACGCGTATGCGACGTTGCGGGTCGGCGTCATCGCCAAACGCTGCTGCGGAAGCCTGACCCTGCCTGACGCGAACGCCCTGCGGCGGGCGGCGTACGCGGAAGCCATGAAAATGATCCCCTCGGTCGTCCAGGAGGGGGCCAAGGCGGTAACGGGGATCATCACCGAGGCGGCAGGCAAGGCGCTGATCGATTCGGTCAAGCGAATCAGCGCCACCGTCAAGGACACGGCCGCGCGCGGCGTGCAGCAGATCGGCCAGGGGGTAGAGGAAGTGGCGGCCGCGGGCAAGGACACCGTGCGGCGGGTGTGGGACTGGCTGCCCTTCCGGCGCAAACCAGCGCCAGGCGCAGGCGGTGACAACCCGGCTTCGCCCTAACGCAAACAGGCTGCCCCTGCACGATCCTGGAGGTTAAGATGTAGCCATGGAACTCCTGGCCGTCGCCAAGCCCGGCTACACGTCCTTAAGCCCTGACCGCAGCACGGTCGCGTCCTTTGATCGCGAAGGGCGCCTGTACGCGTACTTTAAAGCAGGCATCACGTTCCGCCGCTCCCTGGCGTCCGCGGTGGAGGCCCGCTGGAAACCGGGCCCCCAGGATGAACAAGACCGCCTCACCCAGGATGCGCAAGACGGCTCCGGCGGTACGCCCATGGAGCGCGGGCAGCGCCAGCGGCGGCGCCTCTCGCCTTCCGAAGCCGGGGAGCTTTTCCGCGAAGTCTACGCCATGGCCGCCGCCTGCGTGCCGCATGCCCAAGGGGAGGTGCGGGAGCGGCTCGAGCAGGAGATCCTCCGCTGGACGCCAGATAGCCTGTTGGGCGAGGCGGAGCGGTTTGCCCGGGTGTACAAGCCCATCTCCATCCTGCCGCCCGACCACTACCTCAGCATCGTCCTGCAAGCCACGGAAGGCTGCACGTGGAACCGCTGCACCTTCTGCAGCTTCTACCAAGACCGGCCTTTCCGGGCCAAGTCGACCGACGAATTTGCGGAGCACGTGGCCGCGGTCCGCCGGTTTCTCGGCCGCGGCGTGCTCATGCGCAAAGGCGTCTTTCTCGCCGACGGCAACGCCCTCGCGCTCTCCCACGCGCGGCTTGAGCCCATGTTCCGGCTGGTGCGGCAGGCCTTTCCCGCCCACCGCATCTACAGCTTCGTAGACCTCTACACCGGTGAGCGACGGCCGGTAGACGAATGGCGACACCTGGTCCAGCTGGGCCTGCACCGCGTATACATCGGTATGGAAACCGGCCTGGACGAACTCCTCAAGTTCCTGAACAAGCCGGGGTCACAGGAAGAGTTGTCAGCGTTCGTCGCGGACCTCAAGCAAGCGGGGGCGGCGGTAGGGCTCATCGTAATGGTAGGGGTGGGCGGCGTCCAGTACCGGGAGGCCCATGCCCGGGCAACCCTGGCGGCTGTCGCGCGCATGCCCTTGGGACGGGAGGATCTCGTTTACCTCTCGCCCTTCATCGAGCACCCCGGCTCGGTCTATGCCGCCCGCCGGCAGGAAGCCGGACTCACACCCCTCACCCCCGCGGAAACCGAGACCGAGTTGCGCCGCCTGGCAACGTCGCTGCGGGCCGGCGGCGTGCGCGCGGCCCGCTACGATATCCGTGAATTTATCTACTGAAGGCACCGCGTAGAAGCAGGCCATCAGCTAGAGAAGATCGAGGTCGCGAGCGGCCGCCGAGCGGAGAAGGCCTCCGCCGGAAAGCCGTTCGCTGGAGCGGCTGGATCTGCTACAGCTGGTTGCGCCAGCGACTGCTACAGCTGGTTGCGCCAGCGAGGGTCCAGCACATCCCGCAGGGCATCGCCGATAAAGTTGAAGCCCATGGCGACGGTCAGGATGGCCAGGCCGGGGAACGTGCTTACCCACCAGAACTGAAAGGCCGTGGTGCCATCGGCCACCATGGCCCCCCACTCAGGATCGGGCGGCACCTGGCCAAGCCCCAGGAAGCCCAGGGAAGCGAACGTGAGGATGGCCGTGCCCATATCCAAGGTGGCCAGCACCACGATGGGGGCCAGGATGTTGGGCACGATGGTCTTGGTTAGCACTCGCAGAGGCGTGGCCCCCGCGGCGTGCGCGGCCAGGACGAATTCCTGCTCCCGTACGGCCATCACAAGCCCCCGCGCCAGGCGGGCGTACCGGGGCCACCACACCAGCGCAATGGCGATGGTGGAATTCACGAGACTGGGCCCCAAGGCGGCGGCTAAGGCCATGGCGAGGATAAGGACCGGGAACGACAATACCAAGTCGCTTAAGCGCATGAGCGCTTCGTCAAGCCAACCGCCGACGAAACCCGCGACGGCGCCGATGATAAGGCCCGTCACTGCCGCGGCGGCGACGACCCCGATGCCTACGGGGATGGAGACGCGGCTGCCCCACACCACCCGGCTGAACACGTCCCTGCCCAGCCGGTCCGTCCCGAACCAGTGCTCGGCGCTGGGTGGCCGGTTGCGCACGGCGAGGTTTTGGGCGTTGGGCTCGTGGGTGGCGATCCAAGGCGCCAGCGCGGCCACGGTCACCCACCCGAGCACCAGCAGGAGCCCCATGACCGCCAGGGGATGGGCCCGCAGCAGTTTAGCCCAGCTGCGTAGCCGGGTGCGCGGCGTCGCCGCTCCGGACGGGGGCCGGGCAGTGCCCGACGGCGGCGCAACTCCGCCAAGCGCCGGCGTAGCAGTATCGTCCGGCGGCGCGACCCCGCCGGACGGAGGCGTGGCGGTGCCGGGCGGCGGTACAGCCCCGCTCGACGACGGCGCGGCGTATCCCCAAGGTGGCGTCGCGAACCCTGACGGCGGCGTGCCCGTGAAACTGGAGGTCATCGGTTCACCCACGAAGCTTCTCCCTCACCCAAGACAGTCATCCCTCAGCCAAGCAGTCATGCGTTGCCCCGCCGGACTCGTCATCCGTAGCGGATGCGGGGATCTAGCAGGCCGTACGCGATGTCCACCAGCATGTTGATCACGGCGTACACCGCCGTGATAAGGAGGGTGACGCCCATGATGGCCGGAAAGTCCAAGGTGGTGGTGGACTGGTACGCGTAGCGCCCGATGCCGGGCCATGAAAAGATGGTCTCCACCAGCACCGTGCCCCCCAGCAGGTTTCCGTAGCTGAGCCCGATCATGGTCACCGTGGGGATCATGGCGTTGGCCAGCGCGTGCCGGAACACCACCGCCCGCTCACCCACCCCCTTGGCCCGGGCGGTGCGGATGTAGTCCGCCCCCATGACCTCCAGCATGCTCGACCGGGTGGTGCGGGCGATAACGCCCATGGTGTAGCTGCCAAGCACCAGCGACGGCAGCACCAGGTGGCGCAGCACTTCCTTAAGCAGCGCCCAGTCGCCGTGCAGGATGCTGTCCAGGATCAGCAGACCCGTGCCGTCGGGCAACTGCGTCAGGGCGCTCACCCGCCCCGGTCCGGGCAGCCACCGGAGGCGGAAGTAAAACACGTACAAGGCCAAGAGCGCCAGCCAGAAGTTGGGCACCGATACGCCGATCATCGCGCCGACCCGGACCAGCGAGTCGATGGCCCGCCCCCGCCACACCGCTGAGGCAACGCCGGCGGCCACGCCGGCCACCACGCTGATCAATGTAGCCACCGTGGCCAGTTCAAAGGAGGCCGGGAAGTACCGGGCCAGGTCGTCCAGGACGGGCCGTCCGGTGCGGATCGACCGGCCCAGATCGCCCTTGAGCAGGTTGGTCAGGTAGCGCCAGTACTGCTCCGGCAGGGGCCGGTCCAGCCCGTAGCGCGCCTTGAAGGCTGCCACGATCTCGGGATCGGACATGGCCGTTTGGCCCAGCTGGATGGCGACCGGGTCCGCCGGTACCAGGTTGGTCACGACGAAGGTGATGACGGTGGCGCCCCACAAAAGGAGCAAGAGCAGGATGAAACGTCGTGCGATGTAGCGGGCCAGGGACACGCAGGAGCTCCTCCGTCAGGCGTCGGCACGGCGCACACAACGCGCCCCGCGCCCGGCGGGNGCGGCAGGCAGGTC
>NICF_comb_assmDRAFT_10002896_pt1 | contig 12673 bp, 13 predicted proteins | sample NewIslPassag4_SG_FD_11279 | JGI IMG/M metagenome (IMG submission 11279) | reverse complement strand
CCCGCCATCGCCACGACCAACAGGCAGGCGACGGCCGCCCGCAACAGTCCGTGACATAACTGCCGTCGCACGCCGTTCACCCCTTTGCCAGACGTCAAATCGAAGTGAACTAATTTCCTAAATTAATGTTTTGTTGCAGGAGACACAATAGCCAGAATTGAATACAATTGATCGCAAGGAGGTATTTCATGGGCTCCCCGGTCGGCGCCTTGTCCCAACCGCTGGTGGTGCGCTTTTGGAAGTCGTACGCGACACAAAGGACTATCCATGCCTTCTTTAAAGTGTATATCGTCACGACGGCGATCTTCTTCCTCATCCGGCTGATGCCGGCAAGCCCGGTGGAGGTCTATATCAACCAGCTGATCTCCCAGTATGGCGTCCCCTATCAAGAGGCGCAGAACATGGCCGCCGCCCTCTTTTCGCTCGACCTTGACAAGCCTCTGGTCGTGCAATACATCGACTACCTCACGAACCTCCTGCGCGGCGACCTCGGCGTCTCGCTGGTCTCCCGGGGCACCCCGGTCATCGAGATGATCGGCCGCTTCCTCCCATGGACGCTCTTTAGCGTCGGCCTCGCCACGGTAGCGAGCTTCGGCGTCGGGATGCTCCTCGGCATGGCGATGGCCTATCGGCGCGGCAGCCTCCTCGACACTGCGCTCACCACGTTTGCCTCGGTGATGACCTCGATTCCCAACTACCTGGTGGCCATCCTCATTTTGGTCTTCGCCGGGGTCCAGTGGAACCTGGTCTCCATTCATGCGATGCGAGGCTCCCTCTCTCCCGGCGTCACCCCCGGCTTCACCTGGACGTTTTTCAAAGACGCCTTGTACCATGCCGCCCTGCCGATGTTTACGTACTTCATCACCACCGTCGGCCAGTGGATGCTTTCGATGAAGAGCAGCACCATGAGCACGCTGGAAGAGGATTACGTCACCGTCGCCCGGGCCCGGGGACTCCCTGACCGGCGCATTGTCCTGGCATACGTGGGCCGCAACGCCTCCCTTCCCCTTTTCACACAGCTTGCGCTCCAGATCGGTTTCGCCGCCGGGGCGGGGCTGTTGATCGAAACCTTCTTCGTCTACCAAGGCGTAGGAAAGCTCCTCATCGACAGCATCAACGCGAGGGACTACACGGTGATGCAAGGGTGCTTTCTCATCATCACCGTGATGGTGATCTTTGCCAATCTCCTAGCCGACCTCCTCTACGGCAGGTTAGACCCGAGGATCCGCATCCAAGGAGGGCGATCGTGACGTGGCTCGGTTCTTGAGGATCCTCGTGCGCCATCCCTCGGGGATGCTGGGGTTTTTGGGCGTCGTCTTCTTTCTGCTCATGGTGTGCGCCGGGCCGCACGTCATCCCTCTCGACACCAGGGTGAAAGTCGACCGCATCTACGCGCCCCCATCGCTTGAACACCCGCTGGGAACCGATCACCAAGGGCGCGACATCCTCTCCCAGATCGTCCACGGCGGAGCCGAACTCCTCTACGTCGCCTTCCTCGCGAGCCTATTGTCCACGGCCATCGCGGTCGGGCTCGGCTCGCTCAGCGCTCTCGCGGGAGGCCGTCTCGACGCACTCTTGACCGGCCTCGTGGACGTCATTCTGACGATCCCCCAATTCCCCCTCCTCGCGGTCCTTGCCGGCTTCGTCCAGCTCAACAGTTCGCTCGGGATCGCCGTTCTCCTCGGGTTATTGAGCTGGCCGCACCTGATGCGCCCCATACGCTCGCAAGTTCTTTCGCTGAAGGAGCGGGATTACGTGGAAGCGGCCATCGGCCTCGACCTTGGCATGCGGCACATCATCACCGTCGAGATCCTGCCCAACATGGCAAGTTACATCATCATCCACTTCATCCTGGCCATGACCGGCGCGATGTACGCCCAGGTCGGCCTCGTCTTCCTGGGGCTCGTCCCCTTCTCGTCGACCAATTGGGCGACGATGATCCAACTCGCATGGGTGCGCGGCTCGATCTTTTTCACCGACAGCGTCTTCTACATCCTTGCTCCTATCGCGGCCATCTCCCTGTTCCAGCTCTCGCTGATCTCGTTTTCCCGAGCGCTGGATGAGATCTTCAACCCCAGGCTGAGGGTGGAAAGCGCATGACGGCGGCCCTAGACGCGCCTTCCATGAACCCCGAGGCGCTCCTTTCGGTGCGGGAACTCTCGATCACCTATCATAGCCGCCGGGGACCCGTGCGGGCGGTGCGGGACGTGAGCTTTGACCTCCACGAGGGAGAAAACCTCGCCCTCATCGGCGAGAGCGGGTGCGGTAAGACCACTCTTGGCCTTTCCTTGATCCAGCTCCTTTCCAAATCGGCGCGTATCGAGCACGGCCGCATCCTCTACCGCCGTGGGGAAAAGGTGGTCGACCTGCTCGGGCTCTCTCCCTCCGAAACCCGCCGGTTTCGCTGGAAAGAGTGCGCGATGGTGTTTCAAGCCGCGCTCAACGCCTTCAATCCGGTGCTTCGAATCTGGGACCAGATCTACGAGACGGCCCGCGCCCACGGGCTCTCCGACCACAAGGCGGTGCGCGAGGAGGCGCTCGAGCTCTTGCGCCGGGTGCAGCTGGACCCGCGCCGGGTCATCGACGCCTATCCCCACGAACTGAGCGGCGGCATGCGCCAGAGGGTGTTGATCGCCATGAGCCTGCTGCTGCGGCCCAAAATCTTGATCCTGGACGAACCCACGACCGCCCTCGACATCTTGACGCAGCGGACCATCATCGACCTTTTGCGTCGCCTCAAAGAGGAGTTTCGCTTCTCCATGATCTTCATCTCCCATGACCTCGCCCTCGCAGCCGAACTCGCCGACCGGGTGGCGACCATGTACGCCGGGCGCATCGTCGAGCTCTGCGACGTCCACACCGCGTTTTATCGCCCCAAGCACCCTTACACGCATGGCCTCATCCAGACCGTGCCCACCGTCCATGGGGCGCACGCCGAACTCCGCTCCATCCCGGGCTCGCCGCCCGATCTCATCCGGCCTCCCTCCGGCTGCCGCTTTCACCCCCGCTGTGCGTACGCCGCTCCGGAGTGCGAGGTAGAAGAACCCGCCCTGGTGCCCGTCGACGGGCGGTCTTTCGTCGCCTGCTGGCGATGGCAGGCCATCGAACCGGCGCTCGGGGAGGTGCGCAAGCCGTGACGGCTCTCGTCAGTCTCCGAAACGTATCCAAGCGGTTTGCGGCCGGCCGGCGAGAAATCCCGGCCGTCAGCGACCTCTCGCTCGATGTTCACGAGGGAGAGATCCTGTGCATGGTGGGAGAGAGCGGCTGCGGCAAGACGACGACGGGCAAGATGATCGCTGGCCTTTCCCGCCCCACGGAAGGTCAAGTGCTCTACCGAGGGCAAGACGTCTGGCAGATGCGGTCCGAAGGTTTCGCCGCCTTTCGCAAAGAGGTGCAGCTCATCCACCAAGACCCCTACGCTTCGCTGAACCCGGCGCGCACCGTCTACAAGACGCTGAGCGCGCCGCTTTTTCGTCACCGCCTGGTCCAAAACCGCAAGGAAGCGAGGGAAAAGATCCTCGAACTCCTCAGACTGGTGGGCCTCACGCCGCCTGAAGAGTTCATCGACAAGTACCCCCACCAGCTGAGCGGCGGCCAAAGGCAGCGGGTTTCGGTGGCACGGGCGCTCACCGTCAACCCGAGGCTGATCGTCGCCGACGAAGCCACGTCGATGATCGACGTCTCGCTTCGCATCAGCCTCCTCAATATGCTCCTCAAGCTCAAAAGGGAGTTCAACGTCACCTTCGTCTTCGTCACCCACGACCTCTCTCTTGCCAGGTACTTCGCCTGGGAAGGAAGGATTGCCGTCATGTACCTGGGGCGGATCGTCGAGCTCAGCCCGACGCCCCTTTTGATCCAGAACCCCCGGCATCCTTACACCCAGGCACTGCTTGCGGCCATCCCCGAGGCCGATCCCGTGCTTACCCGGACCAAAGAGAGGCTCGAGCTCCGAAGTCACGACATCCCAAGCCTCCTCGAAATGCCTTCGGGCTGTACCTTTCACCCGCGCTGCCCTTGGCATCAGCCGGGGGTGTGCGACCGGACGGTCCCCCGGGACGTGCTGCTTCGGGACGGGCGGCAAATCGCATGCCACATCGTGGCGAGGGAGGAAGAGAAGGAGGAGATCGGGTGATGGATCCTGAGATCGGCCGCACTGCTTTCACCATCGCCGGCTTTCTCATCCTCGGCTCTCTCTTCTCCCTCAGGGNCGTCGAGGCAGGCTCGGCCGAAGCCGTCGTATCCATCGTCACGTTGGGTCTTGGCGTCGTCTTGATCGCCCTGGTGTGGGTCTTTGCCCGCATCAGCCGTTAGAGCTGCGAACCCTGCTCAAAACCCCGCGGCCGAAAGGGGGAGTGCGAGCGCGAAACCAGCCGGAAAACCGTTTGCGACGGGGCGCTTCCCGCCGCTTTGCGATGCGGATGCGCCGGTCGCGCAAGTTCGCCTGACACGTTGAAAGGAGGCCTAACCATGATGCGCCCGCACTGGATCGCGATGTTGCTCTTGGCCGCGCTCACCCTGGCGCCAAAAGGCGCGGCGGCCGCTGAGTTTCACGGGGCATGGCCCTTTCAGCCCCCGCCCGTCGGCCACTTCAACACCTACGTGACCAACAACATTCCGGCAGGCGGCATGTACTGGGATTTCATCGAAATGCCCCTCGCGATGTACGTCTGGGCAGAGGACTCGTGGGTGCCGCTCCTCGCCACCTCCTGGGAGATCCAGCCTCCCGACCGCCTCGTCGTGAAGCTGCGCGAAGGCGTCAAGTGGCAGGACGGCACGGATTTCACGGCCCAAGACGTCATCACCACCTTTGAGACCGGCCGCCTCATGAACTGGGTGGTCTGGAATTTCGTCTCCGAAATCCAGGCGCCCGACGACCACACCGTCGTCTTCGTCATGAGCACGCCGTCGACCGTGGTGGTCCGTTACGTATTGCGCGAGCGAATCCGGGCTCATTCGGTCTACGGCGACTTCGCCCGCCGCGTGCAGGAGCTGGTCGAGCAGGGGCACGACCGGGAATCGGAGGCTTGGAACGCCCTGAGAGTGGAGTTTGAGCAGTTCCGCCCTGCCCAGCTGGTCGGCACGGGACCATTCAGGCTCGACCCAAGCCTCATCACGGAAGCTCAATACACCTTGGAGAAGTGGGAAGGCTCGTGGATCGCAGACCAGGTGGCCTTTGACCGGATCATCGTCTACAACGGCGAGACGCCGACGGTGACGCCCCTGGTGCTCGCGAAAGAGGTCGACTACGCGACCCACGGCTTTCCACCCGCAACGGAGCTCCAGTTTAGCCGGAGCGGCATCCGGGTGATCCGACCACCCACCTACAGCGGCCCGGCGATCTACTTCAATTTCACGATCCCGGAGTTCAACCGCAAGGAGGTGCGCCAAGCGATCGCCCACGCGATCAACCGGGAGGAGAACGGCATCGTCTCCCTGGGCGCATCAGGCGTCGCGGTGAAGTACATGGCGGGAGTGAGCGACAACCTCGCGCCGCTTTGGCTCTCCGAGGAGGACTTGGCCCAGCTTAACCCGTACGAGTACGACCTTGCCAAAGCCGAGGAGCTGCTCAGGAGTATCGGCTACACCCGGGCACCCGACGGGGTATGGGTGACCGACACCGGCCGGCGGATGGAATACGAGCTGTCGATGCCCGGCGAGTACGCCGACTGGTCGGCAGCGGCCGAGAACGCCGCGGAGCAGCTCACCCGCTTCGGCATCAAGATCACCGTGCGAGCCGTCAACTTCAACCAGCACTTGATCGACGTCAACGAAGGTCGCTTTCAGATGGCGATCAGGGGATGGGGTGCCGCCAACCCGCACCCGCACTTCTCATACGTTCAGAACCTTTTCACCCACAACATCACGCCGCCCACGGGCGGGATGAAGTTCCCGATGGTGCAGCAGACCGAAAGCGTCGGAACCATCGACCTCGAAGAGGCGGTGGTACGAAGCGCCGAGGGCCTCGACGAGGAGGCGCACCGCGAGCTGGTGGCCCGGGTGGCCAAGGCGTACAACGAGCTCTTGCCCAACGTCCCGCTGTGGGAGCGCTATGGCAACAACCCGGCGCTGGACGGGGTCCGGGTGACCGGGTGGCCCCCCGACGATCATCCCTACTACGGCAACAGTCCCTATGCCGACGCATTTGTCACGTTGATGATCTTGGACGGCACCCTGCGGCCGGCCAGGTGACCTTCGTCGCTTCACCCCCGCCGGGGGATCAAGCCCGGATTGAGGCGATGGACCGCAAGGGCATGAGCGTATGCGTTGCGCAGGCAGGACGCAGAGCGCCGCGGCGAACTGCCGCGGCGCTCCCCTTATGCCGCTTTTGGACTGCTGTTTGATCGCTCTTTGAAGGTGAGAGCTCTTCAACTCTGCCGGCGGTTTTTCCGCACCCAAGATTCGATGGCCGACTGCACCCCTGCAATGGCAAAGACCACGATCAGAGGCCTCGCCAGCGCCGGCAGCGCCCAAAAGCCCAAAAGGAGCAGCGCGCTCACCCAGACGCCGCAGCACCAAAAGCAGGTGATGCCCTCGCCGATCTTTCGCATCAGCCCGCGGTCGTAGCGGGGCCTTCCCGCTTCGTCGACAAAGGGAGAGCGGACGAAGTAACCCAGCTTGTCAAAGACGATGAAGTGGGTCAGACGAAAGGCCGCAAGGGCGATGAGCAAAAACTGGAACGGGTTTATCGGCGGCATACCGTTAGGATCTCCCGATCGGCCCGGGCTATCCTACGGCTTCTCGTCGATCACCCGTCCCGAGCCGTCCGACAGGACGCTCAAGGCCCGGCCGTTTCCACGTCCCGCCCTCCTTTCCTCCCGATCCTGGTCTCCCATTCGACGCCGAGAGTCACCCGGGGTTCGTCGCCCCCGAAGGCCCAAGCCCCGTGCAAAGCGATCTGCCGGTCGCCTTCTGCATCGAGCTGGTATCCCGCCCGCCACACAAGGGAGCTGGAAGGCGCCTCGGCCCCCGCCAGAGGCAGACGGATCGCCGCTGCCCCCTTGATGGAGACGCGCTCGTTCGCGACAAAGGTCGCCCCGGCCGAAACGCCCATCGCGATTGAGTCCCCTGGGGCCCGGCTTCCTTCGAGAAGCAGCGCACTAAAAAGCACCAGCGGATCCCGGATGTGCGAGAGGCCCACCTCGAGGCTTCTGCGCCGGGCCGGCGCAAGGCGAAGCGAAAGCCCAAGAGCCCTTCCGCGGGCCGAGCGCGGGGATTGGTAGTGCAGTGCGGCCCCGTTCCAGCGAAAGGCCTGGAAGGCGAACCTCGACGCCTCCTCTCCTCCCTGCACGGCCTGCCTGTAATGGGAAAGCCCACCCCTCCATCCGAAAGCAATCGCCACTCCCTCGCCAAGACCCATCCTCGCGCCGAGGTGCAAAGCGGCCTCCGTCGTCGCCTCGGCGTAACGGGCCCACCCGTCGCCGTACGGGACCGCTGCCACAAGACCCGCCGGCGAGAGGGTAAATCCAATCGTGAGATGCACGTCGCCTGTGCCATCCCGGGGAAGGCGAATTGGATCGACAGGCCCTTCTCCTCCGGCATGGTCTAGCGGCCTGAGATCGCCCCCAGGCTCCGCCGTCGGTCTCGGCCCCCCCGCTTCACCGGCCGCTCTCACCGCGGCCGCAGGCCACCCTCCGACGCTCCCAACGAGGCACAGGGCGGCCGAGAGGAGAAGCCAGCATGGCAGCGCACGGCGTCTCCCGCGCCTTGCGCTCACGGGCCCCACCTCCCAGCCGCCTCGAGGCGGCGAAGCCATGAGAGTTCTTTTGCGAGCTCCGCCTCCTGGCGCTCTTTCACTTGCGCGAAGAACGGATCCGGAGGGACGGGCACGAGGACGTAACCCAGAAAGCCGAAGTCGCGCACCAGCTCGCTTGCGGAAAGCAACCGCCGTCCGTAGGACGGATCGGCCACCACGAGCTTCCTCGCGTTCCCGCCCTGCGCCACCGGGACGGCGCCGACGGCCAAGAGGAAGTGGTCCTGGGGTCGGGTGACGTGGAGAATCAGCGGGGGACCGCCCCGCTCAAAGTAGGCGACGAGATCTTCGACCAAGACGCGGTAGCCCGCCGCCGGAACGCCCAGAGCATGCAAAGCCTCTCGCAGGTCGAGCATGGACACGTTGAAGAAGACGGGAACGCTCCAAGCTCGAGCCTCCATTCCCCGGCTTTGCAAGAGAAGCTCGATCATCTCCGCTTCGGTGGTCTCGACGCCGAGGTAGTGGGTGAAGTAGGTGGCAAGGACCGCCGGGCCACAAGTGATCCAGCTCGACTGCGGGACGACGCCCCGGTAGCGCAACTCCCGGTAGGAGGCTGGGCGTTCTTGCGCGCTCCATTCGCCCACGGCGCTGGCCTCGAGCGACCCACGCGCCCAGCACACGATGAGAAAGCTTGAAAGGAAAATGAGACGGGTGGCGATGAGGAAAGCTTTGAGCAAGGCCATGGCCGCCGCCGGGGCGCCATGGTTCGACTGCCCATCAATCCAGGCCAGCCGCGACAAGACGCATCGCGCCCTCCTTCCCCCCATGGAGAGCCGGCCGCCTGGAACTTGGATCCTCACCCACGATCATACCCGAGCGAGGGGCAAGATGCAAAGCCTTGCGAGCGGCGCCTTCGCCGCGATCTCTTGCTTGGTGCCCGAATGCAAGATCGAGCCGCTTGCGCCGCTCGGCCCGTCAGTAGCTGCGGCTTCGCTTTCCGGCCGCCGCAAAGTCAAAGTTGGGCGTCCGCCCGAGGACCGGAAGGCCCAGGTATGCCTCGACCTCCTCGGGAGTCTTAAACGTCGTGTCCAGGAACTCAAGTAGCAGCGCAAGGCCTACCCCGACGAACGCGCCCAAGAAGCCCGCGATGGCCATGTTCAGCGTCTTGCGAGGCTTTACCGGCCGCTTGGGCGGGATGGCGGGATCGAGGACGGACACGTCGGCCGCTTCCATCGCTTCCGCGATCCGCATCTCCTCGTACCTCTGGCGAAGCATGGTGTAAATGCTCTCCGTCACCGAGGCGTTGCGCATCAGCCGAGTAAGATGGAGCTCTTTCTCGGGCAGATCCCCAAGGAGCGCCTCGCGCTCTTGGACCAGCTTGTCGATGGCGTCGATCTTGGCCGTAAGGGCCATGATCTCCGCTTGCAGGCTGATCACCTCTCCGGAAAGCCGCGTCTCGGTGTCCGTGCTTTCGAGGCGGGCGATCTCCCGGTTGAGCTCGGACCGCAGCTCGTTGATCCTCGCCTGCAGCCCGACCACCCTGGGATGCGCGTCGGTGTACTGCTCCCGCGCCGCCGCGAGCTCCGACTCAAGACTTACCAGCTGCGAGCGGATGCTGGTGATCACAGGATTGGAGGCGATGACGTTGCCCGAGACCACCGACCGAGTTTCACGCGCCAGCTCGCCGCGCAGGGCATTGAGGCGCTCCGTAGCCGCCTCGCGGGCGACCAGCGCCTCGGCTCGCAGCGTCTCCAGCGCGGTGATGCCGTTTAGGATCGCTTGCGTCTCCCCCGCGGGCTGCACCATCGAGGCCTGTTGACGGAAGTAGACCAGGTCCTCCTCGGCCTTCTCCAGCTCCGCTTCAAACTTCACGAGCTGTTCGCCGATAAACTCGCGCGCCGCTCGTACGCTCTCGCTGTTCCTCTCCTGGCTCATCTGGATGAAAACGCTCACCACCGCGTTGGCGATGCGCATCGCCTCTTCGGGGTCGGGATGCTGCACGGAAATCTTGAGCACCTCCGACCCCGTCGTCGACTGCACCGAAATCCCCTGTCGAAACGCCTCCAACTCCGGAGACTGCACGTTCCAGTCGTAGCCAAGGCTGCGGGCGACCCGTAGGGCAAGCGAGCGGCTCCTCAGCACCTCGACGGCGCGCTGCAAAGCGGTCTGCGTGCCTTGACCCGTGAGCCGCTCATACAGGGCGGCGTCGAGCCCCATCCCTTTCTGGTTGACAAGCACCGTGGTGGTCGCCTCGTAGACGGGCGTCATCGCGTTGCTCACCAGGTACGCGCTGGCGCAGGCGACGGCGAAAAGGCCGATGATGAGCCACTTCCTGCGCATCAGAGCGGTCCATAGCTGTCGCAGGTCGATCTCCAATTCGTCCGTGCGGTCGCCGAGGCGGTTGAATTCAGCTCCCATGATCTAGCGGCCTCCAAAGAAGCGGGCGAAAGGACGCTCCGGCGCGGCCTTCCCGTTGGCCGCGGCCGCCTCTTCTTCACCCGTCCCGTAGTAATAATAGTAGTAGTACGAGCCCCCGCGGTTCACTTCGATCCGATTCGCGACGACCCCTAGAATGACGGCGTTCACCTTTTCCAGCTGTTGCTTGGCTTGCCGGGCGATCTCGCGTGGCGTATAGCCCATGCTGACGACGAGGACCGCCCCGCTCACCGCCGGTGCAAGGAGCGCCGCGTCGGTGACGGCGATGACGGGAGCGGTGTCGAAGATCACCATCTCCGCCGACGCCTCAAGCTCGGCGATGAGCGAGCGCATCGCCCGCGATCCCAGCATCTCGGCAGGATTGGGCGGCACCGGCCCCGAGGTGAGAAGGCGAAGCCGGGGATGCTCGGTCGGCTGCAGGCTTTCCTCCAAGGTCGAATGGCCGGTCAAGATCGTCGTGACGCCCCGGCGGTTTTCAAGACCAAAGACTCTGTGGAGCGCGGGCTTTCTGAGATCGGTGCCGACGAGGATCGTCTCCGTGCCGGCGTCCGCCAGCGCCACGGCCAAGTTGGCTGCGATGGTGGTCTTTCCCTCGGAAGGCAAGGCACTGGTCACCAAGATACTCTTGAGAGGCTTGTCTAAACTCAGGTATTGAAGGTTCGTCCTCAACGTCCGGATGGCCTCGGCCGCCGGCGACTTCGGATCGTCCCGTACGATCAACCCTTCATATCCCATCAGGCGAACACGTCCTTTGTACACTTCGAGAATGCAACAGCCGGCAAGTGCGCGACCTGCTGCATGAGAGACTACCTTCGTCCTCAAACCGGCTGCGCCTTCTTGCCCGTCACACCTTCGCGGGAGCCTCAGAAGTTTCAATAGAACTTTGCGGCCAACGCGCTGTGACGCACGTCGCAACCCCCTGAGTGCTTCGGGACCATCGGACTATAAAAATAGGACTTCATTCTCACACGAAATTGAAGGATATCCTGACGCGGATCGTTAACTTAAATCTCACCGCAAAGGAATCTGGATGGCGGCGAGACCCCCGGACTCCCCACACCCCCGTCGCCTGACAGTTCCTTGCATCTACCGGGAGCGGGCCGGCGCATCCCCCCGAAATGCACGGTCCGTCCGGTGGAACCCTTTTGAAGGGCCGGCTGCTTGCCGGTCCTTCTTCGTTCTTTCGGGTCGATAGCCGGATTCCCGGGCAAACTCGTAAAAAAAGACGAACAAGCCCTCTTTTAGAGAAAAAAGGACTTCCCCGGCCTCGGTCTCACTTTCGACGCCCCCCATGGGAATCCTTTGCTAAGCCGGCGAAAAATGCGATAGGAGGTACCGGCAGGGCGGAGGAGTGGAGAGGAGAAGACAGAAAATACTAAGCCGTCACCACGCCTCCCGTGAGGGAACGGCGCAAACCCTTGCGCCAAACTCACCGATGGAGGCGATGGTATTTGCCAGCTTTGGGTCTCGTCGCGGTCGAACAAGCCTTACCAGGCGCGCGGCCGGGCGCGTCGCAAGACCTGGGGGCCGGCGTCCCCGATGGAAAGAGTCCCGCGTTTTGCCGGCCTCTCGCCGATTGGATCGACCGGTTCCTGCACCATCTGGCTCAACACGAGCGGAAGAGCCCCAACACCGTGCGGCACTACGCCCACGATCTAGAGCTGTTCTCGCGGTATCTCAGAGCGTTCGCGCCGTACGTCGCAGCGCCCGCCGACGTCGAGCCCCATATGATCCGCGGATTCCTGCGCTATCTCAGCATCGAGAGGGGAAACGGCCCGGCCAGCAACCGCCGCCGCCTCGCGTCGCTGCGCCGCTTCTTCGCTTACCTCTTCGAAACGGGCGCCCTCCAGGAGAACCCTTGCAGCTCCATTCCCCTCGAGCGCGCCCCATCGCGCCACGCCGCGGCTCTCACGCGAGATGAGGCCCGCCGCCTGCTTGAAGCAGCGAAGATGAGCCGCTTTCCCGCCCGGGACCACGCGATGTTCCGCCTGTTCCTCTCCTGTGGCTGCACCCTCTCGGAACTGCTCTCGCTCAAGCTCGACGACTTCGACCGCTCCCACGGGACGATCACGTTAACGGGCCGCGGCGGCAAAAGCCGCACGCTCACCCTCTCCCCCGCCTGCCTCAGCGCCCTCGAGGAGTACCTCCAAAGCCGCCCCAAGGCGCCGGCGGCTAAGAGCCTCTTCATCAACCGCCGGGGAGAGCCCGTCACCAAAGGAGCCGTCTACTACGCCTTTCGCCAAGCACTTCGCCGTTCGGGCCTCGAAAGGCCGGGCCTTACAGTGCATTCGCTCCGGCGAACCTGCTTAATTCTCCTTTGGGAGGCAGGCGTCTCTTTGCGCACGCTCCAGCATGTGGCGGGCCACCACTCTCTTGCCACTACCCGGGAGTACACGCGCTCCAAGGAGCGCGGCCCGGACCCTCAAGCTTGGCGGCGAAACCACCCGCTTGACAGCTGACGCCCATCGAGGGCGCCGCACCGGCTTACGCCGAAGGACGGCGTGGCCGGCGTTGTGGACGGGCGGTCCGGTGCCCGGACCGCCCGCC
>NICF_comb_assmDRAFT_10002893_pt1 | contig 12682 bp, 9 predicted proteins | sample NewIslPassag4_SG_FD_11279 | JGI IMG/M metagenome (IMG submission 11279) | reverse complement strand
CTCCTGCGGGCGGCGCGGCGGGCGCGGGTCGCTTCCGTGTCGACCGCATACGCGCCGTCCCGCCGCACCACCACGACACCGTAGTCCTCCGCGGCGCTCTCCGCGGACACCTTGCCTTCCATCACATCGCGCAGCACCCGTTCCTCGGGCCGCAGGTACGGATCGCCGTAGCCTCCCGCGCCCGGGGAGCAGATGCTCACGAGGTCCTCGCGGTTCAACACGACGCCGGACACCTTGGACTTCAGCCTCCGCATCGGTTCGCCCCGATGCGCGACCGAAAACCGGCCCGGCGCGCCGCTCTTGCCGCCCCGGATGCCCCACGGCGCGAACTTGTGCCGGTCGCCAAGCCCGGTGAAACTGAGCCCGTCGTGCAGAATCCGGAAATCCCGCCGGATGCCCAGGCCGCCGCGATGCAGACCGGGACCGCCGGAATCGCGGATGAGCTCGTACCGCTCCACCAGAATCGGATATTCCCGCTCCAGCGCCTCCACCGGCAAATTGGACGTGTTCGTCATGTGCACCTGCACGCCGCTCAGGCCGTCGCCCCGGCTGTGCGCGCCGGACCCGCCGGCGATCGTTTCCAGATAGACGAAGTACTGGCCCGTGTTCGGATTGTCGCCGGAGAAGATCGCCGACGTCACGACGCTGTTGCAGGCGGCGAGCACCCGTTCCGGCGCCACCTGCGCCAGCGCGCCGAGCACGACATCGACGACGCGCTGCGCGGTGTCGATGCGCTGGCCGACCGGCACCGGCAGCGTGCAGTTGACGATCGAGCCTTCCGGCGCCACGACCTTGATCGCGCGATAGATGCCGTGATTGGCGGGGATGTTCTGTCCGGCCACCGATTTGAAGCAGTAGAACACCGTCGTCAGCAGGCCGGAATAGGTCAGGTTGAGCGGACCGGGCACCTGCGGGCTCGTGCCGGTGAAATCGACCGTCACCGAGCCGTCCGCGATCGTGACGGAGGCGCGGATCGGGATCGGCTCGTCGACATTCTCGCCCGCATCGTCCAGATAATCCTCGAAGGTGTACGTGCCCTCCGGCAGCGAGCGGATGCCCGCGCGCATCAGCTTCTCCGCGTAGTCGAGCAGCGCGTCGGTGCAGGCGGCGAAGTAGTCGGGGCCGTACTTCCGGATGACTTCGGCCATCCGCTTCGCGCCCGCAAGGTTCGAGGCGATCTGCGCGTCGAGGTCGCCTCCGCGCTCGACCGGCGTGCGGGTGTTCAACAGAATGAAATCATACGTCTCCCGCACGATCCGCCCTTCGCGCATGATGCGCCCGAGCGGAATGCGCAAGCCTTCCTGGAACAGCGAATCGGACTTGGCCGACACGCTGCCCGGGACCGAGCCCCCGATATCCGAATGGTGGGCGATGTTCGCGACGAACGCGACAAGCCGCCCGTCCACGAACACCGGCATCGCCATCGTGATGTCCGGCAGGTGCGTGCCCCCGCCCGAATACGGATCGTTCGTGATGAACATGTCGCCGGGCCTGATGTCTTCCGGCGGGTACTTCTTCAGCACGGCCGACACGATGTCGAGCATGGAGCCGAGATGCATCGGCACATATTCGGCCTGCGCGATCATGTTGCCGCGCGCGTCGAAGATGGCGGTGGAGCAGTCCTTCCGCTCCTTGATGTTCGTCGAATAGGCGGTCTTGACCAGCGTGACGCCCATCTCTTCGGCGACGGACAGCACCAGGTTTCCCACGATTTCCAGCGTAATCGGATCGACAGGCTTCATCCCCGCACCTCCCCGCCGAATGTGTGAATGATCAGATTGCGGTACGCATCGACTTCCGCCGTCTGTCCGGGCAGGACGAGAATCGTCGAGTCCATCTGCTCGACGACGGCCGGCCCCTCGAAGCGGGCGCCCGGCGCAAGATCGTCGCGGTTGTAGACAGCGGTCCGGTAGAATCCGGGCCGGTCCGTCTCGGAGAAATACACGTCGCGATGCGCCGCCGGTTCCGCCTTGCGCCCGCGCTCGAGCGGCTGCGCGGCGAAGGACGCCTTCGGCAGCTCGCCGAACGCCGTGACGCGATAGTTCACCCATTCCACACGCGCGCGCTCGTTCGAGTATCCGTAGATGCGCTCATGCTGCTCGTGGAAACGGGCGATGATCTCGCCGGCGCGGCCGTCCTCGAGCATCTCCGGCTCCACCGGCACGGCCAGCTCGTAGTTCTGGCCGCGGAAGCGGATGTCGATGCCGAGCGCGAAGCGCATCCGGTCCTTCGCGACGCCCTCCTTCGCCAGCTTCGCCTCCCCTTCGGCGATCATGCCGGCGAACAGCTCGCGCACCTCCCGCATGTCGACCGATCCGGCGTCGCGCAGCATGGTGCGCACGAAGTCGAAGCGGATGTCGGTGACCAGCAGGCCGAGCGAGCAGAACGTGCCCGGAGACGGCGGCACGAGAATGCGCGGAATGCTGAGCTCCCGCGCGAGCGCGCCGCAATGCAGGCCGCCGGCGCCGCCGAAGGAGACGAAGGTGAATTCGCGCGGATCATACCCGCGTTCCACCGAAATCAACCGGATCGCCCGCGTCATGTTCGCGTTCACGACGGACAGAATGCCCGCCGCGGCTTCGATCAGCGACAGGCCGGTGCGGGCGCAGATATGCTCCTCCACCGCCCGGCGCGCCGCCTCCAGGTCCATTTTCATCCGGCCGCCGAGGATGCTCTCCGGATTCAGCCGGCCCAGCAGGGCGTTCGCGTCGGTGACCGTCGGGCGCGTGCCGCCGCGCCCGTATACGGCCGGACCGGGCACCGAGCCGGCGCTTTCCGGGCCGACCTTCAGCGCGTTGCCCGCGTCGAGCCAGGCGATGGAGCCGCCGCCGGCGCCGCACGCATGGATGTCCAGCATCGGAATGCGGACCGGGAACCCTTCGATTTCCCGTTCCATCGTCACCTTCGGCAGACCGTTCTCGATCAGGCTGAAATCCGCCGACGTGCCGCCCATGTCGAACGTGATCAGATTGCGATGGCCGGTCAGCTCGCCGATATGGGCCGCGGCGACGACGCCGGCCGCCGGTCCGGACACGACGGTGCGCACGGGGCTCTCCACCGATTCCTGGATCGAGATGATGCCGCCGTTGGACTGGATGATGTAGGGATCCACCGGGATGTTCGCGCTGCGCACCGAACGCTGGAAGTTCTCCATATACTTTCGCATGACCGGACCGAGATACGCGTTGATCGCCGTCGTGCTGAGGCGCGCATACTCGCGGAACTCCGGCACGACCTTGTGGGAACTCGACACGTAGGCTTCGGGAAATTCCTCGCGCACGATCGCCTCCGCCCGGCGCTCGTGCTCGGGGTTCAAGTACGAGAACAGGAAGCAGATCGCAACCGATTGCACGCCCGCTTCCTTCATCTTCCGCACCGCTTCGCGCAAGGCTTCCTCGTCCAGCGGCTTGCGCGCCGTTCCGTCGGCGTACAGCCGCTCCGCCGCCTCCAGGCGCAGATGGCCGGGGATGAGCGGCTCGGGCTTCTCCTTGAACCAGTCATACAGGCTCGGTCGCGTCTGCCGCCCAATCTCGATCAGGTCGCGGAAACCTTCGGTCACCAGCAGCGCGGTCGGCGCTCCCTTGCGTTCGATCAGCGCGTTGGTGGCGACCGTCGTGCCGTGGGCAAGATAGGCCAGCCGGTGGATCGGCACGCCGTTCATTTCCAGGATTTGCGCAATCCCGGTCATGATCGCGCGGGAAGGATCGTCGGGAGTGGAGGGCACCTTGTGATTCCGGATGTCCCCTTTTTCAATATCCACCAGGGTGACATCGGTGAACGTGCCGCCGACATCAACACCTACCATGTAGCGCATCGCCCTTACCCCCTCGTCAATAGGGAACCTTGAACATGTACCTTCTCGTGGTGAGCGGATGGTTCCGGGCCTCCGCCAGTTCCGCCGCGAACAGGCGAAGGATGAAGTTCAGCACGATCGGCGCGATGTATCCCCTCAAGTCCGGATCGATGCCGGTCAGATCGAGCGTCTTCGCGTCCAGCGCGAGCAGCTTCTTCCCGTACGTCTTCAGGAACGCGAGGGCGCGCTCCTCGAGCGGCCTCGTCTCGTCCAGGCCGAGCAGCAGGATGAACGGAACGCTCTCGTCCACGATCTCGAACGGCCCGTGGAAGAACTCGCCGGCGTGAATCGCGTGGGAATGGATCCATTGCATTTCCATCAGCATGCAGATCGCGAAGGAGTAGGCGACGCCGTAATTGGCGCCGCTCGCCATCGTATAGATCCATTTTTCGTCCTTGTTCTCCCGCGCATACGCCCGGGCCTGATCCGCATACTGCGCCCGCGCCCGGTCCAGCACGGCCTTCATGTGCCCGAGGCTGTCCAGCAGCTTGCGGTACTTCGGATTGCCCTCCTTGATCTCGAGCAGTCCGAAAATGATCCGGTAGAAAATCGCATAGTTCATGATCTCCGGGTGGGGATCGTCGCCGCCCGCCGGCACCCAACTGTAATTGACGATGTAATCCGAGGCTTCGGCTAGGGGAGACGTGTCCACGAACATGAGCGACACGGTCAGGGCTCCCTTGCTCTTCGCGAACCGGGCCGCCTCGGTCGTCTCCGGCGTCATGCCCTTGTGCGAGCACAGAATGACGAGCGAATCCGGACCGAGCGTCGCCGGATTGCGGTGAATGAACTCGTTGGACGAGTACAGGTCGGACGTGATCGTCCGGGCCTCCCGGTCCAGCACGTATTTGCTCGGATACATCAGCGCCGAGGAACCGCCGCATGCCACGAAGAACACCCGGCGGATGTCCCGCTTCCGGAAAGCGTCGAACACCTGCTCCAGTTGATCCAGGGTTTTCGCGCTGGCTCCAAGATAGGTCATGATGTCAGATCCTCCACTTATCATGTATTTATTTGTTATATGATATCATATAACATCTATATTCGCATGTTCCCTGTGAAAAAGCAATCCGCGTCCGCCCGCGCCATCCGGTTGCCCGCGCTTCACAGCGGTTTCCCGCGGCCGAACGAACCGTAATGTCCGCACGTGACGGCCGCCGATCGCGCCGCCTGTTCCAGCGCCCGCGCCACATCGCCGCCGTCGATGAGCGCCACCAGAAAACCGGCGATGAACGAGTCGCCGGCGCCCATCGTGTCGACGACGCGGACCGGCAGCGGCTTCTGCCTGTAGACGCGCCCGCCGCAGGAGCAAATCGCTTCGCGCTCGCCGCGGGTCACGCAGACGACCCGCACGCCGTAACCGTGAACCCGGTCGGCCAGCGCCCCGATCTCCGCCTCTTCCATCTCGCTGCCGGAGAAGAACGCGTATGTCACATGCGGGCAGACCCGCTCCAGCAGCCGCTCGTCCCATTTGTTCCGCGTGGAAAAATCATAGGACACCGGCACGCCCAGACGCGGCAGTTCGTGGTCCATGTCGCCGTTGACGCTCGTATGCGCCACATCGAAGGAGGCGATGTACTTCAGGTCCGCTTCGGTCAACCGGACCGTCAGGAGCGATTGCACGCGTTCGTCCCGGTTCGTCCCGACGAAGACGCGGTCTCCCCCGGGCGTCAGCCTGACGGCCGCCCACCCGCACGGACCGTACGCCCTGCGGACGCGCGAGATGTCCAGTCCTTCCTCGCGGCAGCACGCCAGCACGTATTCCGACGCCTCGTCATCGCCGGCGACGCCGAGATAGGCGGCCTGTTCGGCGCCGTTGCGCCTGGCCATCACCGCCACGTTGAGCGCGTTGCCGCCCGGATACATCATGGACCGGTCTTCATAGATGTCCACCACATTGTCGCCCAGAGCGATCAGCTTCATGATCCAGACTCCTCATATCGGATGGGGACCCCGCGCGCGATGCCTCGCCCGGGTCCGCTGACGCGCCCGGCAAGCGGAGCGCCCCCTTGCCCGCTTCTTCCGTGCGGAAGGGGGCCGGGAAGGGGGCTGTCCGCCCGGCCGGCACGCCGCTTACAGGGGATTATTCGAAATAAGCGTTCTCCAGCGTGATGCCCGACTGGAACGACAGGAAACCGGGCATGTTCTTGAAGCCCTGCAGGTTCGACTTCATGCCGAAGCTTTGCTCGCGCCACAACAGGTACACGAACGGCGACAGTTCCATCGCGCGGGCGCTCAGTTGCTCGTAGATTTGCTGGCGCTTCGCCTCGTCCAGTTCCCTGCGGCCTTCCGCCAGGAGGCGGTCGATCTCCGCGTCGCCGAAGTATGCCGAGTTGTTCAGCCGCACCTCGCCGCTCAGGTAGAAGTTGCTGAGCCAGTCGGCGTCCGTGATGTCGCCCGACGTGCCGACGACGAGGAAGTCATAGTCGCCTTCCATGTTCTTGTTGATCCGCGTCGCCCAATCCGGCAGATCGAGTTCGACTTCGATGCCGATCTTCTCGAGCTCGGCCGCCACGGCCACCGCGGTGTTCTGATGGAACGAATATTGCGACGTCGCGAGCAGGCGCGCCTTGAAGCCGTTCGGATAGCCGGCTTCGGCCAGAAGCTGCTTCGCCTTCTCGATATCATGCTCGAAATAGTTCGCGTACTTCTCATTGTAGCCAAGATAGCCTTCCGGAATCGCCATGCCCCAGATCGGTTCGCCGCGTCCGTTGAACGCCGTGTTGATCACCGCGCTGCGGTCGATCGCGTACGCAAGGGCCTGTCTGACCTTCGGATTGCTGAACGGCTCGAACTTCGTGTTGAACTGCAGCGCCATGTACGGACCGCCCTGGCTGTCGAGCTTCAGGTTGCCGTCCGCTTCGATGAGCCCGGCGTCCTTCCAGGGCACGTAGTCGATGATGTCGACGTCGCCCGCGCGGATCGCGTTCACCCGGGTGTTGTCGTCCGGATAGAAAACGAACCGGATCTCATCCAGTTGCGGCTTGCCTTCCTTGTAGTAATCCTCGAACTTGGCCACGACGTAATCCTGGCCCTTGGTCCATTTGACGTATTTGAACGGGCCGGCCCCGTTCGGCTCCTCGTTGAAATCGTGCCCCGCTTCCACCCAGCTCTTCTGCACGATGACGGACTCGGGCAGCGCCAGATAGTGGACGAACGGCGCGTACGGTTCCTTCAGTTTGAATATGACTTTCTTGTCGCCTTCGGTGGAAATCGACTCGATGACCGACAGTTCGTTGATGAAGGTGGCGCCGTTGGCCGGATCCAGGATGCGCTCGAACGTGAACTTGACGTCCTCCGCGGTCACCGGGTCGCCGTTGTGGAACTTCGCGTCACGCAGCGTGAACGTGTAGGTCAGATGATCGTCCGATACGTCGTACGATTCCGCCAGCTCGTTGCTCAGTTCGCCGTTCTCGTCGTAGTTGAACAGGCCGCGGTACAGATTCAGCTTGATCGTGCGGCCGACGGTGCCGTTCTGGATGAGCGGATCCATCGTCGACGGCTCGCCGGACAGGCCGAACACGAGCTTCTGCGGCTCCGCGCTTCCGCCGCCTCCCGCGTTGCCCGAACCGCTCCCCGCGCCCGCGCTCGCGCCGCTGCCGCTTCCGCCGCTGCCGCCGTTGCTCTTGTTGCCGCCGCTGCACGCGGACAGCACCAGCGTCAACGCCAGCAGCAAGACTCCCCCTCTTGCCAACCACTTGTTCCGCATGTTGTTCGACTCCTCCTCGTTGTTGGTGGTGTTGTATGTAAATCGGATGCGAACATCCGAATTACATCGAGATTTCGGCCCGCAACGAACGCCGCGTCGGGCGGCCGGCGGGCGGGCCGCCGTTCAGCGGCCCTTCAGCTTCGGATCGAGGATGTCCCGCAGGCTGTCGCCCATCAGATTGATCGCGAGAATCGTGACGCCGAGGCAGAGCGACGGCCACAGCACGTACAGCGGGTGCAGGTGAATGTAGCCGCGCGCGTCGCCGATCATCTGGCCCCAGGACGGTTCCGGCGGCACGACGCCGAGCCCGAGGAAGCTGAGGCCCGATTCCAGCAGGATGGCGGCCGCCACCGTCAGGCTGACCTGGATGACGAGCGGCGACAGGATGTTCGGCAGGATGCTCCGGGTCAGCACCCGCCAGTGCGTCGCGCCGAGCGACAGCTCGCTCTCGACGAACTCCTGGCTCCTCACCTGGAGCGTCGCCGAATGGGCGATCCGCCCGAAGTGCGGCGCGTAGACGATGCCGATGATGATGATCAGATTGCGCACGCCGCCGCCCCAGAAGCCGACGACCATCAGCGCCAGCAGAATCGGCGGGAAGCACAGCACAATGTCGATGACGCGCAGCACGATCTGCTCGGTCCATCCCCGGAAATAGCCGGCGGCGACGCCCATCGCGGTGCCGATCAGGAGCGCCAGCGCCGTGGAACCGAGCGCGACGATCATGGATGGGCGGATGCCGTAGATCAGCCGGCTCAGGATGTCCCGGCCGAATTCGTCCGTGCCGAGCCAATACCCCGGCATTGGCGGCCGCAGCGCGAGCTCCGGCCGGATCTGGGTCGGATTGTGCGGCGCCAGCAGCGGCCCGACTAGGGCAATCAGAATGACCGGAACGAGCACGATGAAGCTGAAGACGAACATCTTGTTGCGAAAACATCTTCTCCAAATGCCGCTCATGCCTTCGCCCCCCTTATCGCACCCGCGGATCCAGCAGCCCGTACAGCAGGTTGACCAGCGTGTTGACCATGATGAAGAAGGTCGAGATCACGACAATGCAGCCCTGGATCAGCGGATAGTCGCGGTTCGAGATCGCCTTCACCAGCAGCGTGCTCATCCCCGGCCAGTTGAACAGGTATTCGATCAGCACGGCGCCGCCGATCAGGTTGCCGAGCTGCAGCCCGATGATCGTGACGACCGGAATGATCGCGTTGCGGAACACATGCCGGATCAGGATGCCGGCATGGGGCACGCCCTTCGCCCGCAGCGCCAGCACGAACTCCCGGTTCAGCACCTCGAGCACGGACGAGCGCGTCATGCGCGCGATCGACGCGGCCAGGCCGAGCGCCAGCGTGAGCGCCGGCAGCGCCAGCCGCTCGATGTGCTTCGCCGGATCGTCCGCGAACGAGACGAAGCCGCTCGCCGGAAGCCAGCCCAGCTTGAAGCTGAACAGCAAGATCAGGAACGTGCCGAGCACGTAGACCGGGAACGAGATGCCGAGCGCGGCGATCGACGAGAGCAACATGTCGACCAGTCCGCCGCGGCGGATCGCGGCGATCATCCCGAGCGGCACGCCGATCAGGGCGGCCAGCGCGATCGACACGAGCGACAGCTCGATCGTGTTCGGCAGCCGCTGCGCCACGTAGGTCGTCACCTTCGTCCCGTCGAAGATCGATTCGCCCCAGTCGAAGCGGACGAAGTCGCCGATCCAGGTCGCGAATTGCTTGAGCACGGGCTGATCGAGCCCGAGCTTGTGGCGCATTTCCGCCACCGCCGCCGGATCGGCGCCGCGCTCGGTGCCGAGCACGAGCACCGCGGGATCGCCGGGCATCAGGCGGACCAGCGAAAAGACGATGGTCGCCACCACCAGAACCTGAAGCGCCATCACCAGAAGTTTCCCGACCAGAAAACGGGCCACTGCGATCCCTCCTCAGGTTGTGGTGTACAGATGACACGCGACGGCATGGCCTTCGTCCGCCCCGGTCAGCGCGGGCTCCCGCTCGCGGCACTCCGGCATGGCCTCGGCGCAGCGCGTGCAGAAGCGGCAGCCGGCCGGCGGATTGACCGGGCTCGGCACGTCGCCGGTCAGCACGATGCGCTCCTTCTTCGCGTCCGGGTCCGGCTGCGGAATCGCCGACAGCAGCGCCTTCGTGTACGGATGCTTCGGATTCGCGTACAGCTCGTCCGCCGGGGCGATCTCCACGATTTTCCCCAGATACATGACCGCGATGCGATCGCTCATGTGCTTCACGACCGACAGGTTGTGCGAAATGAACAGGTACGTGAGCTGATATTCCCGCTGCAGTTGCTTCAGCAGGTTCAGAATTTGCGCCTGGACGGACACGTCCAGCGCGGACACGGCTTCGTCGCAGATGATCAGCTTCGGATTCAGGGCGATCGCCCGGGCGATGCCGATCCGCTGCCGCTGGCCGCCGGAGAACTCGTGGGGATAGCGGCTTGCATAGTCCGGGTCCAGACCGACCTTCTCCAGCAATTCGCGCACGCGCCGATCCTTCTCCGCGCCCCTGGCCTGGCCGTGAATTTCGAACGGCGCGCCGATGATCTCCCCGACGGTCATGCGCGGATTGAGCGACTCGAACGGCTTCTGGAACACCATCTGCATATGCCGGCGCTGGCGCCTGAGCTCGCCGCCCTTCTGCTTCAGCCAGTCCCGGCCGTCGAACAGGATCTCGCCCTCGTCGGCGTCGATCAGCCGCATGATGAGCCGCGACAGCGTGCTCTTGCCGCATCCCGATTCGCCGACCAGACCGAACGTCTCGCCCCGGCGCACCGAGAAGCTGACGCCGTCGACCGCCTTCACGAACCCTTTGCCGCGCGAGAACACGCCTTTTTTCAGCGGAAAGTATTTCTTGACGTTCCGAACATCCAGCAACATGTCGTTCATGTTTCCGCTCCGTTCTGCCTGGATTGGTCCGCCAGCCAGCAGCGCACGCTGCCGGCCGATCCCGTCGCGATCGGCGGCTCCTCGAGCCCGCAGATCGGCATGCACGCCGGACATCTCGGATGGAACCGGCAGCCCGTCGGCATCGCCGCGATGCCCGGCACCGTGCCCGGAATGCTGTACAGCTCGTCCGCGGCGTGATCCGGATGCGGCATGGATCGGATCAGCCCCTGCGTGTACGGATGCCGGGGTTCGCGGAAGATCGAGCGCACATCCCCTTCCTCCACAATTTGCCCGGCGTACATGACCGCCACGCGGTCCGCCATCTCCGCCACGACGCCGAGATCGTGGGTGATCATCAGGATGCTCATCCCGAACTCCCGCCGGATGGACTTGAGCAGATCGAGAATTTGCGCCTGCACCGTCACATCCAGCGCCGTGGTCGGCTCGTCGGCGATGAGCAGCCTGGGATTGCACGCCAGCGCCATGGCGATGCCCACCCGCTGGCACATGCCGCCGGACAGCTCGTGCGGATAGGCCTTCAGCACCCGCTCGGGATGCGGAATGCCGACCTGCTTCAGCAGTTCCAGCGCGCGCGCCGCCTGTTCCTTGCGGGAGCTCCGCCGGTGCGTGCGGATGGCTTCCATGATCTGTTCGCCGCAGGTATAGACCGGATCGAGCGCCATCATCGGATCCTGGAAGATCATCGCGATCGAGCTGCCGCGAATGTCCCGCATCTCCCGCTCGTTCAGCTCGAGCAGGTTCCGGCCCTCGAACCGGATCGCTCCCGAGGCAATGCTGCCGGCCGGCGGCAGCAGGCGCATGACCGACAGGGACGCGACCGTCTTGCCGCTGCCGCTTTCGCCGACGATGCAAACGATTTCACCTTTGCGTACCGTCAGGTTCAGGTTGCTGATGGCCGGGAAAGCGCCCTTCTCCGTCCTGAACAGCGTGGTCAGTTGTTCGATTTGCAGCAACACGTCGGCCATGTGATCGTCTCCCGGATGGAATCTGGAAACCTGATGCTTAAATCTGTCATATTTCGCTAGCTGATGTTATATATCGTTATATTATATTATATATTCTTTTGGGCGACGAAATGCAACCACCATTTTTTTCGCAACCGACCTCTGCTTTTCGAAAAAGCGAATCATAAGGCGGGCGATGGGCCGTTTTTCGGTAAAAAAACAAAAACGGCCTCAATCCTGCAAGCGTGTGCTGACGGGGAGGGATAAGAGGGGAATGCGGGGGAAGCGCCTCACATGCCGCCGCTCTTGTCGACCTCCAGGGTGAAGACGACCCTGCTGGTCTGCATCAGCGATTTGGAGAGATGGATCGGCCTGCCCTGCTGGTCGTACGTCAGCTTCTCCAGCAGGAACAGCGGCGTGCCGTTGTCGCACATGAACAGCTCCGCTTCATACGGTGTCGCGTACACGACCTCCAGCCGCTTCTCGAACCGGGTCATGCTCACGCCGTAGCGTTGCTTGAGCGTGCTGTAGGTGGAGTGGTATTCGCCGATGTGTTTCTCCAGATCGGGCAGCAGACGAAGCGGATAGAAGGACGTCTCGATGATGAACGGCTCCTGATCAATGAACAGCAATCGATGAAGCCTGAGCATGGGCGAACCGGCCGGCTGTCTGAATACCTTCGCCATTTCCTCGTCCGCGGGAACCACGGTGTTGGACAGAATCTGCGAGCTCGGCGTCTTCCCGCTGGCCGTCGTGTGCTCGGAGAAGCTGCCGACCTCGAACAGTTCCCGCTTGATCTTGTGCTCCCGGACGAAAGTGCCTTTCCCCTGCTGGCGGTGGAGGATGCCTTCCTTGACCAGGTCGGCGATGGCGCGGCGCACCGTGATGCGGCTGACGCCGTACCGGCTGCACAGCTCCGACTCCGGCGGCACCTGCGCCCCCGTCTTGTACTTGCCGCGCGCGATGTCCTCCGTAATGATCTGCTTCAGTTGCACATACAGCGGCTTCTGGCTGGAATTGTTGAGCTTCATTGGAATTCCCACAACCCTTCCTCACACACCGAATTGATCAGCGGCGCTGACGACATGGTTCTCAGGATACGATTCCCATAATATTATATATCGTTCTATATCAACTTGTAGTTCATTGTAATGCACATGTCTGAGTCAAGCTAGTGTGGGCACCTTTTTTGGATTCTGGATGCGAACTTGAAAAGAACCTTTCCCTTGTAAGCGCTTTTGGTGTTCTTCCTT
>NICF_comb_assmDRAFT_10002890_pt1 | contig 12686 bp, 10 predicted proteins | sample NewIslPassag4_SG_FD_11279 | JGI IMG/M metagenome (IMG submission 11279) | reverse complement strand
CTTCCCCTGGGGGCAATTCATCACGGGAGCCGTGCTTTTCCTCGCGGGCGTCGGTTTCATCGGCGGATGGATCTTCTACCGCGACCGCAAGCGCAATTATGCGGCTTCCCGCATCCGTCCCCGGCATTCTCCGCCGAGCTCCGGCGAAGACCGCGAGACCCCGTAAATGGCGGCCCGGCGCGAACCCGGCCGGTTCCTTCCCCCGGGTTGCACTCCAGGATGCCCCGGCTCAGGTCAGAACACGAAATCCTCGTCCCGAAGCGGCTCGACGCGAATGGCGCGGACGTAGCCGTTTCCTTTTTTGGAGAAAAAGTCGTGCTGTTTCGTATGGGTGCGGATACCGCTCAGCACCACGGGGTTCACCGGCTCTTCGGCAAACACCGGGTCCAGGCCCAGGTTCATGAACGCCTTGTTGGCGTTATAGCGCACGAAACGCATCACCTCGTCCGCGAGGCCGACGGATGCATACAGTTCGGCGGTGTACGCCTCCTCGAGTCGGTGCAGCTGTCCAAGCATCCCGCGCAGTTCCTTTTCCGCCTCCAGTCGCTCGCGTTCCGGCATCGACCGCGCGATCTCCTGCGCCAGCAGCCCCACGTACAGCCCGTGGATGCTTTCGTCCCGCAGGATCAGGTCGATGATCTCCCCACAGCTGGTCATTTTCCCCTGCCCCGCCAGATAGAGCGGATAGAAGAACCCGCTGTAGAAAAGGTAGCTTTCCAGCAGCACCGACGCTCCCATGGCGAGGTACAGGTCCCGCGGCGTCCGGATGCCTTCGTAGCGTTCGGCAATGATCGACGCCTTTCCCTGGAGGAGGGGATGCGTTTCCACCCAGCGGAACAGGCGGTCGATTTCCTCGCCGGAGACGAGGGTGGTGAAAATGCTGCTGTACGATTTGGCGTGGATCTGCTCCATCATGCCCATGAATCCGAGCACCGCCTTGCACTGCAGTCCATCCACCCGCTCCAGGATCTTCGGCATGCCGACGCCTCCCTGCAGCGTATCGAGCAGCGTGAGTCCGGCGAGCACCTTCACGTACGTCTCCTGCTCCGCCGCATCCAGCGTGATCCAGCACATCTTGTCGTCGGACAGCGGGATTTCCTCGTCGGTCCAGAATTGCATGAGGTTCTGGTTCCAGAACATGTGCGTGAAATCGTCTTCCGGCCGGTTCCAGTTCACCGCCTTGAGCGGTGCCGGAGATACGCCCGCGGTTGTCATTGTTCTTTCTCCTCTCCCAAACGCTTTTCAAGTCAAACGGCGCAGCTGACGCACTCCTCCACCGACAGCCGGTTCGTGCGCGTGTAATAGAGCGATTTCAGCCCGATATGGGCAGCGTACAGGTAGTACCGGGCCAGTTGGCGGGTGGAGACGTCGCTGCTCACGTGCAGCACGGTGGACACGCCCTGGTCCACGTGGGCGGCGATTTCCGCGATGAGGTCCAGCACCTTGAACTGGTCCATGTGATAGGCGGATTTGTAGAAAAACAGGTTGTCCTTGCTCAGGTACGGCATCGGACAGTACGTGGTCATGTTGGCGTAGGTGCGCGTCTCGACGGGCGCCACCGCCGGCATGACGCCGGAAGTGGCGTTCTGGACGTACGAGATGCTCTGCGTCGGCGCGATGGCCAGCCGGTAGGCATGGTACAGCCCGTGCCGCATCACGTTCTCCTTAAGGCGCCGCCAGTCTTCCGGACCGGGCAGGGAAACGCCCGCGAACAGCCGCCGCACCTTCTCCGACACGGGCCGGAAGTCCGTCTCCAGATAGCGGTCGAAATACGTCCCCTTTGCATATTCGGACCGCTCGAAGTCCCGGAAGACCACGCCGCGCTCCCGCGCGATCTCCATGCTTTTTTCGAGAGAATGGTAATTCACGGCCATGAAAAAGGCGCGTGCAAACTCGAGGGCTTCCCCGCTCTCGTAGGCGATGCGGTTTTTCGCCAGAAACCCGTGCAGGTTCATCGCCCCGAGGCCCACCGCATGCAGCTCCGCGTTGGCCTTCGCCACCCCCGGCGCGTTGCGGATGCGGCTCATGTCGCTCACCGCCGTGAGGGCCAGCATACCCTCGTGCACCGATTCCCGGAGCTTCCCCGTCTCCAGCACATTGGCGATATTGAGGGACGCCAGATTGCAGCAGATGTCCCGGCGGATGACGTCGGGCTCGCCGTAGTCGGCGATCTCGGACACCTCCTGCAGCTGGAAGATTTCCGTGCACAGGTTGGACATTTTGATGATCCCGATGTCCTTCAGGGCGTGGGCGCGGTTGGCATTCGTGATGTTGACGATGTAGGGATAGCCGGACTCCAGCTGGATGGTGGCGATTTTCACCAGCATGTCGCGGGCGCCCATGACCGCCTTCTTCTTCACCCGGTCGTCGGCAAGCAGCCGCTCGTACATGACGTCCATGTCCATGTCGTCCAGATGGACGCCGTAGGCCTGATAGACGGAATACGGGGCGAATACGTACAGCGGCTGGTTGTCCCGCGCCAGCCGGTAGAACTTGTCCGGCACGATGAGGCCGATGGCCAGCGTCTTCAGGCGGGATTTCTCGTCGGCGTTGATCTTTTTCGTGTCGAGAAACTCCACCACGTCCCAGCCGAAAATATGGTAGTACGCCGCCCCCGCGCCCTTGCGCTGCCCCATTTGGTCCGCGTAGGAGAAGGCGTCCTCCAGAAGCTTGAGCACCGGCACGACGCCCTTGGCCGCGCCTTCCACGCCGCGGATCGGCTCGCCGCGGCCGCGCAGCCGGGACACGTTCACCGCCACGCCGCCGCCGATCTTGGACAGTTGCATGCACGTGCCCAGCACGTAATTGATGGAGTTGAGGGTGTCGTCCATTTGCAGGAGAAAACAGGACACCAGCTCTCCCCGCCGTCTGCGGCCGGCGTTCAGAAAAGTGGGTGTTGCCGGCTGCACGCGACGCTCCATCATGGATGCCGCGAGCCGCTTCGCCAGCGATCCGTCTCCCTGTGCCAAATGCAAAGCCACGGCGGCGACGCGGTCCGGATAGTGCTCCAGGATCCGCTTGCGGTCGTTGGTCCTGAGGGCGTAGTCGGTGTAAAACTTGAACGCGGACATGTACGAGGGAAATTCGAACGGAAACGCGCGGGTCCACGCGAACACGTCCAGCACGTCGGCTTCGGGGTACCGTTCGAAAAAGTTTTCGTAGTAACCGTTCTCGATAAGAAAAGCAAGCTTGGTCCTTAAATTCGGGAACCGGACGCTTTCCGAGCGCACTTCCGCCAGAAATTCCTCCAGCGCCTCCCGGTCCCTCTCCAGCCGGAAAAACCCGTCCGGCCCCCGCAGCATCATCTCGCTGTTCAGCTCAATATGCCGCAAGACCAACCACCCTTCCGCGCAGCGTCTCCACGTCCGCCGCCGTCCCCGACAGCTCGAACTTGTGCAGCACCGGCACGCCGAAGGCGGCGGCGATCCGGTCCGCGCTCCGGGCGAAATTCTCGCCCCAGTTGCGGTTGCCGCTGGCCGCCACGCCGCGCAAATAGCGGCCGTTGCGGGCGAGAAACGCCGCCGTCCGCGGGGGAACCTGGCCGAATCCGGTGGTATGGGTGACCAGCACGAAGGGCTCTTCCAGCACGGCCTCCTCTTCCACCGGCACCGCTGGCAGATCCAGCCTGGCGACGAATCGCTTCACATTGCCCGTCCTGGAATCGTAAACGATGAGCATCCTGCCACCTCCCGGGTTTGATGGGAAAAAAGCGGGGCGCCTCCGGAGCCTCGGGGCTCCGGAAACGCCCCAATACCCACCGGACGGGCAGATCCGCCCGGGCGTGGCCCGGGCCCTGCCGCCGGCAAAGGCCTGTCTCCGGCGCATCCCCTATCCTCCGTAGGCCGCAGCGCCTTCGGACAGGCAGGTCTCCTGGCTCGGGCGTCATCGCCTCGCCCCGCCTTCCCGGCCTTTCACAGGCCAGTGGCTTTGCCGGGGCGAAACTCTTCCCTCACAGTGGCGGGACCGCGCCGGACTTGCACCGGTCTTCCCTTTTCGGCCTTGCCCGCGGGCAAGGCACCTGTCCGAACATCAATATGTAGTTGTCGAGATCAAATATACACCCAATATCTTGTGGTTGTCAATCCTTTTCGTGGAAAATCCATCCGGCGTTTGTCATACAGGGTTTGATTGATCAAAATGGTGCCCGTTCCCCCGTGCACATACACGATCTCATGCAGGTCGTGCAGGTGTTCGGGCAGTTCGTCGTTTTCCCGCCTCGTCTTCCGATGCGTCATTTCGAAAGGAAACAGCGGATCTCCGAAAAATGGTTTGCTGTAGGACTTCATGCGCTTTCAGCTCCCGGTGCGGACATGCCGGAAAATATCAAAATAAGTTAATAAAATGCAGCATCTGGCAATTTTGGTCTCATATCCCGACGTTATAATGAATGACAACGACGGTCAATGCGGAAAGGGGCGCGTGCCGTGCGGATTGATGCGCACCAGTTGACGTGATGGCGAAGGCGTTGCCGGAAAATTGGGGCGACCGGGAACGGGCGAAATTGTTCGGGCTGAACGCCCGTGAGGTGTATCGCCTGCGGAACCGCTGAACCGGCAGCGATGGACGGCGAAAGAACAATAAGTCAAGGAAACAAGGCGTGATGTCCGGATGAAATACCGCAAACTGGGGAACACCGGGCTCGAAGTGTCCTGTCCATTCTGAGCTTCGGCGCCTCTTCCCTCGGTTCCGTTTTCCGCAAGACCGATGAAGGCGAATCGATCCGCACCGTTCATGCCGCCCTTGACGCCGGCATCAACTACATCGATGTTGCTCCCTACTACGGGCTCACCAAGGCGGAGACGGTGCTCGGCAAGGCGCTCCGGCAAATCCCGCGGGCCCGCTATTTGCTGTCAACCAAGGCGGGCCGTTACGGCGACGACGTGTTCGACTTTTCCTTCAAACGGATCATGGCCAGCGTCGACGAAAGCCTGGGCCGCCGTCGTCCGGATCCGCCGGGTCGGCATTTGCGGAACGGACTACCACGCGTTTGCGGGCCGGCAGCCGTATATCAATTATCCCCGCATACTCGGGCACGAGCTGTCGGGGACCATCGAATGGATCGGCGACAACGAGGCGGAGCTGTCTCCGGGCGATACGGTCAGCATCATTCCTTATTTGCATTGCGGAACCTGCATCGCCTGCCGGCGGGGCAAAACCAACTGTTGCGCGAACCTTCGCGTGATGGGCGTTCACGTCGACGGCGGCTTGCGGGAGTTCGTTTCCGTGCCGGTGAGCCATCTGCTCAAGGCCGAAGGCTTGTCTTTCGAACAGGCGGCCATGCTGGAGCCGCTGGCCATCGGCGTCCATGCCGTGCGCCGATCGGGCGCCGGCGAGGGACAGACGGTGCTGGTGATCGGCGCCGGGCCGATCGGTCTCGGCGTCACGGTTTTCGCCAGATTGGCCGGCGCCCGCGTCCTGGCCATGGACGTTGACGGCGAACGCCTTGCATTCTGCCGCTCTTGGACGGGCGTGGAACATTCGATCGAAGCAGCCGGACTGGAAGCGTCGCAAATTGTGAAGCGACTGGCGGAGCTGACGGACGGCGAGTTTCCGGACGTGGTCATCGACGCCACCGGAAACGCCCGATCGATGACCGATGCGTACGGATATCCGGCGCACGGCGGAACGCTCGTCTACGTCGGGCTGGTCAATGGCGACATTGCCTTCTCCCACCCGGAATTCCACAAACGCGAGACGACGCTCATGGGCAGCCGCAACGCTACCCGGGAAGACTTCTGCCGGGTGTTGCGGACCGTAAAGCACGGCGCCGTCGACATCGGCCGCTACATCACCCATCGTGCCAATCAGGATGAAATGATTGAACGGTTCGCCCATTGGCTCAAACCGGAAAGCAAAGTCATCAAAGCCGTCGTGGAATGGACGTGATGTTCCGGATTTTGGCAATGCTGCGGCATGTAGTATAATGTTGAGTAACACTGCTGAGAAAGGCGGGGATTGTCATGGCTACTCCTTCCAACATGATTCCGCTCGGAACCGTCGCCGGTGATTTTGCACTGACGGACGCGGTTTCGGGGAAAACGATGTCGCTGTCCGAACTGAAATCCGATATCGCCACCGTCATCGTGTTCATGTGCAACCACTGCCCGTATGTCCGCCATATCATCGATCAACTGGTGCAGACCGCAAGCGACTACATACCGAAAGGCGTCCGGTTTGTCGCCATCAACTCCAACGACGCGGAGCAGTATCCGGAAGACTCGCCGGAAGAGATGAAAAAATGGGCGGAAGAGAAGCGGTTTCCCTTCCCCTACCTGTTTGACGCCACGCAGGAAGTGGCAAGGGCGTACAGCGCGGCGTGCACGCCGGATATCTTCGTCTTCGACGGCAACCTGCGCCTCGTTTATCGCGGCCAGTTTGACGGTTCCCGGCCGGGAAGCGGAGTTCCTGTCACCGGAAGCGACCTGCGTGCGGCCCTCGATTGCCTCCTGGAAGGACGGCCCGTGCCGGCGGACCAGAAGCCGAGCATCGGCTGCAGCATCAAATGGAAAAAGGGAGCCTGAACGAAGGGAGCGCAAGCTCCCTTTTCTTTTTATAGGAAAAAATGGCTTGACCGAGGCCTGCGGTCATGAACCTTCCTGGGGGGAACGGTTGTGGGGCCGGCGATGGATCATCCGCCCGCCGGATTTGAAACATGCGACGGCAACCGTCATGCTCTGTACGCCCTCAGCGGCTGGCTGGACGAAGACCTGGCGGAGCTTGCGATCGGCAAACTGGGGGTTTTTTCGTTCCGAAAGGGATTGTACGTTTACGTGGGCAGCGCAAGAAGGAACCTTCGGGCCAGGATTGACAGACATTTAAGAGCGGAGAAAACCAGGCGCTGGCATTTCGACTACCTGCGCCCGCATCTTCGCATCATCGGAGTGGAGACCTTCCCGGGCGATGAGGGCGAATGCCGGCTGTTCCGCCGGCTGATGGCGGAGCGCGGCGGAACGGTTCCCGTGCGGGGGTTCGGCTCTTCGGATTGCGGCTGCGAAGCGCATCTGTTCTATGTACACGTCCAATGAAAGCACGGACTAAGCCAAACCCGTCTCCGGCAGCCGCAGCCGGTCCAGCCGCCCTTCGTTGCAAAGCCGAAGCAGCGTTGTCCGGTTCGGCCGCACCTTGTGGGCTTCCGCAAGAGCCCGTTGCACCAGATCCCCGTCGATGCCGAGTTCCTCCGGCGTTGCGGGAGCGCCCGCCGCGGAGAGCAAACGGCGAATGTCTTCCCCTGCCGGCACCCCGTTCAGCAGCGGAACCAAATCCGGCCGTTCCCGGCCAAGGTTGTGATAAAGGTCCGCGATCAGTCCGCAGGCGACGCCGACCTTGGAGCCGTGCAGAAGCTGGCGGCGGCCGCTCCGGTGAAAGGCCATCTCCCAATAATGGGACAAGTGGTGTTCGGCGCCGGATGCCGGGTGGGACTGGCCGAACAGGAGCATGGCTATACCCGATTCGACAAGCGACCGCATAAGGACCAGGAGGCTTTTTTCCGTTCCGCGTCCGATCCCGTCCGCCTGCCGCACGCATTGGTCCAGCGCCCGTTGCGTGATGTCCGCCGCCTGCGCGTCATACGGTTCCCCGGCGGCCAGCCGCCCGATTTGCCAGTCGAACAGCGCCGTCGCCTTGCCCAGCATGTCCCCGAATCCGGCTGCCGCAAGGCGTTTCGGCGCCTTCAGAAGAACGGCGGTGTCGGCAAACAGGGCGACGGGACCGACGGCGGGCACCGTGATTTTCATGCCGCGGATAATTAGGGGCGCGCCCTTGGAGGTAAAGCCGTCCACCGACGGCGCCGTCGGCACGGACATGAAAGGTTTTCCTGCCGTAAACGCCGCGTACCGGACAATATCGTGCAGCGTGCCCGCGCCGACGGCCGCCAACCCGTCCGCGCCGTGCCGCTGAATGTCCAGCAGCACCTGCACAATCGCCGCCTCGTCCGCCACCACGTCTCCGGCCGGATTTGGTTCCACGAGGGTGACGAGGGCCGCCGTTCCGGCACCTTCCAGTTCCCGTACCAGTTCCATTCCCGCGGCTTCGTATGTATTCGTATCGGCCACCACCAGCACCCGGCGCCACCCCTTGTCCGCCGTGTAGCGGGCGGCCTCCGACAGAGCCCCTTCCGCCAGGACGAGCCGCTCTGGCAAATCTCGGATCCGGTCCGGCCACCGGCTTTTCAACTGTTCCAACCACGCCTCAAGTGTTTGTTCTTCCAAGCCCTCCCGCATGGACAACCCTCCGGTCGAAACATCGTCTCAAGCTTCTCCCCAGGCGGCAACGTGTCCGGTGCCTTGGCGATGGATGCGTGCCGGCGTTTCGAAAATATCATAGCGCATGCCATTCCTTGCGGACAACCGCTTTGTCCCCGGTCGGGACAGCGGGTCGACGGCACTTCAACCCCGTCCGGCGATCGACCGGACGAGGAGGCGGAAAACGACAGCGGTTGAAAATATATACAACTCGTCATCTCGTGTGCTATACTTCGTGATTAATTAAAACGTTACGGTTCAATGGTTCCCGGGGAGAATGATCATGAAGCGTGAAAACCAGGATGAGGCCGTGCGGCTGTCCGGAAAATCTTACCGTTGGGCGCTGTCGTTTTTAAAACCGTACAAAGGGAAAATTGCCCTCCTGATGATTTTCAGCCTGCTTTCGGTCGCCGGCGAAACACTGGCGCCGAAAGTGATCCAGTACATCATCGACGAAGTCATTCCCAGAAAAGATGCCAGACTGTTCTGGATGCTGCTGGCCGCCCTGGTCCTGATCAACGTGATCATGCTGGCGGCGAAAAACTTCCGGAACATACTCCAGCTCACCATCGGCGAACTGGCGTCAAGGGACATTCACAAAACCCTCTTCCTTCATTTGCGCAAACTCGGATTCGAGCATTATGAACGCGAGCCCGCCGGCGAAACGCTGGCCATGTTCAACACGGAAGTGGCGAACGTCAGCAAAATTTACCGCAATTATCTGCCCGGCATTCTGGAGCATTTCTTTTTCGTCGCCGTTTCTGTCGGCATCATGGCCGGCATCAGCGGGTGGATGAGCCTGGTCATCGTCCCCTCTTTCGTGGCCTACTATTTGTTCGGCCCCTATTTTGAACGAAAGGCCGCCCATTTCGGCAGGCTGTCCGGCCAGGGGCGGGTCGCCTTCAACCAGAAAGTTTTCGAAGCCGTTTCCGGATTCCGGGAATTCCGGGCGTTCGGCGCGCAGGATTGGTTTCACCGGCTGGTCAGGGAGGCGCACCGCCATTGGGCCGGCGTATACCGGTCCGCCGCCACCTACATGTCCGCCAGGGGAAGTTTCCGGCGGTTTACCTATTATTTGGGCGCGGCCGTCGTGGTCCTGATCGGCGTCCATCTCATTCGCCGCGAAATGATCACCGTCGGCGGCTTCGTGGCCTTCATGCTGCTTTATCTGAACGCCATGTTCCGCCTGACCATGCTGGTGACCCAGTTCACGGAGCAGCGGCTCATCGTCCACCAGACGGAACCGCTCTACCGGTTCATGCATCGGGAGATCCGCATCCGGGAACCGGAACACCCCGTCCGGCTGGACCAGGTGAAAGGGCGGATCACGTTCGACAACGTCAGTTTCGGCTACCGGGACCGGCCGGGGGTCATCCGGCATTTTTCCCTGGACATCCGGCCGGGAGAGAAAGTGGCCCTTGTCGGCTTCAGCGGCGGCGGCAAAACGACCCTGCTCAAGCTGATCGGGCGCTTCTACGATCCGGATGAAGGCGAGATTCGCCTGGACGGCGTTCCGATCCGCAACCTGGCGCTGGCCGATCTGCGCAATGCCATCGGGTACGTCTTTCAGGAAACCTACCTGTTCGGTTCATCCGTCAAGGAAAACATCCGGTTCGGCAAACCCGACGCCTCCGACGAGGAAATCATCGAAGCGGCCAAGGCGGCCTATGCCCATGAATTCATCATGGAACTGCCGGACGGATACGACACGATCGTGGGCGAACGGGGGATCAAGCTGTCCGGCGGGCAGCGCCAGCGCATTTCGATCGCCCGCATGGTCATCAAGCAGCCGGCCATCGTCCTGCTCGACGAAGCCACGAGCGCCCTGGACAACGCCAGCGAACGGGAAGTGCAGCGCGCACTGGACAACGTGCTGGCGGGCCGGACGGTCATTGCCATCGCCCACCGGCTGTCGACCGTAAAGCACTTCGACCGCATTGTGTTCGTCAAAGACGGGCGGATCGCCGAAACCGGTTCCTACGACGAGCTGATCGCCCGCCGCGGTCTGCTCTATGAGCTGGAACGGGGAGAGGAAAGCGCATGACCGGGATCCGATACTTTGCCCGCCTGATCTGGGAAACGCGGAGAACCTATTTTGTGGCTCTGCTCTTTTTGCTGCTGGAATCCCTTTTGAATTATGCGCTCATTTTTATGCAGAAGATTTTGATTGACGATGTGCTCTATGCCGGCAACTACGGGCTGATTCCGTCCGTCGTCGCCGCCTTCGCGGTCATCGGAACGGTCCATGCGATCTTGATCACGATGACGAACCGGTATCTGGTCACCGGCGAGTTCAATGTCGGCGGCGTCCTGATCGGCCGGATGCTGCGTTCCCTGGAACGGACGAAAGTCGGCGCCTTTGCCCGCGAGCGTTACGGCAGGCTGGTCCACATCATGACCAGCGACCTTTTCTTCGGCTCGAGTTTCGTCGGCTGGCAGATGCCGCGGGCTTTTCAGGAGCTTTTCAATTCGTTGGTGCTGATCGGCATCCTGGCCTGGGCCAGTCCGATGCTGCTCGTTCTGGTGGTCGTCCTTTGCCTCCTGTATCTGGCGGTCACCTGGTATTTCATGTCCAGGCTGCGGGAATCCAACAATGAAGTGTCGAAGCGGCGTTCCGACCTTCTCGTCCAGATCGAGGAAGGCGTCTCGGCTACGCGGGAAATCATCGCCTACCACCGCCTGGAATGGGAAGAAAAGCGGTTTGACGAGGCCTTCCACCGGTTTTTCCGGAAGGCGCTGTGCCACGGGAAGCTGGAAAACCGGCAGCTGCGCTGGAGCGATCCCCTGAAATGGGGCGTCGGTGTCGTCGTGCTGGCTTACGGAGGATATGAGCTCATGCAGGGGACGATGTCGGTCGGCACGTTCGTTGTCGTCTTCCAGTTTGCGACCCTCATGTCGGATTCGTTCTTCCGATTTTTCCAGGCGATGACGATGGTGGCGGGCAACCTGGCCCACCACGACAAGATGCGGTCCATCGTCGACTTGGACAAAGACCCGGAAACGGACGAGCGGCTGACGGAACCGGTATCGTCGATCCGCTTCGAACGCGTCACCTTCCGCTACGAGCCGGACCTGCCGCCGGTGCTCCGCGAATTTTCCGCGGAATTGCCGGGAGGACGCAAAATCGCCTTCATCGGCAAAAGCGGCGGCGGCAAATCGACGATCGCCCAGCTGCTTGCGCGGTTTTACGAACCCGAAGCCGGGGAGATTCTGGTAAACGACAGGCCGCTCAGAGGCATTTCGCGGGAGGACTGGATCAGCCGGACGGCGGTGGTGTTCCAGGACCCCTATCTTCTGCCGGACACGATCCGGACGAACATCCTGCTCGGCCGCCCCGGTCTGACGGAGGAAGACATGATCGAAGCGTGCAAAATCGCGCAGATTCACGATTTTGTCCTGACCCTGCCGGATGGATATGACACCGTGATCGGTGAACGGGGCATTCAGCTTTCGGGCGGGCAACGGCAGCGGATCGCCATCGCCCGGGCCATCGTCGGGGATCCGGAAATTCTGGTGCTGGACGAAGCCACGTCGGCCCTCGACCTGGAGACGGAGCGGCAACTGATGAAGGAATTGGACGCCCGCCGGCGGGGCAAAACGACCATTCTGATCGCACACCGGCTGTCGACGGTCGAGAATGCGGATCTTATTTTGGCCGTCGAGGACGGCCGTCTCGCCGGCAGCGGCACGAGCCTGGATCAACTGGCCGGCGCCGCCGCCTACCAGGAGCTGCTGGCGGCACAGCGGGAGAAGTAAAGCGGGCTGCCGCGCCCGATGATCCGCAAGATGGCAAAAAGAAGAGGGCCTGCGCGGGTAGGCAGGCCCTCTTCCATTGGGGATGCAGGCGTCACTTTCTCATTTCCACAGCAGCCGGAACACGACCATGGCGGCCTGGGCCTTGGTCAGCGGCTCCTGCGGAGCCAGCTTGCCGTTCGTGCCGCGGATGATGCCGGCGGCGACGAGTTTGGCCGCGCTGGACTTTGCCTGGGCCGACAGGTCGTCGGCGTCGGAGAAAGCGGCGAGGGAAGCCTGCGAATCCGCGCTTTTACCGGCGGCTTCCAGTGCCCGCTCCGTCATGATCATCATGCCTTCGCGGCTCAGCACACCTTCCACCAGTTCCTGCACGCCGTCGGTCAAAACCCCGGTATCCTCAATTCCCAGGGCACGGGCGAGCAGGGAGGCGAATTCCTCCTTGCCGACCGGCGCCGACGGATCGAGCTTTCTGGCGTCAATCAGGCCAAGGGTGTACAGCAGATCAAACGCCGTCTTCGCCCAATGTTCCTGCGGCACGAGATCCGCGGGCGGGACCGGCCCGTTGAGCAGCATGAGTTCGCCGAATACCGACGGGTCCTGCCAGCCGACGCCGGTCAGGTCGTTCCAGATGGCGATGCTTTCCCTGCTGCCGGAACGGCCGTCGTTGATCTGCACGTCGAAGCCGATGCGCGT
>NICF_comb_assmDRAFT_10002888_pt1 | contig 12696 bp, 10 predicted proteins | sample NewIslPassag4_SG_FD_11279 | JGI IMG/M metagenome (IMG submission 11279) | reverse complement strand
CCCGCCCGGTTCTCCTGGCGCGGCTGCTCCTCCTCGGGCGGCCGGTCGAGCACCGGCTGCGGCCCGGAGGCGGGACCGGGCGCCTGCACCGGGTGCGGGCCCGAGGAGGGCCCGGGCGCCGGGAGCGGCCCGGAGACGTACGCGGGCAGCGGCCCGGAGACCGGGCCCGGCGGCAGCGGGCCCGAGGCCGGCTCGGCCGCGTCCGGCGTGCCCGGAAGCTGGAACGAGGGCGACAGCGGGTCCCGGCCGGGGGACGGCATCGGCGAGGGAGGCGGGGGCACCACCGGCCCGCGCGGGGCGATGGGGTCCTGCGCCCCGGTCTGGTGCACCGGCTGCGGGTGGTTCTGCTGCGGGACCACGCCCAGCGGCGGGAAGGCGAGCTCACCGTGCTGGGTGTAGTCGCACTCCACGCCCGCCCCGGGCACCACCCCGCCGTCGAGCCGCGCGAACGGCCCGGGCTGGCCGGCGCCCGGCAGCCGCAGCTCCACCCTGGAGACCGGGCCGGTCACCAGGCGATCGGTCCAGGTGAGCGCATCCCGCCCGGCGAGGCGGACCTCACCGTCCGGGCCGCCGGAGACGCTCGCCACCGCCGCGCCGCTCACGAGCACGGCGATCCCGCCGTTCGCCGGACCGGCCACCGCGCAGGAGACCGGCTCCCCGCTGAGCGACCGCTCCATGGCGCGCGCGAGGACCTGGGCCACCCGCCGGGCCAGCGCGCGGCCGTCCCCGCCGGTCACGGCGGTGTCGTTCAGCGCGGCCAGCAACTCCTCGACCGGCTGGCCGGTGGCGCACACCAGCAGCAGGCCGTTCAGGTGGGCGACGACGCCCTCGCCTGGCAGCGGGCGGACCACACCCACGCGCTGTTCCGTCACAGAACTCTCCCTCTCGGACACGCCACCGCATGATCGGCACCCCGGTCAGGAATGCCGGTATCAGAAGGACCACCCCGGAAAGTAGCAAAAAGCATGGCAGATTCCTCAGCGGCCGATGCCACCCGATCGGTGTTCGGTGCTCCCTGACGAGAACACTAATGCCCGGCTCCCGCGCTGACGAGTGCCGCCCCCGCCGCCCGGGTCAGACCCCGGTGAACACCCGGTTGACATCCGAGGTCGCGAGCACGCCGTAGATCTCGCCGCCCCGCTCGACCAGGAGGTACTCCCCCGCGGGCGAGCTCCGCATCGCGTCGAGCAGCGACTCCCCCTCCAGGTCCGCCCCGAGCACGAGGGCCGGCTCCAAGGTGCGCGCCACCGCGCCCACGCTGATCCACGGCCTGCGGTGCTCGGGGGTGGCGTTCACCGCCGCCTCGTTGACGATGGCCGTCGGGCGCCCCTCGTGGTCCACGATCACCACCGCGCCGGCGCCCGCCTCCTGGGCGCGGCGCAGCGCCTCCGACAGCGGCACGTCCGCGGTCACCTCGATCGCCCGGCGGGCGAGCAGCCGCGCCCGCAGCTGCGGCAGCCGCGCGCGCACCCGGGCCACCCGGAGGGCCTGCGAGGCCCCCATCCAGATGAAGGAGGCGAGGATCAGGGTCCACACCAGCCCCCAGATGCTCGGCGGCTGCCCGGCCATCAGGTAGAACAGGAGCGGGATCGAGATCACCGCGACGGCCAGGGCGCGCCCGACCCAGGCGGCGACCGTGGTGCCGGTGACCGAGCTGCCCGCCACCTTCCACACCGCGGCGCGCAGGATCCGGCCGCCGTCGAGCGGCAGGCCCGGCAGCAGGTTGAACACGCCGACGATCAGGTTCGACGTCCACAGCTCCCAGACCAGCACGGAGAGCACCCCGTACGGCGGGAGGACGAACTCGGATAACGCGTACCCCACCCCGGCGAGGCCGAGGGAGACCAGCGGCCCGGCGAAGGCGATGGCGAACTCCCGGCCCGCCGTCTCCGGCTCGCGCTCGATCTCGGAGACGCCGCCGAGCATGTAGAGGGTGATGCGCCGCACCGGAAGGCCGTAGCGCTTCGCCACCACGCAGTGGGCGAGCTCGTGGAGGAGCACGGACAGGTACAGCAGCACGGCGAAGATCAGGGCCACCGCGTAGGTGACGGGCTCGCTGTGACCGGGCAGGCCGTCGGCCACCTGCGGCTGGACCACGACGGTGATGAGCCCTGCCACGATGAGCCAGGTCGGCGAGACGTACACCGGGATGCCGAACGGGCGCCCCATCCGCATGCCCGGTGATCCGTTGCCCGCTGTGCTCATGCCGTGTTTCCCCTCCCTCGGGCCTCGATGCTATGCGCGGCGAGGTGAGATCAGCGTAAGATCCGAGGGGCCCGGCCGGGCAACCCGCCCGCACGCCATCGTCGGCCCCGTGGCCTACAGTTCCGCCATGACCCTCCCCGAAGAGCGCACGATCATCGGCGCCCTCTCCCCGTCCCGCGCCGGTGACTTCATGACCTGCCCGCTGCTCTACCGGTTCCGGGTGATCGACCAGCTCCCGGAGCGGCCCTCGCCCGCCGCGGTGCGGGGCACCCTGGTCCACGCCGTGCTCGAGCGGCTCTACGACCTGCCGGCCGCGGCGCGGACCGTCGCGGCCGCGCGCGACCTGCTCGAGCCCGAGTGGCGGCGGCTGCTCGCCGAGGAGCCGGAGTACGCCGGGCTGTTCGCCACGGACGAGGAGCGGGACGCCTGGCTGGCCAGGGCGCGCGAGATGATCGAGCGCTACTTCACCCTGGAGGACCCGCGGCGGCTGGAGCCGGCCGAGCGGGAGATGTACATCGAGGCCGTGCTCGACAGCGGCCTGCTGCTGCGCGGCTACATCGACCGGCTCGACGTGGCGCCCACCGGGGAGGTGCGGATCGTCGACTACAAGACCGGGTCGGCGCCGGGGCCCGAGTTCGAGGCCAAGGCGCTGTTCCAGATGAAGTTCTACGGCCTGGCGCTGTGGCGTGCCCGCGGCGTGGTGCCGGGATGCTCCAGCTCATGTACCTCGGCAGCGGGGAGGTCGTCCGGTACGTCCCCGACGAGGCGGACCTCCGGGCCACCGAGCGCAAGGTCGAGGCGCTCTGGGCGGCGATCGACCGCGCGCTGCGCTCGCGCGAGTGGCGAGCCCGCCGCTCCCGCCTGTGCGACTGGTGCGACCATCAGGCGCTCTGCCCCGAGTTCGGCGGCACCCCGCCGCCGGTGCCCGACCGGGAGCCGCGGGTGACCCTGCGCACCGGCGCGCGCTCCGCGACCGACGAGCTGTGATCCGGGGCCGCGCCCGGAGCCGGGCCGCGGGCCGGGCGCCGGGTCATGCCGCACCCCGCCGGGACCCCGCCCGGGCGTCCGCGGCCGCCCTCGTGCCGGGGCGTCACCGGGCCCCTCGGCCGGACCGGCCGCGTTGGGGGTGTGCGCCGGGCCGTTCCCCGGGCCTTCGCCGGGCCGCCGGGACATCCCGCGGTCGGTGCGGATCCTCCGTGCGGAGGAGCCGCATCTCCCGCTCCGGGAAGGATAAAACCGGACGATCGACGCCTACATTGTGTTACGTGCCTCCCACCCTCGCCGATCTCCGCTCCCGATTGCAGGCCGGCCCCCCGCTCGGTGACGCGGTGCTCGCGCTGGCGCTCACCGCGGCGTCGCTCGCGTTGATCACGCTGCCGGGCCTGGAGCCGCTCGCGCGCGGGCTCGGCATCGCCCCGGCCGTCACGCGGCCGCCGGACGCGACCGGCCTGGTGCTCGCCGCGCTCTGCACGCTGCCCGTGGCCTTCCGGCGGAGCCGGCCGCTGCTGCTCCTGGCGCTCACCACCCTGCCCGAATGGGCGCTCCACTCGCTCGCCCACCCCACCGGGCTGAGCGGCCTGGCCGCGCTCATCCTGCTCTACACCGCATCGGCCGGGCGGGGCCTGGCGATGAGCCTGCTCGCCCTCGGCATGTGCGTGGTGCGGTACGCCGGTTACGTCTTGCTCGTCCCTGGCGGGCTCTTCTGGCGCGGCCACCTGGCGGTCGGCACGGTCATCGCGCTCTGCTGGCTGATCGGCCGGACCACCCGGCTGCGCCGCGCCTACCTCGCCGAGCTCGAGGAGCGGGCCGCCCGCCTGGAGCGGGCCAGGGAGGCCGACACCCGCGCCGCCCGGGCCGAGGAGCGCTCGCGCATCGCCCGGGAGCTCCACGACGTGGTGGCGCACCACGTGAGCGTCATGACCGTGCAGGCCGCGGCCGCGCGCCGGGTGCTCGACAACGCGCCCGACGCGGCCCGGGACGCGCTCACCGCCATCGAGCAGATGGGCCGGGCGGCGTTGGCCGAGATGCGCAACATCGTCGGGGTGCTCCGGACCGGCGACCCGGCCGAGCGCGCCCCGCAGCCGGGCATGCGGGACCTGCCCGCGCTCGTCGAGCAGATGCGCGAGGCGGGCCTCGCCGCCCGCCTCCGGGTCGAGGGCGTGGCGCGGCCCCTTCCGCCCGGGATCGACCTCGCCGCCTACCGCCTGGTGCAGGAGGCCCTGACCAACAGCCTGCGCCACGCCGGCCCGTCCGCCCAGGCCTGGGTGACCGTCCGGTACGACCCGGGCGAGCTCACCGTGCACGTGGAGGACGACGGCGGCCGGCCGGACGGCAAGCCCGCCGCCGGCGGCACCGGGGGCGGTCACGGCCTGGTGGGCATCCGCGAGCGCGTGGCGCTCTATGGTGGACGATTGCGGATCGGGCCCCGCCCCGGCGGAGGCTTCGAGGTCCGCGCCCACTTCCCCCTCAAGGATGGAACATGACGATCCGCGTGTTGCTCGCCGACGACCAGCCGCTGCTGCGCACGGGGTTCCGGCTCATTCTCGAGGCCGAGCAGGACATCACCGTCGTCGGCGAGGCGGGTGACGGAGCCACCGCCCTGGAGCAGGCGAGGGCGTTGCTCCCGGACGTGGTCCTGATGGACATCCGCATGCCCGGGGTGGACGGCATCGAGGCGACCCGCCGCATCGTCCGGGAGCAGAAGGGCGGGCACGTCCCCCGGGTGCTCGTGCTCACCACCTTCGACCTGGACGAGTACATCGTCGAGGCGCTCCGGGCCGGGGCGAGCGGCTTCCTGCTCAAGGACGTGCCCCCGGACGAGCTGGTGCAGGCGATCCGGGTGGTCGCCGCCGGCGACGCGATCGTCGCCCCGAGCGTGACCCGGCGGCTGCTCGACAAGTTCGCCGCGCTCCTCCCCCCGGCTGACCGTCAGCCGACCCCGGCGCTGCTCGAGCGGCTCACCGAGCGGGAGCTCGAGGTGCTCCGCCTGATCGCCAAGGGCATGTCGAACGCCGAGATCGCCGCCGAGCTCGTGGTCAGCGAGACCACGGTCAAGACGCACGTCGGCAACGTGCTGACCAAGCTCGGGCTGCGGGACCGGGTGCAGGCGGTCGTGCTCGCCTACGAGACCGGGCTGGTCGTCCCCGGGGCGTTCTCCTGACCCTCCCGGCCGCCGGCCCGCGCGGGCGCCGGCGGCTCCTCCGGGAAGTGGCAGGCCACCCGGTGGCCCGGCGCGAGCTCGGCCAGCGGCGGCTCGGCCGTACGGCAGACCTCCTGGGCCTTCCAGCACCGGGTGTGGAACCGGCAGGCGGGCGGGGGGTTGAGCGGGGAGGGCACGTCCCCCTGCAGCCGGATCCGCTCCCGCCGCTCGCGGTGCCTGGGGTCGGGGATCGGCACGGCCGACAGCAGCGCCTTGGTGTACGGGTGACGGGGCGACTCGTACAGGCTCTTCCGGTCGGCCATCTCGACGATCTTGCCGAGGTACATGACGGCGACCCGGTCGCTGATGTGCCGGACCACCGACAGGTCGTGCGCGATCACCACGTAGGTGAGGTCGAACTCGCGCTGCAGGTCCTCCAGCAGGTTGATCACCTGGGCCTGGATCGACACGTCCAGCGCGGACACCGGCTCGTCCGCGATGATCAGTTTGGGCCGCAGCGCGAGGGTGCGGGCGATGCCGATCCGCTGCCGCTGGCCGCCGGAGAACTCGTGCGGGTAGCGGTTGTAGTGCTCCGGGTTGAGGCCGACCCGCTCCAGGAGCTCCTGGACGGTCGCCTTGATGCCCTTCTCCGTCGCGACCTTCTGGATCCGCAGCGGCGCGCCCACGATCGCGCCGACCGTGTGCCGGGGGTTGAGCGAGCTGTACGGGTCCTGGAAGATCATCTGGATGTCGCGGCGGAGCGGCCGCATGGCCCGCTGCGACAGGTGGGTGATGTCACGGCCGTCGAAGACGATCCGGCCGCCCGTGGGCTCGAGCAGCCGGGTGATCAGGCGGCCGGTCGTGGTCTTGCCGCACCCCGACTCGCCCACCAGGCCGAGGGTCTCGCCCTTGCGCACGTCGAAGGTGACGCCGTCCACCGCCCGGACCACCCCCACCTGCCGCTTGAACAGGCCCCGGGTGACCGGGAAGTGCTTCTCCAGCCCTTCCACCGACAGCAGCGGTTCGCCGCGTTCCATCCGCCTCTCCCCGTCCGGCGGCCCGGCCGCCGCGCCGTTCCGCCGGCTCACGACGCCTCCAGTCTCGGTCTGATCTCGTTCTCCCAGATGGCCCGCCGCTCGGCCCGGTCCAGGTGGCAGCGGAGCGCGTGCCCGGGCCCGGTCTGCAGCAGGTCGGGCACCTCGGTCCGGCACCGCTCGCCGACGCGGTCCGGGTAGTCGCACCGGACGTGGAAGGCGCAGCCGGGCGGCACGTTGATGAGCGAGGGCGGCAGCCCCCTGATCGGCATGAGCCGCTCGGACGGCTCCCGGTCGAGGCGGGGCATCGAGCCGAGCAGGCCCCAGGTGTACGGGTGCTCGGGCCGCTCGAAGATGTCCTCCACCGTGCCGTGCTCGACGCACCGGCCGGCGTACATCACCAGGACCTCGTCGGCGAGCTCGGCCACCACCCCGAGGTCGTGCGTGATGATGATCAGCGCGGCGTTGACCTCCCGCTGCAGATCCCGCATGAGGTCGAGGATCTGCGCCTGCACGGTCACGTCCAGCGCCGTGGTCGGCTCGTCGGCGATCAGCAGCTCCGGGTCGCAGCAGAGCGCCATGGCGATCATCGCGCGCTGCCGCATGCCGCCGGAGAACTCGTGCGGGTAGCTGTCCACCCGCTTGTCCGGCTGCGGGATGCCCACCCGGCCGAGCATGTCGATCGCGTGCCGGCGCGCGGCGGCCTTGCTCACGTTGTGGTGCACCCGGTAGGCCTCGATGATCTGCTCGCCGACCGTGTAGTAGGGGTGCAGCGCGGTCAGCGGGTCCTGGAAGATCATCGCCATCTTCTTGCCGCGCAGCGCCCGCACCCGCTCCGGGCTCGCGCCGACCAGCTCCTCGCCGTCGAGCCAGATCTCCCCGGAGATCCTGGCCCGGGTGCCCTTGTGCAGGCCGAGGATGCCGAGGCTGGTGACGCTCTTGCCCGAGCCCGACTCGCCGACGATGCCGAGGGTCCGGCCGCGCTCCAGCGAGAAGGACAGGCCGTCCACCGCCTTGACCAGGCCGTCGTCGGTCGGGAAGTGGATCCGCAGGTCCTTGACCTCGAGAAAGCTCATGTCAGCCTCACCCTCGGGTCGACCACGGCGTAGAGCAGGTCGACGATCAGGTTGGCGACGACGATGAAGACCGTCGCCACCATGGTCACGCCCATGATCTTGGGAAGGTCGTTGGCGGCGATCGCCTGGACCGCGTACTTCCCGATCCCCGGGAGCGAGAACGTGCTCTCGGTCAGGATGGCGCCGCCGAGCAGCAGGCCGAGGTCGAGGCCGAAGATCGTCACGATCGGGGTGAGCGCGCCGCGGAGGCCGTGCTTGACGATCACCTTGGACTCGGGCAGGCCCTTGGCCCGCGCCGTCCTGATGTAGTCCTCGCTCATGGTCTCGAGCATTCCGGCGCGGGTCAGCCGGGCGTATCCGGCCGCGTACAGGAAGGCCAGGGTGACCCACGGGAGGATCAGGTCGTACGCCCACCGCAGCGGGTTCTCCAGGAAGGGCGTGTAGCTGCCGCCCGGGGCGGTGATACCGAAGTGGTAGCTGAAGATCACCAGGGCCATCATCCCGGTGAAGAAGATCGGCAGGGACACGCCGGCGAGGGCGACGGCCATGGCGGCGCGGTCGAAGAGGGAGCCGCGGCGGAGCGCGGAGAGCACGCCGATGGCCACGCCGGTGACCAGCCAGATGACCGACGCGCCGATCGCGAGCGAGATGGTGACCGGCAGCCGGTCGAGCAGCTCCGGCCAGACGGGCTGCTTGGTGATGAAGGAGTAGCCCAGGCACGGCGCCGGGCAGTGCTCCACGCCGGCCCCGATGTCGTACTCGGTGCCGAGGAAGACGCCCTTGATCCACCGGCCGTACTGGACGATGAGCGGGTCGGTGAGCCCCAGCCGCTCCGCGATGGCCTGCGCCGTCTCCGCGGAGGCGCCCTTGCTGCCGACGTACCGGTTGGCGATGTCGAGCGGCGTGACCCCGGCGAGCCGCGGAACCACGAAGAAGATCGAGAAGGTGACGATGCTCACGATGATCAACATGAGCACCGCGGCGATCAGACGCCGGATGATGTACGCGACCATTGTCCCCCCGGCCAGGGGGACCGGCCGTGCCGGCCGGTCCCCGCATGCCTAGCCCCGACGGTTACGGCTGCTCGACGCCCATGTTCAGGTAGTCGTACATGTCGAAGGCGCCCGTGACGAACACGTTGGTCACGCCCTTGCCCCGCAGGAGCAGCGCCTTGGCCCACACCGCCGGCAGGACGTACGCGCCCTCCATGACCTTCCGGTCGATCTCACCCCAGATGGCGTCGCGCTTGGCCTTGTCCGGCTCGGCCATGGCCTTGTCGATCAGCTCGTCGATCTCCTTGCTCTTCACGCTGAGGTTGTAGTTGCCGGACTCGCGGATGGTCCGGCTGTCGACGATCTGCGACAGGAAGCCGAAGCCGTCGTTCCAGTCCGCGGCCCACCCGTGGGCGGCGAGGCCGACGTTGTTCTTCCGGGTGAACTCGGGCTTGCCGGCGTAGCTGGCGAAGTAGTCGCTGGTCGGGTAGCCCTTCAGGGTGAGCTTGATGCCGACCCGGGCGAGCGCCTGCTGGAGCGACTCGGCCGCGGCCTGCTCCTTCGGCCGGTCCGAGCGGTAGACCATGACGGTCTCGAAGCCGTCGGGGTGGCCGCAGGCCTGGAGGGCGGCCTTCGCCTTCTCCAGGTCACCGGTGCCCGTGGGGTACAGGTCGAGCTTCTGCCATCCGTCGATCGACGGCGGCATCAGGCCCGTGGCGATCTCGCCCTGGAGCTCGCCGCCGTAGGCGTTCTGCAGCCCGACCCGGTCGGCCGCGTAGATGATCGCCTTGCGGCACTCGACGTTGTCGAGCGGCGGGGTGTCGAGGATCGAGATGAACCAGGTGCGGGCGCTGGTCGGGTTGTCCGCCCGCGCCTTGAGCGCCGGGTCGCCCAGGACGGTGCCGAGGGCGGCCGCCTGCACGCCGGTGCCGGCGAGGTCGACGTGGACGTCGCCCGAGATGAGGCGGTTGTCCAGGTCGTTCGCCTCGACGCCGAGGGAGATCTCGATGCGGTCCGGGAGGGCCTTGCGGATCGGGTCGGTGTTCGGGTCCCAGTGCGGGTTGCGCACCAGGGTGTACTGCTTGCCCTCCTCGACCTTCTCGAACATGTACGGCCCGGAGGCGATCGGGTGCTGCCGGTACTTGACCCCGGTGTCCTTGTCCTTGGGGACCGGGACGGTGGACGGCAGCGCCGCGAAGTTGTCGAAGCCCGCGTACGGCTTCTTCAGGTGGAAGACGATCGTCCGGTCGTCCGGCGTCTCGATCGCCTGGTCGGTGTTGACGTCCGGCGTCTCGTAGACGCTGACGAAGTCCTTCGGCAGGTCGAGCCAGTCGTTGAAGTACGTCGGGCCGTTGACGAAGGTCTTCTTGTCGAGCGAGCGGAGCACCGCGTACTTGACGTCCTTGGACGTGATCGGGGTGCCGTCCTCGAACTTGAGGCCCTCGCGGAGCCGGTAGGTCCAGGTCTTGCCGCCGTCGGACGGGGTGCCGAGGCTCTCGGCCAGGTCGGGGACGAGCTCGCGGCCCTCCGCGCCCGGGGCGGGCTTGTAGGTGACGAGCGGCCGCCCGTAGAGCCGGAGCAGGTTCCACGAGAGGGCGTAGTAGGTGTCACCGGGGTCGATGGAGTCCCACGCCTCGGTGATCGCCATCTTCAGGGTGCCGCCCTTCTTGTCCGAAGGGTTGACCACCTTCTCCAGAGCCGCGTTGAACCCGTCGCCGGACGAGGCGGATCCACCGCCGGTGCTCTGTCCCCCGCCGCCACCGCCGCAGGCGGAGACGCCCAGCGTGAGGGCGGCTAGGGCGGCGGTGACCGCGGGCCTGGCCAGTCGCTTCTTCATTTCTCGTACCACTCCTTGCCCTGGGGAGCCGGGGACCGTTGAGATCATCGGGACGACTTGGGGTCGAGCGCGTCGCGCAGCCCGTCACCGAAGAGGTTGAAGGCCAGCACGGTGATGAAGATCGCCATGCCGGGGAAGAACATGAAGTGCGGGACCGTGTAGTACCGCACGGCCGAGGCGAGCATCCCGCCCCACGTCGGGGTCGGGGGCTGGACGCCCACGCCGAGGAAGGAGAGCGCCGCCTCGAACAGCACGTTCTGCGGGATCAGCAGGGTCGCGTAGACGAGGATCGGCGCGATCAGGTTCGGCAGGATCTCCCGGAAGAGGATGTACGGCCCGCTCGCGCCGAGGCAGCGCGCCGCGTCGACGAACTCACGCTCGCGCAGCGAGAGCGTCTGCCCGCGGATGATCCGGCCGATGTACGCCCAGTTGAAGAAACCGATGACGAAGATGAGCAGGAGGATGCGGAGGGTGTCGCCCTTGACCCCCAGCTCCGTCTCGAACTGACCGAGCACGCCGACGAGGGCCATGGCGAGGACCAGCAGGGGGAAGGCGAGGAAGACGTCCATGGCCCGGCTGATCAGGGTGTCCACCCAGCCGCGGAAGTAGCCGGCGATGACGCCGAGCGTGGTCCCGATGACCACGGACACCAGGGTGGCGAAGAAGGCGATCAGCAGGGAGATCCGCGCCCCGTACACGACCCGGCTGAACAGGTCGCGGCCGTTGACCGGCTCGACGCCGAAGAGGAACTCCTTGCTGATGCCGGTACCGCCCTTGGGCTGCATGGTCGCGGGGTCGATCATCTCCTGGTGGAACTCGTTCGGCGGGTGGCCGAACCAGTCCACGATCACCGGCGCGAAGATCGCCACCAGCACCAGGAAGATCACGACGAGACCGCCGCCCATGGCGACCTTGTCGCGCCTGAGCCGCATCCACGCGATCTGGCCGAGGGATCGGCCGCGGATGGGCGTACCGCCACCGCCTGCGACTCCGGGTTCGGCGCGCGGCTCCCCTGCGGAGACGTCGAGCGGTGCGGTCATCGGCGCGGCCCCCTGAATCCCAGTCGACGATTTCCCCGGTCGCGTGGCATGCGACCTCGAAGCGAAATTTAGGGGGTCATTTCGGGATTCCAATCCCCGGACCGGGCCTGTGGCTCAACTGTGATTAGGGCGCAATTCTTCCGTATCGAACACCCGGAAAATGTCAGAAATCAATCGTCACCGTGTGCCGAGACTGTGACATTTCCGTCGCGGAACCGATGGAGTTCCGAAACCGATTCGCAGCCGCAGCGCCCCGGCGACCTGCTCGGGCGGCGGGGCCGCCTCGGCGGAGGAGCCGAGCCGTGACCCGGGCGCCTCATCCGGGACGGCATCGCCCCGGCCGGTCCGCCCGCGCTCACCCGGGGACGGCACGCCGTCTCGGGCCCCGCGGGCTCACCCGGGTACGGCATGCCGCACCGGGCCGCGCGGGCTCGCCCGGTGCGCGCGCCTCGCCGGCCGGGCGTCCCGGCGATGCGCGAGGGCCGATGGTTCAGGGAGGGGACCAGGGCTCTACGGCAGGGGGTTGGGCGTCCGGGGCGAGCGCACATCCGAAGCGACGCCTCGGGGCGAGCGTCCACGTCCTGAAGAGGAAACGCCCGAGGCCGAAGAGGGAACGCCCGGGGCGGAACGCGCACGTCCCCGGAGCGGCACCGGCGGACGGGACGCCCATCCCGTGCAACACGCCACCGGCAATGCCGCAGGCGCGAGCGCCGTGTCCCACGGAGCGGAATCGGAAGGCGGGACGGTCATCCCGTGCAATACGCCACCGGCGAGGCCGCCGGCGCGGGCGCCATGCCCCATGGAGCGGCACCGGCGGACGGGACGCCCATCCCGTGTGGCGCGCCAGCGGCAGCGGATCAGCTGATCCCGTGCCGCTTGAGGATCTCCTCGATCTCCGCGAAGTCGTCGTCGGCCTTCCCGGCCGGGGCCTGGGCCTGGGAGCCGAGCGCGGGCCGCTCACCGGACCCCGCCGCCTGGGCCGGGGCGCGCCGGCCGGCCGTGCGCTCCCGTGCGCCGGACCGGCGGCGCAGCGCGCCGGAGATCAGGAAGCAGAGCACCGACAGGCCCGCGAGCACGATCCCGGCCCACACCGCCGGGGAGAGGACCAGGCCGGTGACGAACCGGACGACCGTGGTGCCGATGGTCCACAGCGTCTGCAGCGCGCCGGTGAGGTAGGCGGCCATCGGCAGCAGCGACCAGGCGAGGCCGCGCAGCCCGGCGGCGGCGCCCCGGCGCCGGAAGGCGAGGAAGGTGAGCACCAGCCCCACGGCGGTCAGGGTGGCGCACAGCGGCAGCCAGGCGATCTGGTCGAAGGTCATGTCGGCTCCCTCGGGTCGGCCCTACCCCTCCATCCTGCCCCGCCGCCCGGACGG
>NICF_comb_assmDRAFT_10002885_pt1 | contig 12706 bp, 10 predicted proteins | sample NewIslPassag4_SG_FD_11279 | JGI IMG/M metagenome (IMG submission 11279) | reverse complement strand
GTCGCCCGCCACATGCGCGAGCACGGCGGGGTGGCCGGGTTTCCAGGGGCCGCCTTTATCCCCGACGGCCGGCGCATGCTCGAGGACGACTGCGACATCCTCATCCCGGCGGCTCTGGAAAACCAGATCACGGCGGAGAACGCGCCGCGCATCCAGGCCAAGTTGATCGTCGAGGCCGCCAACGGCCCCGTCACCGCCGAGGCCGACGAAATCCTGCGGGCTCGCGGCAAATTCATCATCCCCGACATCTACGCCAACGCCGGCGGCGTCACGGTGTCGTATTTTGAGTGGATTAGAAACCTGTCCCACATCCGCTTCCGCCGGCTGGAACGCCGCCTCGAAGAGATGCGGGGCATGCAAGTGGCCGACGCGCTGGAAGCGCTGACGGGACGGACGGCCACCGAGCCGGTGCGGCAGATGCTGACCCGAGCCGCGGACGAGCTGGACCTGGTGCGCTCGGGCCTGGACGACACCATGCGCTCCGCCTACCAGCAGATCTGGGAGGTTGTGGACAGCCGGCCGGGCGTGACGGACATGCGCACAGGGGCTTACGTTTTGGCCATCGAAAAGATCGCCCGCGCCCTGCTCAACCGGGGCATCTGGCCGTAGCGGCTGCCCGGGCGGTCCGCCGCGGTTCGCTCCCGACTGTCCGCCCACCAGCCGTGGGCAGAGGAGGTTTCATGCGTTGCCTGCGCCTTCGGGGCCTGCGCGCACGACGCGCAACTATACGCCGCTGGTCGTCGCCATCTCCGCCGTCATCGTCGGGGTGGTGATGGTCCTCTACTTTTTCCGTGGGGAAACCGGCCGGGACGTGGGCTTTGACCTGACCGTCCTGCCCTTGGCCAACGCCATCTTCAACAGCTTTACCACCGTGTTTCTCGTGGCCGCCTACGTGGCCATCCGCCGCAAGCAGCGGGACACCCACCGGCGTTTCATCCTCGCGGCCTTCACAACCACGGCGCTGTTTCTCATCACGTACCTGGTCTACCACACGCTGGCCCCATCCACGCCCTACGGCGGCGAGGGCCTCCTGCGCTACGTGTACTACTTCGTGCTCATTACCCACGTGGTGCTGGCGGCCGTCATCGTGCCGCTGGCCTTGTTCGCGCTCTTCACGGGCCTCAACCTGGAGGTGGCCCGCCACCGCCGCATTGCCCGCTGGGCTATGCCCCTCTGGCTCTACGTGAGCGTGACCGGCGTGCTGGTGTACGTGATGATCTCGCCGTACTATTGACCGCTGGGGCGAGCGCAGCTTTTGACGCGCCACTCCTGCCCGGCGGCCGGGACGACCCACGGCCGCAACGGGTATAAATCCCCCACGCCCCCCTCATACTGACACTGTCCCACGGGGAAACCGGGGGGGTGTCTGGACGTGCTGATCGTCTTCGTCCGGGTGATGATCCTCTACTTCACTCTCCTCGTGTTCCTGCGGCTACTGGGCAAGCGGCAGGTCACCACCCTGCAGCCGTACGAGTTGGTCACTCTAATCCTCTTTGCTGACGTGGCGGCCATCCCCATGACCAGCACGGGTACGCCGCTGGTCAACGGCCTGGTCGGAGTGTTTGCGCTCCTGGTGGCTTCCTTCACCGTTTCGTACATTACGCTGAAAAGCCGGCGGGCCCGGGCGCTCATCAGCGGCCGCCCGACCGTGGTGGTGGCCAACGGGCGCATCGTGGAGGAGGCCATGCACGAGCTGCGCTACAACGTCAACGACCTGCTGGAGCAGTTGCGCATCGGCGGCTACCCCTTCCTGGAAGACGTGGAGTTTGCCGTGCTGGAAACCAACGGCCAGCTGAGCATCATCCCCCGCTCCCAGCGCCGGCCTGTAACGCCGGCAGACCTGGGAGTCTCGACCAACTACGAAGGTCTGCCGACGCCTCTCATCGTAGACGGCGAGGTCGACCACGGAAACCTGGCGCGCATCGGCCTGGATATGGAATGGCTGCGGCAGCAGGTAAAGGCCCACGGTGTGGACGACCCGGGCCGGGTCCTCTTCGCCGCTCTCGATACGCAAGGGCGGTTCTTCTGCCAGCCCAAGCGCACCGCGTGAAACGAGCGAGGGCATGATAGGGGCGAAACGTTAGGTTCGGCGGCCAAACGTTAGGATCGGGCGGCCTGTGGGGCTAACCAGTGTGGGGAGGCTCGCCGTGAAGCGAACGCGGGTCAGCGACCTGATCTTTTGGACGCTTTGGATCTTGACAGCTCTGGCCGTGACCGCCGCGTACGGTACGATCCGCTCCCAGGAAGCGCTGGCCCGGGACGTGGCCGGCTACCTGGACCGGGCCGAACAGGCGCTGTCGGCCGGCGATTGGGCCGGCTTTGAGCAGGCGGTGGCCCAGGCCCGTACCGCGTGGGAGGCCGCCCGCCCGTGGCTGTCCCTCTTTACGGAGCATGACCCCGTCCAGGAAATCTCGGATACGCTGCTCGAAGCGCAGGCGCTGGCCCGGGCGCAGGATCCCGCCGCCTGGCGCCCGCTGCTGGTGGCCCGGGAACGCGTTCTCCTCCTCCCGGAGCAGGAGCGGCTGCTCTTGCGCAACCTCTTTTAGGGCTGTGAGGTGCTGCGTCCGGCGGGGATGGAGGGGGACCGCCGGTCCCCCTTCAGCACGCCGCTCAGGTGAAGCCTGTCCCCGACGCGGAGCTCTTTGTCAGGCCGCTGCCAGATGAGCCGCCCGCGGTCATGAACCGGTAGCGGCCAAACAGCTCCTTCAGCTCGCTCCGGCCGCAAGCGGGGCACACGACGTCCTTTTTTGCCTCCCAGGACGTTTGCACCTCAAACTCGTGCCCGCATGCGGTGCAGCGGAAAGCGTAGGCAGGCATGGTCCCTCTCCCCCCTTTCCCGCCGGCCATCGCCCAGCGATCCGGTTCGTGCGCCGGCGCGCGCTCCCGCCGTGAACTGCAGCATTGCACCGCCTGCGTGCTTAGGCAGCGCCGCAGCGGCGGTGTGCACTGGCGGTGTGGTGGACGACCGGACGCTCATCATCGTCCATCGTCGAATGGCGATTTTAGGCCCGCAAAAAATCCCCGGCCTCGCGCACGCGTCCGGGCGCTCGTTCCCTAGGCTTGTGAAGCCCTGCGTTCTTACAGCCCCACAGGTCCGCCCACCATTTCCCGCACCAGCTCGCACGCCGCGATGCACCGCTCGCGGTTGACCCGGTAGCAGGTAGCCGGCCCCCGTTCCTCGCCTTCGATAAGGCCCGCTTCGCGCAAAATGCGCAGGTGGTGAGAAACGGTGGACTGGGCCAGGCCCAGCAGCTCCACGAGATCGCCGCAGTACGATCCTTCGCGCCCCAGGCGGCGGAGGATGCGAATGCGCACCGGATGGGCCAGGGCACGCGCGACCTGGGCTAGTTGCTGGTCCCGGTCATCCGCGTCCCACGCGGCAGGCGCGGGTTGGCCGGGCGCAGTGCCTGCCGCCGCGCCAGCCGGCGGCACTAGATTCTTTTTCCCCGTGGCCCCGTTTGCCCCCTTGGCTCTGGTGGCCCTGGTGCCCATGGCCGCTCCTTCCCTGCCCCTTGCCTGCCTCCGGCTGGGGCGGCCCTTTATCGCCTATCGGCGATGATGAATTTACCACCGCGGCCGGTCGCTGTCAACCTTTGGCCACCGGGTTGCCGGGATGGGCGCACCAGTCGCTCCAGCCGCCCACATAGAGCCGGGGCTGCACCGGCAGGCCCGCGTGAGCCACGGCCAGGATGTTGACACACGCCGTCACCCCGGACCCGCAGTACATGACCACCGGCTCTTGTCCTGGCAGGTCCCCAAACCGCTGGGCCAACTCCTGCGGGCTGCGCCAGCGCCCGTCGGCGCCGATGTTGCCCATCCAGGGACGGTTGAGAGCGCCCGGGATGTGCCCGGCGACCGGGTCCAGCGGCTCCACTTCGCCGCGGAACCGCTCGGGCGCGCGGGCATCCACGAGGACGCCCCGTCCTTCATCCACCAGCCGCCGCACCTCCTCCATGGACGCGACCATCTCCGGCCGCGGCGACGGCAAAAAGCGGCGTTGGGGGCGCTTAGGGACCTCGTCCGTCACGGGCAGTCCTGCCCGCCGCCAGGCGCTGAAGCCGCCGTCCAGCACCGCGACCGAGTCGTGGCCCAGCCAGCGCAGCAGCCACCACATGCGGGCCGCGATACTCCCGTGCTGGTCGTCGTAGCACACCACCGTGACGCCTGCACCGACGCCGGCCTGCTCGAGCTTGCGGCACAGCTCGTCCACGTCGGGCAGGGGGTGCCGGCCACCCGGCGTGCGGGCGGGGGCCGACAAGTCCTGGTCCAGGTCAAAGTATACGGCTCCGGGGATGTGGGCCTCGGCGTAGGCTTGCCGCCCGGCGGCCGGGTTGGCTAGATCAAAGCGGCAGTCAGCTACGGCGATGTCTGGATCCTCAAGGCGCGCCGCCAGCCACTCCGGGGTGACGAGCACTTGCGAGGGCTGGGTCATGCGACCCCCTCCTTTGCGTCGACATAATGCTCGGGATGGCGCGCCGGGCGCGGCGCGAAAAGCTGTGCGTGCGGCCGCGCGGCAGGCCTGCGCGGCGCCGCTCCATAAAAAAACGCCCGCCGGAACGCGTCCGGGAGGCGTGTTTGGTGGAGCCGAGCGGGATCGAACCGCCGACCTCCTGCGTGCAAAGCAGGCGCTCTCCCAGCTGAGCTACGGCCCCTCCTGGTGGTGGGCTTAGGTGGATTCGAACCACCGACCTCACCCTTATCAGGGGTGCGCTCTAACCTACTGAGCTATAAGCCCGCTGTGCCAGTAGATGATAGCATAGGCTCACGGGGACCGTCAATCGACACGCCACGCGCCGCGTCCGGCCACTCCGGCGCCTGCCGGGCGCGGGTGATTGCCTGCTTCTCTGATTGACAACGAGATGGAACATGACAAAGATTGAACATGACGACAGGATGAATCACAGGAGCACCTCTTGGCTGTCCCGCCGCCCCGCCAGGCGTTCCACCGAGCTTGGAGGGCGTCTGCTTCAGCACGCCGGAAGTCATCCAAAGGGAAAGGAGAGAACGGGCGATGAACCGCCGCGCCTTGATCGGCTCCGCAGCCATCATTTTCATTTTTGCGTTGGTGGTTCTCTCCACAGGCGCGCCGGTCCACGGGCAGGGGCTCTCGGGCCGTCTCGTGGTCTACAGCGCCGCGCCGGTGGATTTCGCCGACTCCTTGAAGCGGGCTTTCGAAGCGCTTCACCCGGGAACGACGGTGGAGATCGTCAACCCCGGCGGCGCTGAGGCCATCATCGCCAAGCTCGCGGCGGAGCGGGCCAACCCGCAGGCCGACGTGTTCCACTCCGGGGCGGTGTTTGAGTTCCTGGTGGCGGCCAAGATGGGGCTGTTAGCCCGGACGGATCCCTCCTCGATTGCGCCGGATCTGCCGGAGGCGCTGGAGATCGCGGGCGCGGCTATTCCCTTGTACGACGAGGAAGGTCGCTGGTACGTGTGGGGCTACTCCCTGGGGGTTATTGGCTATAACGAGCGGCGGCTGGAGCAGTTGGGGCTGCCGGTGCCTCGCCGGTGGCAGGATCTGGCCGATCCCCGCTACCGGGGCCAGATCGTCTTCAACATGCCGCAGCAGTCCTCATCGGCCTTCAACACGCTGGTAGCCCATTACCAGATCTTTGGCAAGGACGGCGTGTGGCAGTTGTGGGATGCCATCGACCGCAACATTGCGTTTTACACCCCATCCACCGGCGCCTTGTACTCGCTGGTGGCCCGGGGCGAGGTGCCCATCAGCTTCGGCACGGCCCGCAACTACTACGTCAACCGGGCCGAGGGGCACGCGGTCAACGTGGTGTACCCGGAAGAGGGCTCCTGGGTGTTTGCTACGGGCGTCGGAATCGTCGCAGGCGCCAAGAACCGGGAGTTGGCGGAAGCCTTCGTCCGCTTCGTCCTCTCCCCTGAGGGCCAGGTTCATGCCGCCAACCACTTCCAAAACCCCATCCGCAAGGGCATCCAGGCCACGGCCCATGGCGTGGACCTGTCGGTGGAGTACGTGGAGCGGACGGTTCCCAAGATCGTGGTGGTCGACAGCGAACTGGCGGAGGAAATCCGCGAGGAGGTCATGAGGCAGTTTGAGCGGTACACGAACCGCTGAGGCGGAAGGCGCCGGGTTTCCCGGGCGCGCCCTGCGCTTGGCCGACCCGGCGGCCGCCTTGGGAGCGCTGGCCGTCGTTTACTTGGCGGCGTTCCTGCTGGTCCCGCTGGGCCTGGTTGTCGTCCAATCGGCTCAAATCCTGCTCGCGGGCGGGTTGGCGGACTTGCCCCAGTTCGGCCAGCGGTTCCTGGTGTTGACCCGCAACTCCCTGGTGCTTGCCGGCCTCGTCACCGCCGTCGTGCTGGCCGTCGCCGTCCCCCTCTCGCTGCTTTTGGTCAAAGCGGCGCCGTACAAGCCCCTCTTTCAAGCGCTGCTGACGATCCCGCTCCTATCGCCGCCTTTCATCGGATCGTTCGCGATCATCCTCCTTTTTGGCAGGGTCGGCGTCATCACACAGTTGCTGCAGGCGGCCGGCCTGCCCACGTTTGATCTGTACGGGCTGCCGGGCGTTGCCATTGCGCACGTAATCCACACCCTGCCGCTGGCGGTGCTGACGCTGGCGGCAGGCCTGCGCACGGTGCCCAGGGCCCTGGAAGAGTCGGCCATCTCGCTCGGCGGAAGCCTGGTGCAGGTGTGCCGGCGGGTCGTCCTGCCCTACATGGCCCCCTACATCTGGATGAGCGGTCTCCTGGTGTTTCTCGCGTCCTTCGGCGACGTGGGCGCGCCGCTGCTCGTAGGCGGCAACTACCGCGTCTTGCCCGTTGAGGCGTACACGGCCTTCATCCGTTTCAACGTGGACCAGCGCATCCCCATCCTGCTCGGCGCCTGGATGGTGGTGATCTCCCTCTCCCTGCTTTACCTGGTCCGGCGACAGATGCGGAAGGCGGACATCGCCCCCGCCTTCACCGGTGAAGTGTTCGCCTGGGCTTCTCCCCTTGCCCGCCGGGTGGCGCTGGTGTCTTGCGCCCTGGTGAGCTTCCTCGTGCTCTTGCCGTATCTGGCCGTCCTGATCGCCTCCTTTGGCACCGTCTGGAGCGTCGGGCTTTTGCCGGACGCCTTTACGCTGCGCCATTACCAGGCGCTCGGGACGAGCCTGGAGCCGCTGCGCAACTCGCTCATCCTGGCCGGCACGGCGGCGCCGCTGGCGGTGCTGCTCAGCGTCGCGATCGGCAAGGCCATGCGGGACTGGGGCCGGGCGGGCGCGTTCCTCGACTATGTAACGCTCTTGCCGCTGGTGGTGTCGGGCGTCGTCCTCGGCATCGGGCTGCTTCACCTGACCGGCTGGCTCCGCGCGCTGGGCATGGCGGTGCCGTTTCTCTCGGGTCCGGGGCTTTTGGTGGCCGCGTATTCCATCCGGCGGCTGCCGTACCCGATGCGGGTGATGGCGGCAGCGTACAGCCGCATTGACCGCCGCCTGGAAGAAGCCTCCTACAGCCTGGGCGCCTCCCCGGCGCGGACCTTTTGGCGGGTGACGCTGCCCCAGCTCTACCCTGCCATGGCCGCGGCGCTGGTCATCGCCTTCACCCGCATCATCACCGAACTGGGCACTACCCTGGTGGTGTACCAGCCCGGGTGGACCACCATCGCCATGCAGATCTTCGCCTACGCCCAGGAAGGACTCATCAACCGGGCGGCGGCCATCTCGGTCCTGCTGGTGGCCGTCGTCGCCGCTCTCACCGCGCTGGCCGGCGTGGAACGCCGGAGGTGAACCTGTGACCGCCGTCAGGCTGGAGCAGTTGACCAAAGTCTACCCAACCGGGGTCAAGGCGGTGGACAACCTCAGCGTCGCCGTGGCACCCGGGGAGTTCCTGGCCATCCTGGGCCCCTCCGGGTGTGGCAAGACCACCACCCTCCGCATGATTGCGGGGCTCGAGACGCCCACCGCGGGCTCCGTTTACTTCGGCTCCCGCCGCATGAACGACGTTCCGCCGCAGCGGCGCGGGGTCGGGCTTGTGTTTCAGCAGCACGCGGTCTTCCCCACCATGTCCGTGTACGAAAACGTGGCCTATGGGCTGCGCGTCCGCCGGGTGCCCGAACCCGACGTGCGCCGCCGCGTCATGGCGCACTTGGAGTTGATGGGGCTGGCGGACCTCGCGCACCGGATGCCTGCCCAACTGTCGGGAGGCCAACTGCAGCGGGTCGCGCTGGCGCGGGCGCTGGTCATCCAGCCGTCGGTGCTGCTTCTGGACGAGCCCCTGAGCAGCCTAGACGCCAAGTTGCGGGCCTCCATCCGCGCGGAGATCAAGAAGCTTCAGCGGCAGCTGGGCATTACCACGATCTACGTCACCCACGACCAGGAGGAAGCGCTTTCCCTAGCCGATCGCGTCGGCGTCATGCACCGCGGGGTGCTGGAGCAGGTGGGGCCGCCGGAGGAGGTGTACCGGGCGCCGGCGACCAGATTCGTGGCCTCATTCGTCGGTGAGGCGACCATCCTCGAGGCAAACGTGCTTCCCGCCCCCAACGACCTGGTCATCGTGGAGGCCGGTCCCCTGCGGCTGGAGGTGTCTGCGGCGGGCGGCGCGCCCTTGCGAGCGGGCCGCGCCTGGCTGTGCGTGCGGCCCGAGGCGGTGCAGTTGGTGGATCAAAGAAAAGCGGAGGGCCCGAGTGCGCAGGAGAAGGACGCGACTGACAGGCCGGACGGCGTGAAAAAACAGGCCGGCGCCCCCGTGTGGGAGGGCGCCGTGGAGCATCTAGAGTTCCTCGGGTCGATGGTCCGGGGTGAGCTGCGGGTCGCTGGCCTCGACAAGCCGCTTCTCTTTCTCTGCCCCGCCCGCTTGGGGTCGTCCTTGAGCCCCGGCCAGCGGGTCCGCTTTGGCATCGACCCCACGGCGGTTTCCGTCGGGCAGGACGTGTAAGCTAAGATGTGGGCTCAGAGCAGCTGCCCCTGCTCGCCCTTATCGTCCTCCTTCTCGGCGATGAGTGCCGCCGCAACCGCTTGGTCGCCCGGGTCAAGCCGCATGACCCGCACGCCTTGGGTGGCGCGACCCTGGCGGGAAATTTCGTCCACCGACGTCCGCAGCATGATGCCGGCCGCGCTGATGAGCATGACCTCATCCCCTTCCCGCACGACGCGCACGGCAACGATGGGCCCGTTCTTCTCGGTGATCTGCAGCGTGCGGATGCCCTTGCCGCCGCGGCCGGTAACCCGGTACTCGTCCAGCGGCGTGCGCTTGCCGAAGCCCTTCTGGCTCACCACCAAGAGGTCCGCGCCTGGGCGCACCACGTCTAGGCCGACGACGGCGTCACCCTCCTCGAGCGTGATGCCCCGCACGCCCCGGGCCGCACGGCCCATCGGCCGCACGTCCTCCTCCGGAAACCGGATGGCCTGGCCCAGGGCGGTCACCAGCAGCACGTGCTCATGGCCCTCGGTCAGGCGCACGTCCACCAGCTCGTCGCCCTCGTCCAAGAGGATGCCGATGAGGCCGTGGCGCGGGCTGTCAAACTCGGTCAGCACGGTCTTCTTGACGATGCCCCGCTTGGTGGCCATGAAAAGATAATGCCCTTCGTCGTACTCGCGGACCGGGATCGCGGTCCGGATTCGCTCATCCCGCGGTAACTGGATGAGGTTGACGATAGCCGTGCCGCGCGCGGTGCGCCCCACCTCTGGGACCTCGTGGGCTTTGACGCGGTAGACCTTGCCCTTGTCGCTGAAGAACAGGATGTAGCTGTGGGTGCTGGTGACGAACAGCTGCTCCACGAAGTCTTCCTCGCGGGTGCTGATCGCCGTGATGCCCCGCCCGCCCCGGCGCTGGGAGCGGTAAGCCGTCAGGGGCAGCCGTTTGATGTAGCCGAAGTGGGTGACGGTGACCACCACGTCCTCGTCGGCGATGAGGTCTTCTTCGGCCAGCTCCTCGGCTGCGCTGGTGATCTGGGTGCGCCGCTCGTCGCCGTACTTCTCCCTGATCTCCAGCAGCTCTTCCTTGATGACCTCGTACACCTTGCGGATGTCGCCCAGGATCTCCCGCAGACGGGCGATGGTCTTGAGCAACTCCTGGTACTCGGCCTCGATCTTTTCCCGCTCAAGGCCCGTCAAGCGGCGCAGCTGCATGTCCAGGATGGCTACGGCCTGCTTTTCGGTGAGGCCGAACCGCTCCATCAACCCCCGCTTGGCCTCGTCGTCGGTCTTGGACCGGCGGATGAGGGCGATGATCTCATCAATGTGGTCCAGCGCGATACGCAGGCCTTCGAGAATGTGCGCCCGCTCCTCCGCGCGCCGCAGTTCGAAGCGGGTGCGCCGGACGACGACCTCTTCTTGGTGTTTCAAGTAGTGCTGGAGAGCCTCTTTAAGGCTCAGCACCTTCGGTTCGCCGTCCACCAGGGCCAGCATGATCACGCCGAAGGTGTCCTCCAGCTGCGTATGCCGGTAGAGGCGGTTAAGGACGACCCGGGCGTTGGCGTCCCTGCGCAGCTCCACCACGATGCGCATGCCGCTCCGGTCCGACTCGTCCCGCAGGTCTGCGATGCCGTCCACCTGCTTTTCGCGGTGGAGCTCGGCGATCTTGGCGATGAGGCTAGACTTGTTGACGTTGTAGGGAATCTCTGTAATGACGATGCGCTGGCGCCCGTTGGACAACTGCTCGATGCGGGCCTTGGCCCGGACGCGGATGCGCCCTCGCCCCGTCGCGTAGGCCTCCTTGATGCCGTCGCGGCCTAAGATGATGGCGCCCGTAGGGAAGTCCGGCCCCTTGACTACCTTCATCAGGTCCTTGAGCTCCGCGTCGGGGTTGTCGATCAGGAGCACCAGGCCGTCGATGATTTCCCGCAGGTTGTGGGGCGGGATGTTGGTGGCCATGCCCACCGCGATGCCCGATGTGCCGTTGATGAGCAGGTTGGGGATGCGGGACGGCAGTACCGCCGGCTGCTCCAGCGTGTCGTCGAAGTTGGGGACGAAGTCGACGGTGTCCTTGTCGATGTCCCGCAGCATCTCCATCGCCAGCTGCGACAGGCGGGCTTCCGTGTAGCGCATGGCCGCCGGCGGGTCCCCGTCGACGGAGCCGAAGTTGCCGTGGCCATCCACCAGCGGGTAGCGGAAGTTGAAATCCTGGGCCATGCGCACCATGGCGTCGTAGATGGCGGCGTCGCCGTGGGGGTGGTACTTCCCCATGACGTCGCCCACGATACGGGCGGACTTGCGGTGCTGGCGGTCGGGCCGGAGGCCCAACTCGTACATACCGTAGAGGATGCGCCGCTGCACGGGCTTGAGGCCGTCGCGCACGTCCGGCAGGGCCCGGTCCACGATGACGCTCATCGCGTAGTCGATATAGGACCGCTTCATTTCCTCGTCCACGCGGACCGGGACGATTCGTTCCTCGCTGAACTCGATGGACATGCTCGTATCTCCTCGTGTGCCTAGCTCGCGTCGGCTGCCTCAGATGGTCCCGTACAGCCGTCGCCGGCCGCTCAGCTCAAAGCGTCTCACGCGCTAGGTTCGGGCTCAGGGCACCGGGCATCCGGGTTTCTCCGCGACTGTTCGGTTCAGGCGCCGCGGTCCTGGCGCAGGGCGATTCCGGAACCCGGTCACGCCTTACCGCTCAAGGCCTGCAAGCCCGGCTGACAGCTGCGCGCCTCAGACGTCCAGGTTTTGGACCTCCCGGGCGTGGGCCTGGATGAACTCCCGCCGCGGCTCCACCTCTTCGCCCATGAGGATGCGGAAGATCTCGTCGGCCATTTCCGCGTCCTCCAGGGTAAGCCGGCGGATGGTGCGGGTCTCGGGATTCATGGTCGTCTCCCACAGCTGCTCCGCGTCCATCTCGCCCAGGCCCTTGTACCGCTGGATGGTGATACCCTGCCGCCCGATGCGCTCAAGGAGCTTGTCCAGCTCGTCGTCGCTGTGGCAGTAGTACATTTCCTTCCCCTTGCGCACCCCGTAGAGCGGCGGCATGGCGATAAACAGGCGGCCTTCCTCCACCAGCGGCCGCATGAAACGGTAAAAGAACGTTAAGAGCAACGTCCGGATGTGGGCGCCGTCCACGTCGGCATCGGTGTTGTGGCAACAGATGCCGCCCATGCCGGCGATAAAGTTCTCGTCGCCGGCGACCGAGAAGTCGTAGACCTGCCCCCGGGTCGGCTCCACCTCCCGCACCCGGGCGACCCGCAACGCCTCGAGGTCTCCCCCGGGCGCTCCCACGGTCGAACGCTCTGGGCGCGGCTTGCCGATGACCCAGTATAGTTCCTTGCCGCTGGGCTCGCTGATCCCGCGATGGATCTCCACCGCCATTTCCTGGGCCAGCACCAGGTACGCCAGCTGGCCCGCCACGAGCCGGGAGCCCGTCCGGAGGATGAGTCGCCGGCCCCGCTGGCGGCGCCGTCGCGGCCGGAACCGTTCCAGGTACGCGCGCTGCACGGCCGGGTCCAGGTTAAAGATCCGGTCCGGGATCCCCTTGTAGGCCGGCCAGGCCCCCTCCGCATCCGCCTGCCAGAGGGCGCTCTCGCCGTCGCCTGCGCCGCCGGGCGCGCCGAGCCGCTGGGCTCGCCGGTGGTGCCGGTCCTGCCGGTCGCCCGCGGCCGCGCCCGCGACCCTCAGCGCCGCGGGCCGGCGCAAGCGCGCAATGGCCGCCCGCCCCACGGGCGCCGTGGTGAAGCGAATGCCGGGAAACGCCGGCGCCGCCTGGGATGCGGCCTGGCCTGTGCGGGTCTGTCCCTCCCCGCCGGCAGCGGCCGCCTCAACGGCTGCTGCGG
>NICF_comb_assmDRAFT_10002879_pt1 | contig 12716 bp, 12 predicted proteins | sample NewIslPassag4_SG_FD_11279 | JGI IMG/M metagenome (IMG submission 11279) | reverse complement strand
GAGCTCACGGCCCGGGTGAAGGCCGTCCTGCGGCGCGCGCGGCCCGCCGGCAAGCGCTCGGCCGACGAGCACGAGACGCTCGACTTCCGGCGCCTGCGCATCGACTACACGGCCCGCGTGGTGCACGTGGACGGCGAGGAGGTGACGCTGACGCCGAAGGAGTTCGACCTCCTTTGGCACTTGGCTTCGCACGTCGACCGGACGTTCACCCGGCCCGAGCTGCTCGAATCGATTTGGGGCTTCGACTTTTACGGCGACGAGCGTACCGTCGACGTACACGTAAAACGCCTGCGCCGCAAGATCGAGCGCTCGCCCAACGTGCGCTACATCCACACCGTGTGGGGCGTCGGCTACAAGTTCAAGCCCGAAGAGAGCGCCGACGGTGAATAGCCTCTTCGCTCGCCTGCTTCGATCTTACATCGTCGTGATCCTCACGGCGATCATGGTGACGGGTGCGGCCCTCTCGTACCTCTACTCCGACCGGGAGTTCGAGCGAACCGAACGGGAGCTCGTGCGTCAAGGGGAGCGCATCGCTCTCTTTTTCGCCATCTCCTCGACCGTGCAGCCCACCCAGGTGACGGCGAACGCCATCCAGGCGACCGCCGAAGCGCTCGGCGTCGGAATCACGATCGCCGACCGCCGGGGCGCCGTCGTGATGACGACCACCAACATGCCCGCCCAAAGGCTCAATCTGCGGCCCCAGGACATCGAGCGCGTTCTCGTGAACGGCGAAATCGTGACGCGCCGGGGATTCGAAGAAGCCCTTGGAGAAGCCGCCGTGACAGCCCTCATCCCCATCCGCAGGGCGAACGTGATCTTGGGCGCCGTCGTCTTGCACACGCCGAGCCGGGGCGTCATCGACACGCTGCGCAACGCGCTCAACCTGCTGTTTTTGGCGGCCCTCCTGGCCGCCTGCGCCGCCATCGCCGTGAGCTACGTGCTCTCGCGGCGGATCGTCGCGCCGATCCGCGCCGTGACCGAAGCAACCAAGGAAGTCGCCGAAGGGAACTTCGACCGCAGGGTGCCCGCCACCGAACCCGGCGAGCTCGGCGAGCTCAGCAACGCGTTCAATGAGCTTGCATCGCGCCTTGGGACGACGATCGGGGAGCTGTGGCGCGAGAAGCAGAAGACTAGCTCGATTTTGGAGAGCATGGACGAAGGGGTGGTCGCCGTCGACCGCGCCGGCGGCATCATCCTGGCGAACCCCGCGCTGCGCCGCCTTGCCGCGCCCGGAACCGCCGAGGGGCCGCTCAGGGCGCACCCGGCGCTTTCGGTCCTATGGCCGCTTTTTGAACGGGCGCTCAAGGGCGAGCCCGTTCCCCACTCCGAGGTACGGATCGGCGACTCGATCCTGTCCGTGCACGTGACACCCCTGAAGGACGAGCGCGGAGAGGTTCAAGGCGCAGTCGCCATCCTCCACGACATCACGGAGCGCTACCGCCTCGAGCGCATGCGCCGAGACTTTCTCGCCAATGTGTCCCACGAGCTCAGGACGCCGCTCACGTCGATCCGCGGGTTCGCGCAAGCGATCCTCGAGGGGATGGTCTCCGGCGAAGAGCAGGGCCGCCGCTACCTGCGGGTGATCATGGACGAGAGCATGCGGCTGATCCGGCTCGTCAACACGATACTCGACCTGTCGCGGATCGAGGCCAACGCCATCCCCTTGAACATCGAGCCCCTGGACATCGCGGAGGTGATCTCCGACGCGGCCGACTCCCTTGAACCACTATGCCGGGACCGCGGCATCGAAATCGAGCTTGACTGCGGCCCGGCGCCGATCATTCACGGCGACCGCGACCGGCTGACCCAGGTGGTGCAAAACCTCCTCGACAACGCCGTCCGCCACGCCCCGAAGGGCACGAAGGTAACCGTACGGACCGGCCCGGTGGAGTTGGCCGACGAGCCGGGCGTGCGGATCGACATCGAGGACCGGGGCGAAGGGATCCCCCCGGAGGACCTCCCTTACATATGGGAGCGCTTTTACAAGGTGGACAAGTCGCGCAAGTACGAGCGGGGAGTAGGTACCGGCCTCGGGCTCGTGATCGTGAAGGAGATCGTCCAAATGCACAAGGGCCGCGTGCGCGCAGCAAACCTCCCGGAAGGCGGTACGCGGTTTACGGTCGAGCTGCCCCGGGGAGGCGAAGGCGTCGCAAAGCCTGAAGGAGACGGGGGCCCCGACTCCGGGCCGCGTTCATGACGGCCGCGCCTTGAGCATCGCCTTGCGGCTCGGGTGTTTCCAGACCATCAAAAACGCGTCCACCTGGTCCCAGTAGGCAGCCTCCCCCATCTCCCGCTCGCGCGTGTCGTACGTGTTGGGGTAGCCGATCCCGCCGCCGCCCACGGTGATCAGTCCGCCCTCCCGCATCGCCGCCGTAAGCGTTTGCACGTGGCTGCTCGTCACAAATAGCCCCGTGCGGCCCGAAAGCCACTCGGCGATCGTCTCCATCGTGGCCGCAAGCTCGCGCTTTCCGGCAAGCTTGCGCTCGTTGATGAGCTCGATGAACGCCAGGACCAACCGTTCCGTTACTTCGTCCTCCGTCACGTCGCCCGCCTCCCCGGCCGTCCTCCTCGCCGCGGCCTTTACAAATCTCCCCGCGCCTAGCGCCCCCGGCGGAAGATGTGCGTGCTCTGCCCGCAAAACAGCTCCGCCGCCTCCATGATCGTCTCCGAAAGCGTAGGATGCGGGTGAATCGTGAGCTTTACGTCGTCGGCCACGGCGGCCATCTCGACCGCCAGGGCCCCTTCGGCGATCAACTCGCCTGCGCCGGACCCTACGATGCCCACGCCGAGGATGTGCTCGGTCTCAGGATCAATGACCAGCTTTGTGACACCGTCGGTCCTACCGAGCGTGAGCGCCCGGCCGGACGCGCCCCACGGGAAGCGGGCAACCTTAACCGCCCGCCCCTCGGCCTTCGCCCGGTCTTCAGTGAGCCCGCACCAGGCGAGTTCGGGATCGGTGTATACAACGGCCGGGATGACCCGCGGCGCAAACGCGACGCGCTTTCCCGCGATCACCTCGGCGGCGATGCGCCCCTCGTGCGCCGCCTTGTGGGCGAGCATCGGCTCGCCGGCGACGTCCCCGATGGCGAAGATGTGCGGGGCCGTCGTCCGCCGCTGCTCGTCGACTTTGATGAAGCCCCGCTCGGTGAGCTGCACGGGGGTGTTTTCGAGCCCGAGCCGTTCGGTGTTGGGCCTGCGGCCGACGGCGATCAACACACGGTCGAACGCCTGCTCACCGGATGCCCCTTCCCCGGCGAAGCGGGCAACGATCCTTCCGCCGGCCTCCTTCAACTCCGCGACCTGCGTGTTCAGCAAGATGGCGTGGAGCTGCGCTTTTAAGCTCCCGGACAGGACCCGCACGAGGTCGCGGTCGGCGCCGGGCAGAAGTCCACCGGTCGCTTCGACCACGGTGACCCGGCTTCCCAGGACGCTGTAGACGGTGGCGAGCTCAAGGCCGATGTACCCGCCCCCGATCACCAGGAGGTCCCTTGGAATCTCCTCCAGAGCGAGCGCCGCCGTCGAGTCCATCACGTTCGGCGAAGTGGTCGCGAGGCCCGGAATCGCAGCCGGCCGCGAGCCGGTCGCGACGATCGCATGCTCGAACCGGATGCGGTGCCGGTCCAACCCGTTTACCTGGACGAGCAGCGTGTGAGCGTCGGCAAACCGGGCCCTTCCTTGCACGAGCCGGACGCCCCGCTGCTTTGCGAGCCCCTCCACCCCTAGTGCGAGCTTCCCGACGACCTCGTCCTTGTGCGCCCGGAGCTTGTCGATGTCGATCCGGGGATCGCCGAAGTCGATCCCCCACTCTGAGGCCGCTTTCGCTTCCCGCAGGAGTCTTGCTGCGTGCAGCAGCGTCTTAGACGGAATGCAGCCCCTGTGCAGGCAGGCGCCGCCCGGAGCCGGCCCGTCGTCGATGAGCACCGCCTCGATGCCGAGATCCGCCGCGGCGAAAGCGGCCGCGTACCCTCCCGGCCCGGCTCCGACCACCGCCAGCTTCGTCGAAATATCGTCGATCATGCGTCGTCCCTCCGTGAGTCCACATATACGAGCGAAAAATCCCGCGCCGGTCCCTGGCGGACGCTTGACAGGGGCCGTCCCGAAGCGTTAGTGTCCTTTTTGTGAACACTCGCGGTTACTCTCTCAGAAACATCGCCATCGTCGCCCACGTCGACCACGGCAAGACGACTCTGGTCGACGCCATCTTGCGCCAGACCGGCGTCTTCCGGCCCGGCCAGCGCGTCGAGGAGCGCGTCCTCGACTCCAATCCGCTCGAGCGCGAGCGCGGCATCACCATTCTCGCCAAGAACACGGCTGTATTCTACTCGCCCTCCGGCCAAGAATCCACGGTCAAGATCAACATCGTGGACACCCCGGGGCACGCCGACTTCGGCGGCGAGGTGGAGCGCATCCTGAGCATGGTCGACGGCTGCCTTCTGGTCGTCGACGCTGCGGAGGGCCCGCTCCCCCAGACGCGGTACGTGCTGCGCAAGGCGCTCGGCCAGGGCCTCGCCCCGATCGTCGTCATCAACAAGATCGATCGCTCGGACGCCCGGCCGCTCGAGGTGGTCGACGAGGTGCTCGACCTGTTCATCGCTCTCGGTGCGGACGAAAACCAGATCGACTTTCCCGTGTATTACACCTCTTCCCGGGAAGGGGTCGCCTCCGCCGACCTCGACGAGGCGCGCTCGCAGCTCGCTTCGGGCAACGGTTCCATCTTACCATTGCTGGAAGGGATCGTAAAACACGTTCCGCCGCCCGAGCAAAACCTCGAGCGGACGGCCGACGGCGAATCCCCCTTGCAGCTCATGGTGACCATGCTTGACCACGACGACTACGTCGGAAGGATCGCCGTCGGCCGCATCCACGCGGGTGCGATCCGCGCCGGCCAAGTGGTGGCGTACGGCAAGCCAGGGCAAGGGACAAAGAGCGGCAAGGCTCAGGTCCTCTACGTCTTCGAGCGGCTGCAGCGGGTGAAGGCCGAATCGGCGGGCGCCGGCGAAATCGTCGCGATCGCGGGAATCCCCGACCTCGAAGTCGGCGATACCGTCACCGACCCGCAGCGCCCGGCGCTGCTTCCCCCGATTTCCGTCGACGAGCCGACGCTGACGGTCGTCTTCCGCGTCAACGACAGCCCCCTCGCCGGTCGTTCCGGCGAGTTCGTCACCTCGCGGCACCTCAGGGAGCGGCTCTTGCGCGAGGCCCGTTCCAACGTGGCGCTCCGGGTATCGGAGACCGACGAGCCCGACGCTTTCCTCGTGGCGGGGCGCGGCGAACTCCACCTCGGGATTCTCATCGAGACAATGCGCCGGGACGGGTACGAATTCGCCGTCTCGCGGCCGCAGGTCGTGATGAAGCGGGGCGAGGACGGCTCCCTGCTCGAACCTTTCGAGTACGTCGTCGTCGAAGTGCCCGCCGAGCACGTCGGCACAACGATCGAACAGCTCGGCGCCCGCAAGGCGGAGATGGTCGACATGACTCAAGGGAACGACGGCGTCACGCGCCTTGAGTTCATCGTGCCCGCCCGCGGGCTCATCGGCTTCCACAGCCAGTTCCTCACCGAAACCAAGGGGCTCGGGGTGCTGCACCACACGTTTCACGGGTACGGCCCCTACGCCGGCGATTTGCCCGGCCGGACGAACGGCAGCCTCGTCGCTTGGGAAGCGGGCATCGTGACCGCCTACGCGCTCGAGAGTGTTCAGGAGCGCGGGCGCCTCTTCGTCGAGCCCGGCGACGAAGTGTACGAGGGAATGGTCGTCGGCGCGAACAGCCGCCCGCAGGACCTCGACGTCAACGTGTGCAAGAAGAAGCATGTGACCAACATGCGCTCGAGCACGGCGGAGATCGCCGTCAAGCTCGACCCTCCCATTCGCTTCACCGTGGAACAGGCCCTGGCCTACATCGCCGACGACGAGTTGGTCGAGGTGACGCCCGACGCCATCCGCCTGCGCAAGGCGGTTCTCGACAAGCACAAGCGGAAAAGCCGCTCAAAAAGCCTCGAGGGCGCCGCCCGTTAGCCGGCGGCGCCCGTTCCCGCCTCTACGCTCCCGCCTCCAGCACCACCATCTGGTTGTAGCCGATGATGAGCGGCTCCGGATCGCCCGGTCCGAAGCCTTCGGCCCACGCCGCGGGGTCGTAATTGCGCTTCACGAAACACTGGTAGTGAGCCGGCACGGCCTTGCGCACACCGATCTTGCGCGCCATCTCCCTCGAGCCGTCGAAGAACGGGAACTCCCCTTCCGTGGGGTGCGTCGTGAAGAATCCGACGTCGGGCTTTAGGGCCCGCACCGGCTCGATCAAGTCGTCGCGGCGGGCGAACGTGTTGATCGGATCGCCCGTGAAATACAGGCGGATGCCGTCGAGGTCGACCACGTACCCCAGGTGCGTCACGTCGGGCGGGTTGATCCCCGCCTCCGGGTCCCCTTCCGGCGGCTTCGCATACACCGCGTGCACGACGACGGACCCCACGGTGAGGCTCTCGCCGGCCTGGATTACGATCGTTTCCTCGGCCGGCACGCCCGCGTCGGCGATGTGGCGCACGCTCTCCACCGGGCCGACGTACCTTGCACCTGGCGACGCCTTGCGCACGCGCCCGAGCGTCTCAATGCAGGTGTGGTCCCGGTGGTCGTGGGTGAGCAGGACGAGGGCGGCCGGGATTTCCGCCTCGTCGACGGGCGGCTCGGGGTGGATGAATCTTTCGGGGGGACGTACCCTGGGAAAATACGGGTCGATCAAGACGAGCTCGCCCGACGCCCCCTTGAACGCGTACGAGCTCTGGCCGAACCAGTGCACCGCCGCGCTTTTCTTTGAAACCTTCACGTCGAAAATCGGGTGCAAAATGCGACATCCTTTCGTTCGTCCTCGCAGCCGTCGAGTTCGCTTTCCACGCCGCTTCCTCCTTTGCTATACTGGTTCGTGTGACATGCGCTAGCGCTTTTGGAGGGCGACGACATGGCGGAAGTCGAAGAAGGCACCAGCGCCGCGGAAAAGGATGCCGCGGAAGAAAGCGAGCCTGCCGGCTCTTTCGACGAATTCCAAGTCGGGGAGCAGGTAGTCATCGTCGAAGATTTTCATTCGAAATACTACCAGGGGCGACGGGGCACGATCGCAGGGCCGGCCCGCAAGGGCGGCACCGCGCATCCCCTCTGGCCGCTCAAGCTCGACGTGCCGCCCTACGAAATCGTCATGATGGGCAAGTACCTGCGGCGCGCCGGCAAATGACGAGGCCCCACGCATCGCGCCCGAAACCGCCGAGGAGGTAGTCCCGTGGCCAAGGACGAGCTCGCCCCTTGCTGCGGAGCCCAGCGTCCCAAGTCCGAGGGACAAGGTTTGATCCAGCTCGAAACCATCGTTGCCGGCTGTGGAACGACCGCCGCGCGCCGGGAGGGCGCGCCGCGTGACGGCACAGGTCCCAAGGCGGCACCGGAAGCTTCCGCCGCCCGGGAGGCCGCAGCGCCTGCGGCCCGCGGCGCCGCTAAGGCTCGCAAGCGCTTCTCCACCACCGACATGGTGCTCCTGGACGGCGGGGAGTTCCTCATGGGCACCGACGACGACGAAGGATTCCCGGCCGACGGCGAAGGGCCCGTGCGCGCAGTGCGCCTCAAGCCCTTTTACATCGATAAGTTCGCCGTCACCAATGAGCAGTTCGCCAAGTTCGTGGAGGAGACGGGGTACGTCACCGAGGCGGAGCGCTTCGGCTGGTCGTTTGTGTTTCACCTGCTCGTGCCCCCGCGAATCGCGAGGACGGTCACCCGCGCCGCCCTGGCCACACCTTGGTGGTGGCCGGTGAAGGGCGCGTGCTGGAAGCATCCCGAAGGTCCGTACACGGGCATCCGCAACCGCATGGACCACCCCGTCGTCCACGTCTCGTGGAACGACGCCATGGCCTATTGCGAGTGGGCCGGGAAGCGCCTGCCGACCGAGGCGGAGTGGGAGTATGCGGCGCGCGGCGGGCTGGTGCAGGCCAAATTCCCCTGGGGGGACGAGCTCGTGCCCGGCGGAGAGCACCGGTGCAACGTTTGGCAGGGCCGTTTCCCCGACGTGAACACGGCCGAGGACGGCTACGTCGGCACGGCGCCCGTCCACGCCTACCAGCCCAACGGCTACGGGCTGTACAATGTGGTGGGCAACGTGTGGGAATGGTGCTCCGACTGGTTCAGCCCCGACTATCACATCACCGGGCCGAGGGAAAACCCGACCGGGCCGCCGACCGGCACCGCCAAAGTGATGCGCGGCGGCTCGTACCTGTGCCATAAGTCCTACTGCAACCGCTACCGCGTGGCCGCCCGCACGTCGAACACACCGGACAGCTCGACGGGCAACATGGGCTTCCGCTGCGCCGCCGACGCGTGACGGCGACGCCGACAGGCGCCGGCGCGTCGAAGACGCCGACTTGCGGGCCTTAAAAAGCGCCGGCCCGGGCCGCAGTCGACGCTCCGGCGCCCGTCAGCGGCCGCGAGGCTTTTTCCCGAGCCACCCTTGCTCGTATGCGTAGGCGACGAGCTGCGCCCGGTTGCGCAGGCGCAGCTTCTCCAAAATGTTCCGCAGGTGGTTCTTCACCGTGGACTCGGCGATGTGCAGCTCCTCGCCGATTTCGCGATTGCTCAGGCCTTCGGCCACTTTGCGCAACACGTCGAGCTCCCGCTCACTGATCACAACCTCGGCCGCCGCGCCGCCGGCCGGGACGCGAAACTCCTGGAGAATTTGGCTTGCGAGTTCCCGTGAGACGGGCGTATCCCCCTCGACCACCGACCGGAGATAGTCGAGCCACTGGTCGGGGTTCATATCTTTGAGCAGGTACCCTTGTGCGCCCGACTTGATCGCCTCGAAAAAATCGCCGACGTCGTCCGACACGCTCAAGATGACGACGATAACCTGCGGAAACTTCGCTTTGATGCGGCGCGTCGCCTCGAGCCCGTTCACCTCGGGCATGCGAATGTCCATCAGCACGAGGTCGGGGCGGAGCTCCTCCACCTTTTGAATCGCCTCGTCGCCGTCGGCCGCCTCCCCGACGACGACAAACCGCGGCTCGGGCGATAGGATGCTGAGGATCCCTTTGCGGGACAGCGCATGGTCGTCCACGATCAACACGCGCGTTTCCTTCAATGCGCAGGCCCCTTTCCCGTCGAGTCCGCCGGGGACCGCGCCCCGGCCGGCAGCGTGAGCGACACTTCCGTCCCACCGCCGCTGCTTGTGATCTCGAGTCTTCCCCCGACGCCTGCGGCAAGCCGCTCCATCTCCGGGATGCCGAAGCCGGGCTCACTGCCCGGGCGAAACCCGCTCCCGTCGTCCGAGATGACAAGCCTCACCTCGCCCTGCTCCGATTCGAGCGCAAGGCGTGCCCGGGAGGCGTGTGCGTGCTTCCGCACGTTCGTCAGCGCCTCCTGCGCCACGCGGTAGATTGCGCGCCGGACCGGGGGCGCAAGGTCGGGAAGCGACTGGGGCAACGAGACGTCGACTTCGATCCCGCTTTGCCGGTAGAAGTTTGTCGCCAAATTGCGCAGGCTCGGGAGGAGGGGCTTATCCCATTCGCTGCGGCGCAGCGCGGCGATGGTCTCCCTGAGGTCCTGGTGGGCGAAGGCGATCCCCTCTCTCGCTTCCGAGATCGAGCGGGCCGCGCTTTCGAGGTCGCCCCGCTCGAGGTGGGCGTTCGCCCGCTCGAGCTCCGCGTTGAGGAAAAAGAGCGTCTGTGCCAGCGAGTCGTGCAGTTGGCCGGCGATGCGGTCCCGCTCCTCCATCACCGCCTGGCCGGCCTTCTCCTCGTGTAAGGAGACGACGAGCCGCTCGATGAGCAAGACGCTGTAGCGGTAGTACAGGTAGCTTCCCCCGGCGGCGATCAGGGCCGCGGCGAAGGTGCCCCACGGCTCCGGAACGCCGTCGAAGAGCGCGTGGCGCCAGAATTCGAAGGCGAAAACAAGAAGCGCCGGGAGCGCGATGAGCGGCCAGGGAATGCCGCGGGTAGGCCCCACCGTCCGGTCACCTCGGCGGGCCGCTATCTTGCGGCCGGGCGCCGGCGCTTCGCCGCCCGCGCCTCGGCGCGCACGCGCTCTTCGGCGTAGCGGTCGAGCACGAACAGGAGGAGAATGCAGATCGTCGCAAAGAGCGCGAGCCAGACTAGGTTGCTCGGCACCGTCGGAAGGCCGAAGACGTGAAAGTCGAATCCTCCCCCGTGCGCGAAGGCTTTCGCGGGAGCGAGCGCGTGCACGGCGAGTAGTAAGGCCGCCTTGAGAAGCGTCGAATGCCCGGGCATCTCACTCCCCCGGGAATGATGGGTCGTCACGCGAGCCGTACGAGTCGTCACTCGAGCATCGCCTCCGCTACGAGCTGGCGCAAGAAGGAGATGACCGCCTGGCGGTCTTCGAGGCTGAGCGCCTCGCCGAACGGCGGCATCTGTGTCCCCGGTATGCCGTTCGTAACCCATCTTAGCACCCGCTCGTCGCTGTGGTGGTACAGGTGCTTCGTGAAGTCGGCCGGCGGGGACGAAAGGCCGATCGCCAGCGGCCCGTCCCCCCTGCCCGTCTCCCCGTGGCAGATGGCGCAATAGTTAGCATAAACTTCTGCGCCCCTTGCGATCACCGCCGGGTCGGTGCTGTGCCGGAACGGCGGGCGGTCGAGCGTTACGACTTGAGTCGAAGCCGCAAGCAGCGCAAACAGTGCGAAGGCCGCCCCCAAGGCGCCGGATGCGACCCACGGGACTCCCTTGAACAGAGCCCTGAGGAGCAACGCCCCGGCCCCGGCGGCGAGAGCCGCCCACAGGATGAACGCCGCGCTGAACGAGAACCTGAACTCCCTGAGCACGTCGGGGCCGGCCATACCGATGTGCGACGGGGGAATCTCCTGCGTGAGCAGTGACGTACTCGCGAGCATCCCGAGGACGAGCAGCGCCTCTGCGGTGATGTTCTGCCGCGCCTTGCGCACGAGTTCGGGGCTCTTGAGCACTTTGAGCCTCGGCTTGATCCCGAGCAGCGTGTAGCCTGCGAGCCCGAGGATGGGGATCAAAAAGAGGTGCTTGGCGAGAAGGGCCCGCCCGTACGTGAACTGGGCGAGGTCGTTCGCCTCGTCCAGCGTGTTTTGCATTTCGAATGCGCCGGTCGCGATTGCGATCGGGACCGCGATCATCGCCAGGGTCGAGAACCGGTCGACCACGGCGGCGAACCCGGCGGGGTCCTCCCGCTCGACGACGCCCGGCAGGCTGATCGCAACGAGCCCGCCGAACCAAAGGCCGATGCTGATCAAATGGAACCAGTCGACGGCGACGAACAGCGACCGGTACTCCGGCGCCGCCGCGGCGTGGCTCACAAGGGCCACAGGAAACAGCGCCCCGAGGGAAAGGGCGAACGCGGCGGCCCACGCCGGCCGCCGCGCCGGAAACAAGAGGAGGATGACGAGGACCGCAACCGTCAGTCCCGTGCGCCACGCCCAGCTTCGGCCGAGCGAGGTCACCTTGAGGTAGAGCACGGCCTGACTTGCAGTCGGTAGCCCCGGGGTCCCGAGGAGACGGCTCACGTCGAGTGCCACGGTGACGAGCGCCACGGCCGTGAACACGGCCGCGGCGGCCGCGGCGTACCTCGCGAGGCGCCTGCGCCCGCTGTCGGATAGCGGCTGCAAGAGGCCGAAAGCCGCGAAACCCACGATCGCAAGGGCGCAAGTGTACGCCGCGAGCTTCAAGACCAGCAACACGCTTTGTGTCAGCTCCCGCCGACCGTAAAGAAATAACTGCCGAACCTCGGTCCTTGGTTCGTCATGAGTTCCCACCGCACCTCGTAATTCCCTGCCGCGCTTTCGGGCAGGTCGAGAGCGGCCACGTCGGCGTCCTCGGCGGCAGCAAACCCGGCGGAGCCGGAATAGACGCTTGCGCCGTCCCGGAGCAGCGTGATTTTGATCGACTGCGCACCGAGCGCCTTGGGCGTGCGGAAGGTGAGACGTCCGGGCAGCGCCTCGAGCCGGCTGTTTGCCCCCGGATGCGCCTCTGCCACGTAGAATGCGTACTCACCCGTGTTGATGTGGCCGTCCACGGCGGAGAGCAAGCGGTAGCGCGCCTTGTGCTCCCCGATGCGCTTCGGCGCTACGTCCACCGCGATCACGGCGCCCTGGCTTTCAAACGCGAGGGTGCCCGCCACGTCGACGCGCTGGCCGGCCGGGTCGTGCACCTCAAGGAAGCTGAAGTTCCGCTCGGCCCGTTCCGAAAGCCACGTGCGCAGGCGGAACGTCCCCGGGGCACCGCCGCCTTCCCCAAGGGGGAGAAAGACGACCGAGCCCGCGGCCGGCTCAGACCGGACCGGGTCGGAGTGACCCCCGGCCGACCCGGCCGAAAGCAGGAACAGGGCCGCCGCCAGGATGAGGCGTGCGGCCCAGTGCTTGCCAAGACTGCCGAATACGTGCTGCAACACGCATCAGCCCCCTACGGTGAAGAGACTTGCGTCCTGCACGAGCTTGTGGAAATCGATCGAAAACGACGTGCCGTCAGCCCTCTTCCCCTGCAGGTAGAAAATGTACTCGCCGGGCGTTTCAAAAACGGTCGGCGTCTCGTAGAGGCCGGGCGTGCTGTGCGATGCGTTCACCGTGAGCGGGCCGTACGCCTTGCCGTCCTTCACGATCGTGACGGAAAGGTCGCGCAGGCCCGTCACCGGATCGCCGTTCGCATCGACGAAGCGCCACGTGGTGATGAAGTAGGACTGCGTGATGACCGGCTCGGGCGTCATGCCGAAAACGACCCGCCA
>NICF_comb_assmDRAFT_10002877_pt1 | contig 12718 bp, 11 predicted proteins | sample NewIslPassag4_SG_FD_11279 | JGI IMG/M metagenome (IMG submission 11279) | reverse complement strand
GTAATCTTAGGTGGAGGTGGAGCATACTACGTAAGGGATTTTGTTCCCAGGAAGCTAAAGAATATAGTTGAGTTGATAGAAGAGCCTGAGTTTGCAAATGCCCGAGGGTTTTATAAAGCATTAGAGGAAAGAGGAGAAAGTAATGAAACGTGTAACAATAACACTCAATAAGGAATCGTTAGAGATTATAAAAAACCTGAAACAGAATCTTAGGGGGTTGTTTATTGAGGATGCAATAATTTACTTTGCAAGGACGCCTGAGGGAAGAGAAAGGATTAAGAGGTGGAGGAGAGAAGAGAGGGTTGCTGATTCTCGGTTGTCAGGCAAAGATAAGGGGAACTCTGGAGAGGGAAAAAGGGTTTCCTTCAAAGAGCTTGCAGGGGATTTTTGGGAGGAGTAAAGAAAAGTTCTATTGTCCTTAATTGAGATAGAATACTTTTCCTTGCCTCACTTAATTTTAATTCAAAACCGATCTTTAATATCCTTTTAATTTGTTATATATTGTGAAAAAGAGTTAAAAAGGAAGATTTAGGAGGCTAAAGAAATATTTTTGCCATGAGAAAGGAGTTTTATGCATAACCAAAAGTACTTCATGTTACGATATAACTTTGTATTCTCGCTTGATTTATCGGTTTTGCTAAACGGAGGACATCTATAAAAAATTAAGCGACCTTATAGTTTTCAATTATAAGAATCTTATAAAGAAAGGGGGAACAAGATGGAGGATGAAAAAGAACTTCGTGAGGTTGCTAAAAGAGTAACCAAGGGAATAAGAGAGGTGGCAAGACCGGGTGTAAATGAAGCAGAGTTTCGTAAGAAGTTTGCCAGATTAATTGAGGACTTTGCCCAACAAAGCAAAATAGACATTATCCCAAAAGAAGAATACACCGTTGCAAGAGGCCGTGTTGATGCTGTCTATAATCGTCTTATCATTGAGTATGAACAGCCTCATAGCCTTAGAGCTAAGAATGTTCACGGTAAGAATCGCCATGCTATAGAGCAAGTAAAAAGCTACATTGAAGATGTTGCAAAGCAGGATAGGCTTAAAGAAGAGAGACTTGCAGGTGTTGTAACTGATGGTGTTTATTTTATTTTCCTGAGAAAAATTGATAAAAACTGGGTAATAGAAGATCCACTGGAAGTAAATCTCTATTCTGTTGAGCGTTTTCTTAGGTTAATTGATTACTTATCCTCAGGAAGGTCTCTTACAGCAAATCACCTGATTGAAGACTTTGGTTCTGGTACATTAACTGCACAGAGGACAGTAAGGGCTCTCTATGATGCTCTTGAAAATCCTACTGATCCACTTGTAGTAAAGCTATTTGACCAGTGGAAGATATTCTTTGGTGAGGTTACAGGATATGAAACAGGTTCTTCAAAACTTGAAAAGAAAAAAGAGTTAAGAGCGTTTGCAAGAGGAATGGGAATTAATCCGGATAAAACTGATCCACCAAGATTATTTTTTTCGGTTCATACATATTATGCAATCCTTATAAAACTCTTAGCCTGGCTTGCTGTTTCGAGATACCGTTTTAAAATGGGCCCTCCCTTTGGAAAGCTTCTTGTTCTCCCATCTGAAGATTTAAGAGGAGAACTTTCAAAGCTCGAGAGGGGTGGAATATTTAGAGAATTTGGGATTAGAAACTTCCTTGAAGGGGATTTCTTTTCTTGGTATTTAAAAGCTTGGAATGAGAATATTGCTGATGAAATAAGAGAAGTTATAAAAAAACTTAACGATTATGATCCAACAACATTAGAAGCTATTCCCGAAGAAACAAGGGACCTCCTTAAAAAACTTTATCATTACTTAATGCCAAGGGAAATCCGTCATGATTTAGGTGAATATTACACACCTGACTGGTTAGCTCAGAGATTGCTTTTGCAAATTGACGTGCGTCTCTTTGATAATCCTAAAACGGTAGGGGCATGGAGAAGGGTTTTAAACTACGCTCAGCAGAACATGTTAAAGCTGCGTTTCCTTGACCCTGCGTGTGGCTCGGGGACTTTTTTGGTTTTGATAATTAACCGCTTTAAACAGCTAAATAAAGAACTCTTAATAAATGAAAGACAACTTCTAAAAGCAATTCTTTCAAATGTTGTGGGAATAGACCTTAATCCTCTTGCGGTTATTACCGCACGTACAAACTACATTCTTGCACTGGGTGAACTTTTAGAACATGCTGACAGGGAAATAGATATTCCTGTCTATTTAGCGGATTCAATACTTACACCGTCTCTAGGTGAAGACCTTTTTAGGGCAGGTAAATACAGTATAAAGACAACGGTTGGAGAGTTTGAAATTCCTCGTGAGGTTGGAACAAGAGAGCAAATTGATGTATTGGCAAATGTTATTGATGAGTCGGTTGAGTCCAAAGTTACAACCGAAGCATTTCTGGCAAGAATAGAAGCTTTACTAGATATAGGTAAGAAAGAATTAAAAAAAACAGAACAAATATTAGCAAGGCTTTATGAAAGAATGTTAGAACTTCACAAAGAAGGATTAAACGGTATATGGGCTCGAATTATAAAGAATGCTTTTATGCCGATTTTTATTGGGGAGTTCGATTATGTTGTTGGCAATCCACCTTGGGTAAACTGGGAGAATCTACCGGAGAATTATAGAAAAGGTTCCCAATTTCTGTGGTTTAGATATGGTATGGTTGCGACAAAAGGAAAAGGTAAGGAACAATTTGAACTAGGAAAACAAAAGCGCGATATATCTTCTTTGATGACATATGTAAGTTTAGACAAATATCTTAAGACAAACGGCAAGCTTGGCTTTGTTATTACGCAGTCAGTTTTTAAGACAGGTGCTTCTGCTGGCTTCAGAAAATTCAAATTACCAAATGGTGTGCCCGTACGGGTTCTCCATGTTGATGATATGATGGAACTGAATCCTTTTGAAGGAACATCCAATAGAACTAGCGTTGTGATTCTTCAAAAGGGCAGACCGACAACTTATCCGATGCGTTCTTACCTCTATTGGAAGAAAATAGCTAAAGGTAAGTCCATCTCTTTAGAAGCTACGCTTGACGAAGTCATTCAAATAACAGAAAGGAAACAATTTGTTGCAGAACCAGTAAAAGAAAAAGATCCTACTTCTCCTTGGATTACGGGAAGACCAAAGGCATTAAAAGGAATTAGGAAAATATTAGGACCGTCTGATTATAAAGCACACGCGGGTGTATGTGGATGGGCAAACAGTATTTATTGGGTTAACATTATTGATAAAAGGCCCGATGGTTTAGTAGTTATCTCTAATATTACAGAAGGGGCAAAAAGAGATATAGAAAGTATTTATTCTGCAATAGAACCCGATTTGCTTTATCCTCTTTTAAGGAGTGGGGATTTAAAGAAGTGGAAAGCGGAACCCTCCGCATGGATTATTCTACCGCATACCCCAGAAACAGCTTGGAAATCTATTCCTGAAAATGAAATGGAAAAGAAGTACTTTAAAACTTTTCAGTATTTCAAAAAATTTAAGGAAATATTGGAAAATAGAGCTGGCTACAAACTGCTTCGAAAAGGTCATCCTTTTTATATATTAGTAGATATTCATGAAGAAACCTTTGCACCATGGAAGGTAGTTTGGACAAGGATTGGAAATATAGAGGCAGCAGTGGTTAGTAAAAAAGATGGTAAACCAATTATTCCTCAAGAGACCATAACACTTGTGGCCTTTGAGAATAAGCCAGAAGCTTATTACCTTGCAGCAATGGTTAACTCTACACCTTTTCAATTTGCAGCAATTTCCTATTCTCAACAAGGTGGTAAGAGTATGGGTTCACCACATATTCTTGAAAACATATGTATTCCCAAATTTGATGGGAAAGACAAACTTCACCTCAATCTTGCAGAATTGTCTGAAAGTGCTCATAGAATCACAAGAAAAAACGATGAAAGAACTATTAGTAAGGTGGAAGAAGAAATAGATAAAATAGCTGCACAGATTTGGGGAATTACTAAAGGAGAACTTGATGAAATAAAATACTCTCTAGCACAACTTAAAAAGAACTAGTAGAGGAGGAGGAAGTTGCCTAATCCGCTTAAAGAGCTTGTACCAGCACTAAAGGTGTTATCTGAGAATTTAGATATTCTACCTGCGACTGGACAGGCTATAGAGGACCCTCAACATCCTGATCAGGATGAAATAGAAGATAAAATTCTTGCCCAAGGAGAAAACATTTTTGATATAATCTTGGAGACACCTAATCGTGAGCTTTATCGTCCTACACCGCCTTTATTCAGGAAGGAAAAGCAACTCTTTTATTACTTCCAAGATGGGTCGCGTCGTTCATATTTTATTGGTACAGCTATTGAAGGAGACCGCTCAACTCCCATTCAGATATCCCAAATAGGAGCTGCTGTTATTCGCCGTGAAAGTGATGGAAGTATTCGTACGGTAATTTCTAAAAATAAGGTCTTGCTTCTAATTGCTAAAAACCAAATTTCTGATGAGGTATGGAATCAGCTTAAGCTAGTGGAATCTGTTAGTGGAGTTTCTAATTTTGAAATAGTTGATATTAGTGAGGAAGATGTTTTAACTGGTTCCACGAGTTCTACTAAAGATATACGCATTCGTGCTTCAGATAAAGCACATTCTATGATGCGTCGTCTTGAAGTGGATGTTACATCGGAAGTCCAAAGGAAAGAGGGAGAATGGCTTGTTATTGATGGATTCTTAAGGTTTGAGTTTGAAAAGATGATACGACAGCCACAGATTATTGCCGTAGCTAAGTCTTTTAGCAAGGAACCGATTTTTCATTTGGGTCGAGGTCCTGGAAGAAAGAAGTTAAATATCATGAGTCTTTTAGCAGGCCTGCCTGCTGAGCACCGTACCTGTGTATTCAGTGCTCAATCAGGAGCTGTAGCATTTTGGTATGTGCGTTTGAGGCAGCAAGGACAGGTTGACTATCCACTAATGGGTGTGGTTAAGGTAGAACTTCCTAATCCTTCTGGAGAGGCTGTTGATACAGAGCTTGTAGACCTTATTTCTAGGGCCCTTGTAGCAGAAAAGAATGTTACTCCATACGGTAAGGACAGACGATGGCATGCTCACCTTTATCCAATTTATATAGCAGAGCAAGTAGTAAAAAACTCTTTTTTATCAACTGATATTATCCGACACTCCATTAAATGGGGAGGGTAAAAAGCAATGGCAGGGAAGTTAGAGGCTTTAACAGAGGAAGAAAAAACAAAAGAGGCTTTAAAAAGGCAAGCTATAGGAAGGGCTTCAGCAACTGAAAGAGAACCTAACACCTCTGATAAGTTTTCTTTTTGGCTTGCATCTGGCCTTATTGTTAACCCATTTGATATTGTAGAGGCTGAGCAGGCAGAGAACAGCCGTACCTTTGGAATAGTCCTTAACCTAGAACATCGTACGGATGCTCCGAGTCATCTTGCAAACTTTATCTCAAATAACTTTGGAGAGCAACTAGAGGGTGAACCAAATACACCAAGACAGGGGACAACTGTTGCAAAGGTAGCAGTGCTTTCAAATGATAGGGATATTTACATGCCAGTACAAAGTGAAAGTGTAGTAAGATTTGCTACAGAAGAAGGGATTCATATTGCTCTTGGTATTGACCAGATGGAAGAAAAAAGGAGAGTTCCTGCAGGACTGATTGAGATGAGTAATGGTACTCGAGCTGTTGCTTATGTTGATTTGAATTATGTATTAGGTCCTGAATCCGCTCACGTAAATATCTCAGGTATATCTGGATTAGCTACAAAGACCTCCTATGCTATGTTTCTGATACAGTCTCTACTCCAGAGGAGTAAAACCTCTGAGATAGGTGTCATTATCTTAAATGTGAAACATGGAGATCTCTTGATGATAGATCAGGAAGCAGAAGGTTTAACGCCTGAAGATCATGAGTTATGGAAAGCCTTGGGACTTAAACCTAAGCCTTTTGAGAATGTGCATTATTTACTTCCTCATGGAAAGGATACTCCAAGTACAGGAAAACCAAATAGTTTTATTATGCCTGATTTTTTTCAAATTTACGCTTATTCTCTAAGCGATACTTATGATAAACTTGATCTTCTTTTTTCTAATATTCCGGATCCTACAGATACAATTGCTTCTCTTATAGGTGAGATTTCAAACGGATTAGATACGAAAAGTAAAGAGTGGGCCAGTGTAACAGATTGGGATAGCCTTTTAAATGGTCCTCCGCTTGCAAAAGATGGTAAATCACAAGGAGTAGGGGATGTAAGAGCCTCATCAGTAGGAAAGTTCCGTAGGCAACTTAGAAGAATAGTAAAGACTCGCCAATCTGGAATTTTTGTAAAACATAGATCAAAAAGGGTTGTAAATCTTAGCGAGGAAATCGCTAAGATTAAAGGGGGTCATACGTATGTTGTGGATATTGCTAAGCTTACCGATGAAGAACAAACACTGGTATTTGGGGATATTATAAGGACTATCTATTCAATTTATGCTGAGGAGGGAAGTGAAAACGAAGAACTTCCGAAAAAGGTAATTATTTTTGTAGATGAGCTTAATAAGTATGCACCAGCGAGAGAAAAGGATTCCCCTATCTTAGAACAAGTTCTTGACATAGCAGAGAGAGGTAGGTCTCTGGGGGTAATCCTTATTTCAGCCCAGCAGTTTTTAAGTGCGGTCCATCCTAGAGTTACTGGAAACGCGGCAACATTAGTTATAGGAAGAAGTAGTTCTGCTGAGTTATCGGAACCAAATTATAGGTTTCTTGATCCCGATGTAAAAATGAATATAACGAGGCTTAGAAAGGGTGAGCTTCTATTAAACCACGCAGTCTATCGTCAACCAGTAAAGATAATCTTTCCCAAGCCAGCATTTAAACAGCAAGGAGTTGAAGTGTAAAGAATGGAGGAGATAATGCAGGATAAAGCTAATCAATTGGACGTTATTTATCAGACGGTGATTTCCCCTCAGGATAACCTGCTACCGCTTTTCCTGACGGTTATAATTAGAGGTGACAATCCAGAACCACAAGAGGAGTTAGAGAGATTCCTCTGGAGGGCTTTTCGTACACCGATTACGGCTACTATGTCCTTCAATAATTGGACTCGAATTGCTAAAGACTTGGAGCACTCTGGATTTTGGGAATATCTGGAAAATCGTTGGCCGTTTTATCTGCACGATAAATTATGGGAAGATTGGAGAAGAGAGGTTAAACGTGTGAGGTCGGAAATCAAGCAATGTATGGAACCGAACAATTTTGCAAAATCGTCTCTTCGTGGGTTACTTTCACAGTCTATGATGGGTGGATTTTCGTTAATAGCATGGAGGCGCCGTCCAACTATAGGAATAACCTTTCCGATTATGGATGTATATGGGTCTCCGTTAACCTCTAACCTCGTTATATTTCTTGGCTTCCTTACAACTTGAGCAGTTGAGTCTTACAATAGACGAGCTTGTATCTTGGATATGGGCGACAGGTATTCTAACTAGGCGTGTGTCGCCTCGTTTAGAACAATCGTTTAAAGCGTTGCTAGAGTGTGACATCCCATACAGTATGTCACCTCGATTAGGTTCTAGACCCTTAAGCCACTTTACTCGAGAAGCAAAAATTGTAGCACTATTCCCCATAGGTACTGTAGCACTACAGGCTACAAATTTATTAACCCAAGGGAATTGGGCGATGGCTATAGAACTTGCCTTAGGTGGAGCAGGATTATCTCTGTTAATTGCTTCTACTTTTAGCCTTGTGGATTTGATACTGAATCTACCAAAAGGAAAAACAAGTAAAAGGAAAAAAAGTAAATGAAACGACAAACCTATCAACAGATTCTTCAAAAACTTAGAGACGTAGATTCTTGGCTTTCCGGTATGGGCTTTTCTCAAAAAGCGGATAGAATTCGTCTTCACATATCTAATATTTGTAAACTTGAGAAAGTATGGCGAGATGAAGCACTTAAGAAAAAGTTCATCAATGAAATAGGACACGATCAGTTATTCTGGTCTCTCATTGAAGCTGCAGAATTTGCAGATATTTACAGTGCCTTACGTGATTTTGAACCTAACTCTCTAAAGGAAAAACTGAGATATGCTTTGGAAGGTCCTGTAAATCCGAACAATGAAACTTCAACATCAAATATTGGCAGAAATACCATGTTTGAACTAAATCTAGCAAGTAGATTAGTTCAAGGTGGGGTTCCCGTTTATTTACAAACCAATCCCGATTTAACTTGTGAAGTGGATGGAAGGAAAATTTATATTCAATGTAAACGTCCTTTTTCTGAATCAGGTATTCCACGAAATATATCAGATGCATGTAGACAATTGGTCAGAGATCTCAATAGCTCTAACGATAGGGGTGCCCGTGGAGTGATTGCTATCTCAGTTTCTCGTATTCAGAACCCTGGTGATAAGCTATTCGTTGCTGATAAAGAGCATAATCTGAAAAAGTTAATAGGAGATTGTATTCAATCAGTAGGTGAGAGATATCGAAAGTCTTGGGCAAATATGGATAAAAGAATTATAGGTCTACTGTTTCACCTGATCACTCCTGCGGTTATGGAAGAAGATAAACTCCTGGTTGCAGCCCAGCAGGTTGTTATGTTTTCTAGAGCTATAGGCGGTCCTGAGAGAACACTATTACGAAAATTCTGTGAAATTTTGCTCTGTTGCAAAATATAGAAAAGGAGCCTCTTTAAAGTATAAACTAATTATAGCCTATTATACCTTAAGGAGGCGAACACAATTAACAATAATCATTTTGGTTGGAATATAATTCTAGCTTATATGGTTTATAGGTTTCTTTGAAATATTTAGATTTGAATTTTATTTTAAGATTACTAAAAGGAGAAGGACATATGATCGAAAAAAGAGGAAAAAAGATGCTGCCAGAAAAAGTTGCTTATTGGTTTTTCCGTATAAATGGCTGTCTTACTATTGAGAACTTTGTTATCCATCCAGAAAAACGAGAGGAAGGTAGCTCCCAGATTACAGATGCTGATTTGCTTGCTGTTCGTTTTCCATATCGAGCTGAATTTGGATTATCAGGAGAACCTATGAAGGATCATCCAATATTCCAATCATATGGAAAAATTGATTTAATTATTGCTGAGATAAAAAGCGGACTTTGCCGATTAAATGGTCCTTGGATAAAATGTGACCGCAGAAGCATGCAAAGAGTGCTCTATGCCATGGGAGTTTTTCCGAAAGAGGAGATCGATACTGTTGCAGATAGTCTTTATAAGTCAGCCTACTATTCTAATGCTCAGACTCAAGTTCGCCTGTTTGCACTAGGTCGACAAAAGAATAACAATCTTCCTGATGCTGTAGTTCAACTTACATGGGAAGAAGTTTTAAATTTCCTACACGATAGATTTCGCACATATCAGAAGAAAAAAGCACATCATCCACAGTGGGATTCTGTAGGACAGGAACTCTTCAAAAGAGCGACGAGATTAAGAGAGTCTGAAAAATTTGTGAAAGAAATTATTGAATTGATGAGAATTGTAACTTGACCAGAGATTCTAATCTGTTCTACATGCGTATCGTACTTTTATTGGTTATCATTGCTGAGATGGCTCCGATCCTCAACATCGCTTTTATCAATAGGAACTGGGCCAAAGATATTATTAAGAGAAGTTACTTTAGTTACGACTAAGGCTGGTTTAGATTTGATATTTAAGGTTACAGTTAAGGAGTAAATAATGACTGATCGCTTCATCGCTATCGGGGTGAACCAAGGCGATGCTTACTTCCTTCAACGAGGTGATTTTACAGCATTGGTTGATGGCGGACGCTCTGCAGAAGGGTTTCCATCTCAATTCCAACGTGTAGTTAATCGGAGCAGCGTTGAGATCTTGATTTGTACACACAATGATGCTGATCATGCAGAAGGTATACTGGGTTTTCTAAAACACGGTCTTGATTGTTCTGAATTATGGTTACCAGCTTCATGGGCAGATAGACTTGAAGATGTTCTCCTACGCCCAGAAGATTTTACAGATGAGCTTTTACAGAATATTGACCAATTAAAGAAACCTCCACTTCAAGAAGTGGATTTTGAGCGAGTCTCGTTACTCGAAAATCTGGGGGATCAATATGCTGAGGCTGAATATAATCCCAAACGAGTTAGCGAGTCTAGGTTAAAAGAAGAGAATCTTAAATATCATATAGACACAATACTAGGAGATATATCAGAAACTAAAATGAATTACTGGCACTCCTGGTTCATTAGCTTTGCACGGTTATTGCGACAGTGGCAATTGGAACCTTGGCGTGGAGAATTGTTTATCCAAGCTCTAGCTGCTGGAGAACGCATTCGCCAAATCTCCTTAAAAGCTTTTCACCGAGGTATTAGAATTCGTTGGTTCAAATACTCAAACAATACCAGCTATGGTGGTATTCCAAATAAAATGGTTCCACTCAATGCTCAAGAGGTTGCAACAATACAATTGAAACAGTGGTCGGCGCTTATGTACCTAGCTCTGACAGTTTCCAATCGGCAAAGCTTGGTGTTTTACTCACAAGTTAGCAACAATGAGCCAGGTATACTCTTCACAGCGGATTCGGATTTGTCCTTTTCTGAAAAGATACCATGGCATTCAGGTATGATCATAACCGCCCCTCATCATGGGTCTGAGTCTAATGCAAGAGCCTATGAGCGTTTCAAAATGGAAACTCATCAAGAAATACCAACAATTTGGGTAAGAAGTGATGGGCGTTTCAGAACTCGCCCGGGACCATCATATCTTCAAGTCTCACCCAATCGCTTTTGCACGTTATGCCGAGGCTCTCCACATACTAAGCAAAATATACGCTTTATGTTGTATCGCGGAAGGTGGAAATCAGTTGCTACAAGGAAATGTAATTGCAAGTAAACATTCATTTAAACTGTCATCGTAACTTCGATAAAGAAAAGTTAATATCTCCTAGAATAGTTTATTTAACCTTTAATTCTAAAAGCATTGAATCGATTAAGAAAAGATAAGTAAAGCTAACATTTAAGGTGTTATCATGTGGGTGTTTGGCTACGGATCCTTGATGTGGGATGGATGGGAAAAGAAATTTAAAGGTATACGGTATGAGCGAGCAAAGCTTTACCATTATCATAGAGCATTTAACAAGAAATCCATTAAAAACTGGGGTGCTCCTCAAAATCCTGGACCAACGCTTGGGCTTGAACCAGAGGAGGGAGCTAAGTGTATAGGTTGTGCATTTGAATTTCCTGATGACCAATGCCAAGCTGTGTTAAGTTATCTTAAAGAACGTGAAGGTCTTGGTTTTAAAATTGAAAAACTTAAAGTTGTATTGAAAGATGGTAGAACAATTAGAGCATATACATCCGTAAATGATCGAACCGCATCTACGTATATTGGAAATTTAAGTCTTGAAGAACGAGCTAGAATGGCAATTAATGCATCTGGAACTAGTGGTAACTGCCTTGATTATGTACTGCAACTTCATAAGAAGTTAAAAGAACTTGGAATTGTTGACCCATATGTAGAGGAATTTCTAAAAGTTATTGAATCAATTAGAGGTGTTTCAGAGAGCAGGTGAAATGATAAAAATTTTTGCAGAGCAAAGGCTTAGCGATTTCCTTGATGAACGCCTGAATAGACTAAGACAAGAAGTTCAGAATCAGGACACAAATTATTTATTAAATGTAAATGAGACGTCATTTATCGATTACCTTGTTAATCGCTACCAGGTTGAACTATTGGTTTTCTATTGGGATCAGATTTCTGTGTCTTATTGTGAGAAACCTATTCCTGCTGAGCTCTTTCCACCTAGTTTTCATGTAAGACCTGGCAAATCTTATCCTAGGCAGGTAATTACTTACCATTTACCATTCTCTGGAGATAAAGAGCTACTAAAGTGTCAGCCATCTAGATATATTATGTGGACAAAAGATATACGCTTAGAGGGTGATTGCGTATGTTTTGATGTTATTAACTGGCAAGATGATGCTGAAGCAATAAAGCGTGAAGCTGATAACATTATTGGTTACATTCGACGGCAGGCTGAAAATGTTTCTAAAGAAGTGTTGGAATTTAACAGTAGATTGGAAAAAGAAACTCAACAACTTGTGCAGGCACGTAAAGCCTATATCCTCAAGCAAGAAAACCTAGTAGCTTCCTTGGGTGTTCCTGTTAGAAAGGCCGGTCAGGTACCACCTACCTTTTCTATCCCAATTACTAAAAAGAATATCATTGTTAAAAAACCTGATGCTCCAACTTCGCCATTTATGCCAGAGCCAACTCTTGATGAAGAAGTTTATCAAGAAATTCTAAAAATTATTTACGAAACAGGAATAGAGATGGAACGGCATCCAAGTATTTATAAAGACAAAGATCGGGAAGTATTGAGAGATCACTTTATAATGGTATTGTCGCCTCATTTTGAAAGTGCAACAGGTGAAACATTTAACAAATCTGGAAAGACGGATATTTTAATTCGGCACGAGAAGCAGAATATTTTTATCGCTGAGTGCAAATTCTGGAAAGGTATAAAGATATTTTACGATACTATTGATCAATTGCTTGGTTACCTCACTTGGAGGGATTCTAAAGCTGCAATTGTGTGTTTTGTAAAAAATAAAGAACTTGATCCTGTACTAAAGACCATTGAGCAAGAAATAGTAAAACACTCTTGCTTTATTAAGTACTATGGTAAGAAAGAAGAAGGTTGGTTTATGTTTGAATTCCACCTGAAGGATGACCCCACACGAAGCGTTAAACTTGCTGTGCTATGTTTTCATTTCCCATGAAACTCATT
>NICF_comb_assmDRAFT_10002876_pt1 | contig 12718 bp, 13 predicted proteins | sample NewIslPassag4_SG_FD_11279 | JGI IMG/M metagenome (IMG submission 11279) | reverse complement strand
CAGCGGCGCGAGGTGCGCGAGGCCGGCGCGGGCGACGGTCTCCTTCAAGGCGTGCGCGTTGCCCGCCATTGAGCTACTGACGCGGCCGGTGGCGTCGATGCCCAAGGCGAGCAGCACGGCCAGGGCGGTGGTTGTGCCCCCGGGCACGCTCTCGGCGAGTACGAGATAGTCGGCACAGCCCGCGAGCTGCTGGCCCAGCAAACGGCCGCGCGCGAACAGCTCGTGCGCGTTGGGGACGGCGTGGCCGGTGGTGATGCAGGCGCCGGGCCGCTCGCCCAGGATGATCGCCGGCACCTGGGCGCGGACACGGGTACCAGCATCGACGATCAGGAAGGGGATGCGCGCCAGGCGCAGGGCGGCCACGGTGATGATGGCCGGCCCCGGGGGGCCGAGCGGGTTGGACGGTACCCCATGCAGGCAGCGCGCGCTCCCGTAATACAGCGCCTCCGCGTCGGCCGCGGGCGTCAGCTCGCGCAGGGCGGGGGTGGCCCCGGCCGCGGACAAGCCGGGGATGCGCGATGTGTCGGTGTGCGCGATGGTGCACACGAACAGCGGGCGGCGGCCGCGAAGCCGGGCGACCAGGGCGCGCCCGTGCCGTGGCGCATGGGCGTACAGCAGCCGCCGCGCCTCGGTGGAGGAGCCACGGGCCCATCCCGCCTGTCGCATGGTTCTCGTCCCCGTCGGTTCCCGTACAGCGCGCACCACTCACGCCGGAGCTTACGCGCCCTGCCGCAGGGTGGCAAGCCAACCGGGGAGCCCCACTCACCGTTCCCAGGTGGCGCGCACCCCGAGAACGATGAGGACTAGCAGGCCGAGTGCGGGCAACAGCGTCCAGAGCAGCTCCCAGGCGCGGCTGAGCCGGACGGGGAGACGCGATTCATCGGCCCCTGGCGCACGGCCCGTCCGGATGCGCCAGGCCCAGCGCACCAGCAATGCCTCGACCACCAGGAAGGCGGCTGCGGCTACGACGAGCGCCGCTGCTCGCCAACCCTCTAGCGCTTCGACGTCCATTCGCTCCCGCTCAGCCGCGTTGCCCGCGGCCCCTCGCGGACCAGTCTAGCAGGCCGATTCGGTCGAGGGCGGATGCGCCGCACGGGAATCTTGACCGCCCGGATGGTCGGGCGGATACTGAGGGCTCAGGGAGCAACCAGTCGGCTGGGCGTCCTCAAGGGGGATGGACATGTTCAAGGTGCGCGGGATCGATCACATCGTACTGACGGTAGAAGACATCGACCGGTCACTCGCGTTCTACCATGGCTTGCTGGGCTTGCCGGTCGAGCGCCTGGCCGAGTTCCGCGCGGGTGAGGTCGGGTTTCCTTCCGTCCGTGTCGATGACCAATTTGTCATCGACCTGTTCCCACGCCGGGAGGCCGCGCCTGCCGGGCGGAACATGGATCACTTCTGTCTCGTGGTGGAGGCCGACGATCTGGCGCCGCTCGTGGAGGAGCTGCGGCGCCACGGGGTGCCGATTCTGGGCGAGCCGGTGCCGCGCTGGGGTGCGCAGGGGACGACGCTCTCGGTGTATGTGCGCGATCCGGACGGCAACCAGGTCGAACTGCGTAGCTACGCGCCCGCGCTCCGGGCGGAGGCCGAGCGCCGGGCCGCAGCCGCCCGCCGCTGAGACCGGTCGCGCGTTGCGCGATCGGGTAGCCCAAGGGTACACTGCCCCGGCGGCGCGTCGGGGAGGCGGGGTTGGCACAGACCGTGCCTAACGAATGCGCGCCAGCCAGCGCCGGTCTACGGTCTGGGCCCGCCACCATCGCGTCATCCTCGCACTCAGCCGAGGCCGCGCGGCATCGAGGGATCATGAAGCTGCTCAAGCTGCTGTACCCCGGAATGCACCTCAAGCGATGGCTGTTGGTGCTGCTCGCCGGCATGCTGATCTTCGTGCTTGGCGTGGCGTACATCCTCGTGGAGATCTATCGGACGGCGCCTTTCCCCGAGGAAGTGTTCTGGCTCACGCTCCAGTTCCTCCCGCGGCCCGTCCGTGCGGCGCTGTTCGCCACGATCGGGCCGGGGCTGATCGCCTTCGCGCTCTGGAAGCTGAACCGCTCCTTGATCGACGCGCTCGCGCCCGGGCGCGAGAACATCGTGGACACGATCTACAACTACCGGGCGCGGCAGCGCGGCCCGAAGGTGGTGGCCATTGGCGGCGGCACGGGGCTCTCCATGCTGCTCCGTGGCCTGAAGGACTATACGAGCAACATCACAGCGATCGTCACGGTGGGCGACGACGGCGGCAGCTCCGGGCGTCTGCGTCGCGACCTGGGGATCCTGCCGCCAGGCGATTTCCGCAACTGCCTGGTGGCGCTGGCCGACGTCGAGCCCCTGATGGCCAAGCTGTTCCAGTACCGCTTCGATCAGGGCTCCGAACTGGACGGACACAGCTTCGGGAACCTGTACCTAGTGGCGATGATGGGTGTCACGGGCAGCTTCGAGCGGGCCCTGCGCGAGTCCAGCCGCGTGCTCGCCGTCCGCGGCCAGGTACTGCCCTCGACGCTCGTGCCCCTGACGTTGCGGGCGGAGCTAGACGACGCGGCGATGGTGGAGGGGGAGTCCAAGATCAGCCAGATGGGGCGTGGCATCCGCCGGCTGTACTTGGAGCCCGAGCACCCGCCGGCGTACCCCGAGGCGATCAAGGCAATCCTGGAGGCCGACCTGGTCGTGCTCGGTCCGGGCAGCCTGTTCACCAGTCTGTTGCCCAACTTGCTGGTGGAGGGGATCTACCGGGCGCTGTTGGCATCGAGCGCGCTGCGGGTGTACGTATGCAATGTGGCCACGCAGCGCGGGGAGACGGACGGCTTCGGGGTGCGCGAGCACGTGGAGGCCCTGCGACGTCACCTCCCGGAGGACCCCTTCCACTACGTGCTGGCCAATAGCCGCACGAATGTGGTGATCCCCGAGCGCTACCCTTCGACCGTCGTGACGGCGCGCAAGGAAGACGCCGAGGCGCTAGGCTACCATCTGGTGCTTGCGGACGTGGTCGACCCCAACGCGCCACTGCGCCACGATCCCGCGAAGCTCGCGCAGGCGCTGATCCGCCTGTACTACGAGAAGGCCGAGTCGTTGCCCGACGCGCTGAGCGCAGCCAGCACGGCACCGCTGCTTTAGAGGCTGGTATAATGCGGGCGCAGACCACAGGAGGAAAACCGTGTCGTTCTTGGCGCCCTACGTCGAGTTCGTCCAGATCCTACTCGCCATTGCGCTGATCGCCGTCGTGCTGCTCCAGAGTCGCGATACTGGCTTCTCGGCGACGTTCAGCTCCGACTCCTCGATTTATCGCACGCGCCGCGGTATCGAACGCACGCTGTTCCAGTTCACGATCGGGCTGGCGGTGGTATTCATCCTCGTGTCGCTCGCCAGCGCGAAGCTCGCTGCCAGCTAGCGTGCGGCCCGCCCCACGGGGTGGTGGACCCGCCTGGCGTGGCGTTGCGCAGCCCGTCCCTTCGACCCGACAGGGACGCCTGCGGCATGGCCAGCGACGTCGGCCAAGGCGCTGGCTGCTCCTCGCTCTCGGCAGCGCCCTGTTGGTGGTGACTGGCTGCTATCTGTTCTTCGCCGGGACCAGGGTGGTGCCCGCGCCGGGCGGGCGATACGTTGAAGCCACGCTGCTCCAGCCCAACGCCCTCAACCCGCTCCTGGCCGCCAATGCCCCGGCCGACCATGTCTGGCTCCCACTGCTGTTTGCGGGGCTGACCCGAGTAGAGCCGGACGGGCGCGTGGTGCCCGATCTGGCCGAGCGCTGGGAGGTCAGCGCGGACGGGCGTACCTACACCTTCGTGCTCCGCGACCGCCTCCGCTGGTCCGACGGTACGCCGCTCACGGCTGCGGACGTGGTGTTCACCTACGACGCACTCGGCGAGCGAGACTTTCCGGGCGATGCCGACATGCTGGCTCCCTGGCGCGAGCTGCGCGCCGAGGCGCTCGACGATCGCACGGTGCGCGTCATCCTACCGCGCCCCTGGGCCGCGTTCCCCGAAGCTGCGGCGCTCGGTATCGTGCCGCGCGCCCGGCTCGAGGGCACGCGCGGCACGGCATGGTTGACTCACCCCTTCAACCTCGATCCCGTGGGGGCAGGGCCGTACCGCCTGGTGGACCTGACCGCCCAGGAGATGGTGCTGGCGCCCAATCCGTACTACCACGCGCAGCGCCCGTACCTCGGGGAGTTGCGCTTTCGGTTCTACGGCGATGTTCCCACCGCGCAAGAGGCGCTGCAGGCGGGGACCGTGGATGGTCTAGCGGCCCTGGGGCAGCTGCTCGCTCCGCCGCCGGGTGCTCAGATGGCCAGCTATCAGCGACCCGACTACAGCCGCGTGGCCATGCTCTGGCTCAACACCACGGCGCCGCCGTTCGATGAGGCGGCCGTTCGGCTAGCAGCGGCTCACGCCATCGACCGCGAGCGCTTGGTCGCGGACGTGCCGGGGGCCGCCGAGCCCGCCCGGGGGCCACTGGCGCCGAACTCGTGGGCGGTTGCCGACATCGCGTGGCCCCGCTACGCGCCGGAGCGCGCCCGGGCCTTGTTGGATGGCGCTGGCTGGCGGGTTGCAGCGGGCGGAGAGCGCCAGCGCCAGGGCCAGCCGCTCGCTATCAGCATCATCACCAACCCCGACCACGCCCGCCAGCGCACGGCCGAGGCGGTGGCGCGCGACCTGCGGGCCGTGGGATTCCGTGTGGACGTGGTGCTGCGCCCCTGGGCGGAGCTGGTGCGCGAGGAGCTGAGTGGCGGCCGGTTCCAAGCCCTCATCGGTAGCTACTGGACTCCACGGCGCGACCCCGATCTCCTGCGCGACCTCTGGGCCTCGGAAGGCACAGCCAATCTGGCACGCTGGCGCAGTGCGCGCGCGGACGAGCTGCTCGCACAGGGCGCCAGCAGTGGCGATGCGATCACCCGCCGCGAGGCGTACCGCGCGTTCCAAGCCCTGTGGGCCGCCGAGCTGCCCAGCATCCCCCTCTACTACCCGGTAGACAGTTGGCTGGTGGCCAGCGCCTTGCAGGGGATCGACGCGGCCAGCTTCAACGGGCCGGCCGAGCGGCTGGCACAAGTGCCCGCGTGGTACCTGCGGACCAGCCGCGTCCTCCGGGGCTGGTAGCGTGCGCCGGGCCGCTCAGCCGCTCTCCGTGATTTCGACCGAGAGGATGCGCACGTCCTGCGTGGGGACCGAGGGCTCGCCTCGCGGGCTCTGTCGCACCGGTATGTTGGCGATGCGGTCCACCACCTCCATCCCCGCGATCACCTGACCGAAGATCGTGTAGTTGGGCGGAAGCGTGCGGGCTTGGGGACCTTGGACGATGAAGAACTGGCTGCCGTTGGTGTTCGGCCCCGCATTGGCCATGGCCACGATGCCCGGCTCATACGCTCGGCGCACGGGCTCGTCTTCGAAGCGGTAGCCGGGCCCGCCCATGCCCGTTCCCTGTGGATCGCCTGTCTGGATCATGAAGTCCTTGATGATCCGATGGAACTTCACGTTGTCGTAGAAGCCCTCGCGGGCCAAGAACACGAAGTTGTTGACGGTCTTGGGCGCCTCCTGGGGGAACAGCTCGATCGTGATGTCACCCATCGTCGTGTGCAGCGTCGCGACGTACTCATGCGTGGGGTCGATGGACATCGGCGGGGGCGCCGACCACTGCTTGGCCGTCGTGGGAGCGGTTGGCACGGCGGTGCGCGGAGCCACTGTCGGCTGAGGCGTCGGCCGGGCTGGGCCACTGGTCGGTCCGCAGGCCAGCACGAGCAGCAAGCACACGAGCGCGATCTGGAACCACACCTGCAACACGCATCCTCCGAGCGAGTGTCATGCTCCCGAGTGTCGCACGACGCATCCGGTAGCAGCAATAGGCGTCCGGAATGGCATACTTCCTGCACCGGAGAGGCGCACCCCAAGGTCGCGGGGATATGCAGAGGAGCGGAGACGATGTGGGGATTCTTGACGGGTGTCGCGATCGGCATCGCGGCGAAGGTGGCTTACGACCGGTTGCAAGCGCAGGGCGTGCGGCCAGATGCCCGCGAGTATCAGCGGCGCGCGGCCGCGTTGCTGGACGAGACGCGGCAAGTGCTGAAGGAGATCCGGGAGGAGGTCGCCAGCGCCACCGAGGGGGCCCGCGAGCGGGCCGGTACGAGGCTCGGTCGCCTGCGCCAAATCGCCACGAGCCCCGAAGAGCCGCGCCCCGCGCAGACCGCGCCGGGCGAGACCAGTACGCAGCCGGCGGGGGGCAACGGAGGCGTGCGTCCTGGCGAAGCGCGGCCCAGTAGTACGACCACGACACCCGGCGGTCCGGCTGCGACGAGCGGGCCGGCCACCACCCCTTCTAGCCCGAGCGCGCCGCCCTCGAGCAGCGAAGGGACACCTCCGGATAGCACGAGCGCCCGGTGAGTGGTGGCGGGGCTGGGCGCTAGCGAACGCTCGCCAGGAAGTCGAGGGCCTTCAGGCGCACCTCGTCCCCGATCGCGTGATCCATGCCCTCGAACACCGTGAGCTCTACGGGGGCGCCCAGCTCTGCCACGCGCCGCGCGAACGTCTGCGCGCGCTCTACGCGCGTGGTACCCAGATACGGATCCCACTGGCGTGGTAAATCGGCGGGGTTGTTGTCGTTGGCCCCGACCCCGATCCAGAACGGGATGTCCCGCAGGGCGGCGGGCTGGAACTCACGACCGAAGCGCTCGCGCAGATCCGCGATGCCGAACGGATAGTTCAGCCGGACGGACTGCCCATCGACTTCCAAGCTGCTGAACGGCAGGGTGTACGTGCCCGCCGAGATCGCCGCCACGGCCCGTGTCTGTTCGGGATACACCATCGCGAAGCGCTGGGCGAGCTGGGCACCGCGCGAGTAGCCCAGCAGCACCGCGCGCGGCTCGACGTCGAGGCCGGTCCGATCGGGGAGTTCGGCCAAGAACTGGTGGAGGCGAGGGATGAAGCGCGCGCTCTCCTCACGCATCACCGTGTTGGGATCGCGCCAATCTCCGTAGGGGTACGTGGGGGCCACTACCAGCCACTGCTCGCTATCGGTCCGCGCCAGGATCCCCTCACAGAACGGCTGCCCGGCGCCGCCCATGCCGTGCAGCGCCACCAGCACACGGAGGCGCCCTCGGATCGTTGGCGGGACGTGCACGAAGAATTCGTCGAGGGTCAGACTGGCACCGGCCTGAACACGGGCGGTGGTCCGAGCCGGCGGGGCGGCCGGGGCGCCGAACTGCGGGATTGTCGCCGCGCCCGCCGCTTGCTCCAGCGCCGCACGCTCCGTGCGCGGCACCACGCGGGCAGCCAAGCCGTCGGTGGAGACGCTGGCAGCAGCCGCCGGCGGAGGTGGTGTTTGCTGCCCGACCTCAAACGCAACGCCGGCGATTAGGACCAAGACGAGGGCTAGGACGCCGAACCAGCGGGATGACCGTGGAACCAGGAGAGCTCGCGGCCGACAGCGCCTCATCATTCCGGCGTCATCCCCTGCGTGGCGTGTCGCTATAATAGAATTCTTAGTGATTTCCTGTCAAGCCCCGACGGCTCGTCAAGCGCCACGCCCGCTCCATCCGTCTCCGATAGTGCCTTCCCTCATGGCCTGTCCGCAGTGCGAACAGGCGGGTCCTAGCGCACCGTTCGGAAGGGATGGGCTTGTTCCCACCGTGCACAGCGAGCCCGCGCTGCAGGGCGCCGGATCAACCTCCTGCAAATGGTCGTAGTCGTCCAGATAGCGGCGCTACCGGAAGCGGGCAGGAACGCGCTGGCCAAGGGCGAGTGGCGCTGGTGTCGATGGCGATGGAGCAGAACGCCGCGAGGGCGCGTCATATTCTCGCGGTCACATGAATCAAACGACTTGATGGGAGAGCGATGAGGGAGTCGAGCTTGCCGGCTGCCAGATCTGGCCGAGCCACGCAATGGTCGCTGCTACGTGTAAGGTGAGAGACGGACGGATGCGGTTGCCCAGAGGAGTCGGGCGGGAGCAGCGCGATCGCTGTCGCTTGCAAGATAACCGAACTGGATGTAGCCTAACGAAGGTAGATATTCCTTCTGCGTACGCTCTGAGTCTATAATGGCTTGGGGAGGTGTGAATGGCTACGTTCTCCACGGTCTCCATAAAGGAAGCCCGTGAATCCGTGCTTCCGCCACGCCGCGCCACACAGGAGCGATATCGCGAGTACGTTCGGCAGTTGACGCCTGAGACGGCGGGTCGCCTCGACCTGGAACCTAACGACCGACCGATCACCGAGCGCGCGCGCTTGAAGGCGGCGGCCAAGGCTGAAGGCGTCTCGCTGCATATCCAGCGCCGGGGCAACACGATCGTGTTTTGGTTGTCGGAGGAGCCGCCGAAGCCGCGCGGTGGCCCCCGCGGCGGTCGCCGCCGCACGCCATAGCGACCGCTTCGCCCCATGGCGTGGTAAAAACTCAAGAGGCCGCCGAGGGCTCGCACTAGACGCGGCTCTCGGCGGCCTCTGACTTATCGGCACCCAGCCAGGAGCCGCTAGGAGGACGGCTCGGTCGGTGGAGCGTCGTGGGAGACCGTCGTCTCGGTCGGGTGCTCCGCGCGAGCGCGCAAGGCGCGCCACACCTTCTCGGCGGTAATGGGGAGGTCGTGGATGCGAACGCCGCAGGCATCGGCGATGGCGTTCCCGATGGCAGGGGCGACCGGATCCATGCCCAACTCCCCCAGCCCCTTCGCGCCAAACGGCCCCGTTGGCTCGTAGGAGTCGGCGAACGCGCGCTGGAGCGGCGGCATGTCCGCACAAGTCGGGAGGCGATAGTCGCTGAAGTTGGGGTTCAGGATCTTGCCCTCGTCGATCACGAAGCCCTCGCTGAGCGTGTAGCCGATCCCTTGCGCGATGGCGCCCTCCACTTGCCCTTCGGCCCCGATCGGATTGAGCACGGTGCCGCAGTCCGACACGGTGGTGTAGCTGAGCAGGCGAACCTGGCCGGTGTCAGGATCGACCGCCACCTCGGCGATGTGGCAGCCAAAGTTGTAGGCGCCGGACTCGTTGCCATAGCGCTCCTTGGGGTCGTGTGACTCGGTGTCGCTGTCGAACTCCCCGCGCCCCACGATCATCGTGCCCCCACGGCGGAACAGCGCCTTCTTGGCCACTTCGGCCACCGTCGTGCTGCGGCTGTCGGGCGCCCCACGCACGAAGATCTTGCCGTTCTGGATTTCCAGGTCGCCCGCGCTCGCTTCCAGCTCATCGGCCGCCAGGGCGAGCAGCTTGTCTCGGGCGTCGGCCGCAGCGCGCACGATCGCGTTGCCAGCGACGTAGGCGAGACGGCTCGCATACGCCCCCTGCGCGAACAGCGTGGTATCGGTATCGGCCTGCGCGACGCGGACATCCTCGAGCGGAACTCCCAGTGTCTCTGCGGCGAGCTGGGCGAACAGCGTGCTCGCGCCCTGCCCAATCTCGCCCTCGCCCGTGAGGACAGTCACCTGGCCCGATTCATCGATCTTGACCTGTGCCAACGAGCCGTCCCAGTCCCCGAAATGCCGCTTGCCGCTCACATGGGCGGAAGCCGAGACACCGATGCCGATGAATGGCCGGCGCCGCGCGCGCTTCTCGCGATAACCACTCAACTCGGCCGCCCGATCGATACATTGGATCAGCTCGCACGACGTCACGCGGTTACCGTGTGGGCTCACGTAGCCGGGCGTGCAGGCGTTCTTGCGCAAGAGGTCGAGCGGATCGATCCCCAGCCGCTCGGCCGCGATGTCCAGCGCCTGCTCGACAGCCCAGCTCGCCGACGGGTTGCCGAAGCCGCGGAACGCGCCGGTAGGCGCCTTGTTGGTGTACACTAGCAGCGCTTGGCTCTTGACGTTCTGCCACTTCAAGGTGGTGTCGTGCCGCAGTGCGGCCACGCCAGTCACGGCGCCGGCCTTGGCGCTATATGCGCCGTTGTCGGCGATGGTGTACAGGTGTTTGGCTAGCAGGTCGCCCTCGCGCGACAGCCCGATCTTCACACGGATGCGCATGGGGACGCGCGGCCGCGGGCCCGCCAGAAAGTCTTCCTCGCGGGTATTGATGATCCGCACGGGGCGGCCGGTCCGGCGCGCCAACAGGCCGGCCACGATGGCGTTGTTGTCGTCATTTGACTTACCGCCGAACCCCCCGCCCACGTAGGTCTGGATAATGCGCAGGTCCTGTGGGCGCACCCCGATCGCGGGCGCGATGCGGTCACGAGCCATGAACGGCGTTTGCGTGTTGGTGTACAAGGTGAGCCGCCCGTCGGGGTGTGGCTCGGCGACCGTGCCGATGGTCTCGATCGGCGCCGGCCACTGGAGCGCGCTCTGGAATGTCTCCTCCACGATGAGGTACGAGCGGGCGAACGCCGCCTCGACATCCCCGCGCTCGACATCGATCACCAGGGCGATGTTGTCGGGGCGCTCGTCGTGGATCACCGGCGCCCCGGGCTGCATCGCCTCGAGTGGATCGAACACCGCTGGCAACTCTTCGTACTCGACCTCGATCAGCGCGAGCGCCTCTTCGGCCGTGGCCTCGTCGACCGCAGCCACCGCCGCGATCTCCTCGCCGACGTAGCGCACCTTGCCGGTCGCCAGCGGGTATTGGTCCTTCGTCCACGCCCCCCACCGTACGGCCGGGGCGTCGGCCGCGGTGATCACCGCGCGCACCCCCGGGACCCGCTGTGCCCGGGAGGTGTCGATGCGGACGATGCGCGCATGGGGCAGCGGCGAGCGCAGGATCCGACCGACCAGCATGCCCGGCCGTTTGATATCGGCCACGTAGCGCGCGGCGCCCGTGACCTTCTCGCCGGCGTCGATACGCGGCACGCGGTGCCCGATGATCGTGTGAGGCTTCGGCGCTACGGCCATGGCTTGGCTCCTTCTGGGGCGCCATAGGGCATGCCCAGGAGATACAGGGTGAACGCGGGATTCTAACATGAGCCGTAGACAGGCGGCTGGGCCGCCCCGGCGCAATAAAGCGCCCGGGGATGCCCCCGGGCGCGCGTTCGCTTGCTCGCAGTTAGCGGCAGACGTAGTAGTTGCTGGCCGTGTAGGTGGGCGAACAGCCGAGGAAGAACGCGTACGGCTGATAGTAGCCGTACGGCGACGGGTTGGCGAAGTTGCCCGCTAGGGCCAGGTAGGGGAACACGCCGAAGGTGGGCGCACCCGTGGCATTGTACAGGCCGCTGAGCACCGGCGAGGCGTAGGGCCAGACCGCGCCGTAGCCTCCGTACGGCAGCGCGTAGCCGCCATACGGCGCCCCGTAGCTCCCGTAGCCCGCCCCGTAGCCCGCGTAGGGATAGCAGTAGGTGAGACAACCAAGCCCTGGGTAACCGCCATAGTAGGGGTAGCCACCATAAGGCACGTACTGGGCCGAGGCGGCGGGCACACCCACGCCCAACACCAGCGTGGCCCCCAGGGCCAGCGCCACGATCGATCGCCGCATGCGCTCCTCTCCTTACCGTCTCGCGCGGCTAGCGGCAGTCATAGACCGAACTGCCAGTGCGGATCGGCGAGCACGCGCCCCCGTAGCCGTACGGGTAGTAGCCGCAGTAGGCGTTGTAGGGGAACCCTCCGAACGCCGGATACCCGCCGTAGAACGTGCTGTAGTAGGGGTACTGACCGCCGTACTGCCCCGTCCAGAAGGGCATGTTGCCCACGAGGTCCGAGTAGTAGGGATTCACGTAGTTGCCCAGCGTGGCCACATCGTAGAAGGTGGGGTCCACATAGCCCGCGCCGAAGTAGGGCTGGCTGCCGCCCCCGGCCACGCCGCCCGCGTACGGATACCCCCCGTAGACACCCTGGCCGACCGGGTACTGTCCGTAGGGATAGCCGTTGGTGTACGAAGCGTACCAGCTCGGGTAGCCGCCGTACCACGCCTGATAGAACGGGTAGTAGGCGTAGCCCGCGAACCCGCCGCTATACAGCGGGTTGATGTTCACCCCCGAGCGCACTCCCATGATCCCGGAAGCGTTACCCAGTGAGCAGTACTGGGCCGAGGCGTCGGGCGCGGCCAGGAACAGCCCGCCGAGCAACGCCAGTCCCGCCAGCAGACGCTTCATTCGCCGTCACTCCTTCGTCGAACTGAGGGCCTAACAGTAGAGCACGGAGAACGGCCAGCCGCCGGTGAACGTCGTCGGCAGATACAGGGCCGAGGCGTACGGAGAGTAGCCGCCCGCCAGGGCCGGCAGCCCCCCGTACAGGCTGGGGCTGATGCCGTAGTTGCTGACCGCCACCGGGTACGGCTGGTAGGCCTGCAGCGGGGTGTTGCCCGCGCCTCCGTAGTTCAGCAGGCCGCCATAGTAGTAGCCCGTCACATACGGCCGCCCGCGGTAGCCGTAATCGAGCTGCGGGTAGTTCCAGTACACATCCCCGAACAGCGGGTAGAACGCCCCGTAATCCATGTACGGGTAGTAGCCGCCCGCCCCGAGGAACGCGTAGCCGCCCAGGAAGTTGCCGCTGTACGGGTAGTAGCCACCGTAGGCGGGGTAGGGATACTCGCCGCCGTAGTACGGGTAGCCATAGAAGCCACCGTAGGTGTTCGGGTAAGTNGGGTACTGCCCGCTGGTGTAGGCGCTGGCATAGTACCGGGTGATGCCGCCCGCAAACCCGCAGTACTGGGCGTGCGCCGCCGGCGCGAAGAGGCCCAGCGCGCCCAGCACGATCACGACACTCAACAACCGTCGCACGAACTGCCCCCCTTGCACTAGCAGGCGTACCCGCCGTAGCCGGTCGTATTGAAGCTCGCTGGATACCCGCTGATGCCGAAGCCCACGCCGCCGAAGCCGACCGGCAG
>NICF_comb_assmDRAFT_10002872_pt1 | contig 12732 bp, 13 predicted proteins | sample NewIslPassag4_SG_FD_11279 | JGI IMG/M metagenome (IMG submission 11279) | reverse complement strand
GGCGCGTACGGCGCGGGACCGGTGCGGGCGGGAGGTGAGAGCGACGCGGCGGAACCATCGATTTGATAACTCGCGCCCGAGGCGCCCCTTCGCCCGCAGGGAGGCGCTCGGCAGCGGGNCGGGACCCGGCGCCCCTCGCCCGCGCCTTACGCTAGGGGCGGGGAGGGTGCGCCGGCCCGGCGTTCGTCCGCGGCCGGGAAGGAGGGCAACGTGAGGTTCCTCGAGAGCCTCGTAGGCATCATCGTCACAGCCGGGCTCATCTACCTGGCGTTCATCATCGGCGGCTTCGTGCTGCGGGTCCTCTTCGGCCTGCTGGCCATAGGCGTGGTCGTGTACCTGCTGAGGCGNCTCTTCGGCGGCAGGTTCTAGCCGCCGCGCGTTCAACCCGGCGTCCCGGCCCCGGCGCTGGGGCGCCGTGGCGCCCGCCGAGGCGAGCGCGCCCGCCCGGCAGCGGGCCGGCGCGAGCGNGCCCGCAGCGAGAGGGCGCCCCCTCACAGGAGCGTGCCGGTGAGCAGGGCCTTGGCGATGAAGAAGAAGACGACGATGCCCACGACGTCCACGATCGTCGCGACGAAGGGCGTCGAAGAGGCCGCCGGGTCGGCGCCGAGTCGCTTGAGCGCGATGGGCAGCAGCGATCCGACGAGCGAGCCCCACAGGACCACGCCCACCAGGGCGAGGAACACCACGAGGCCTATGAGCGGCCAGGCGGGCCCGTAGGCGCCGAGGAACGCGCCCCACACCGCGACGCGGAGGAAGCCCAGTGCGCCGAGCAGCACGCCAAGGGTGAGGCCGGCGACGAGCTCGCGGCGGGCGATCAGCCACCAGTCGCGCACCGTGACCTCGCCCAGGGCGATCGCGCGCGTGACCAGGGCGGCGGCCTGCGACCCGGAGTTCCCGCCCGAGGAGATGATCAGCGGCAGGAACAGGGCCAGCACCACGGCGTCGGCGATCTCGGACTCGAACAGGCCCATCGCCGACGCCGTCAGCGTCTGCCCGAGGAAGAGGACCACGAGCCAGAAGGCCCGCTTCTTGATGATCCCGCCCAGCGACGTCTTCAGGTACGGCTCGTCGAGCGCCGAGACGCCGCCGAGCATCTGGATGTCCTCCGTCGCCTCCTCCTCGGCCACGTCGAGCACGTCGTCGACGGTGACGATCCCCACCAGCACGCCCTGGCTGTCGGTCACGGGCAGCGCCGAGCGGTCGTGCTTGCGGAAGGCGGCGACGGCCACCTCCTGGTCGTCGGAGGCGCGCAGGGCGAAGAAGCGCCCGTCCATCAGGTCGGCGATCTTCGTCTCGGGGTCGACGAGCAGGAGCTCGCGCATCCGCAGGTCGTCGATCAGCACGCCCCCAGGAGCGGTGACGTAGACGACGTTCAGCGTCTCGGAGTCCTTGCCGTAGACCCGCACGTGCTCCAAGCCCGCGCCACCGTCCAGTGCGGCTTCACCGCCACGTAGTCGGGCGTCATCAGGCGCCCGATCGACTCCTCGGGGTAGCCGAGGAGCTGCGTCGCGACCCGCCGCTCGCGCTCGTCGAGGAGGTTCAGGAGGCGCTTCGTCACGGCGCCGGGCAGCTCCTCGAGGAGGGCCGTGCGGTCGTCGGGCGACATCTCGTTGAGGACCTCGGCGACCTCGCTCTCGGCCATGCCGCGGATCAGCGCCTCCTGGTCGTCGACGTCGAGGTACTCGAAGACCTGGAGCGCCAGCTCGCGCGGCAGGACGCGGAACGCCACGGCCTCGACGTCGTGATCGAGGTGCCGGAACACCTCCGCCACGTCGTGTACGGTGAGGTCCGCGAGGAGCTTGCGCACCGCGGCGAGCTGCCTGGCGCCGACCAGGTCGCGTACCTGGTCGGCCAGCGCCCGCGTGTCGATCGCGACGTCCTCCGGCATGCCGACGGGTATGGTAACGCCGCGCACGCGCAGCGCTGCCCTCGGGGACGCCGAGAGGCCGGCGGGGGCTATGAAACAATGCATTGACCCGCTGCGGGGGCGTACGTACGCTCTGCGCCTAGGAGGACCATAGTGAAGCGTCTCGCCTGGTTGACCCTCGGCCTCGTGGCCTTGGCCGTGAGCGCCTGTGCACCGCAAGCCACCGTCCGCACCGACGTGATCCCCACGCTGATCTCGGTGACGGTGCCGACCGAGCCCGGGGGCAAGGTCGTGCTGCAGGGCCGGTACTTCGGCGACGGGTTCGGCGGCGGCGGCGACAACTCCTACGTCCTCGTCGGCGCGAACATGAACGGCGAGGGCGGCATCCAGGCCGAGGTCACCCTGTGGACTCCCACGCGCATCGAGGTATCGCCCCGGAGCGCGCGGGCTCGGGCTTCGTCTTCGTCGTCGTCGGGGGCGTGAGGAGCAACGGCCTGCCGGCCAGCCTCCCCTGACACGCGCCAGCTAGCGAGACCGGGCGGGCGGCCTACGGGCCGCCCGCTTCGTCGTGCGCCCGCCCCTGCCCGGGCGAGCCGGTGCCCCCTGCGGCGCCGCCCGCCGCGCTCAGCGCCCGCGCCCGGCTCGGTCACGCGCGGCCGCGCAGGGCGTACACTCGCACGCGTCATGAGGCTCCGATCCGTCAAGGGCACCAGCGACGTCCTGCCGGAGCAGCAGGAGGCCTGGCGCCGCGTCATGGCGGCGGTCGAGCGGGTGCTCGGCAACGCCGGCGCCGGCCAGGTGACCGTCCCCCTCTTCGAGTACGCCGAGGTGTTCGAGAGCGTCGGCGAGTCGTCGGACATCGTCGTGCAGAAGGAGATGTACGTGTTCGAGGACCGCGGCGGCCGCACGCTGGCCCTGCGGCCCGAGTTCACGGCCGGCATCATGCGCGCCTTCGCCGAGCACGGCATGCACACGCGGCCCCTGCCAGTGAAGCTGTGGGCGGCGGGCGCGGCGTTCCGCGCCGAGAACGTGCAGCGGGGCGCTACCGCCAGTTCCACCAGGTCGACTACGAGGTCGTCGGCAGCGACTCTCCCCTCGCCGACGCCGAGGCCGTGCAGCTCGCCTACCAGGTGCTCCTCGAGTGCGGCCTCACGCGGCACGTGATCAAGCTCGGCTCGGTCGGCGACCCCGAGGACCGCGCCGCCTACAACGCCTACCTGCGCGAGGCGCTCGAGCCCAGGCGCGCCGAGCTCTCGGCCGTGAGCGTCGAGCGCCTGCGCCTGAACCCGATGCGCGTGCTCGACAGCAAGGACGAGGGCGACCAGCGCCTGATCGCCGAGCTCGACAAGCCGCTCGACAGGCTCGGCGAGGCGTCGCGGGCGCACTTCGAGCAGGTCAGGCGCTACCTCGACGACTGGGGCGTGCCCTACGAGGTCGACCCGGCGATCGTGCGCGGCCTCGACTACTACCGCCGCACGGCGTTCGAGGTCCACTACGAGGGCATCGGCGCGCAGTCGGCGCTCGGCGGCGGCGGCCGCTACGACGGCCTGCTGAAGCTGCTGGGCGGCCCCGACCTGCCGGCGATGGGCTGGGCCCTGGGTGTCGAGCGCGTCCTCGACGCCATGGCCGAGGAGGGCGTCGCGCCGCCTCCGCCACGCGAGGCGCGCCTCTACCTGGTCCCGCTCGACGACGAGGCCGTCGCCGAGGCCGCGGCGCTGGCGCTGCGCCTGCGGGCCAGCGGCCGCGTCGAGTTCGCCTACCAGCGCCGGGCGCCCGGCAAGGGCCTGGCCGACGCCGACAGGCGCGGCGCCACGCACGCCGCCCTGCGGGGCGAGAGCGAGCGCGCCAGGGGCGTCTGGGAGCTCAAGGACCTCGCGACCGGGGAGCAGCGGCCCGTCTCCGAGGACGACCTGCTGGCCCTGCTAGAGTCTCCCGCATGACTCGCACGCACTTGTGCGGTGAGCTGCGCGCTACCCACGTCGGGCAGCGCGTCGTGCTGCAGGGCTGGGTGAACCGCCGCCGCGACCTGGGCGGCGTGGTGTTCGTGGACCTGCGCGACCGCGCGGGGATCGTACAGGTCGTCGTCGAGCCCGACGCCGGCGAGGCCTTCGAGGTCGCCTCCGGCCTCAGGAGCGAGTACGTCGTCACGGTGGAGGGGACCGTGCGCGAGCGACCGGCCGGGCAGAAGAGCGACGCGCCGACGGGCCTGGTCGAGGTCGTGCCGAGCGCGTCGAGGGGCTCTCGACCGCGAAGACGCCGCCCTTCCTGGTGGACGGCACCGTCGACGCCTCGGAGGTCAGCGAGGAGCTGAGGCTGCGCTACCGCTACCTCGACCTGCGCCGCCCCGAGGCGCTGCGCCCGCTGCTGCTGCGGCACCGCGCCACCAAGGCCGTGTGGGACTACCTGGACGCCCGCGGGTTCGTCCAGGTCGAGACGCCGCTGCTGACCCTCTCGACCCCCGAGGGCGCGCGCGACTTCGTGGTGCCCGCGAGGCAGTCGCCGGGCTCGTTCTACGCGCTGCCGCAGTCGCCGCAGCTCTTCAAGCAGCTACTGATGATGGCCGGCGTGGACAGGTACTTCCAGGTCGCGCGCTGCTTCCGCGACGAGGACCTGCGCGCCGACCGGCAGCCCGACTTCACCCAGGTCGACATCGAGATGTCGTTCGTCGACGTCGACGACGTCCTCGAGCTGAACGAGGGCCTGATGGCCCACGTGGTGAAGGAGACGCTGGGCGTCACGATCGACACGCCCTTCGAGCGCCTCCCCTACCGCGACGCGCTGGACCGCTACGGCTCTGACAAGCCCGACGTGCGCTTCGGCCTCGAGCTGCAGGACCTCACCGACGCCTTCCGAGGCTCGGCGTTCCGCGCCTTCGCCGGCGCCGTGGAGGCCGGCGGCGTCGTGAGGGCCGTCGCCGTCCCGGCCCGCCAGGCCGAGCCCGTGACCCGCAAGGTCCTGGCCGACCTCGAGGAGCTCGCCAAGTCGCACGGCGCGGCGGGCCTCGCCTGGCTGCGCCGCGGGGAGGAGGGCTTCTCGGGGCCCATCGCGCGGTTCCTGGGCGAGGGCGAGCTCGCGGCGGTCTCGCGCCTGGCGCCCGCGGCGGGCGACCTGCTGCTGCTCGCCGCCGGCCCGTGGTCGACCACATGCACGGCGCTGGGCGCGGTGCGCCTGCGCCTCGGCGGCCTGTTGGGCCTGCGGCCCGGGAGCGACGTGCTGCGCTTCCTCTGGGTCGTCGACTTCCCGCTGCTGGAGCCGACCGAGGAGGGCGGGTGGACGTACATGCACCACCCCTTCGCCAGGCCGCACGACGACGACCTGCACCTGCTCGAGACCGACCCCGGGAGGGTGCGCGCCTACGCCTACGACCTCGTGCTCAACGGCTCCGAGGTCGGCGGCGGCTCGCTGAGGATCCACAGGCAGGACGTGCAGGAGCGGATGTTCGCCGCGATCGGCATCGGCCCGGACGAGGCGCGGCGCCGCTTCGGGTTCTTCCTCGAGGCGCTCTCCTACGGCGTGCCGCCGCACGGCGGCATCGCGTGGGGCTTCGACAGGGTGATCATGCTGCTCGCCGGCGTGCCGTCGATACGCGACACGATCGCGTTCCCGAAGACGCAGCGCGGCACCGACCCGCTCACGGGCGCCCCCGCGCCGCTCGCGCCCGAGCAGCTCGCCGAGCTGGGCCTGGCGGTGGTGGAGCCGTGACCATCGCAGCGTCGCAAGCACCGGGGGGCCTCGCGGCGTGATCCCGCTGGTCGTCCTCGACCTCGACGGCACCGTGATCGGCTCCGACGGCCAGGTGCGCCAGTGCGTGTGGGAGGCGGCGGCGCGCGCCCGCGAGGCCGGCGTGAAGGTCGCGGTGTGCACGGGCCGGCCGGCGTTCGGCGTGGCGCTGAGGATCGCCGAGCGGCTGGGGCCCGACAACCCGCACGTGTTCCAGAGCGGCGCCCACGTCGGCTACCCCGACGGCCGCACGATCCAGGTGACGGCGCTGAGGGAGGCGGACGTCCGCGCCCTGATCGCCACGGCCCGGAGCGAGGGCGCGGTGCTCGAGCTCTACACGCCCAGCGAGCTGTTCGTCGAGCGGCGCACGACCCTGTCCGAGCGCCACGCGAAGCTCCTCGGCGTCACGGCGATCGTCCGCGACCTCGAGGACGTCGCCGCCCGCGAGCCCGTGGTGCGGGCCCAGTGGGTGGCCCCGCTGGGCGAACACGAGGCGCTGCTGGAGGGCATCCCCGAGGGCATCACCGCGGCCACGGCCACCAGCCCCGCCCTGCCCGGCATCGCGTTCGTGAACATGACGCGCGCCGGCACGTCGAAGGCCAGCGCCCTGGCGGCGCTGGCGAAGCACCTGCGCGTGCCGCTGAAGGACGTCATGGCCGTCGGCGACAGCGAGAACGACGTCCCGATGCTGGACATCGTGGGCCACCCGCGCGTGGTCGCCAACGGCGCGCCGGCCGTGCTGGCGCGCTACGAGCGCGTCGTGCCCTCGGTCGAGGAGTGCGGCGCGGCCGAGGCGCTCGACGAGGCCATCGGCCTGCCCATCGGCTGAGCCGCGGCGATGCGCGCGTCGTAGACTGCCCCTCATGTCGCATACCCCCATCGCGGAGCTCCCGGGACGCGTCGGCGAGGAGGTCGTCGTCGCGGGCTGGGTGACGGGCGTGAGGTCGAGCGGGAAGATCGCGTTCCTGCAGCTCAGGGACGGCAGCGGCTTCGTGCAGGGCGTCGTGGTGAAGGGCGAGGTGCCCGACGAGGAGTTCGAGCTCGCCAAGGACCTGACGCAGGAGTCGAGCGTGCGCGTCCGCGGGACGGTCCGGGCCGACGCGCGCGCGCCCAGCGGCGTCGAGCTGGGCCTCACGGGCGTCGAGCTGATCGCGCCCGGCAACGAGTACCCGATCACCCCCAAGGAGCACGGGGTCGACTTCCTCTTCGAGCACCGGCACCTCTACCTCCGCCACCGCGGCCCCTGGGCGGTGATGCGCGTGCGCGACCTGGTCGAGCGCGCGATCCACGACTTCTTCGCCGAGCGCGGCTTCATCCGCTTCGACGCGCCGCTCTTCATGCCCACCGCGGTGGAGGGCACGACGAACCTCTTCGAGATCGACCTCTTCGACGAGGACACCGCCTACCTGTCGCAGTCGGGCCAGCTCTACGCCGAGGCCGGCGCGATGGCGTTCGGCAAGGTCTACACCTTCGGGCCCACGTTCAGGGCCGAGAAGAGCAAGACGAGGCGACACCTGCTCGAGTTCTGGATGGTCGAGCCGGAGGTCGCCTTCCTCGACCACGAGGGCAACATGCGGCTCCAGGAGGAGTTCGTCTCGTACCTGGTGCGGCGCGTGCTCGACGAGCGCGAGGCCGAGCTGAGGATGCTGGGCCGCGACCTCGACAAGCTGCGGCCCGCCGCCGAGGGCGGCTACCGGCGGATCACCTACGACGAGGCCCTCGAGTACCTCAGGAGCCGCGGCGAGGACCTCCCGTGGGGCGAGGACTTCGGCGCGCCGCACGAGACGATGATCGGCGAGCTGTCGGACAGGCCTGTCTTCGTCGAGAGGTGGCCGACGAAGGCCAAGGCGTTCTACATGGAGCCGGTCCCGGGCGACCCGGAGCGGGTCCTGGCCGCCGACCTGATCCTGCCCGAGGGCTACGGCGAGGTGATCGGCGGCTCGCAGCGCATCCACGACATCGCCCTGCTCGAGCAGCGCATCGCCGAGCACGGCCTGCCGCGCGAGGCGTTCGAGTGGTACCTCGACCTGCGCCGCCACGGCAGCGTGCCGCACTCGGGCTTCGGGATGGGCCTGGAGCGCTTCGTCACCTGGCTCGTCGGCGGGCACCACCTGCGCGAGGTGATCCCGTTCCCGCGGATGCTCACCCGCATGTACCCCTGAGGGCCCGGTCGCCGGGAGCTACAGCGCCGAGGGCACGGCGACGTGCCCCAGCAGCGTCTCGGCGGGCTCGCCCCGCCTGAGGAACACGACCGCGTCGGCGCCGGCGAGCTCGGCGGTGCCGACGATCGCCCGCATGATCGCCCTCTCCCGGGCCACGCTGACGCCGAGGCCCGGCGGCGGGTCGAGGTCGACGACGGCCACGCGCCGCCGCTCGATCGTCTCGAGGAAGGCGCGCGGAGCGGGCAGCTCCTCCGGCCACACGCCCTCCTCGAGGAGCGCCTCGCGCAGCGCCGCCAGCACTGCGGTCAGGCGCGCCGAGGCGCCCGGCGGCGACTGCACGCGCCCGGCGCGCTGCCACTCGAGGCCGGTCTCGTCCACCAGCAGCAGCCTCACGTCGGCGGGCACGGTGCCGTCCGCGCCGCCGGTGACCTCGACCGTCGGGGGCGGCGGCAGCTCGGGCGGCCGCGTCGAGAGGAACACGACCAGCGCGGACGCGAACGCGAGCGCCGCGGCCAGCACGTGCGGCGTGAGGGCCGCGGCCAGGAGCTTGCGGCCCAGCTCCGGCCTCACCTGCGCCCCTGCACGACCTGTCGCGCCAGCAGGTCGGCTATCGACTCGGCCAGGCGCAGCGGCAGCTCCTCGGAGGCGAGGTCGGCGGGCGCGAACTCGACGAGCACGCCGCGGCCGGCCGCGCCGCCCAGCACCTGCAGCGGCGCCGGCGCCACCTCGCCGGAGCGGTAGTCGCCGCGCGTGAACAGCCCGGCCCCGATGCCCTCGGCGTACTCCCTGCCGGCGCCAAGGTCGGGGACGAGCCCCAGGAGGAGCTCGCGCCGCAGCCTGTCGGTCTCCTGCGCTGCGGCGCCGGCGGCGTTGCGCCTGATCGCCATCTCCAGGCTGGCGACGTCGGCGGCCTCGCCCAGGTAGTAGGCGTTGAAGGTGCCGGCCGGCAGGTCGGCGGCGTGGAGGGAGAGGAACAGGTCGGCGCCGATCCCCGCGGCGGAGCGCGTCGCGAGCGGGACGCTGTAGTCGCCGTCGCGGGTCAGCGCGACCTCGAAGCCCCGCTGCCTCAGGGCGCTGGCGAGGCGCTGCGCCGCCGCCAGCGTGAGGCTGCTCTCGCTGCCCTCGGGGCCGACGATCCCGACGTCCTGGCCGCCGTGGCCGGGGTCGATCACGACCCTGAGGCCGCCGGCCAGCGGGTTCTCCCCCGCCGCCCCCAGGGCGATCACCACGCGGAAGCCGCGTCCGTCGGGGAGCTGGTAGACGTCGTAGGTGGCGCCGTCCGCGAGCTGGACGCGCACGTCCGTACCGCCCCCGGCGGACGTGGCGTTCGCGACGATGAACCGCTCGCCCTCCACGGGCGGGACGCGCACCTCGAGGTCGGTGCGCTCGAAGTGGACCTGCAGCGTCTGGACGGGCTCGTTGTAGTAGGTGCTGTAGCGCACCGGCGCGCTGACGTGGAGCTCCAGCCGCTCCGGGTCCGTGAGGCGCCGCACCGCCGTGAGCCGCGCCCGCGGCTGGACGACCATCACCGTGTTCTGGCCCTCGAGGAACGTCACGCTGGCGCCGAGCGCCTCGGCCACCGGCTTCACCGGCAGGTAGACCTCGCCGTCGGCGACGACGGCCCCGGGACCGGGCACGACGGCGCCGTCGAGGCGGATCGCGCCCGGCAAGGACGCGGCCTCGGCGGGCGAGGGCGCCACGAGCACCTGCAGGAACCGCCCCCCGGCGTCCAGGACCACCACGCCGCGGCCCAGGTCCACCGCCGCCGTCGCCCCCAGGGCCGAGGCCAAGGGCGCCGCCGGCGCGTAGCTGGTGCCGCTCACCAGGGCCGTGGTGTTGCCGGGCACCTCGCGCCCGTTGACGACCAGCGCCGGCTGCGCCAGGGCGGCGCCCAGGGCCGGCGCGGCCAGCAGGAGGAGCAGCCGGGCGCCGCGGAGGAGCCCCCTCATCCGTCGTAGGAGCCCTTCAGGGCGCGCTCGATCTCGCGCTTGGCGTCGCGCGTGGCGGCGTCGCGGCGCTTGTCGTGCAGCTTCTTGCCGCGGGCGACGGCGATGTCGAGCTTCGCCCAGCCGTCCTTGAAGTAGAGCCTCAGGGGCACGATCGTCAGCCCGCGGCGGCTCACGGCGCGCTCCAGCTCGGCGATCTCGCGGCGCTTCAGCAGGAGCTTCCGGGGACGCTTCGGCTCGTGGTTGTTGTAGCTGGCGTCCTTGTACGGCGGGATGTCCATGCCCTCGACGAACACCTCGCCGTTCCTGACGGTGGCGAACGCCCCGGCGATCGAGCCGCCGCCCTGCCGCAGCGACTTGACCTCGCTGCCCGTCAGCTCGAGGCCGGCCGTGTACCGCTCGAGGAGCTCGAACTCGTGTGACGCTCGCCTGTTGACCAGCATGCCGAGGCCGATGTTACCGCCCGGGCGCGGCTCACTCGAGGAGCTCCCCGACGTCGACGGGGTCGACGTCCACGGCCACGCGCGCGCCGGAGAGCCTGTCGGGCAGCGCCGACAGGAGCGTCTCGAGGCGCGCCTCGTCGGTCACGCGCAGGAGCAGCTGGTAGGTGTAGCGGCCCTTCACGCGCGCCACCGGCGCCGCCTCGGGTCCGAGCAGCTCGCCGTCGAGCGCGCCGGCCACGCGCAGCCTGTCGGCGGCGGCGTGCGCCCCCGCGTGGGCGCTGGCCCTGTCGCGCGCCGTGACCTGGACCTTCGCCAGGGTCGTGAAGGGCGGGTAGCCGAAGCGGCGGCGGCGCTCGAGCTGCGCCGCCAAGAGCGTCTCCACGGCCAGGTCCGGGTCCTCGGCGGCCGCGGCGCGCAGGCACGGCGCGCCCGGGGCGAACGTCTGCACCAGCACCAGGGGCCGCCGGTTCGCGCTCAGCTCGGCGACCTGGAAGAGCAGCCGCAGCGCCTCCTGCTCGGCGCGGAAGTCGGCGAGGGCCAGGTGCACGTCGAAGAGGGTGACCGCCACCAGCGACAGCGACGGCAGCGGCGGCAGGCGCAGCACGGCGGTGGTGCCGACCACGACACCGGGCTGGCCGGCGTAGAGGGGGCTCAGGTCCTCGCGCCTGTCGGAGTCGTAGCGGTAGGCCGGGAAGCCCGGCGCCAGGCGCCTGAGCTGCGACACCACCCACTGGGTGCCCGCGCCCTTCAGGGCCCCCAGCACCTCGGAGCCGCACTGCGGGCAGGCGGTGGGCAGCGGGGCGTCGTGGCCGCACTGGTGGCAGCGCAGCCGGCCCTCGTCGCGGTGGTAGCGGAGCGTCAGGTCGCAGTTCGGGCAGGGCGCCTGCCAGCCGCAGCTCAGGCAGCCGTAGGCGCCGGAGAAGCCGCGCCGCGGGGCCAGGACGACCGCCTGGCGCTCGCGCTGCACGACCTGCCTGAACGTGAGCTGGAGGTCGGGGTGGAGCGGCCAGCCGGAGCCGCCCGACATGTCGGCGACGTGGAGGCGCAGGCGCGGCAGGGGCAGCAGGGTGCCCCGGCCCCCGGCGCCCAGCGCGATCAGCTCGGGGCTGGGCACGACGTCGGTGAGCGTGAGCCTCGCCCCCGCCGCGGCCGCGACGCGCTGCGCGACCTTGGGCACGTAGAGCCTGCCGCCCGAGCGCAGCTTGTGCGCCTGGTTGCCGGCCTCGAGGACGACCACGCGGCCGAGCCGCGGCACGGGCGCCAGCAGCGCGACGTGGCTGCCGACGAGGACGACCGGTCCGCCCGAGGGCAGCTCGGCGAACAGCGCCTCGCGCTGCTCGTCGGTCGCCTCGCCCGTCAGGTAGACGACGGGCAGGCGCGTGGCGAGGAGCCCCGCGGCCTCGCGGGCCAGCGCGTTCTCGGGGGCGACGACGATCGCGCTGCGCCCCGCCTCCAGGTCGGCCGCCAGCGCCGGCACGAGCGCGGCGAGCCGCGCCCGCCGCGAGCCGCCCGCGACGTAGCCGCCCGCCTCCGCGGCCGCGGCCCCCGCCGGCGGGTCCTCGAGGCGGTCCTCGCGCAGCGGCGGCGCGGGCAGCGGCGGCACCGGCGCCTCGACCTCGGCGTACCCGGCGTAGCCCTTCTCCACCAGCGCCCTGACCGCGCCCTCCGGCACCTCGGCCTCGCGCGCCAGCGCCGCCGCGCTCTCCGCCTCGCCCAGCTCGAGGAGCCTTCCGAGGGCCGCGCGCTGGTTGGAGAGGCGCGCGCCCTCGAGCCCGTCGTCCGGGCCCCGCAGGGGCACGAGGACGCGGCGCGTGGGCCTCACCACCCGCACCGCCTCGTCCACGAGCCCCTGCGAGCGCAGGTGCTCGAGCTCCTTGGCGCCCACGCGCTCGGCCGGCACCCAGGCGCCGGGCTCCACGCCCCCGAACAGCTCGCGCGCGGCTGGCGTCTCGTGCAGCCTGACCTCGTGCGCGAGCTCGAGGCCGAGGCCGGGGACGCCGAGCGTGGCCAGCACCAGGCCGGGCGGCACGCCGGAGCCGCGGGCGACCGAGTCGACGGCCCTGAGCTGGTCCTGCCCCAGGAACGGCCTCTCGTCGAGGTAGCGCAGGGCGTGCTTCAGCTCGAGGCCGCGCCCGGCGTCCACCTGGCGGTGGCGGGCGACGATCCCCACCCTGGCACCGGCCTGCCACGGCACGACGACGCGGCGGCCGACGGCGCCCTCCCCCGCCCCGTCCTGCAGCGGCGCCAGGTAGGTGAGCGGCCCGAGCGGCAGCGGGAACAGCACGTCGATCGCGCCCAGCACGTCGCCCGAGTCTAGCCGAGCCGCCCCGCGGTCCGGCCCGCCGGGGACGGCCCCGGCCGCGGTTACCATGGCCGCCATGGGCCGGACGGAGGGACGAGCTTACGAGCGGGCGGGCGTCGACCTGGAGGCGGCCGCGCGGACCCTAGACCTGATAGCTCGCGAGGTCGAGTCGACGTACACCCCCGGCGTGCTGCGGGGGCTGGGCGCGTTCGGGGGCCTGTTCGAGCTGCCGGCCGGGCTGAGGCGCCCCGTCCTCGTGGCCTCGACCGACGGCGTGGGCACGAAGACCGTC
>NICF_comb_assmDRAFT_10002871_pt1 | contig 12738 bp, 6 predicted proteins | sample NewIslPassag4_SG_FD_11279 | JGI IMG/M metagenome (IMG submission 11279) | reverse complement strand
ACGACAATTCTTGCAAGGCGTCCGTGCCCGACAACTGGGGCACCTATCTGCTCCGTCTGTACCAGGTGCAGCTCCCCAAATCGGGGATGACTCACCTGACCGTCATCGTGCGCAAGGGAACGGTTTCCGTTTCCCAGACGGTGTCGATTCAACGGGATCTGTCGCCTTACATCGTGCTGTCGCCGCGGCTGCCCCACGAGTCCGTGATCAACTCCAACTTCCTGAAGGTCAGCATCAAGGCCGAGGGCGCGGATCGCGTGACGATCGGCAAGACGGACATGGTGAAAGGCGAAGGAGACATCTTCCGTCTTGAACTGAAAGATTTGAAAAAAGGAAACAACACCATCAAGTTCACCGTATATCAAGGAAACCAGAAGATTAATGGTCAGTTTACCGTCAATTATGCCGCGGACAGTTCCATCGGCGCGCAATATAAAGCGAAGTTGCCCAACTCCGGCAAACTGTCCGTTTTCAACGGCAATCTGACCTTGCAGTTCCCGAAAAACACGTTCCTGCGGCAAGCGAACCGGTATCCCGGGCAGGACGTGAAGACGGTGGACCTGTTTGACGCGCAGGAGCTGTATTTCGGCATTGCCGACCGCACGGACGGGCGGACGGTGAAGAAGTACAATCAGGTCGGGGAAAAAGACAGCCTGAACAATTACCTGGACGGCACGATCACGGAAATTCCCGTGGACAGCACCGCCGTCAGCAATCTGGTTCCCAAGGCCAACTTCATCTTCGCTTCCAACCTGTATTGGGTGGACGCCGGATATTTCGACCAGCCGGCGGATCCGTCCGGCGACTACAAGTTGATCGAAGCGTTGCATCCCTACCAGCCGGACCCGAACGGCGATTTCAGCAAGTTTTACGATCGGGCGTTCCTGCCTGACAAGTGGCTCGAGCCCTCGCAGCGCGGGACGATCACGATCAAATACGACGAAAACATCGTCGATTCGCTGGCCCGCTACCTGAGCGTCTGGCGGTACACCGCGTATGGCTGGGAGAACATCGGCGGCGTGGTCGATACGAAGAAAAAGACCGTGACGGCTTCCTTCGACGGATTCGGTTATTACGCGGTCATGGCGCTTCGCTACAGCTTCAGCGACATCATCGGCCATCGGTACGCGCGCAACGCCCTGGAGACCATGTACGCCCGCGGCATCATGAAGAACAAGGACAACAATGCCTTCGGCGTTTACGACAACATCACCCGGGCCGAGTTCGCGCAAATGCTGGTCAAGATGCTGGACGTGCCGCTGGAGTACGACCCGAACAACATGACGTTTGACGATGTGCTGCCGATCGATTTCCCGGACGCGCTTTGGAACTACCGGTACGTCGAGACGGCGGTGCGCAAGGGCTTCATTCGGGGCAAGTCGCCGCGGCTGTTCTTCCCGAACGATTTCCTGACCCGCGAAGAAGCGGCGGTGATGATCGCGCGTGCACTGAACCTGGTGAAGAACAACGCGGACATGGAGAAAGACAAGGCCGCCCTGCAAAAGCTGTTTACCGACGCGAACCAGATCGACCTGTATGCCGCAAGCGCCGTACTGGCCATTCACAAGGCCGGATACATCACGGGAATCCCCAATACGTCGCTTGGAGGCAAAACGACGTACCGCTTTGAGCCGCTGTCTTATCTGTCGCGCGCGGATGCGGCGGTCATTGTGGAACGCGTGATGAAAAAGATGAAGAAGTTGTAAGAGGCCTGAACGGTTTGCGGCCGTTGCCGGCATAACCGGACCTGTCCGGATCTTTCGTCCGGGCAGGTCCGTGTTCGCTGGAAAAAATAATGAGCAAAGGAATTTAAAAAACCCGCAACTTTTTTTCGCAACGTGCGTTTAACATCATGGACGCTGAAACGGGGGAGGAGAAAAGTCCCGGGCGACGCCCGCGAAGAAATTCTCCAAATCTAGCGTCTCCCCTTGGAAAATGCTCTTTACGCTGGGCAATCTCCCATGTATAATGTGGAGAGTGGCAGAATTTGCCCAATTCTTCTAATTCGTGCGTTAACAAGTTTCTGCGACATGTTCCCTTTTTTCGACATGATTGCAGACATACAATTCATAGACAGAGGCTCATCTCGTGGAAGGAGGTGAAACGCCGAATGAGAGATTCGAGCTACCAATCTTCCTATCGCAACACTCATCAGTCGACTGTTCAAGGAGGAGAAAAAAAGGTTATGAAGAAAAGCTTGTCTCTCCTCGTAGCCATTGCCCTTGTATTTAGCATGTTCAGCTCCGTGGCATTCGCGGCTACGACCTCCGCAGGTCAAAAGCTGCAAGACCTGGGCATCATCAAAGGTGACCAAAAAGGCAACCTGCTCGAGGATCAAAACTGGAAACGCCAAGACGTCGCGGTTCTGCTCTCCCGCCTGATGGGCAAGGAGACGGAAGCGAAAAACACGGCGAAATCCCATACTTACGCTGACGTTCGCGGCACCTACTACGACGGTTATCTGTCGTGGGCTCGCGAGAACGGGTACATGCAAGGCCATTCGGCAACGAAGTTCGGCTTTGACGACCCGATCACGCTGAAGGAGTTCGCGACCGTTATCCTGCGCGTGCTGGGCTACGACACGTCCGACTACTCCAAGATCGAGGAACTGGCTGTGGAAGTCGGCCTCGTCGAGGAAGGCACGGACTTCAGCGCCGACGCGAAACGCGGTGAAACCTACGACATCATCGTGATCGCGCTGGATACGGAAGTGGCCGGCACGGGCAAGAAGCTGGGCACGATCCTGGGCCTGCCGGGTTATGAAGTCGTCGATCCGGCCGTGACGGGCGCGACGGCTCTGAACCTGAAGCAAGTGAAGGTTACGTTCAACAAGGAAGTTAATGAAGAAAGCGCCAAGACGCTGTCCAACTACCAAGTCTACAACAACGAAGAGTCGGAAAACCTGGTTGCTGACGGCAGCGTTGCTCTGCAAAGCGACAAGTCTTCCGTCATCATCACGCTGGGTACGGCCCTGAAAAACGGCCAAACCGCGAAGATCGTTGTGGAAGGTGTCAAGGACAACGACGGCCGCGTGATTTCGAAGTTCGAAGGATCGCTCAACGTTCAAGACAACACCGTTCCGACGGTTGTTGGCGTGAAGGTTGTCGGTCCGCGCGACATCGAAGTCGAGTTCAGCGAACCGGTGTATTATAAAGACGACTCCGTCAACAAGACGGACGACTTCACGGTGGACAACGGCGCCTACTTCGTTACGGATGTGGTCGTTGATGGCAGCAAGGCTACCGTGAGCACCGGTCTGGATATGTCGGAAGGCGATCACAAGATCCGCATCAACGGCGTGCATCTGTCCGACTATGCGGGCTACAAACCGGCTCCGGTCACGATCGACTTCAAGCTGGTTTGGGATAAGAATCCTCCGGTGGCGAAAGTCCTGTCAGCTTCGCCGTCCGAAGTGAAGATCGGCTTCGACAAACCGGTTGACAATGTGCTGACCAGCAACGTCCTGTTCCGTCATACGTACAACAACGGCACGTATGAAGTGAGCGGTGATTCCGGTTTTGTCACCGCGAACAGCTCGAGCACCGAGTTTACGATCAACTTTCAAGATGCTCAAAAACTGATTCCGCTGGGCTCCAACGCTCTGTACATCGCTTACGCTGACAACAACAACGGACCGTTCATCACCGACCGTTGGGGCAACAAGTTCGAAGCGACCTCGCTCGAACTCAGCGTCTCGATGGATACGACGAAACCGACGGTCAAAGAAGTCAAGTTTGTCAGCACCAACGAGCTGGACATTGTGTTCAGCGAGTCGGTTGAAAAAGATTCGGCTGAAGACCTTGACAACTATGTTGTGAAGGATTCGGCTGGCTCCGAGCTTGAAATCACTCTGGCAGATCGTTACGAGAATGACAAGGTGCGGTTGACCTTCAAGGACGCCAACGCTCTGTCCGGTGGCACCTACACCATCGAAGTGTCGGGTGTGAAGGATACCGCGGTCATTAAAAACGTGATGGATCTGTATCGCACCACCATCACGATCAACGACACCGTGAAGCCGAACGTGCTTGCTGCCAAGTACACGACTGACAGCAACGGAAATCTGGTCATTTACATCCCGTTCAGCGAGCAAATGAAGGCTTCCACGCTGACGAAGAGCAACATTCAAAAACTGGACACCAATGGCAAGTGGGTCAATCTCGGAAGCAAGGACAACCTTGTCATCGGTTCCGACCTGAAGTCGGTGACGATTACGCTTAAAGATGGCGAGTATTCCATCTCGAATGAAAATGAAGTTATTCGCATCGGCTATGTCACCGACCTGGCTGGCAACAGCTTGCTGTCCCTGACCGCTGTTGGGTATAAGGATGTTGCTGAAGGCGACGCTGACAACGGCAAATTTGAAGTGATGGAAGACGCCATCGCTGTCGAGAAAGCCGAAGCGATCAGCAAGTCGCGGATCAAGGTGACCTTCGACGGCCGTCTGGCTTCTGTCCATGCAAGCGACTTTGTCGTGTATGTGGACGACGGTTCTGACACCAAGTTTGCGGACCTCAAGGTCGTTGCTCACAGCGTCAACAAAGATGGCAAGTCCGAAGTGGTGTTTGAACTGTCCGGCAAGACGATGGGAACGGACGTAAAAGGCCAGGTCAATAACAGCACCTATGCGCTTGGTGTGAAGGTTGTCAGCAGTGCCAACATTCGTACCAAGAGCTTCCTGGGTAAGGCGATTGACCCGTCTAATGTGAACAATGATCGTCCGCTTGATGACAAGATCGCACCGGAACTGGTGAAAGCCGTTGTCAAAAGCACTGGCACAGAAATTGAACTGCAATTCTCAGAAGGTCTCGATGGTTCGAAGTTTGCCAATACGTTGAACGGCTTCTCCGTGTCCAGAGGCGATCTGGAATCCGTTGATTACTCCAGAGCTGCTAGCGGTGTAGTGGTTCTGAAAGGCAAAAACTTCAAGGCTGGCTCCACGACCGTAAGCTACAACGACGTGGCTGGCCTGACGGATGCTAGCCCGAATGCGAACAAACTGGCATCCTTCAGCGGCAAGAAGACTGAGCAATAATGAGCTGCTGAAAGCCTGAAGAAGCCCGAGTCTTTCGGGCTTCTTCTTTTTACACTTTATATTTCTAATGTTTCCGTTCACTTTTTGTTCACCGGAAAGTAATATAATCAATATGGAGAAACAAACAGGAGGTTTGTGACGTCTAATAAGTAACAAGGAATTCAGGGGTGCGAAGATGAAAAAGAGAGTTTTGGCAGTGTCATTAGTTTTTGCGTTGTTACTTTCCGTGATGCCGGCTCAGTTGAAAGCGTCCGCTGCGGTCCGTGTGAAAATCGATGCTTCGTCATCCGTGGACCTGGTTAATGTGAACTTGATGCCAGGTGATCAGTACCAAATTTTATCCTTTGATCTCAAGTATACGAACAGCGGGAAAAGAACGCTCGATCTAACCGACTACTGGTCGCGTGTAATCACCAAACAGGGCAATTCGTATTCGGTGCAACTGCATCCGGAGGATAAAGCCTACAATTCTGTTGCACCCGGTAGCTCCGTGACAATTCGGTATTTCTCGAAAGTTGGGCATAATCTTAAACTGAGTGATTTGATTATTCAATTAGTAGAATTTGATTTTTCGCTTCCCAACTATGAAAGAACCATTGGGAAATTTACCTTAACGTCCTCGGTGAACGTCACCAAGGCCAATACAAGCAGACTGTTTGAAGTAAAGGGAACGCCGATCTACAGCAAAGTCAAAGAGTTTTCCGCCTATGAAGGAAGTGCGGATGCAGAAAGCACCTTCGACGGCACCTTTGTGCTGTTTAACAACGGCAGACGGAGCATCACGGTGCCCGAATACCGCCTGCTGCTTATGACGGCGAACGGGCTCCTTTACCCGCTGGAAACGAAATCCGATGAAGAGGGAACCACGATTAATCCCAAATCCTATAAAACGTACCAGTTTTCCGGCGTCCTTCCGGCCGGTGTACCGGTTAAAGGCGCACAACTTCTGCTGGTTCAAGTGTTGGAGACCACCACGGGCAAAGTGGAAGTCGCCGCGGGTACATATGAACTGATAAATGGAATCGGTTTGAATACCGGCGATGCCGGCAACGCAGCCTCCAAGCTTCAGTTGAAGAAGCAGGATGGCCAATACGAGATTACGATCCGGAACATCAGCCAAAGCCCCTGGGAAATCCAGGACGTCATTGTCGTGGAATTGGAGATCAAAAATCAAAAGGAAGCCATTGCTCCGATTCCCCGTCTGGAAGGCAGCATCAAGCTGGACAACGGAACCTGGTTGCCATTGACGACCGTTGTGAATGAGAACGAGTCGGAAATCAGGCCCAGTAATTCAACAAGCGTATTCATGGTCGGAAAAATTCCGTCCAACTCGACTTATGAGACGGCAACCGTGCTGTTGAAAGAACAAGTCACGGATGCGCAAACGAGAACGATTGGTCAGATCAAAACGGAAAGAAGGGCCGCGATGGTGCCTCTTTCCCCCAGGGAAACATGGACGACGGAAACGTACGGACTTCATACAAGCTACCAAGTCATTCGATCCGGCGTGTACGAAGGAACATACGACGATATTTATATGGCGCAGGTTGCCATCCGGAATGATGACTACAGGGCACGGGAACTGACATCGATCGCCGGATTTTTCAAAACGTTGGACGGAAAGTTGTTTCGGGCGGAAATCTCGGAGATGGAAGGCGTGCAAACGGCGGAAAAGAGCCGCATTGTAAATCTTTGGGCAACCATCCCGAAAGATTTGGATATCCGCAACATGCAGCTTATTCTCGGCGAGGCGGTCAGCAAAGGGAAATTGGCCGGCAAAGGCGAACAACCGGACGCCATGATCCAATCGGTTCGGTACCGGCTGACGGAATTTGGCGACATCAAGAATGAGGCCAGCGGCATCGAAGTTGCGCCGTTTACGCTCAACATCAAGCAGTTTTCTTCCGTGCTCGATCTGTCCGGGGTCGGACAAAATCAGTTGACCGTCAAATTCAGTTACGAACTGGTGAAAAACCTGCAATACACCAATGACACGGAAGATCGCAGGTTCGCCATTGCCATCGCTTACGATGGCGGCAAAACGACGTTTGAGCAGACGCTGGCCATTGATACGGAGGGCAAGTCGACGGACAGCACCCTGCAACCGGGCGTGCATCAAATTACGTTGACACAATCTTTGCCCAGAAGCATTCCCTTGCATTTCTACGACGACCTTGAACTCTACATCTATGAAGAGTTCAAAGGATACAAAAAACTGATTGCGAAGAAACCGTTTGTACTTTATAACTATCATGATTGGAGCAACGAATGATGCGTACGATGACAAAACAAACGCTGGGACTATTAAGCGTCATATTTGCGGCTGTCGCCGTCTATGTTGGATACGACATTTCGAAGAGTTATGCGAACTCGGCCACTCCGGGAAGCGTCGATGATCCTGTCGTGACAAAAACCTACGTGGACCAACGGGTGGCGGAACTCGTTCGTCAGGAACTGGCGAAGGTTGGAGGGGGAAGCGGAAGCGCCGCGTTGGAAGTGGTGACGTTGCCGGTGGGGAAACGCCTTATGGTAGCGGGCGGCGGAGAAGTCATCGTGCGAACCGGCAAAGCCATTGCGTACAGTTCGGACGCCAACGGGCTTTCCGATCTCACGGAGGGGAAGGACATTGCGCCGGGTCAGCCGGTGCCGGCCAACCACCTGATTCTGTTCCCGAAAGACGGACGCGGCCTTGAAGCCGATCCGAAGCAAAAAAACGGACTCATCGTACTTGTACGGGGTTCCTATCAAATTCAATAACCTTGTAACCGCAAGAGCCTCCCCAACCGGGAGGCTCTTGTCAGCAGGCCGCCTTTTATTCCTGCACCTCGGTCCAGATCTCCTTCATTCGCTCCGTCAGTTCGAAGCTCTTGCCCTGCATTTGTCCTTCCGGCAGGGTCGCCAGGTGCGCCATGCGATCCTGAATGACATTGTGCCAGTGCCGGATGGCGTCCCAATGCCGGTGTTTCGCTTCGTCATCTCCGCGCTGCGCAGCCGTGGTTCCCAGCTCGTAGTGCAAGGCGTACGCTCTTTCATACAGGGACATATCCCAGGGGAACATGGACAGACCGGTCTCGGTCAATTCCAATGCCTGCTCTTGCAGCCCTCTGGCCAAACTCAACCGGATCTGAAGCATCAACGTATCTTTGCGATGAGGTTCCGTTTGCTGCAGCTTGTTCAGTACGGCCTCTGCTTCCGCGGCCAGTTGCTCGTCGCGAATCGATTCGTACACCTGGATCAACAAGGCCGCGCGTTGGCTCAGATAGGCGGGATGCCGCGGAACTTTGGCAAGGGCCCGCTGCAGTTCGGTGTCGAATTCCTCAAAATCGATCTCGGAATCGTTCGCCTCCATCATAACTCCGAAAAACAGGTTATGCGCGGAAAGCCGTTGTTGGGAAACCAATGTCAAAACCAGGGCAATCACGATGCCACATGCAGCGATGGACCGGGAGATCCATCTGGTTCGGATCGCCAACTGACCCGCCAGATGACGCGCCTGTTTGCGCATGCGCCGGTCCGGCGTCACGGCAACCGGTTGGTCTCCAACCTCGTTGTTGTTAAAGATGACGCCCAGACTGAGGAAGAAGAGAATGCCCAAATACATATAATTCATGTCAAGGTCGATGGCGCTGTGAACGCCCAGGCCGAACAGCAGACCCAAACATGCCGGGGTTGCCGTGTCCCAGGCAAAACCGTGACGATTACCCCGGCGTATGACGACAACGAATACGGTGATCAGGAAGAAGGCGAAAATCAGAAATCCGATAACACCGGTGTCGAGCAAATATTGCAAATAGAAGCTGTGCGGGTCATTGCTGGTATAGGGATTGTTCTGGTATCGTTCATACAATACCGCCCACGCGCCGCCGCCCGCTCCGATGAGCGGGTAGTCCCTGATCATTTTGAAAATGTCCCGGTAGAACGTCCAGCGTTCCAGCAGACTGTGCTGGTTCAGGTTGATTGACGCTATGCGATCCTGAAGCGCAGATGGCAACAGCTTGACGAAGCCGGTGTTGCCGAAGAGCAGGAGGGCGGCCGCAACGCCCAGCGCCATCCCGACGGCCGGAAGCAACATCTGACGTCCCCGGAACCGCAGACGCCGCTCCAGAAACGATTCCAGCCGCGGAGATGCAAACCGTTCCATTGCAAAAGCGAAAGCGGCAAAGGCAGCGGAAGCGGGCAACAGCAGGCCCCAGCCCTTGAGCGGCAGTTCCTGCGAAAACCCTTCCGTTACCGCCGTCAAACCGATTTGGTATATCGGGTTGTACAGCGCGAGCGCAAATAAGCCTGCTACCAACGATAGAAGGATGAAAAGGAGCTGCCGGCGCACCGTCAGAACCGCCATGAACAGGAGGGCCGCCACCGGCAACACGAGGTAGGCGCCGCGCGACATGGTCAACAGGAGGGACAGCAGCGCCGGAACGACAGGCAGGGCGGCCGCGATGATGGCATAGCGGTTCCGGGCGTGAAGCACGAGGCCCATCAGCAACAGGAACAGCCCGATCAGAAACGCGGCATACGAATTGGCGTACTGAAATACCGACGTGAGACGCAATCCGGATGCGCCGTATTCCACGGCCAGATGATAGGTATTGCTGGGCGCTCCCCCCGGTCCCGTGTACCGGATCGATCCCCACAGGGAAGCGTCGCCGAAATAGTTCAGAAAACCGAAAACCACGAGTACCGTGCCGGACAGGCCGATGGAGCCCGCCAGCCACGTTCTTCCCCAAGCATCCCGCGCCAAATAACAGGCCATCAGGAACACCAACGCGTACATCAGCCAGATCAGGAACGACAGGAACGCGCTATGGCGCGAAACGGCGTCCCACATGGACATCAGATAGGATAGCGGAAGCAGGAACACCGCGAGAGGAGCCATCTGACGCAAAATCGGCCCGTCCAAAACCGCCCACCGTTTTTGTTGTTCCTGAATCAAGGAACCCGCAACCGCCGGTTGCACGAAACGGTTTCCATGCAGCGCCGCAAATACGGCGAACGTCAGCGACAGGAAAATCATCGCGCCGTACAACGTGCCTTCAAAGGTAAACACGGAAGATACGAACAGTCCTTTATGGAAAGGGTAAATCAGCAGGAAACAGGTCAAGAGCGACGCGGGCAGCGCCACATGCCAGCGTGTTGAAATGGTGGCGAAGATTTTCAAGGATACACAAACTCCTTTGTCACTGAAAATCGATGTTTACCCGACAAGAAGTTTTCCGACAAAAAGTCCCATGCCCCATTATAGCAAACTCCCGGCAATGTTCGACCCCGACCCGCTTGAGGGGAACTATGACCGAAACGACCAAGAATCTGCCGTTTTCGGCAATCGGTGTCTTAAAGTGTGCTATAATGGAATACATCAATAGACAAAGGAACCGAGGATGATGAGCGCGAACCTGTCGATTCAACCGTCTTCCAGACCCCGCGAACTTCAGCTTGCGGGTCGGCTGGCGACACGGAAAAGCCGGTTGAAAGGTCTGCTCCAACTGGCGCAGGGGACCGTCGCGTGCCTGGAATACGTTACATACGTGGTCACGTTTGGCGTCCTGTTTGGGTGGAAAGTCGGCGCCGAGCGCCTTCCCGCCGGCCGGCAATGGGACATCTGGCTGTGGCCGGACATCCGCGTGTTCCAAGACTATGCGCTGTTTCTGGGTGTTTTTTTGCTTTTGTATTGGCACATCCTCTACCAGAAACAGTTTTTCGACATCGGCCAGGAGCGTTCGCTGTCCGATGAAATTGCCATCATCGTCAAGGCGGTGGGGCTGGCTTTCCTGGTGACGATCGGGCTGACGTTCTTGATCAAGAACACGATGATCTACTCCCGGCTCCTGCTGGTGTCGTACGCCGTTCTGACGGTGATTGAGGGTGGCCTGTTCCGCTTCGTCCGCAAATGGGCGTTCCAGCGACTGAAGTCACGGGGCGTCCACAAGATGAACGTTCTCATCATCGGCGCGGGGCGGGTCGGCAACGATTTGCTTCGGCAATTGAGAAATTCCCGGACGGCCGGCATGCGGTTCGTCGGCTTTCTCGACGATGATCCTACCAAGGAGGGCGTCATCGGCCGGATCAGCGACCTGGAAACGGTCATCCACCGGCACGATGTTGATATCCTCTACATCACGATTCCGTCGGAAAGGGAATTGATCAACAGGCTGCTGCGGCGTTTTTACAAGTACGACATCGACATTCGCATCATTCCCGAGCACTATGACCATACCAGTTCCGTGTTCGAATACCGCCACGGCAAGGAACTCGACTATCCCTACCTGCAGTTGGTGAAGACGCCGCTTCGGGGTCTGAACCTGATGATCAAGCGGACGATGGATCTGCTGCTCGCCTCGGCCGGCATCGTGCTGCTGAGCCCGTTGTTCGCCGTGATCGCGATTCTGATCAAGCTGGATTCCAAGGGACCCGTGCTGTTCAAACAGAAGCGGATCGGCAAGAACGGCGCACCGTTCATGATGTACAAGTTTCGCTCGATGGTGGTCGACGCGGAGTCGCTAAAGAAGCGGCTGAAGCATCAAAACGATATGGACGGGCCCGTGTTCAAGATCAAGCAGGACCCGCGTGTCACCCGCATCGGCGCTTTTCTGCGGAAATATTCCCTGGACGAGCTGCCGCAACTGTTCAACGTGGTGGCCGGGCAGATGAGCCTGATCGGCCCGCGTCCGCCGCTGCCCGAGGAAGTGGCGAAATACTCGGATCACCACTGGCGCCGCCTGGACGTGCGCCCGGGCATGACCGGCCTTTGGCAAGTCAGCGGGCGCAACAATTTGCCTTTTGAAGCGTGGGTTGACCTGGACATCCAGTACATAGAGCAATGGAGCATTGGACTGGAATTGAAAATATTGCTCAAAACCATTCCGACGGTGCTCAAGGGAAAGGGCGCTTATTGAATGAAACGGTTTGTCCGCAATTTTGTCCGGTACAAGGATTTGTTTATCGAACTGATCAAAAAAGACATCAAATTGAAATACCGTCATTCCTACATCGGCGTTCTGTGGAGCATGCTCAATCCGCTGCTCATGATGGTGGTGCTCACGATCGTATTCGAGGCGCTGTTCAGACGCCAAATCGAATACTTCCCCGTCTATGTGCTGACCGGGCGGGTTTTGTACGCGTTCTTCGCGGAAGCGACCAACACTGCGCTTGATTCGATTCATGCCAACGCGCAATTAATCCGGAAAGTGTACGTGCCCAAATATTTTTTTCCCACTTCTCGCGTGTTCTCGGCGTTCATCACCAATATGGCAGCGTTCGTACCCGTCATTTTGGCGATGCTCGTCCTTGGCATGGACTTTTCCCTATACAACCTTCTGGTCATCGTTCCGCTTTTGTTGCTGCTGGTCATTTCGGTCGGGGTCGGCCTCATTTTGGCGACCATCGCGGTTTTTTTCCGGGACATGAAACATCTCTATTCGATATTGCTTACGGTCATCATGTACATGACGCCGATCTTCTACCCGGAGAGCATCGTACCGGAGCGATATCTTCCGATCATGGAGCTGAACCCGCTGTTTCCGGTGGTGCGCATGGTGCGGGACACGCTGATGCACAACACGTTGCCGGGAGCCGGCGATTTGTTGTTTGCTTCGGGTTACGCCCTCTTATACCTGCTCGTCGGCCTTGTCGTCTTTTATCGAAAGCAAAACCGGTTCATCCATTACGTGTGAGGAATTGAGGCGCTGGTATGCAGGAGCCTAAAT
>NICF_comb_assmDRAFT_10002870_pt1 | contig 12740 bp, 9 predicted proteins | sample NewIslPassag4_SG_FD_11279 | JGI IMG/M metagenome (IMG submission 11279) | reverse complement strand
CGCTATGGCCTTATCTACGTCGACAAAGATGACAAAGGAGAAGGAACTCTGAAACGTTTGAAAAAAGACTCCTTCTACTGGTATAAAAAGGTCATCGAAACAAATGGTGAAGACCTCGATCCAGATAATTTTCGGAAATAGTGAGTAAAAGTGCAAATTTAATAGCTATAAATTTCATTTTTCTACTGCATGGAACTGTCAAAAGTTGATAATCTAACTTTGTGGCAGTTCTTTTTTTATAGTTAATTGGAGAACTTTTATACTCAGGAAGGTTAAATAAAATGAACCTCTTACATCATGAAATAAAACCAGTAACTGAGTGCTTATTCACATAAAAAAAGGCGTTTCACTCTGGAAACGCCTAAACTATTCCCTTAAAATTTGGATATGTCTTCCCTAAGGATATTTTAGCTATTTTTAATGTACAATAATTCAAAGATAGAATCTGCAAGTTTTCGATTTTCTATATTATTCAGTTTGGATAAAAATTGTAGATTATCTATAGTTGATTTAAATTCATTCCACAATTGATCCTTAAGTTTATAAGGAATCTCAGCAATATCTAGCCTCCGGAACAATTCTTCGTGAATATCCTGTTCTTTAATTTCAGCTAAATTTTTGAGTGTAATTTCTATTGATTTATGCCATTCAGTTAATTGGAATTGAAGAATATTATTCTTTTCATCATATTCTAAATTAGTAATATGGGGATGATGTTGTAGCATTTCTACAGTTTCTATTCCGTCAACTGCAAAAATCGAAATAAAATGTTTTCTCCCTTTTGGTAAAATTGATGTTTCTCCTGATATTTCAAGTTTTACTGTCTTTTCATCCCAATTAAGAGTAAGAGTTGTTAAAGCTCTTTTGTTCCCATGGTCTTCTGTTAATGTAAAGCTATTAGATTTCCCCGGGAAGATTCTCCAATGGATTGTTTCAGGTAATGCTTCGCCTTTTGTTTCCATCACGTTCTCATCGAGGGGAATAATTCCTCCCTGTTTGACTAAGACAGGCATTTCGGTAATTTCCCGGAAAACTTTTAATTTAGTTCCACCTTTATATCTCTTACCGGTAAAGAAATCATACCAGTATCCTTTTGGTAACCAAACAATGGTTTCACCAGCTTTTAAGACAGAATCACTTTTCTTTGTAATTGGTGCAACGACCATCTCGGTACCAAAATAGTATTGATTCGGTACTTGATAAGCTTCTTCTTCCATTGCATGGTGATAATACATTGGTTGAATTAATGGAAGACCTTCTTCATGGGATAAAACATTGATTGTATAAAGATAAGGAATTAATGCATGCCGGAGTCTCAAGAATCTTTTCATCGACGGGTAAACAATATCATTATACCGCCAAGGTTCTTTACCTGTGAAAGCACTAGATGAACTATGCAGTCTATTTATTGGGCTGAAAACACCAAATTGAACCCAACGCAAAGCTAATTCATCGTCGCGGCAACCTAACATATGCCCACCTATATCATGACTCCACCATGTATAACCTATATTCGAGGCAGTTGCAGTAAAATATGGTTGAAAATCAAGGGATTCCCAAGAAATAATCGTATCGCCTGAAAAACCTACTGGATAACGATGGCTGCCCGGACCGGCATATCTGGAAAGAATGATGTCGTTTTTGTTTTTTCGTTGAAGGTCAAGATAATGGTAATGATTTAGAAGCCACAACGGATCCAGCCCTTCTTGTCCACTTTCAGTCCCTTGTTGCCAATCAATCCACCAAAAATCAACACCTTTCTCTTCTAAAGGATGATGTACATCTTCAAAATATACTTTTCGAAAATCTGGATCGGCGATATTAAATTTAGCTGGTTCTTCGAGTTCTTGATTTAAACCTAATTTTTCAGCAACAATCGGATATTGCTCCTCAAAGGCACGAATACCGTCCGCAGGGTGAACATTTAAAGTAACATGTAAACCTAACTCATGTAATTTTGACAAAAAGCGTTTTGGGTCTGGGAATAACTCTTTATTCCACGTATATCCTGTCCAACCGCTACCAAAGCGTTCTGGAATATTCGTAAGATGCCAATCCATATCAATAACACTGACGGATAATGGAATACCTTCGTCTTTAAAACGATGCATCAAATCTAAATATTCTTTTTCAGTATACTTCCAGTAGCGGCTCCACCAGTTACCTAAAGCATACCTGGGTAGAAGTGGGATGCTGCCTGTCAATCGGAAATAGTCTTTTAGTGCTTCCAAATAATTTCTTCCATAGGCAAAAAAGTAAAGGTCAATTTCCTTGAATTTCCTCGGAACTGGATCTCCCTTTTCATCCAAAAGGAAGGAATTAGAATCGTCCAGTAGAGCAAAACCATTTTTACTAATAATTCCCTCTTCCAATTCAATAGCACCATCTACGAAATCCAAAGTACGGGTAGTTCCCTTAAGAGTTTCAGGTACGGAACCGTAATGCCAGCGATTATGGTAGTTAGAAAAATTATATTTTACATCAATATAGAGATTGCTAGAAGAAAATGGACCATACTTATAATATAGATGGAAATAATCAGTAATAATTTCCAAATGGTCTTCCTTTTTGATTAATTCATAATCAACTTCACCAAAATCACGGTTTAGAACAATTTGGGTTGGTGAATCTTCAAATTTACCACTTTCTGAATACTCTAATCGTATCAGTTTATTGGTAATTAAAGTAAAACGGAAATAATCTCCTAGTACGATATTTTTAGTTTTGATAACCATTTTTACTCCCCTTTCGTAAATAGGATTATAATTTCTTCATTTCATATTTTGAAAAAACCTTATTAATAATGAAGGAATGTATGAATGCCATAAAGGCAAAACCCCCAAAGGTAAAAATGTACAGCCCTGTTAGAAAGGCAATGGGGGAAGAAGCTGTTAAAACAAATGGAATGATAAATAATAATAGTAAAATAATAGTGTGGAAAATATTTGAAGTTCCAATTAATAAAGACTTGATTAGATAGCCTTTAATAGTTTCTTTGTATTTAGCTACGTATGGAAAAATAATTGGTAGAATACTAAGGTAAACAAAACCAAAGGTTGCGGTGATTCCCGCAATAAAAAATTTGCTTAAACCACTGAGATATACTAAAAACTTTATGTCCAGTATTAGCAAAATACCTGATACCAACATTATAATCCAAATAATAGTTGCCTCTTTAAAGTTCCTTTTAAAGGCTGTTATAAACTCTTTGAAAATATAAGGATCTTTATTTTGAATTAATTTGAGCGATACAGTATATAAAGCAGAAATCGATGAACCTATCGTGAAAATTGGTAGGCTGAATAATATGAACAGGAAATTTAAGATGACCAAGTCAATGATTCTGGTAAGAAATTGAATGAAAGGGCTTTCTAAACTGATAAAACGATTCATTTTTATCCCCTTTCTTAAAAGAAATGCAATAACATGAGACGAAAATGAAAAGTAGCAGCCGGCCGAAAAAGCGAACCGGCTGCCATACTACCTTTATTTCAAGTTATTGCAATTCTTTCAAAGTGTTTTGATATCTTTCGAAGGCTTTGATTTGAATATCCATATATTCATCCAGTCCCATTTGCTTCAATTGGGCGATGTAAGAATCCCATTCTTCAGTTGCTCCGCCTTCTACTACCCATTTAGATTGCATCGCCTCTACATAAGAGTCAATGTCAACTCTTAAAGTATTTAACCTTTGTAATTCTTCCCGTGTATAGGTAACAAATGGATAAGGATCCTGTGCATATTGATTTATTGCTTTATCCAACTCTAGTTTTAATCCGTCTCCACTTGTTTTTGGTAGATCCACTTTTTCATTAAATCCTTCGTCTATAAACTTAGGTCCGAAATCCCTGAAGGAATTTACCCAGGCAAAAATATCGGCGGATTCTCCAGCAGGAGGTTCTAGCACTTTATAAGTTCCATCATCCAGTTTTTCAACACCGATTCCAAATGATCCATAAAAGGTTTGGATACTTGCATCTTCGGTATAGAATTTATCTACCCATTGAAGTAGTTTTTCAGGATTTTTACATTTTTTTGTGATTACAAATTCATTTCTTCCATATGTGTCAGCATCTGTAAGAACATAGCGGTTTCCATCTGGACCTTTCAATGCAGGTAAAGCTACATATTCATCGGCATTTGGTCCAAAGAGGGCATCCGGTGTCCAACCGACAGCAACTCCAACAAGTGCAATATCTGCATTATTTCGTTTTGCATCACTCATTGATTGATCTTGTGTAAAGATTTCCGGATCAATCAAGCCATCAATATAAGCTTTATGCATCCATTCGATACCTTCTCGGTAGCTATCTAAAGTTGGCAAAAAGACTGGTTCGCCGTCTTTAATAGCCATGTAACCTGCCCGGTCAGCGCTTTTTGTCATGCCAAAAGGAAGTGTAAAGGCGAAGACATTATTTGCAAGGCCACCACCAAATGGAATTTCATCATTTGGATCACCATTGCCATTTGCATCCTGTTCTTTAAATGCTTTTAAAACATTATAAAAATCCTCATAGGTATCAGGCATTTCTAATCCTAAATTATCAAGCCATTTTTTATTGATAAACAATTGGTTTCCGGCTTTAGGTCTTAACGGTAGTTTTTTAGGCAGACTATAAATATGACCATCCGGCGATGTGACTAAAGCTCGCAATGTTGGATCTTTTTCAAAAGCTGCCTTTAAATTTGGCATATGTTCCTCAATTAAGTCTTCGAGTGGAAGGAACATGTCCTGGTTTTGGGCGATATCACCGTCTGTGAGAGCAATGGAACCCAAAAATGCGTCCGGCAATTCTCCACCTGCAAGCAACACTGCCTTTTTGTCGCCCCATTCAGAATTCAAATAAATGTCCCATTTAATATTAATTCCTGCTTCTTTAGTTGTTTCTTCAACAAATCCTTTTAAGAAGTCATCGCCCCAATCCGACCAGCGGACAGTTGCAATTCGATAACTCCCATCGTCATTTGAATCGTCATTTTGGGAGTTTCCGTTATTACAGGCTGAGAGAATACTAGTTAGCATCACTAAAACTGTGATCAAAATTAATAATTTTTTTCGCATACCATTCACCTCATTCTTTTAATGCTCCAATTGTAACTCCCTGATTAAAGTATTTTTGCAGAAAAGGATATAAACACATAATCGGCGCTGTTGATACTACAATTGCGGCATATTTCATCATATCTGATAATCTTCTTAATTCCGCTGCCAGTTCACCGGTAGCAGCGCCTAATAATGATTCGTTAGTTATCAAAATCCTTCTCAATATTAATTGAAGCGGTTGCAAACTTTCGTCATTAAGGTAAATTAAGGCATTAAACCATGAATTCCAAATTCCAACGGCTGTCCAAAGTCCTATTACTGCCAAAATTGCTTTGGACAGGGGTAAAACAATGGTGAAAAAGTATCTTAAGGTTCCGCAACCGTCTATTTGAGCAGCTTCATATAGATCAGTTGGAATGCTGGTCTTAAAAAATGTTCTTGCAACAATAATGTTAAAACAGGAAACTGAAAACGGTACCACCATTACCCAAAAAGTATCCAATAATCCGAAGTTCTTAACTACAAGATAAGTAGGTACCAAACCGCCACTAACAAACATTGGGACAACGTATATGATTGTTAACCATTTTCTTCCAAAAAGATCGTTTCTGGATAGTGCAAATCCAGCTGGAATATTTACTGCTAATGCAATTAGTGTACCAACAACTGTGTATAAGATTGTGTTTAAATATCCTCTCCATATTACTTCCTGCTTAAATAATTCTATATATCCATCGAAACTCCAATCCTTTGGCCATAACCAAACCGTTCCTTGAGCAATATCACTCGGATTACTGAAAGAAGCAATGATAATGAACCAAAGTGGATAAAGAATCATTATGATCATCAGGATTGCAATACCGTATACGATAACATCAAAAATCCAATCTCCCCAACTCTTTTTTGTAAGTTTCGATTTACGGGAATTCCTTTTAAAAATCATTTTTTACCCTCCGTTAGAACAAGCTGATGTCCGTCAGTTTTTTGGAAATCCAGTTCACCAATAGAAGTACAGCCACGTTGACCACGGTATTGAATAACCCGATGGCAGTTGAAAGGCTATATTGGAGAGATTGTAAACCTACTTTATATACATAAGTAGATATAACTTCACTTCCAGCTAAGTTTAAAGGGTTTTGTAGCAAGAGAACTTTTTCAAATCCGACACTTAATATACTACCTGCTCGTAAAATCAATAAGATCATAGTTGTTGGTAATAATAGTGGCAATTCAATATGAATAATTTGTTGTAATCGACTAGCACCGTCCATTTTTGCTGCTTCATAATAAGTAGGATTGATGGTAGATAAGGCTGCTAAATAGATAATACTGTCCCAGCCTACATGTTGCCAGACATCGCTCCAAACATATATACTACTGAACATTGATGGATTTGACATGATATTCGGCATTTCAATTCCAAAAAGGGCTAATATATTAGCAATCAATCCATTACTCGGTGAAAGGAATATGAGAATCATCCCACACATAACCATCGTGGAGATGAAATGCGGCAAATAGATTGTAACTTGGAAAAATTTCCTAAACATTTGCCGGCGGATTTGATTACATAAGATAGCGACTGCAATCGGTAATGGAAACCCTACCAAAATACTGTATAAGCTAATAGTTATGGTGTTTTTTAATGTTATATCGAATTGATAGGAATTGAAATATTGAATAAAGTGTTTGAATCCTACCCATGGGCTACCCCATATTCCCAGTGATGGAGAATAATCTTTGAAAGCTAGAATAATTCCGTACATGGGGATATAGGCAAAACAGATTAGTAAAATGAGCGATGGTAACAATAAAACAAAAAGTGGAATGCTTTTCTTGAATTTCTTAAGTCTTTCCGAGTCTTTAGTATTAACAGTTACAATTGGTGGTTTTGGAAGAACTTCATTAATATGGCCTTTAATCAACTATTCCCCCCTTCTTCATTGTGATTCTAATTTTATGTTAAGCCTTGTAACACTGTATAGAACGATTCCGATGATTAACTTGTATTATTCGGGCATTCACTAGAGGTGGAAGAGGGGAAATTGCACTTTTCCGACTTTTTTATTACCTTAAGTCATATTAATGTCGGTTTTTTACTATTTTTTTGAGGGTAGTAAAAACTATAATGGAGTTAGATACTGCATTTGTTCAAGTAGATTGTGTGATTTTAGTGTTATTATAATTTTATTTATTAGCTTATCCCCGTTACAAAAGTCGGATAATCTTCCTTTTAGCTTGAATGGATTTTTAGGTTGTGGCTATATTCAAACAAATATTGGTTTGGAATGGACACTATCTCGTGTGTTAATCCTGACCGAATAAATCTATTAGTCAGGAGGTATTATATTGAGGACTTTAATTAACTCAAATCCCTCGCGTTCCATCAATGATTATTTAAAAGTTTTATTCCTCCTATTATTTTTCATATTATTCATAAATATTTTTGTCAGCTTTTTAATTATTTCTATAACCAAACAGCAAAGTATTGATTACGTAAAAAAAATAGTAAATGTCTATATTAATGGAGTCAGTCAAGAAATGAAGGCAGTCGATCATTTTATGACCTGGACTGTTATCCATGAGCCACTAATTGAAAATGTTGAAGAAGCATCAGATATTCATGAAATTTCAGAAAACCTCCACAGCTTTAGGACGAGAGTAAACGATTTTCAATATTCCGTTGGTAAAGAATATCAGTTTTTCTTAATACTAAAAAATGAAAACGTTTTTACAAATACCTCTGATTTATTGCTTCCTTATTCCGATTATCTTGAGTTAAAGAATATATTTCTTCCTACTTTCCAAAACAAAGAGACTCGAGATAATGAATCAATACAAGTCTGGAAATCTCTTGAACTAGGGGATAAATTCTATCTATATAATTTAATCGAATACGAAAACCGAGTATTTATTTGTTTAATATCAGCAGATGACATTCTTATTAGCTTAAAGGACATCAATTTGGGTAACAAAGGTGGAATCGTTTTAGAAAATGAGGATCAATTCTATCTTTCTGCCTCAAACAGTGAATTCTTGGAAGAAAAATACCAACAATCCTTTTTTAAAAGCCACTTAATATTTCCAGGAAATGAATATTCATTACCATTTACCCTTCATATATATTTGGATCATTTTAGTGCCTTTCAAAAGATTGTATTAGTTCAAATGGTTACTATCGTTGCTACAGCCCTGATTGGTTTAACCATAATTTTAATTGCACGTTATTTAAAAAATAGAGTAATTAGTCCAATCCAAAGGTTTTCCAAAAATCTTCGTAAAATAAATGAAAATAATGAAAGAATAGATTTGGAAAGCATCAGCATTAAAGAACTTGAAGAAGTAAACACGCAATTTAAAGATTTATTTAATGAGATTAAGAAATTAAAAATTAATATTTATGAACAAGAAATTGAAAAGAAAAAAATAGAAATGGATTTTATGAAATTGCAAATTAAGCCGCATTTTTACATAAATTGCCTAACTACTATTTACAACATGGCAGAGCTCCATTTGTATGAAGAAATTAAAGAAATGGCGTTGTCTACGACAAAATATTTTAGGTATTTATTTCAGGTTAATCAGGACTTTGTCGTTTTGGAGAAGGAATTGGATCACGTTCACGATTATTTATCCATTCAAAAAATGCTACATGGCCACTTATTTCATTTTGAAAGTTTTATAGAACCAGGATTGGAGAAAACAAAAATTCCACCTCTGTTACTACAGACCTTTATCGAGAATTCCGTCAAATACGCAGTTTCAATAGATGATGACTCAAAAATTAATCTCGAAATTAAAAAACTGATTAAGAATAATAAAGATTTAATGAAAATAACTATAAAAGATAATGGTCCTGGATTCCCTCCAGAAATTCTGAATAAACTTCAGAATCGTATTCCTTTGTCCAATGAGGAAGGGAAACAGATTGGAATAAATAACGTTATCCAAAGGCTGCAACAACATTTTGATGGAGAGTCCTCCGTGGAATTTTCCAATGGGCAAGAGGGCAGTGCTATTGTTGAAGTTATAATTCCTTTAATAAAGGAGGAAGAAACAAATGAATGTATTACTTGTTGACGATGACCGTTTTGTTATAGAAGCACTGAAACAAAAAATTAACTGGAAAGGATTGGGAATAAATAAAATTTTTTCTGCAAGCAACATTTTCTCTGCTAAAAAAATTTTTGAACAACATCAAGTCCATATACTAATCAGCGATATTGAAATGCCAAGAGGAACTGGCCTTGAACTGTTAGCCTGGATTCGTTCTGAAGGCTTTGATGTTCAAGCAATTTTCCTTACGAACTATGCAAGTTTTAATTACGCTCAAAAAGCCATTGAATTGCAAAGTATTGAATACTTTTTAAAGCCGGTGGAGTTTGAGAAGTTTGAACTAGTAATTAAAAAGGCTGTTAATAAAGTAAAGTCAAGATTGTTAGAAAAGGAAGTTATTACGGTAGGAAAGCATTGGCATAGATATAAGGAAAAAATTGTAGAGAGCTTTTGGAAGGATTATATAAATTCAGCAGGTTCTATTACCATTGAAAACTTGCAGGAGATGATAAAAGAGAAAAACCTTCAATATTCAGTTGAAGATCGTTTTATACCGATATTGATTAAACTCTTTCCTTACTCAATTACCGAACATATGGAAATAAAAATATTTTTATCAAAAAGCGCACGAATAAAAGAACAATTAAAAAAGTTAATCCAAAATATATGTAAAGGAAGTTCGTTTCATTTAGAATCTCTTATAGAAATGAAGATAAACGAGGATTACCTTGCTATTTTCAAAGTTATAGGAAATGATTCAAAAATTAATAATCAGGATATCGCTGTTTTTGGTAATAAATTGATTTTTCAAGTTAACGATCGGTTTCAATGCGACATCCAATGTATAGTTCATGGGAAAGAGACCTTAAGTAGATTTCAAGATAAAATTAACCAAATGCTAACATTTGATGAAGAATTGATCCATTTTCGTAACCAAACAATAGAATACAACTTTTTTAACGAACCTCGTAAAAAATACGTCGAGCCCAACTTGCAATTATTGGAATATTATTTGCAAAGTGGAAACCGTGAAGGATTTATTGATAAATGTCGTCAATACTTAGAAAACTTCATGGACAAAAAGTCTATAAATTATCATGTTCTTTGTAATTTTCGACTAGATATAACGCAGTTAATATTTACCCATTTAAAATCAAAGAGAATATTAGCACATCATTTATTTCATGGAAAAGTGAACGATTTTTTGCTTGAAAAATCGACAAGGTCCATTGAAGATCTCATGAGTTATATTTCATATTTAGTGCATCTATCTTTAAACTATATGGAATTTACAAATTCTCGAAAATCCGTTGTTAAGAAGATTTGTGATTATATTAACGGTCACTATCATGAAAATCTGACTAGGAATGATTTGGCGGAAATTGTATATCTGAGCCCCGATTACATTGCTAGATTATTTAAAAAGGAAACGGGAATGTCTCTAATCGATTACATTACCGACAAAAGAATTAAAATTGCTAAAGATTTGCTCAAACATACCGATTTACCAATTCATGTAATCTCTGAAAAAGTTGGCTATGAAAATTATTCCTATTTCACAAAATTATTTAAAAAAGTCACAAAGAAAACACCTAGAGATTATAGAAGAAAATCTGCCACTGCAGAAAAAATTCACTAGTTTAATAAATATAAGGCAATATTAAAATTTTATATTATGACCTGAAATATTCATAGCCTTACGGCATCGTTTATTTAAACCTAAAATTCCTTGAAATTTGATGGCTTCCAATACAAATTATTAGGATCCAATCAAATTAGCTGGAATTTTATTACAAACTCTGAAAAATTGGGCATACTACCCCCTTGACTGAAAAAAAGTGTTTTTTTCAGTTGGTTCTGTTAAATTTGGTTGTTGATTTCCGTTACAGGCACTTCGCTTTCCGCGGGCGAGCGCCGAGCCTCCTCGACACTTCGTGTCTGCGGGGTCTCGTCTGTCTCGCTGTTCCCGCAGGAGTCTTCGTGCCTTTCACTCCAATCAACAAAGTATATCAAAATCAACATTGCCCTTTAACACAGCTTTTCAATTAATAAAAGGCTATTTAGTTTCAAAAAATTAAATCCGGAGTCTTTGAATTCGTTCTAGGACATTCCAAAAGAATTTTTGATAAACGAAACTTGATGATAGCTTAAAATAAAGTGATCTACCTGATTTCACCAATCTGCCGGCTACTTTGATTAACCGGGTGCGAATCGTGTCAATCTGCATCGTTATTTTCCCTTCCGGAAAACAGAGAGTACGCAGCCAATTGGTTAAATTATAAGCGAGTAGAGTCAACATCATCTTTACCTCGTTTACGAGATAAGAATGGCTGTTCATTTTATCAAAATAGAAACCATTTTTAGCTTCCTTGATATAGTTCTCCATTGTCCCTCTTTTTTGATAGGCGCGTACGATGTCCCTTGGGGAAGCTAATGCAAAATTGGTGACGAAAAAGCTATGCGTAAAGAACAATTCGCCTGCTGGCCGGACTGATTGGATAATCACTCTTCGGGGTTTCGACCAGGATTTTGCTTGATAAATCGTTTCTTCAAAATAACATTCTGTTTTTGAGACATCCAAAGGTGCAGTTGATGGATGGTACTCTTTCGCTAAACTTTGTAGTTGAGCATTAGATTTTAGTCGGATAATGAAGAAGACAGATTCTTTTTCACACAATTCGTATAAAGCTGGAACTGCAAATCCACTATCCGCACGAAGGAATAAATTCGTTTCCGGAAATATTTTGTTGTAGTGTTCGATTAAAGGCTGAATAAATTCGACCACACCATTGGAAGTATAAACATTTCCCGGACGAAGTTTCGCCTTCAAAAAGTCACCGGTTGCACCATCAAAAGCAACCAAAGGATGGAAACCCATCGTTCCATAATGGGCATTGTAGGACGAAGATTCTTGATTGCCGTAGGTATCGGAATGGGTCGAATCTAAATCGATAAACACCATTTGAGATTTTCGGTATGCATGAATTTTATCAAGCAATTCACGATTTGCCCGATTTAGTTGATTAAGCGATTCTTCATTAAAACGGGTATAAAAGCGGGATAAGCTGGGCTGGGAAGCCAAGGCAGGTGTTCCAATAATTTGTGTAAAGACCGGATCATTGGTCAGTTGATCTGCAGCATCATCCTCAGCATATCCGGCAATCAATTGATAAATTTTTTGACGTAACAAGTTTTCGTTTGAATGAAGATAATAAGTTCTTGAATCATTTAGTGTTAGGTACTTGGCCAAAGTTTTGGAAAAACCAATTTTTTCATCGAATTCCCGAAATAGAAATTGGCCGGTATCCGAGGAGAGAGAACCTCCATCATTTGACAATTTAATTTTACGATTGAAATGAAGTGTTTTTTGGGTTAAAGTAGCCATATAAAGAATCCTTTCTGTGTGGTTTTTGGGCGTACTTTAACCTTAGCAGAAATGGATTCTTTTTTGCATTTATTAAGTGAAAAATTTATTGACCAAGAAAGCCTAAATCACAAGGTTTTTAGGTTGGTTCAGAAATCACGGTGAATAAATCAGGCTAAATTTTTATCCCCTGAAAGAATTTTCCTTCATCAGGATCTTCAGGATTGGGAAAGCATCATCAGATTTTTATGTGCCCAATTAGTAAAGTTGAATTTG
>NICF_comb_assmDRAFT_10002869_pt1 | contig 12747 bp, 9 predicted proteins | sample NewIslPassag4_SG_FD_11279 | JGI IMG/M metagenome (IMG submission 11279) | reverse complement strand
AAGTGGCTGCCTCGGGCGAGCCAAGTGCGGACGAGCCGGGAAGACACGCCTTGCTGTCACCGGACGGAGAACCGGCGGTGGAGGCGCAAGCGAGCGACGTTGAAAGCGGGATCGGTGCCGCCGCCAGTTTCGGCTCGGTCGGGACGGGAGAGCGTGTTGGGACCGAAGCCTTGGTCAGCGAGCGAGCCTCGCGGGCCGAGGCGTCCGGTCGTCCGGGTGACCTGTTGGCGTCGCTCGCAGCTGTCGACTGGGGCGATGAGCCGCGGGTTCTGATCGTTCACAGCCATACGTCAGAGTCGTATGTTACGGATCCCCCAGATCCCAGGGCCGATCCGCGATATCACGTCTTCAACGAGCCGGACACGGGGATCACGCGGGTGGGAAGAGCGCTGGCCGAAAAACTCGAACAAGTGTACGGTATACGGGTCATTCATTCGAACCGCGTCCACAATTGGCCTAATCACTGGGACGCCTACGTCAACTCGCGCGAGACGGTACAGCAGATCCTCGCGGCGTATCCGTCCATCGACATCGTCCTCGATGTGCATCGGCAGGGCATCGAAAACGCCGTCTGGGCCACCTCGGTGGGAGGCGTCGAGGCCGTCTCTATTGAGGTGATCTACACGACGTCACAGGAGTTCCCGTACGCTTCCCACCCCCACTGGAGGCGAAATGCCGCCTTCGCCTCGGTGCTCGCCGACGCGATGAACCGCCTTCACCCCGGATTGCTCAACCGGGTGACCGCGGTGCGTGACCGTCGCTACAACCAGGACCTGCACCCGCACATGCTGCTGCTTGAAGTGGGCAACTACCTCGATCGGGAGGAGCATGCCATCGCCGCCGCTCGGTTGCTTGCCGACGCCGTCGCCTTGGCATTGTATGAGATCGAGCAGGGCGCCGTCGAGGCCTTAGTCGCACCGAGAACGGTGACGCCGCCTCAGCCGCCGAGGCCCGCTCCTTCGTCGCCGCCGCCACGCCGCTGAGGGGGGTGCTTGGGCCTTGCGGCCATTTCGAGGACGAGGTGGAGCTCGGGGATCCGGAGGGTCCAAGCGGCGAGCGCGTACACCGCCACACCCACGGAGATGACCAGCAGGAGGTGGAACAGCTCTCCTTGGGTCGATGCTCCAAACAGGCCCTCTGTCCCGCGGTCTGTCCAGTAGACGACGACGCTCATGATCAGTGAGGCGAGGCCCGCGGAGAGGGTGGAGCGGGCGATGCTGCGGCCGTCGATGGAACCGATCTTGGCGCGCAAGTTGAAAAGGTAGTTGAGGAGGTTGACGATGACGGTAATCGACGAGGCGAGGGCGAGTCCACCGTGGCCAAGAGGCGTGAAGCGGACGAAGAGGAGAGAGAGGAGTGTGTTGAGCACGAGGGCCGTCACACTCACCCGCACCAGCGTCTTGGTCTCTTGCATGGCATAGTACACCTGCGTCAGCACTTGCACCCCCGCTTGCGCCCAGACCCCCGCCGTGAAGAAGAGAAGCGCGAACGCGGCCATCTCGGTGTCGGCAGCGTCGAACTGACCGGTCTCAAAAAGGAGACGGACGATGGGGTGACGCAGCACCGCAAGGCCCACCGCCGAGGGAATCGTGATGAAAAAGACGGTGCGGATGCTCTGGGAGAACATCTCGCGGAAGGCGTCCCGCTCGCCCCGGGCGGCGAGGCCCGAAAGGCTTGGCAGGATCACCATGCCGATGCCCATGCCGAAGACCCCAAGCGGCAGCTGGACGATGGTCTGGGCGACCCTGAGGGCCGTAGGACTGCCTTCCGCAAGTCCGGAGGCGAGATTGGAGCTGACGATGAAGTTTACCTGGTAGATGGAGAGGCTGACTACGGCGGGCCCCATCAGCTTGAGCACCTGTTGCAAGCCCGGGTGGGAGAGGTCGATCGAAAGGCGCTTGCCCCGGCTTTTGCGCCAGATGAACGGGACCTGAAGCAAAAAGTTGGCGATGGCCCCGGCGACGGTGCCGTATGCCATGCCGACGACGCCCAACTCCTCTCCCAATAGGTACGTCGAGGCGATGATGAAGGCGTTGTAGAGGATCGGGCCCCACATCGGCGGGGCGAAATTCTTGTACGAACGATGGATCCCCATGCCGGCCCCGGCCAACGCCGTGAAGAAGACCGCGGGGAACATGAGGCGCATCAACCGGACGAGGAGCTCGCGCTCATCTCCCCGGTAGCTGTAGGCGACCAGCGGGCTGAGCTGGGGGGCGAAGGCTATTCCGAGGACGACCATCAGCGCGAGCAAGGCGACGACGACGCTGAGGAACGTGGCGGTGAGCCGCCAGCCTTCGTCCTCCTCTCCCCGGGCGAGGTATCCCGAGAAGACGGGGATAAACGCAGCGTTGAACCCGCCGGCAATCAAGAGATAATACATCAGATCGGGGATGTTGAAGGCGAGGCGGAAGATGTCGGTCTCGATCGAAAGGCCAAAGACGTCGGCGATGGCTCGCTCGCGAAAAAAACCCAGCAGCCGGCTCGCAAGGATCAGAACCATCACCAGCCCGGCGTCTTTTGCAAATCTCGTCCCTATGCTCATGCGACTCAAGCCTCCGTCCGGCCTCGATCTGCGTGCCCGGTGACGGTTCTCGCACGGGTCAACCTCTTCCTACCAGAAGGTGAGGTGCTCGCCCGGGGCGGCCTCCATCCCCTACAAGCTCCGGCGCCCCGCGGCGAACCGTGCGGCTTTTCCCTCAGCCGGTCCAATGCTATAATGAACCATGTCGTTTCTCGCATTTCTTCATGGGGGACGCCGTCCTTGGACCGTTCGAGGATCCGCAACTTCTGTATTATCGCGCACATCGACCACGGGAAGTCCACGCTGGCGGACAGGCTGCTGGAGCTGACGGGTACCGTCTCTGCCCGGCAAATGACCGAACAGCTCCTGGATCAGATGGAGCTCGAGAGGGAGAGGGGTATCACCATCAAGCTGACGGCGGTCCGGCTCGACTACACGCCGCCCGGAGGCGGTGAGCCCTACGTCCTCAATTTGATTGACACGCCGGGGCACGTCGACTTTTCCTACGAAGTCTCAAGGAGCCTTGCCGCGTGCGAGGGCGCGCTCCTGGTCGTCGACGCATCTCAAGGGATCGAGGCGCAGACGCTGGCCAACCTCTATCTGGCCCTCGAACACGACCTTGAGATCATCCCGGTGATCAACAAGATCGACCTTCCCGCAGCCGACCCGGAGGGTGTCAAGAGGCAGCTCGAGGAGATCGGGCTCGACGCCTCCGAGGCTCTTCTCGTCAGTGCGAAGACGGGCCTTGGGTGTGAGAAGATCCTTGAGGCCATCGTCGAGAGGATCCCGCCTCCGAAGGGAGACCCGGAAGCGCCTTTACGCGCGCTCATCTTCGACTCCCATTTTGACACGTACCGGGGTGCCGTGGCGTACGTGCGCGTCGTCGATGGGACCGTGCGGATCGGCAGCAAGATCAAGATGATGTCGACGGGCGCGACCTATGAGGTGACCGAGCTTGGCATCTTCCGTCCCCACATGGTCCCCACCGATCGGTTGGGGCCGGGCGAAGTCGGCTGCGTCATCGCCCAGATGAAAAACGTCAAAGACACCCGCGTCGGCGACACCATCACCGAGGCGGAGCGGCCGGCCGAAAAGCCTCTTCCGGGGTATCGCAAAGCCGTTCCCATGGTCTTTTGTGGTCTTTACCCCATCGATAGCGACCAGTACCCGGATTTGCGCGACGCTCTTGACAAACTGCAGCTTAACGACGCAAGCCTCGTGTATGAGCCCGAGAGCTCGACGGCGCTGGGGTTTGGCTATCGCTGCGGCTTCCTTGGTCTGCTCCACATGGAGATCATCCAGGAGCGCCTCGAGCGTGAGTTTGGCCTCAACTTGATCACGACCGCCCCCAGCGTCGTCTACCAGGTGACCAAGACCGACGGGACGTTGCTCAGGATCGACAACCCCTCCAAGTACCCGGATCCGTCGGTGATCCGCAAGGTGGAGGAGCCTTACGTCCTCGCCAGCATCTTCGTGCCCGAGGTCTACGTCGGCTCCGTCATGGAGCTTTGCCAGGACCGGCGAGGCGAGTTCAAGACGATGGAGTATGTGACGCCCGAGCGGGTTCGCATTTCGTACGAGCTGCCGCTGGCCGAGATCCTCCTCGACTTTTTCGACAAGCTCAAGTCGCGCACCAAAGGGTACGCTTCATTGGACTACGAGCCCATCGGCTACCGCGAGACGGACCTTGTGAAGCTGGACATCTTGCTCAACGGAGAGCCCGTCGACGCGCTTTCGTGCATCGTCCACCGCAGTAAGGCGTACGAGCGGGGCCGCCAGCTCACCGAAAAGCTCAAAGAAGTGATCCCGCGCCAGCTGTTTGAAGTGCCCATCCAGGCTGCCATCGGCAACAAGGTGATCGCCCGCGAGACGGTGAAGGCGATGCGCAAGGACGTCCTCGCCAAATGCTACGGCGGCGACGTCACCCGCAAGCGCAAGCTTCTTGAGAAGCAGAAAGAGGGCAAGAAGCGGATGAAGCAGCTGGGCAGGGTGGAAGTGCCCCAAGAGGCCTTCATGGCGGTGCTCTCCATTGACTGAGCGGCGCGGCGTCTACGTCCACGTCCCGTTTTGCGTCCGCAAGTGCTACTACTGTGACTTCAACTCCTACTCCCTCGACCGCGCCGCCGTCGAGCGGTACCTGGAGGGCATGGAGCGGGAGATTCGCCTCTACCAAGAAGTGCTGGCCCGCGAACCCGAGGTGGCTTTCGACTCGCTGTTTATCGGCGGAGGCACTCCCACCTGCCTTTCGGGAAAGGACCTGGCCTGGCTGATCGAAAGATTGCTTTGTGCTTTTCCATTCAAGAAGGGCGCCGAGGTGACCTGTGAGGCCAACCCGGGAAGCTCCAATGCGGAGAAGTTTAGCGCTATGCGCGAGGCGGGGGTGAACAGGCTCAGCCTCGGGGTACAGAGTCTCGACGACGCCCTGCTCCTTCGCCTGGGCCGGCAGCATACGGCCCGCGACGTGTACGAAAGCTTTGAGCAGGCGCGGCGGGCGGGGTTCGACAACATCAACCTCGACCTGATGTTCGCCTTGCCCGGTCAAACCCATAGGCAGTGGGAGGAGACCCTTCGCGCCGCGCTCGCTCTTCGTCCCGAGCACTTCTCATGCTACAGCCTGATCATCGAAGAGGGCACCCCCTTCGGCGACGCGTTCCATCGGGGACGGCTCAGCCTGCCGGGGGAGGACGCCGAAGGCGACATGTACGCTTGGGCGATCGACACCTTGACTGCGGCGGGGTATGAGCATTACGAGATCTCCAACTTCGCACTGCCCGGAAAGCGAAGCGTTCATAACCAGATCTATTGGCTCAACGGGGAGTGGCTGGGGCTTGGGCCGGGCGCGCACGGATACTGGCGCGGGCGCCGCTATGCCAACTTGCCGCTTCCCGATGCCTGGGGCGAGCGGCTCAGAGCCGGCGAGACGCCGTACGAGTGGAGCCGAGGAGTGAGCCGGGACGAGGCGATGGATGACACAATGATCTTCGGTCTGCGCCTTCTCGAAGGCGTTTCAATTCCGGAGTTTGTGCATCGGTTTGGAGCGGACCCCCGGGAGGTATACCGGGAAGGGATCCACCGGCTGGAGAAGCTGGGGCTGCTGGAAATAGGCGGAGAACGGCTGCGCCTCACGAGGCAGGGCCTTTTCGTCGCCAACCACGTCTTCGTCGAGTTCCTTCGCGATGGTGGAGCGCCGGTCCCGGCGAGCGCGCTGTGGGACTGAGGCGGTTTGAGCGAGTCTCAAGCCCCTCGCGTTGGACGCTTACTCTCGGAGGGCTACAGCGAGGTGGACGCCCTCCGAAAGGCCGTCGGGAGCTGGTTTCAAGCAGGTCGTTGGCTTGACAATGGGCGTGAGTGAATGGTATTTTTGTGATGAGCGGTTAGCACTCCCTCCCAACGAGTGCTAACTCGATGCCACGTCGCCAAATCGCCCAAGTGTGGTGAGCGCGGTTGCTGGATCCGAGGAAGATGAGGATCCTGCAGGCCATTACCGACGACTACATCAACACCGGCGAGCCGGTGGGATCGCGAACCATCGCCCGGAAATATGCGCTCGGCGTCAGTCCGGCGACGATTCGCAACGAGATGTCTGATCTTGAGGAGCTCGGCTACCTCGAGCAGCCTCACACCTCGGCCGGCAGGGTCCCGTCAGACAAAGGGTATCGCTTCTACGTTGATGTCCTCATGGACCCGGCGGAACTGTCCCCTGCGGCGCGTGAGCAGCTGCGTGAAGAGATCCTGGCCAAGCACCGGGCGATGGAGCAGACGATCCATCGCGCCGCCCGCCTCCTATCGGTGCTCACCCACTATACGGCTGTGGTGATGGCACCTCGCGCTTCCGATACGGCCATCCGCCGCATCCATTTGACTCAGCTCGATGAGTGCAATGTCCTCGCCGTTTTGGTGACGGAGCCGGGATTCGTCGAAAACCACGTGATCGAGTTGCCGGCGCCCATGGAGGAGGAGGAGCTGGAGCGGCTTGCGGCTCAGCTCAACGAGTTTCTCCGAGGGAAGTCGCTGCGCGACGTGACGCGCGGGTTCCTGGCAGATCTCAAAGAAGAGATCGAGTCCCGGCGGGTGTATGAAGAGACCGTCGAGCTGTTGATGAACAGCTTTAGGACTGGCAGCGAAGAGAAAGTCTATCTCGAGGGTGCCCTCAACCTCTTTGAGCAGCCGGAGTTTCGCGACGTCGAGCGGGCGAAGGCGATCCTCGGGTTTCTTGAGCAGGAAGACGCCGTTCGGTCCATGCTGTCTGAATACGCTCGCCGCTCGGGGACGCAGGTGACCATCGGTCAAGAACACGGCCGGGTCGAGATGCGCGAGTGCAGCATGGTCACGGCGACCTATTACGCAGGTGAGTCCGTGGTCGGGACGGTCGGTGTCGTGGGGCCGACACGCATGGACTACGCCAAGGTGATCGCGGCCGTCGGGGCTTTCGCCGAGGCCTTGACGGAGGCGCTCACCCACGCATCTCGCCGGCCCGCGTGAAGAGGTTAAACGCTGAGTAAGTGCAATTCCATGCTTCGAATCGCCGGCGGCCGCGTGAGCCGTGGGCCACGCGGTCCTTTGTTTTGGGCGCTGACGCGGAATCTCCCCCCGGCCTAGCGGGTGGGGGGTTCTTTTGTGAGAGGTCGCCGGCGCGGAAAGCCGCTTCCATCGACAACGATTGTTGCCGGGAGGATGAACACCGTGACTGACAAGCAGCAAGAGCCGGAGAAGGAGGGCCGGCCCGCTACGGAGGCAGCGGCTGATGTCCCCGGCGCTTCCGGCGACGCATCGCACGCCGGTTCGGAGAAGGCAGTGCCATCGCAAGGTGAGCTCGGGACATCTTCGCCGGTCGACGAGATGTCCGGGGAGGCCGGGGTAAGGGAGGATGGGCCGTCTCCGGAGGACGACGGGGAAGGCGACGCGTCCGGTCAGGAGGCGCGCGTGACCCAGATTGAGGCGGAGCTAGCGGGCGAGCGAGCGGCCAAGGAGGCGGCGCTCCGTGAGCGCGACGAGCTTTACGACCGCTGGCTTAGGCTCCAGGCCGAATTTGACAACTACCGCAAGAGGACGCGGCGCGAGCTCGAGGAAAGCAAGGCCAAGGGCGCGGAGGAGCTGGTCGTCAAGCTTCTTCCTGTCATCGACAACCTCGAGCGAGCGTTGAATGCAGCCGGGAGCGGTGCTTCCAGCGGGCTGTTGGAAGGCGTCAAGATGATCCACAGACAGTTTCTTTCGACCCTTGAGGAGATCGGCGTCACGCCCATCGACGCGGTGGGCAAACCCTTTGATCCCAACCTGCACGAAGCGATCGCTTATGAGGAGTCTGACGCCTATCCGGACGGGGTCGTCATGGAAGAGTTGGCTCGAGGATACGCTCTTCGCGGCAGGGCGCTTAGACCGAGCATGGTCAAGGTGGCTCGAGGCAGTGGCCAACAAGGAGGAGAAGAGTAGATGGGCAAAGTGATCGGTATCGATCTTGGGACGACCAACTCTGTCGTCGCTGTGATGGAGGGCGGTGAGCCGGTCGTCATTCCCAACGCGGAGGGCTCTCGCACGACGCCTTCCGTCGTCGCCCTCTCGAAAGACGGTGAATGGCTCGTCGGCCATATCGCTAAGCGCCAGGCGATCACCAACCCGAACCGCACTGTCGTCTCTATCAAGCGAAAGATGGGGACAGATTACAAAGTGGAGCTGGGCGGGAAGTACTACACGCCCCAGGAGATCTCCGCCAAGATCCTCCAGAAGCTCAAGGCGGACGCCGAGGCGTATCTCGGCACCAAGGTGACGCAGGCGGTGATCACGGTCCCCGCGTACTTCACCGACGCACAGCGCCAGGCGACCAAAGACGCGGGGCGGATTGCCGGCCTCGAGGTGCTGCGGATCATCAACGAGCCCACGGCGGCAAGCCTGGCATACGGCCTCGACAAGGAAGAGGACCAGACCATCCTCGTCTTCGACCTGGGCGGCGGTACGTTCGACGTCAGCATCCTGGAGCTCGGCGACGGCGTCTTCGAGGTGAAGGCGACCAGCGGCAACAACCATCTGGGCGGAGACGACTTTGACCAAAGGATCGTCGACTACCTGGTCTCCGAGTTTAGGAAGGAGCACGGCGTCGACCTAACCAAAGACCGCACCGCCTTGCAGCGCCTGCGCGACGCGGCCGAAAAGGCGAAGATCGAGCTTTCGGGCGTGCTCACCACGAACATCAACTTGCCGTTTATCGCGCAAGGAAGCGACGGCCCGTTGCACCTCGACATGGATCTCACGCGGGCTAAGTTCAACGAGCTCACGGCGGACTTGGTGGAGGCGACCTTGGGCCCGACCAAGCGAGCCTTGGAGGATGCCGGGCTGAAGCCTGAGGATATCGACAAGGTGATCCTGGTGGGCGGCTCGACGCGCATTCCCGCCGTCCAGGAGGCCATCAAGCGGCTGCTCGGCAAAGAGCCGACCAAGAGCGTCAACCCCGACGAGGTCGTCGCGGTGGGCGCGGCTATTCAAGCGGGTGTCCTGGCCGGCGAGGTGAAGGACATCGTTCTTCTCGACGTGACGCCCTTGTCGCTCGGCATCGAGACCTTGGGCGGCGTCTTCACCAAGCTGATCGAGCGCAACACGACGATTCCCACGAGCAAGAAGCAAATCTTCAGCACCGCGGCCGACAATCAGACGGCCGTGGAGATCCACGTCCTGCAAGGCGAGCGGCCGATGGCGGCCGACAACGTGACGCTGGGGCGGTTTACGCTCTCGGGGATTCCGCCGGCGCCCCGCGGGGTGCCGCAGATCGAGGTGACCTTTGACATCGACGTCAACGGGATCGTCAAGGTCTCCGCGAAGGATCTAGGCACCGGCAAGGAGCAGGCGATCACCATCAGCGGACACGGCGGCTTGTCGGAGGAAGACATCCAGCGGATGGTGAAAGAGGCCGAGGCCCACGCCGAAGAGGACAAGAGGCGGAAAGAAGCGGCCGAGGCGCGCAACGAGGCCGATAGCCTCGTGTACACGGTGGAAAAGACCTTGAAGGATCTGGGCGACAAGATGACGGACGACCAGAAACGCCGGGTGGAGGAGGCTAAGAACGCGCTGAAGCAGGCGTTGGACAAGAGCGACGTGGCCGAGATTAAGGCCAAGACCGAAGCGCTCAACAAGGTGCTTCACGAGGTCTCGACAGCCATCTACCAGCAGGCGCAAAGCTCCGCTTCGGGCAACGGAACCCAGTCGGGCGGCCAGGCGAAGAAGGACGATGAAAAGGTCGTCGACGCAGATTACACGGTGAACGATGACAAGTGAGCTCGAGGTGGAACCCGGGTGACCCGCGTCAAGGCCGGCGACGAGCCCAGGTTAGGGGTGTAGCGCGTGGCGAAGCGAGACTACTATGAGGTGCTCGGCGTCTCCAGGGACGCCTCCGAAGAGGAGATCAAAAAGGCGTATCGCCGCCTCGCCCGGCAGTACCATCCTGACGTCAACAAAGACGATCCCGAGGCCGAGGCGAAGTTCAAGGAGATCAGCGAGGCGTACCGGGTCCTCTCTGACCCCGAGTCCCGCGCGCAGTACGATCGCTTCGGACACGCCGCGTTCGAGGGCCCGCAAGGAGCCGGAGCCGGGCAGGGGGGCTTTGACCCCTTCGGCGGCTTCGGCGGTTTCGGGGATTTCGACGACATCTTCGACATGTTCTTCGGCGGGGGGACCGAGCGGCGCCGGAGAGCCGGGCCGCGGCAAGGCGCCGACCTCCGTTACGATCTTGAGCTCAGCTTCGAAGAGGCTGCGTTCGGCATCGAGACGGAGATCGAAGTGCCGCGGACCGAAGTGTGCGGCCGCTGCCGCGGCAGCCGGGCGGAGCCGGGCTCGAGGGTGCGGGAGTGTCCCCACTGCGGCGGCAGGGGTGAGATCCGGGAGAGCCGGCAGACGCCTTTCGGCCGCTTCGTCAACGTGCAGACGTGCCCTTATTGCCGCGGCGAGGGCAAGACGGTCGATCAAGCTTGCATCGAATGCCGCGGCAGGGGCGTGGTGACGAAGCGGCGCAAGATCAGGGTGAAAGTCCCGGCCGGCGTCGACGATGGATTCCGGCTACGCCTTGCGGGCGAAGGAGAGGCGGGCGAGCGCGGCGGACCTCCCGGCGATCTCTATGTCTTCATCTCCGTCCGCAAGCACGACTTTTTTGAGCGGCGGGGAAACGACATTTTCTGCGAAGTGCCGATCAGCTTCGTCCAAGCGGCTTTGGGGGACGAGATCGAGGTGCCCACCTTGAGCGGGACCGCGCGGCTCAAGATTCCCGAAGGGACGCAGACCGGAGCGCAGTTTCGCCTGAAGGGGAACGGCGTGCCCGACCCCAGAGGATACGGCAGGGGCGACCAATACGTCTCCATCCGGGTGGTGACGCCCACCCGCCTTACGGCCAAGCAAAAGGAGTTGCTGAAGGAGTTTGCGCGGGCCGGCGGCGACGACGTCCCGGAGGTCAAGCGATTTTTCGACAGAGTTAAGGACGCCCTGAAAGGGCATGCGTGATCGAGCTTGGATCAGGCCCAGTCGGCATGCCCTTTTTGGGGGGAGAGAGAGGCGACTCCATGGATTGGATCGAAGTCAGGGTGACGGCGACGCCGGAGGCCTCCGAGGCCGTCGCCCATTTGCTGATCGAGGAAGGGGCGGGCGGCGTCGTCGAGGATGGGCCCGCGGTGCGCATCGCCTACTATCCGGATCAGGGTGACGTCGAGGCTCGCCTCGACCGGATCCGCCGGTCGGTGGCGGGCCTTTCCCAATTCGGCCTGGATCCCGGCCCGGCGGCAGTTACCTGGCGCCGGGTGGCGGAGGAGCAGTGGGCCTACGCCTGGAAGGAGCACTTTCACCCCGTGAAGGTGGGCCGGCGCATCGTCGTCCGCCCCACGTGGCGCACCTACGAGCCGGCCGCGGGGGAGCTCGTCCTCGACCTTGACCCCGGAATGGCCTTCGGCACCGGCACGCACCCGACCACCGCCCTTTGCGTGCAGGCTCTTGAGGAGTGGATCGGGGCGGGCGACGTGGTCTACGACGTGGGAACCGGCTCCGGGATCCTGGCCATTGCCGCGGTGAAGCTGGGCGCGAGCAGGGTGGAAGCCTGTGACATCGACGGCGTCGCGGTGCAGGTGGCTTCGGCCAATGCAAAGCAAAACGGTGTCGCGCACCAGGTACGCGTCCTTGAAGGCGATTGGAAGAGCCTGCCCCCGGGTGAGGCGGACCTCCTTGTCGCCAACATCGTCGCCGACGTCGTGATCGAGCTGGCCGGCGAGGTAGCCGGCCTCGTGCGTCCCGGCGGGCTCTTCGTTGCCTCGGGGATCATCGCGTCCAGGACGGAGGACGTCCTCGCCGCATGCCAAAGAGCGGGGCTCGTCGTCTTGGAGACCAAGGGCGCCGGAGAGTGGGCGGCCGTCACGGCACGAGTGGGTGAGAGGCAGCCGTGAACGACGCACCCCGTTTTTTCGTCGAGCGGGTGCAGCGGGGGGACGAAGGCTTTTGGGCGGAGCTCACTGGGGAGGAGGCGCACCATGCGCTCCGCGTCCTGAGACTTAGGCCCGGCGACCGGGTAGTACTCCTCGATGACACGGGCTTTGAGTATGCGGGCAGCGTCACCGAGATCGACCGGCGGAACGGCGGCGCAGCCCTTCGGGTGCGGGGCTCCTCGATCCGGCCGTCCAGCGGGGAGCCAAAGATCCATGTGACGCTCATCCAGGCCCTGGCCAAGGGCGAAAAGATGGACCTCGTCATTCAAAAGGGGACGGAGGTCGGCGTCTCGTGCTTTCTTCCAGTTCTCTCCGAGCGGGTCGTGATCGACTGCAGCCCGGACAAGCTGGGCCGGCGCCGTGAGCGCTGGGAAAGAATTGCGCAAGAAGCGGCAAAACAGGCGAGGAGGGGCCGGCGGCCAAAGGTCGAAGAGGTGGGGAGCCTCGTGCAGGCCGTCTCGGACTCTGCCCGCGAGGGGCCGGTTCTCGTCCTCTGGGAAGGAGCGGAAAAGCCCATCAAGAGCGTCCTCAAGGAGCTGGCGACGAGCTTCGTGGAAAGGATCGCCCTGGTCGTTGGCCCGGAGGGCGGCTTTAGCGAACGGGAGGCCCGGCAGATGGAGGATCTGGGAGGCCGGCTGGTCTCCCTCGGGCCGCGCATCCTGAGGACGGAGACGGCGGGTCCCGTCGCCGGCGCCCTCGTCCTTTATGAGCTCGAGGCGGCCGGCGTTTGAGGCCTGCCGCGACCGGATCGAAAGTCCCCGCCGTCATGTCGGCGCGGCC
>NICF_comb_assmDRAFT_10002866_pt1 | contig 12751 bp, 9 predicted proteins | sample NewIslPassag4_SG_FD_11279 | JGI IMG/M metagenome (IMG submission 11279) | reverse complement strand
GTCCATGCCGCCGAAATCATCGGGCGCACCCGCCCCGCCGCCACGACCATCGAGCATGGTGAGTTCGCCGCGGTACGGGCGAAGCACGACCTCGGTCGTGTAGCGTTCCTGACCCGACTGGTCGCTCCACTTGCGCGTCTCGAGCTGGCCCTCGATGTAGACTTTCGCGCCCTTCTTCAGGTAGCGCTCGATGACGTCGACGAGCTTGTCGTTGTACACGACGACGCGGTGCCACTCGGTCTTTTCCTTGCGCTCGCCGGAGGCCTTGTCGCGCCACGTTTCCGACGTCGCGATGGAGAGATTGGCGACCCGCCCGCCGTTCTGGAAGCTGCGGATCTCGGGATCGCGGCCCAGATTGCCGATGAGAATGACCTTGTTGACGCTGCCGGCCATGACGTCCCTCGCTCAGTGACGCGACGATGAGGCGCGCACTCTACAGGAGAAGCTACCCCCGACCAATGCTTTCGTCTGCGATTGCCTTCGTCCGCGACCGCCGCGGCGCATGCCCACCCGCCGGCGGGCCAACGCCGAGCCGCTCCTTCGGGGGCATCGGAGCGGCCCGACGCCGCGTTTGATCGGATCTTCTCCGATCACGATTGTTCATGTTATGTTCTATTTCGATTCGGATGTCAAGCACCCCGTCACGATACCGCCATGCCATGCCGGAACATGTAAGTTCCCGTGACCGCCGGCAGGGTCGCGTTCGCGGATCGTCATCCCTATATTCGAGATCTGGCCGGGCTGCCGTCTCATCTCCCTCACCATCACGAACTTGCATGCAGTCGAAAATCGTCGTCCGCGGTGCGCGCGAGCACAATCTGAAAAACATTGACGTCGAGCTGCCGCGCGACAGTCTCGTCGTGCTCACTGGCGTTTCGGGCTCGGGCAAGTCGTCGCTCGCCTTCGACACCATCTATGCCGAGGGGCAGCGGCGCTATGTCGAAAGCCTGTCGGCCTATGCCCGGCAGTTCCTTGAGCTGATGCAGAAGCCCGACGTCGATTCGATCGAAGGCCTGTCGCCGGCCATCTCGATCGAACAGAAGACGACGTCGAAGAACCCGCGCTCGACCGTCGGCACCGTGACGGAGATCTACGACTATCTCCGCCTGCTCTATGCCCGCATCGGCGTACCCTACTCGCCGGCGACCGGCCTGCCGATCGAAAGCCAGACCGTGTCGCAGATGGTCGATCGCATACTGGCGATGAAGGAAGGCACGCGCCTCTATCTGCTGGCGCCGATCATCCGCGGCCGCAAGGGCGAATACCGCAAGGAGCTGCAGGACCTGCAGAAGCGCGGCTTCCAGCGCGTGAAGGTCGACGGCAAGCTGTACGAGATCGACCAGGTGCCGGCGCTCAACAAGAAGCTCAAGCACGACATCGAGGTCGTCGTCGACCGCGTCGTCGTACGGCCGGATCTCGGCAACCGTCTTGCGGACTCGATCGAAACGGCGCTGTCGCTCGCCGACGGCATCCTCTACGCCGAGAATGCGGACACCGGCGAGCGCACCGTGTTCTCCGCCAAGTTCGCCTGCCCCGTCTCCGGCTTCACGATCGACGAGATCGAGCCGCGCCTGTTCTCGTTCAACAATCCGTTCGGGGCGTGCCCTGCCTGCGATGGGCTCGGCGTCAAGCTCTACTTCGATCCTGACCTCGTCGTGCCAGACCGCACACTCAGCCTGCGCGACGGCGCCATCGCCCCGTGGGCGAACCTGTCGTCGCCCTACTACGACCAGACGCTCGACAGCCTCGCGCGCCACTTCAAGGTTTCCACCACGACGCCCTTCAAGGACCTGAAGAAGGAGGTGCAGCGGGCCATCCTGTACGGCACCGGCGACGAGCCGGTGACGATGTCGTATTCCGACGGCCTGCGCGAGTATCAGACCAGGAAGCCGTTTGAGGGGGTGATCCCGAACCTCGAGCGCCGCTGGCGGGAGACCGACAGCGCATGGGTGCGCGAGGAACTCGAGCGCTATCAGTCGTCGAAGCCGTGCGAGGCCTGCGGCGGGCACCGGCTGAAGCCCGAGGCGCTCGCGGTCAAGATCAACGGCCTGCACATCGGCGAGGTAGCGCAGATGTCGGTCGATCAGGCCGCCGCCTGGTTCAAGAACCTCGGCGACTCGCTGTCGCCCAAGCAGCGGGAGATCGCCGGCCGCATCCTGAAGGAAATCAACGAGCGGCTCGGCTTTCTGATGAACGTCGGGCTCGACTACCTGACGCTCGCGCGCGCGTCGGCCACGCTCTCGGGCGGCGAGAGTCAGCGCATACGGCTTGCCTCGCAGATCGGCTCGGGCCTCACCGGCGTGCTCTACGTGCTCGACGAGCCGTCGATCGGCCTGCACCAACGCGACAATTCGCGACTTCTCGCCACGCTCAAACGGCTGCGCGATCTCGGCAACACCGTGCTGGTCGTGGAGCATGACGAGGAAGCCATCCGCGAGGCCGACTATCTGATCGACATGGGGCCTGGGGCAGGCATCCACGGCGGCAAGGTCGTCGCCGCCGGAACGCCCGAGGAGGTGCAGCGCAATCCCGCCAGCCTCACCGGACAGTACCTGACGGGATTCAAGCAGATTCCGGTGCCGAAGACCCGGCGACCGGGCCATCCGAAGCAGCGCCTGCGCGTGCGCGGGGCGCGGGCCAACAACCTCAAGAACATCACGGTGGAGATTCCGCTCGGCACGCTGACCTGCGTCACCGGCGTGTCGGGCGGCGGCAAGTCGACGCTGGTGATCGATACGCTCTACAAGGCGGTGGCGCGCCACCTCTACGGCGCTCGTGAGACGCCGGGCGAGCATGACGGCATCGACGGCCTCGAGTATCTCGACAAGATCATCGACATCGACCAGTCGCCGATCGGGCGCACGCCGCGCTCGAACCCGGCCACGTACACGGGCGCGTTCACGCCGATCCGCGACTGGTTCGCAGGGCTTCCCGAGGCGCAGGCACGCGGCTACAAGCCCGGCCGGTTCTCGTTCAACGTCAAGGGTGGCCGCTGCGAGGCCTGCCAGGGCGACGGCGTCATCAAGATCGAGATGCACTTCCTGCCCGACGTCTACGTGACCTGCGACGCGTGCCACGGCAAGCGCTACAACCGCGAGACGCTGGAGGTGAAGTTCAAGGACAAATCAATCGCCGACGTGCTCGAGATGACCGTCGACGAGGGGGCCGAATTCTTCAAGGCCGTGCCGTCGATCCGCGAGAAGCTCGTCACGCTGCAGCGCGTCGGCCTCGGCTACATCAAGATCGGCCAGCAGGCGACGACGCTGTCAGGCGGCGAGGCGCAGCGCGTGAAACTCGCCAAGGAGCTGTCGCGCCGGGCGACGGGGCGGACGCTCTACATCCTCGACGAACCGACGACCGGCCTCCACTTCGAGGACGTGCGCAAGCTGCTCGAAGTTCTCCATGCGCTGGTCGACGCCGGCAACACGGTCGTCGTCATCGAGCACAATCTCGAAGTCATCAAGACGGCCGACTGGATCATCGACCTTGGCCCCGAAGGCGGCCACCGCGGCGGCCAGATCGTCGCGACGGGCACGCCCGAGGACATCGTCAAGGTGCGGGAGAGCTACACGGGGCGGTATCTCGCGCCCTATCTGGCACGCAACGGTCAACGCGCGCGCAAGAGCGCGTAGTTACTTCGATGCGCGACGACGGTACCCTGAAAGCGCGTGCCGGTCTTCTGACCGCTCTCGCTTTCATGTCGGCCCTTGTTGCTCCGGACGTCCGCGCCGAAGGGGCCGCGTTCTGCAACACGCTTTCGGCCGTGCTCGCCGCCGCGCCGGACAAATTCGAGTCCGTGCGCACCGAGCAATTCGACAACCGGCTCGAATCGTTCGCGGCGAACCTCGCGATTCCGGAGTTCGAGGCGTGCTATGTCGACGGCATCCGTCCAGCCTTCTTCTGTCTGCGTCGCGGACTTTCGGACGGCGACGCCGAAACCCTCATCGACGAGATGACGAAACGGATCGCCGGATGCTTTCCCGACCCGGAGCCGACGACGGCCCGCGATCCACGTTCGCCGGTGCCGCGGGTCGTCACGACGTGGTCACTGCCCGAGGGCCGCTTCATCCGCCTGGTACGGCGCGACTACACCGAGCATCCGGGCTCGGTCTATCTGCACATCCACTGAAATCCCGCAAAAGCCGGCAAGAAAGCGCCCGTCATACGCTGCCAGTACCGCGAACCCGGCCGGCGCTGCGCCGGCACGAGGCCGGCAGCGCACACGTGCTCAGGTCGCCACGCCCGCGGCGCGCAGATGCGCGCGGCGGATCTGCTCGACCCGATTCGCGAAGATCTGCTCCATCTCTGCGCCGCCGACGAGCGCGCCGCTCGGATCGCGCAGCCGGGCCTCGAGCTTATTCAGTTCTTCGCGCTCGGCGTTCAGACCGTCGCGGCAGAGCGGCTTGGCACTCCTCAGCTCCCGTCTCAGGCGATCGAGCAGAACAGTGCGGCTGTCCGGCATNNCNTGTTTCTGAATCAGCCGCAGGAGCAGCTTCAGGCTCTCCGAAGCGGTCTTCGGCGGCGCATCGGTGCGTGCCATGGCGATGTCGGCCANAAGACCGAGCGCTGCCCCCAGGTTCGGCTGCGGCCCCAGCAGTTCCTGGATCATCGCACCGGCGCCGAGCACGTCGGCGACGACCCCGTCGAGGATGGCGATGCCGTCCCCGTCCACGTCGTCGGTGAACAGCTTGCCGATCTGCTCCAGCTTCTGGCCCCAGTTGCGCGACCCGGCGAGGTAGTTGCTGAGGGTGAACAGGATCATGTAGCGGCGATCCTGCGGTTCGAACCGGGCTTCGGCCCGCCGGCACAGAAGCCCGAACTGTCCCGCTTCCAGCACGGGCAGGCGCTTGCGCTCGGCGAGCGTATCGCGGGCGCGCATCTTCACCTCGTCGACGAGACGGAACAGCGTGTTGACCCGGTCCTTTACGCTGCCCTGCCCGGCGTTCGCCTGGGCCTGCGCCACCTGATAGACGGCGCTGGTGATCAGGTTGCCCGTCGCGTCGAGCTTCTTGATGTAGCCGTAGTTGTGCAGCAGTTCCGTCGGCGTGATGACCAGACTGTCGAAGAATTCGCGGAACAGCCGATTCATCAGCACGCGCGCGTCGTGTCCGAAGAAATCATCCAAATTCGCACAGGCCGGTGCCGCGTTGATCGAGGCGGACAGCCCGATCTCCTTCTTCTTTGGCGGTCGGACCTGCTCGAATATGGGGGTCTCGGTGGTGAAACCGCTCAGCATCGAGCGCTGGCGAACGACCCGCACCTGCTCGTTCTTCTCGTTGGCGAGCAGCAGCGATTTCGCATGCGCGATCGCCTGCTGCTCGTCGTCCATGATGCAGTCGATCACCCAGCGCTTGTCGTAATACACCATCACTTCATACTTGATGATGCGGCCGGGAAGACCAGCCTTGATCGCGCTGGAAATGAGGCGCCCGAACAACTTCTATCCCCTCTTTTCCGCGGTTTTCGTCGCCGCAGGTCTCCACTCCTTCACCCGTGCCATCGCCGTCGCGATGTCGTCCGGCGTCATCGATTTCGCGAGTTCCGCGCGGTCACGGGCCGCATTCCGTTTCACGTCGCCGCTGCCGCGCTGTTCGGCCAACGTGAGCCAGACGTAGGCGTCGATCGTGTTCTCGATGCTGGCGCCGGCATTCACATGCACCCGACCGAGCCGATAGAGCGCCGCCGGGTGTCCGTTTGCCGCCGCGCGACGAAACCATTCCCAGGCCGCCTGCTCGTTCCGCTCGATGCCGATGCCCGCCGCAAGCCGTTCGGCATAGAGGTATTGCGCCTCTGCGCTGCCGGCCCGGGCTGCGCGTTCGATCAGCCCGGTTGCGCGCACCTGATCCTTTTCGACGCCGCGTCCTTCTTCGTAGAGCCGCGCGAGATCGAGTATGGCCTGATCGAAACCGTTCTCGGCGGCGCGGGTCAGCCAAAGCAACGCCTGATTCTTGTCCTGCGGGACGCCGCGCCCAAGCGCATAGGCCCGTGCCAGCGCGAACTGCGCTTCCGCATGGCCTGCGTCTGCGGCCTTCCGGTACCAGCGCGCGGCCTCGACCGGGTCGAGGGCGACCGGCCCGAGGCCATTGTCCGAGAGCTGGCCGAGCAGGAACTGCGCCCTGGGGTCGCCCGCCTGCCCGGCCGGCAGGAGCTGGAGATAGGCGTCGGCATAGTTCCTGGCCTCGAATGCGGCCTTGCCCGTCAGAAAGTCGGCCCAGGCCGATCCGGCCAGCGCGACCAGACCAACGCACGCCGCGACGCATCGAATCGGTATCGCGTATCCGTCCCGCATCGCATTTCTCGTCGAAGTTGAAGTCTACCGCGTGTTCCCGAAGAAACGGTTAAGCAGTCCTTTCCGCGGTAGCCCCGTCCCGGTTGCCAAGCCAGGTCACACGGGCCTATCTGATGGGCATGACTTCCCCTATTCACATCATCGGCGGCGGCCTCGCCGGGTCCGAGGCCGCTTGGCAGATCGCCCGACGCGGCGTACCCGTCGTCCTCCATGAGATGCGGCCCGTCCGGCAGACCGACGCGCACGTGACGGACCGGCTGGCCGAGCTCGTCTGTTCGAACTCCTTCCGCTCGGACGAATGGCAGACCAATGCGGTCGGCCTCCTTCACGCCGAGCTACGCCGCTGCGGATCCCTGATCATGCGCGCGGCCGATGCGAACAAGGTTCCCGCGGGTGCAGCGCTTGCGGTCGACCGCGAGGGCTTTGCCGCCGCCGTCACGGCCGCGATCAAGTCGGAACCGCTGATCACCACGGTCCGCGAGGAAATTGCCGGACTGCCGCCGCAGGACTGGGACAGCGTCATCGTCGCCACCGGTCCGCTCACCTCCGCCGCTCTCGCCGATGCGATCCGCCGGTTGACCGGCGAGGACTCGCTGGCGTTCTTCGATGCCATCGCTCCGATCGTGTACCGGGACACGATCGACTTCGATCGTGCCTGGTTTCAGTCCCGCTGGGACAAGGCGGGACCGGGCGGCGACGGCGCTGATTACATCAACTGTCCGCTCGACCGCGACCAGTACGAGGCGTTCATCGACGCCCTTCTGGCCGGCGAGAAGACGGAGTTCAAGGAATGGGAAGCCTCGACGCCGTATTTCGAGGGTTGTCTTCCCATCGAGGTGATGGCCGCGCGCGGCCGCGACACGCTGCGCTTCGGTCCGATGAAGCCGGTCGGCCTCGTCGACCCCCGCACCGGCAAGCGTCCCTACGCGGTGGTCCAGCTTCGCCAGGACAATGCGCTCGGCACGCTTTTCAACATCGTCGGCTTTCAGACCAAGCTCAAGCACGCCGAGCAGAAACGCATCTTCCGCATGATCCCGGGTCTGGAGAAGGCTGAGTTCGCACGCCTCGGCGGCATCCATCGCAACACGTTCATCAACTCGCCGAAGCTGCTCGACGGGACGCTCAGGCTCAAGGCTGAGCCGCGGCTACGATTTGCCGGGCAGATCACCGGCGTCGAAGGATATGTCGAGAGCGCGGCGATCGGCCTGCTCGCCGGATATTTTGCCGCCGACGAACGCCGCGGCCGCCGTCCGACACCGCCGCCGCCGACCACGGCGCTGGGTGCGCTCCTCAATCACGTGACCGGCGGCGCGGATGCGAAGATGTTCCAGCCGATGAACTGCAACTTCGGCCTGTTCCCGCCGCTGCCGGAGGACGCGAACGTCGATGCCAAGGGCCGCCCGCGCGTGCGCGGCGACGAGCGCAAGCGCCTGTTGTCGGAACGCGCCCTTCGTGACCTCGACGCTTGGCTCGGCCGCATGCAGGCGGCGGCCTGACGCCGCCCGCGGGTCACCGCGCCGGTTTCGCGGCGCGCACACGGAGCGGCAATCGCCTGACGCCGCGCAGCACGAGATTGTCGCTCCACTCCAGTCGATCGGACGCGAGTTCATGACGTCCAGCCGCTGCAGCAGCCGCTGGAAGGCGATCCGTGCCTCGAGACGCGCCAAGGGCGCGCCGACGCAGTAATGTGGGCCGTAACCGAAGGCAAGGTGCGGGTTCGGATCGCGCGCAAGATCTAGGACATCGGGATTCTCGAACACGTCCGGATCCCGGTTCGCGGCCATGAGCATGAGGAACAGGCGGTCGCCCGTGTGGATCCCCTTGTCGCCCATCTCCATGTCGCGGCGCGCGACGCGCGTCACGCTCGCCGCCGGCGTATCGTAGCGCAGAAGTTCCTCGACCGCGCTTTCGGCCAGCTCGGGATGCGCCCGCAACAGGTTGAGGGCGTCGGGCTGCGACAGCAGGGCGATCATGCCGTTGCCGATCAGGTTGGTCGTCTCGTGCCCGGCGAACAGCACGAGCACGGCGGTCGCGACCAGCTCATCCTCCGACAGCGTCCGCCCCGCCTCCTCGGCCGCGATCAACGCGCCGATCACGTCCTGGCGTGCCGGTGCCTGCTGCCGCGCCTGCACGATGGCGCGAAAATAGCCGTCCATGTCGGCGATGCCACGTGCGGCCCGCTCGTACTTGTCGGGCGTCGCCTGCGCGCTGCCGACGAAGGCCGCGAGATCGTCGGACCAGTCCTTGAACCGCCACACGTCGCCGTCCGGCACGCCCAGAATGCGCGCAATCACCATCGCCGGCAGCGGATAGGCGAAATCGGCGATCAGTTCGATCTCTCCGCCCGTTGGGCCGATCCGCGCAAGGAAACCGTCGATTAGCCGATCGACGATCTCGCCGATCGGTGCGGCGAGTGCCGCGATCGCGCGCGGCGTGAAGGCTCGGTTGATCAGCGCGCGCAACCGCGTGTGATCGGGCGGATCGGCAAAGACCGCCCAGCGCGTCAGCATGCGTTCGAGACCGCTCAATGAAGTACGCCTCTCGGGCGGGAGGCTCGCCATGAACGGCGTGATGCGGTCGGCTGACAGTGCAGGATCGAACAGCGCGGCGCGCACGTCCGCGTAGCGGGTCAGAAGCCACCCGCGCAATACCGGGCTCCAATGCACCGGATCGCTCGCGCGCAGCATGCGGAGCGCGCCGTACGGGTCGGCCATCGTCTCCGCCCGGCGCGGATCGTAGAGCATCGTCGCCATGGGCGTTCCGCCTTCCCGCTCAATACCGGCTGCGCCACGCCGCCCACGCGAGCCGGAGTGCCCGCTCCCCGGCGGGTTTCTGCAATCGTGGATCGAACAGGGAAAATCCGGTGCGCGCAAGACGTCCGAGATACAGGTCGGCGAGCACGGCCGGAAGCAATGCCGGCACCGCGCGTCGCGGTACGTTCGCCCGCATCACGCGTGCCTGTCCGAGATGCCAGCGCGCCCGTTCCGCCACCGCACGCGCAACCTCCGCCAGTTCCGCGCCGGCACGGCCTTCGTAGACGCGATCGAGCCGCACGCCCGCTTCCCGCAGCATCGTCGCCGGCAGATACATCCGGCGCTGGGCTGCGTGGAACGGTACCGCGCGCAGCAAACCGGTGAGCGCCCAGGCGATGCCGACGTGCCGGCCCGCCTCCTGTGCCGCTTCCTCCTGCACGCCGATGATGGCGAGGACGAGTTCGATCAAGGTCGAGGACGTATCGGCGGCGTATGCCTCGAGCGCCGCCAGATCCGCCGGCGGTTCTTCGCCGAGATCGAGTTCCCGCGCGCTCAGCAGCCGGTCGAACGGTCCCGCCTGAAGCCGGAATGACTGTACGGTTTCGGCAAGCGCCATGCCGACAGGATGGCGGCGTATGTTGCCGCGCGGCGCGTCTTCGACGACTTCCCGCCACCACTGCAGCCGGATCCGCCCCATCATCGGTTCGCGGATCATCTCGCGAACGCGCGCGACCTCGACATTGAACGCATAAAGCGCGAAGACATGGTCCCGCACCGCTTCCGGCACGAACAGCGTGCACAGGTAACGGTCGTGATCGAACTTGCGCACCTGGTCGATGCAGTATCGCGCGGTTTCGGCATCCATTCCGTCGCCCCCTGATCCGGTCGCGTTGACGTCGCAACGCCGCGCGGGCGCGACATCGGCGCGTCGTGCTATATAGCCTCTACGGATTTCACCGGACAATGAACGCGAGCCCCCAGACATTGGCAGACGCGCGTCCGTCCCGAACGGCCGCGGGCGAGAACTTTCCGGTCGGTTCGTGGCTGCTGCCGGCGCCGGTACGGCCAACCGTGGCGGCGTTCTACCGGTTCGCGCGTGCTGCCGACGACGTGGCCGACAGCCCGGATTACGCACCGGCGACCAAGATCGAGCTGCTCGACGCCATGGAGGCTGGGCTTCTCGACCGGCCCGCCGCAGTGTCGCATCCGGGCGTGCAGTTTGCTCGGGATCTTCGCGCGCATCTGCTGGGCCGTGGTATCACCCTGGACCATCCGCGGCACCTGCTCGAGGCATTCCGCGCCGATGCCTTGAACCGGCCCTGCCGCACATGGAGCGATCTTTTCGCCTATTGCCGTTTCTCTGCGGCGCCGGTGGGGCGGTTCCTGCTCGATCTCCATGGCGAAGACCGCAACGCTTATCCGGCGGCGGATGCCTTGTGCGCCGCGTTGCAGGTGCTCAACCACATCCAGGACTGCCAGGCGGACTATCGCCACCTGAAGCGCGTCTACATTCCGACCGACTGGCTCGCGGAAGAAGGCGTGGCGATGGATGCATTGCTCGCGCCGCGCTGCAATCCCGGTCTGCGCCGCGTACTGGACCGCGTGCTCGATCGCGTCGACGCCCTGAACGCTACGGCGCGCGGCCTGCCGACACGTATCCGGCAGCGCGGCCTGCGCATGGAGGCGACGGCGATCGTCATCATCGCGCACCGGCTTGCCGGCAAGCTCCGCCGGCATGACCCGCTGCAGCGCCGCGTCGTGCTGTCGCGGGCGACGAAACTCGGGGCCATGCTCGCCGGCGCGATCCGGGGATGGCCCGCACCATGACCGCCCCGATCGCGACACAGGTCCGGCGCGCCCGCTCGAATTTCTACGTCGCCATGCGGCTGATGCCGCGCGAAAGACGCGCCGCGATGTTCGCCGTCTATGCGCTGGCGCGTACGCTCGACGACATCACGGATGCGCCCGGCGATGTCGACGGCAAGCGCCAGGCACTGGGGTCCTGGCGTGCCGAGATCGACGCGATCTATGCCGGTCGGCCATCCACCGAGATCGGCCGTGCGCTCGTCCCCGTCGTCGCACGTTTCGACCTGCCGCGTGCGGAGTTTCTCGAGCTGCTCTACGGCCTCGAGATGGATCTCACCACGTCGATGCGCGCGCCCGGCATTTCGACGCTCGCGCTCTATTGCCGCCGCGTCGCCGGATCGATCGGCCTGATAACACTGCGGATCTTCGAGGCGGACGATCCGCCCGCGCGCGCCTTCGCGCTCGCCCTCGGCCACGCCATGCAGCTTACCAACATCCTGCGCGACATCGCCGAGGACGCCGATCGCAACCGCCTTTACCTGCCGCGCGAGATTCTGGACGGTGCCGGTATCGCCGAGCGCCACCCGGCACGCGTGCTCGCGCATCCGGACTTTCCCAAGGCACGGGCGGCCTTCTGTGCCCATGTCCGGCGGGCATTCGACGCGGCGGAGGCATCGCTGGCCGCCTGCCCGAACCGGCGGGGGTTATGGCCCGGTCTCGTCATGATGGCGGTCTACCGCCGCCTCTTCGACCAGCTTGACCGTCCGTCCCACGTCGGGTGCGCGCCGGGCCGGATCGGCCTGTTCACGCAGCTGTGGATCGCGCTACGCACCGCGTGGAGCGTTCGATGGGCGTCGTCCACATCATAGGTGCTGGGCTCGCGGGCCTGTCTGCGGCCGTTGCGCTCGTCGCCGGCGGCCGCAAGGTCCACGTCTACGAGGCTGCGCCACGCGCCGGCGGCCGTTGCCGATCCTATTTCGACACGCAGCTCGGGCGGACGATCGACAACGGCGGACACGTCTTGCTGGGGGCCAACCAGGCCGCGCACGCCTTCGTCGAAAAGATCGGCGCGGCGCACGAGCTCGACGAGATCGTCCCGGCTGCATTCCCCTTTATCGACCTGGCGACCGGCGAGTCATGGGCATTGCGGCCCAACGCCGGATGGCTGCCCTGGTGGATCTTCAGCCGTGCGCGACGCGTCCCGGGCACGGCGGCGTCGGACTACCTTCGCCTTGGGCGCCTGTTCGGGGCCGATCCCCATGACGTCGTCACCGATCGCTGCGACCCGACCTCGTCCGTGTTCCGGCGCCTCATCGATCCGCTGGCGACCGCCGTGCTCAACACGGAGCCCGAGCAGGCAGCGGCGCGACCGCTCGCCCGTGTCCTGGCTTCGACGTTGCTGCGGGGCGAATGCGCCTGCCGGATCAGCATTGCCCGGAACGGCCTGTCGGCCGCCTTCGTCGATCCTGCGCTTGCGTATCTTACGCGCATGGGCGCCACGTTGCATTTCAATGCCCGGGTCGACCTGATCGACGTCGACGACGCGCGCGTGCGCGGATTTCTTGCCGGCGGCCGGCGCATCGATATTGGACCGCGCGATGCGGTCGTCCTGGCTGTGCCGTCGTGGTCGGCCGCCATGCTGATCCCAGATCTGCGGGTTCCGGCCGAGCATTCCGCCATCGTCAACGCGCATTTCCGAGTCGATCGGCCGGTCGAACTGCCGGGCGGCCGCCGCATTCTGGGCCTGATCGGCGGGACGGCGCAGTGGCTCATTGCGCGCGGTGACGTCGTCAGCGTCACCGTCAGTGCCGCGGATGATCTCTGCGACCGGCCTGCCGACGAGGTCCTCGCCCTGTTGTGGCGGGATATCGCGGACGTCCTCGGCGTGCCGGCCCAGCCGCTG
>NICF_comb_assmDRAFT_10002864_pt1 | contig 12756 bp, 7 predicted proteins | sample NewIslPassag4_SG_FD_11279 | JGI IMG/M metagenome (IMG submission 11279) | reverse complement strand
GGGAGCGCAACAGACCAGCCAGTTCGCGCCGCGTTCCTTCTAGCCGTCGTTAGCTTGGTTGGTTTACGGTCGCCCGCCGCCGTCGTTGCACAGGCGCCGCCGGGCGGAGATGCGAGCCGCGTGTATGGCTCGACTGCACCGGCGGTGTTCCTCATCGAGGTTCGGAACACGGCTGGTGAACCGGTCGGCATTGGCTCAGGTTTCCTGATCGAGGGCGGGCGCATCGTCACGAACGCCCACGTCGTCGAGCCCGGGCGCCCCCACCTTCGAACAGGCGTGGTCGCCCTGCCTCTCTCGGTCGAGCGCATCGATCATGCGGTAGACCTCGCGGTCCTCCGCTCCGATGCACCGATCGAGGCGCCACCGCTCCAGCTCGCCGTTGCTGAGCCGGAGATCGGGACCAAAGTATTCGTGCTCGGCAATCCCCACGGCCTCGAGCGTACGATCAGCGAGGGTATCCTGAGCGGGCGGCGCCGGCTTTCCGGCCGTGAGCTCCTGCAGATGACCGCGCCGATCTCGCCCGGATCGTCCGGCGGTCCCGTGGTGGATGCGGCGGGCCGGGTCGTCGGGATCACGGTGGGTTCCTTCACGGAGGGCCAGAGTCTGAACTTTGCCATACCGGTTTCGGAACTACGCAGGCTTCTAAGAAGCGCCGAGCGGACTGATTTCGCCACCGCGCTCGCGCGCGCACGCAGCCTCACGGAAGCCCCTCCGCACTATACCGATACACTAGCCTGGAATCGGCAAAGGGAGGCGATTCGACAGGCGCTCGACCAGGCAGAGACTCTCGCATCCAATGGCGCCGACTACCTCGCGCTAGCGAGCGTGGCGAAGAAGGCTCTCGAATTCGAGCGATCGATTCGCTTTGCGCAGGCTGCGCTGCGGTCCGGCGTGGCAGACCCGGACTCGGCGCGAATCCTGATGGTCGACGCCTGGCTCATTTTCGTACTGCTTCCCGATTCCTCTCAGACTCGTGATGTCCTCATGCGTTACCTCGCCGTCGTGGACACCCTCATCGCGAACAAGCCGGCACGGGTGCGCAGCCACATCTTCCGGGCACACGTCCTGGCACAGCTCCCGGGCAGGACTCAAGAGGCGCTTGCGGCGGCGCGGCGCGCTGTAGAGTTGGCAGGAAAGGACGACGAGGAAACCGGATACGCGTGGTCAACCCTGCACTTGCTGGCCTCGGAGGTCGGGACGGATGGGGATGACGATGACGCATTCGAAGGCATGGTCCGGTCAGGACACGCGCGGGCATGGGATTGGAGGAGTCACGCCACGCACCTAGACCGGCGCGAGCAATGGGCGGAGGCAGCACGGGCATATCTAGAAGCTCACAGACTCAGTGATGGCCGTGACCCGGACGACGTATGTAACGCTGGCGCCGCGTTCTGGAAAGGCGACATGCAGGACGAGGCGCTGAAGGCGTTCCGTGCGTGCGTCGAGGGCTACGCGTTGGCGCAGGATGTGGACACCGCCAGCCTCGCCTATGCGCACCGCGCCATCGCCTCGATCTTAGAGTCGCGCGGCGTTTACGCCTCTGCCGAGTCCCATGCCCGGCAGGCGCTCACCCTGAACCCGAACGATGAATGGGCCGCACTCGCGCTGGCGAAGGCACTGCTCGGGCTCGAGCGCTACTCCGAAGCGGCGCGTGTTGCCGAAGAAGCCATCCGTCTCAGTGATGGCCGTTACGCCAGCATGCACTTCGCCGCCGGCTCCGCCTACTTCGAGCTCGGCGATTGGAGCCGCTGCGAGCGTGCGTTCCGGAAGGCCGCCGAGCTGGCGCCATCAGAGACCGCCGCGCCGTACAACGCGGCCCTCTGTCTCGCTCGCCAGGGTTACTACCGCGATGCGGCGCGCTGGATGGAGGAGGTCCTGGCCAGGGACCCCGCGCACCCGCGACGCGTGGACATCCAGCGAATGATCCGGCAGTGGCGGGGTTGGTGACATGCCTGGCGTTGCGTAGGCTTCCCGCAACCAACTAGGGCCGGCTCGCAGACCATCGGCCCGGATCACGTGCTCGATCACTTGCGAGACCGTACGTGCCTGGTTAGACTAGATACCGACGGGCGGACTTTGATGCCGCTTGCTTGGCCCGGCCCGGCTGCCCTGAAGGGCAGCGAACAGGACCTAAAGGGCGGTGCCGATCCCGCAGGTTCGGCTGCACGGAACCCGCAGATCGCACTCGATCCCTGAGTCGCGGCTGCGGGGTTTTTCGTCCCTCCCCTGCAGCTCCCCGGTCCACCGTCCCCGAGAGCGGCCTCACGTCAACCATCGGAGGTCGTCGTGTACGCCGAAGGACACGAACCCATCGAGTACTACGAGATTCCGGACGAGGAGATCGTCACGTTGCCGGAGGACCGTGTGGCGGCGCTCTCGGATGCGCTGCTCACAGCGTTGCTGGACGACCTGCACGAGCGTGCCGCAGCACTTCCACGTGAGAGGGCGGCGCTCCTCGAGCCCGTGATCGCGGCGCTCGAGCTCGAGGCGATCCGGCGGGGAATCACCCGGCCCACCGTTGCCGAGCCGACCATGCGGGCACCCGCGATTCGACGTATGCAAAGGGCAGCGGCCGTCGGAGACCTTGGCGCCTTCGAGGCGGCGATGCGGGAGATGGATGCGGCGGCCCTGTTCCACGCCTATCTGCTCGCCCTCGATTGGCCGGATGCGGAGGGAAGGACCAGCGCGCTCGCCCGCGTAGCGTGGAATCTCAATGAGCGCGTCTACGGACTGCATGCAGCCATGACGCACGCCAAGTACATCGCCTGGGCGCGCGCCTTCGCGCGCATCGGGCTGGAGGAGCAGACAGCGCGTCACCGTCAATGTATTGAAGACACCTTCGCCAGCCTGATTCGCGCCGGCGAAGCGGAGTTTCTCCGACGGCGCTGACCCGCGCAAAGCGCGTCTCGCGTCCTGACACTCGCCTATCGAGAGCGGCGGTAGGGACCGGCCCTGTGACCGCCCGGCAGCCTGGCCGTCCTCGGCCAAGGTGCCAAATCCGGCCCCGCGAGGGGAAAGATAGGAGGCGACGATGGTCTACTTTGCGAATCGATCCGCTCCCCGGAACGACGACCTGTCCCGCGCGGAGTCCATCGCGCGTGGACTGTTCCCCCACCAGGTCGAGGGTGTTGCGTTCCTGCTGCGACGGCGGCGCGCGATCCTCGCGGATGACATGGGCCTCGGCAAGACGCGGCAGGCGATCATCGCGATGCGCCACGCAGCGCCGGTCGGCCCGTACCTCGTGGTGTGTCCCGCGTCGGTGAAACGGAACTGGGCCCGCGAGATCGAGGCGGTGCTGCCAGGCGCACCCGTCCGCATTCTGGACGGCGACTCGCCGCCAATCGCTGTCGAGGACGATGGAGTGTCCGGTGCAGCCGCCGTCGACGGCCGCGGAGCCGGCCGACCCCATTCGCCGGGCAGTGTTCAGCTCGACCTGTGGGGTGGCGCCGCCCAAGCTCGCGGCCCGCTGCCGCGCCACGCCTGGGTCGTCGTCAACTACGACATTCTCGGCCGCCTTGTAGATACGCTGATGCACGTGCCCTGGTCAGGCCTCATCTTCGACGAGGCCCAGTACATCAAGAACCACCGGAGCCAGCGGAGCCGGCACGCGCGCCGGCTGGTCGAGGCCGCCGCCGAGCGCCGGCCCGGTAGCCCCGTCGTCTACGCACTCACCGGCACGCCGCTGATGAACAGGCCGCGCGACCTGTTCCCGCTGCTCCAGCTCGTGGGCCACCCGATGGGCCGTAGCTTCCTCAGCTTCGCCAAGCGTTACTGCGCGGCGCACCACAACGGCTACGGCTGGGTGACGGATGGCGCGTCGAACCTCGAGGAGCTGGCCGCGCAGCTCCAGGGAGTGATGCTGCGCCGCGCGAAGACGGACGTGCTCGAGCTTCCGCCCAAACTGCGGACATGGCTCGAGGTGGATGTTCCGCGAGGCACCGGCGCTGCCGGTATGCGCGAGGTGGTCCGCATACTGCTCCGCGTGACGAACCGCGCCGACAGGGTAACACAAGGCAACGAGGCGCGCGGCCGTCTCATCGCGCACCTCACCACGGTGCGCCGCGAGCTCGCGGTTGCCAAGGTCGACCACACGATCGATCTGATCGAGAGCGCGGTCGAGCAGGGGGAGAAGGTCGTCGTCTTCTCCTGCTTCGATGAGCCGCTGAAGCGCATCCACCGCCATTTCGCCGACCGTTCGGTCCTGCTGACGGGCGCGACGCCCGCCTCGCGACGCCAGGAGCTCGTCGACCGGTTCCAGGACGACGAAGGCGTGCGTGTCTTCGTCGCGAACATCCATGCCGGCGGCGTCGGGCTCAATCTCACGGCGGCGCGGCAGGTGATTTTCAACGACCTGGACTGGGTTCCCGCGAACCACTGGCAGGCGGAGGACCGGGCGTACCGCATCGGACAGACGAACACCGTGTACGTGACGTACGTCGGCGCGGCCGGAACGGTAGACGACTTCGTGCGCGAGCTGCTGATGGTGAAGACCGCGCTCATCGAGAGCGTAGTGGACGGTAGGGCGCTGCAGGAAGCCGCGACGCGGGACGTCCTGTCCGAGCTCGAGCGGCTGATCGGAGATCTGTCGCCACAGCTCGCGGATCTCCGGCTGGAGGATCTGGATGAAGACGGCGTGGCGGCTGTGCTGGAGAATGCCGTGCGCGTCTTCGAGAGCGAGCACGCCCCCCTGCTAGCGGCGGTAGCTGGCCGCGAGACGAGTGCCGGCGCGGAAAGGGAGCCGACGGCCGCCATGCGCCGTGCGCTCCGGATCCTGGCCGACGTGCTGGCGGCGCCGGCGGTTCGGCGCTTTCGCGTCGTGAGCCGTGTGAGGGGGCACGATCGCGGAGGGCCCGCCGACGTGGTCCCTCTCGCCTACGAGATCACCGCAAGGGAGAACGCCATGAGAACCCGACACACGCTCAGCTCTCGCTCGAATCCGACCTGTGGGCCAGGGCTCGCCCGAATCCGCACCAGCCACGAGCGCCATCGGCTGGCAGCCCTCGCTCTTCTCTTGCTCTCGCCCGTTTCCGGTGCTGCGCAGGACGCGCTGCGCGTCGTCTCGGCCGAGGAGGCGCGAAACTACGTCGGCTCCACGGTCACCGTGTGCGACTCGGTGGCGAGCGCGACGTTCGCCTCGCGCAGCCGCGGCCAGCCCACGTTCCTCAACCTGGCGAAGGCATACCCGAATCAGGTCTTCACGGTCGTGATCTGGGGCGACGACCGGAATCGCTTCCCCGAACCGCCCGAGCGGGTGTACCGACACCGCCGCATCTGCGTCACCGGTAGGCTGACCACGTACCGTGGCACGCCGCAGATCGTAGTCCGGGAGCCGACGGCGGCAAAGCTACAGGGGCGGTGAGCGCCGGGAGCGGCCGGCTAGCTCACACGCCCCGACCGGCCGTCCGCCGCAGCACCGCTCAAGTGCAGACGCTGCCGTGGTAGCGCGCGTCGATCTTGCCGTGATCGGGGTGCTGGCCCTTGAAGTCGAAGACCAGCGTGCCGTGCACCTGGATGAAGCCGCTCGCATTCGCGTAGGCGCCCTCGCCGCGCACGATCGTGTAGCGGTTGTTGAGCCGGTAGACGGGCGGTGCGACGGGCGCCTGCACTCCGGAGTCCTCGGTCTGGAACCAGTCGCCGTTGCCCAGGTCGAAGTGGTGGAAGGTCTGGAGGTGGATCGCCTGGCCGCGGATCATCGCGACCGGGGCCTGGTACGCCCAGACCTGGCCGACCAGATCGCCGGAGAGCTCGCTGACCCCGAGCACGGTTCCGACAGGCGTGCCCTGCACGTTGGTGCACCTCGCTGCGCTACGGTTCGCGAGGAGCTGGTGTTCGGACCGGTGGTGGGGCTGCACGGGCGAGTCGGACGCGCATGCCGCCGCGAACAGGCCGAGTACGGCAATGGCCACCAGTCGGCACGGGTTACAGCGCGCCTGTGGGAATGTGCTGGAGCGCGGCATGGCGACCTCCGGGGTTGGGTGGGCGATGGAGGCGACCGGACCGCCCGTCGGACGGCCCGTCATCCTGGCATTCGTAAACGGCCCGCATCCGGGATCACTCGGTCCGGGGGCGAAAACTTCAGGGGAGACCGCGGCGTTGGGAGCGCGGCGGGCGTGGCTCGAGGAGCGCGGCGCCGGCCGAACCTGCGCTGTACCGATGAGCGCAGAGGAGATACGGTCGTCTTGTCGACTGGCTCATCCATCGGTGCGGTCGATTGGCCACCACGCGCAGTGTAAGCACTGAATGCTGTCGGGGAGTTTTGTGATGATCCGCGTCCTCGCCGCCGTGATCGAACGGAACGATCGGGTCCTGGTCTGTCAGCGTCCGGCGCACAAGCGCCACGGTGGCCTGTGGGAGTTCCCGGGTGGGAAGGTCGAAGAGGGCGAGAGCGACTTCGACGCCGCCGCGCGTGAGCTGGCGGAGGAGCTCGGCGTTCGCGTCGTCGAGGTCGACGACGTCGAGCTCTCCGTGCGCGACCCTGGTTCCGACTTCGTGATCGACTTCCTGCGGGTTTGCATCGAAGGCGAGCCCGTGTGCCGGGAGCACACGGCGCTCGCGTGGGTCACGCGCGAGGAACTGCGCGCGCTCCCGCTCGCGCCGAGCGACCGGTGTTACGCGGAGCACCTGGACGACCGCGATGGCGGCGGCAAGGCACCGGACTCGTGAAGGGATCCCGGGCCGGCCGTGCAGCGGCGACGACTGGCGGTCGTGAGATCGACGAGAGGCGTCAGCGCGTCCGGAGCCGATCCCGCGTCAGCTCGCCTTGAGGAACAGCTCGTAGCGCTCCTCGAGGAACTCGGGCCTGGGACGCAGCTCTTCCTGCCGCGGCACGTAGAGCCGCGAACCATGCATCTGCTGGAGCCCGTGCACCAGCATCGGCCCGTCCACCTCGTCGAGAATGTCGCGACGAATCTGGATCACGAGGTCCGGTCGCACGCCCAGAATGTGACGGTCGAACGCCGCGTGGTGCAGCTTGCACAGCGCGAGGCCGTTCTGAACCGTGGGCTCGCCCAGCGGATGCCGGTCCGGCAGGATGTGCGCGGCCTCGAGCAGCTCGGCGTGGCGCAGGCGGCACACCGCACATTGCTCGCGGTACGCGCGCAGCACGCGCTCGCGGAAAGAGTGCTGGTGCAGCCGGTGGAGTGTGACGCGCGCGACGTAGCTACGGCGCACCTCGTCGCCCCACTCCGGCAGGACCTCGTGCGCAAGCCGCGCGTCATCGACGGCGATGGTGAAGGTGAGGCGTGGCGGGTCATCACCGACGACGTACACCGGCCAAATCGAGAGGTAGCGACCGGGAACGATGCCGTAGTGGTAGATCAGCGGCGCGCGGCGCTGCATTGCCAGGCGCAGGCCGACGTTGTCCGGGTGGTTGGGATCGGTGCCGCGGTACCGGTAGGAGAGCAGCCCGTCCGGCCGGAGCTGGTCGTCGTACGGCGGCGGCTCGCCCTCCCTGGGCGGCGCCGTCGTGATGCTGATCGGCATCTCCGGCAGCACGGCGGGCCGGAAGATCCCCTGCGGCCCGATGAGCGGCACGCGGCGCCCCTCGAACGTGAACCCGGCCGCGAGCACCGAGCGCGGCAGCACCTCTCCGTGGAGCGCGGTCTGCTCCTCGAGGAAGCGGAACGCGGCGAGGCGGATGCGCTGGTCGAGTTCTCCGGCGTCGTTCATGAGTTTGCGATGGGCTCCGTGGCCGTGCGCAGGGCAGCGTGTTGCAAACTGGTGCGGCCTCCCGGCAGCGCCGGCTGCCGACCCGGGGAGCCACGATGCGAAGTCCCGGCTCCTTGCGCCCGCCTCACCCGAGGCGCGGCCAGCCGTGCGGGATCGAGGGCCGCCTCACGAGCCGCGGTTTGCCGCGGCGAATTTATTGTTCGGGACGCCGAATGAGAAAGGAGAACGACGGCAGCCGCGCCGCGGCTCCGGGCGCCACGGGGGCGCGTCACCGGAGCCGCCCTACTGGTACCGCCGTCGGTACCGTGATAAAATTCTTTACAGGCGCAGTGTTGCGCCGCCACGCAGGGGCAGGGCCCATGGTGGGCGAGGCGCGGGGAGGTCGCAGAGGGCCCGCAGCCCTTTCGCCACCGCAGCCGACCAGCGGATCCGCCCATGTGCCCGCTCCAATCCGTTTCCCGTTTCCCGCTCTTCGACCGCGCGGTCCGCGCCGGCGTCCTGGACGATGGCAACGCGTTGATCGTCGCGCCGACGGGGACGGGCAAGTCTTACATCGGGCGCGAGGTCATCCGCCGCGCCGTCGAGCGCGGTGATCCCGGCGTCCACGCGTACCTCGTTCCCTTCCGCGCCCTTGCCGCCGAGATCCACGACAGCTTCGAGCAGCTCTTCGCGGGGACCGACGTTCGCCTGCGCATCGTGACGGGCGAACACCGCGACGCGCTGGCGCCCGAGTCCGCCGACATCGTGGTCGCCACGTACGAGAGCTTCGGCGCCCTGCTGACGCGCCCGGGGTTCCGGCCCGGGGTCGTCGTCGCGGACGAGGTGCACCTGATCGCGGACGACGACCGCGGGCCGGTCGTCGAGGGGTTGTTTGCCCGGCTCCTGGCCGGCAGGCGTGTCCGGGGGCTGTGCGCGCTCTCCGCGGTGGTCGGGAACGGGCGGCAGCTCGCCGAATGGCTCGGGCTGCGCTACCTCGAGGGCCGGCCCGAGGACCGCCCGGTTCCGCTCGAGCTCGAATCGCGGTGGGCTGACGACGTGCGCGCGGAGCTGGAGAACGTGCTCGCGCAGCAGATCGGCCGTGAGCAGGCGCTGGTGTTCTGCTCCTCGCGGCAGGCGGCGGAGAAGATGGGGCGCGAGCTGGCGGACCTCGTCGAGGCCGAGCTGCCTGCGGAGCACCGGAGCCGGCTGGCTTCCGTGGCGGAAGGGTTGTTCGCCGAAGACCCGTCGCTCGAGGACCTGGCGACGCTCGTCGCGCGCGGCGTCGCCTACCACCACGCGGGGCTGCCGAAGCCCGTTCGTCGGCGGATCGAGGCGGCGTACCGCGAGCGCGTCCTGCGGCTGCTCACCGCGACGCCAACGCTCGCCGCCGGCGTCAACCTCCCCGCAGGCCTCGTGGTCGTGCGTGACGTCTTCCGCTTCGACCGCGTCCGCGGCGTCGGCCGGTGGGTGCTGCTGCCGAGCGGCGAGGTGCTGAACATGCTGGGCCGCGCGGCGCGGCCGCTCCAGGTCGCGGCGGGCCGGGGCATCGCGCTGATCGACAAGAGCCAGCGCCACGACCGCGACGTCCAGCGTCTCGTCCAGGCGATCGAGGCGGGGTGCGGCGACGACGTGCGCAGCCGCCTGACGGACAGCTTCGAGGCGCTCATGCGCTTCGTGCTGGGCGTCATCGCCGACCGGGGCGAGGCGACGTTCGAGGACGTCGCCAGGGCGTTCTCGAAGACGCTCGCCCACCACCAGCAGCCGAGTGATATCGTAGCCTCCCGGTCTTTCAAAGAGGACCTGATGGAGGACATCCCCTCGTACGCGAGGGTGCTCGAGGCCGGGGGGAGGATCCGCCTTGCGGACTACGCCGTGACGCCCGACGGCGTGCGCGCGACGGTCGCGTCGGACCACAAGCGGTACGAGGTCACCCTGGGCGTGAGGGGCGTGCAGTGCACCTGCCCGGCGGCGAGCCGATACTACCGCCACCAGATCTGCAAGCACGCGGCGTGCGCGATCCACGACCTCCTCTTCGCGCCTGGCATCGATGCGGAGGTCCGGAACCGCGCGCTCTACTCCTGCGGCCACGTCTTCGGCCCGAAGCTGGACCTCGGGACGCGGCTCACACAGGCCCTCGAACTCCTCAACGCGTGGAAGCTGATCGAGCGGATGCCGACCGGGTGGCGGGCGACGCCGGTCGGCGCCGTCGCGGCGGCCACACGGTTCGACCTGCTCCTCGTCCACGAGGCGATGCAGCGCATCGAGGCCGCAGGCGAAGCAAACTACCGGGACGTCGCGCGCTGGGCGCTCGAGGATTATCTCGCCGATGAGCGTTCACGCGAGAAGTGGCTCGGCGCCGTCGAGCAATGGCTCGACGAGGTCGACGAGAAGCAGATCCGGCTGCCGGTGAAGTACCGCGGCGACTTCGAGCGCGGCCTCGACGACCTGGCCAGCGTGTGCCGGCTTTACGAGAACGCGGCGACGGCGCTCGGCCGCCCGGAGCTGGCCGCCGCCGCGCGCGATGCGGCCGGCGCGCTGCGGTACGGCGTCGCGCCGGAGCTGGCCCCGCTGATGGCGCTGGCCCTGCCGCAGCTCGGGCGCGCCCGCGCGCGCCACCTCTACGAGCGCGGGATCCATCGCCTCGAGGACCTGGCCGCGGCGGACGCCGACGCGATCGCCGACCCGCAACGCCTCCCGCTCGCGTACGTGCGAACGTGGATCGAGCGCGCCCGGGAGATGGTACGAGCACGCCCGGCAGCCGCCGCCGACGGCGCGCTCGCGCCCGACGAGCTGGACGACCTCGTGGCCCAGTTCCGCGTCGACCCTGCGGCACTGACGCAGCCATGACCGCCCAGATCCTCCCCGATTGGCTGAGCGAGCCGCAGCGCCGCGCGATCCTGAGCCCGGCGGCGCGGCTGCAGATCGTTGCCGGCGCGGGCTCGGGGAAGACCGAGGTCCTCGCCCGCCGCGTCGTGCGGCTGCTGGTCGAGGGCGTCGACCCGGCGAGCATCATCGCGTTCACGTTCACGGAGAAGGCGGCGGCGGAGCTCAAGGCCCGCATCGAGACGCGGGCGGCCGAGGCCGATGAGCGTTTCCGTGAACTGCCGCCGGTGGGTCGCGGGCTCTTCATCGGCACGACGCACGCCTGGGCGCTGCGGGCGCTCCAGGAGCTGGGCGGCGCGTACGAGCTCGCCGACGCGCTGTCCGAGGAACAGGAGTGGGCGCTCGTGTACCGCGTCGCGCGCCGGCTCGGCGTCGTCGACCTCTACGCCGAGCACGTGGGGCCGACCGGGAAGATCTCGGTCGCGCAGGCGGTCTCGATGTTCCTGCGCAGCGCCGAGGTCGTCTACAACGAACGGCTCGAGCGAGAGACCGCTCGGGCGGCCGCGCCCCGCTTCGCCGAGGTCCTGGAGCGCTACGAGTGGCTTCTCGGCGAGATGCGCCTCATGCCGTTCCGGGTGATGATCGGGCGCGCGGCGGACGAGCTCGCGCCGGGCGGACGGCTGTACGAGCGGCTACAGGGCCGCATCGCGCACGTCTTCGTGGACGAGTACCAGGACTTCAACCGCGCGCAGGAGACGCTCCTCGAGCGTCTCGCGGCGCTGGGCGCCGCCATCACGGTCGTGGGCGACGACGACCAGGCGATCTACCAGTGGCGCGGCGGCGACGTCTCCCTCTTCCTCTCGTTCGCGCAGCGGTTCAATGCGGCCGAGCGCGTGGAGCTGGGCGAGAACCACCGCTGCCGGCCGGAGATCGTGGACTTCGCGCGGGTGCTGGCCGAGAGCCTGGCCCAGCGGCTGCCGAAGCAGCTCACGGCTGCGCGCAAGCCGGCGCCGCCAGGCGCGGTGGAGCTGTTCGTCGCGTCGACGCCGGAAGCCGAGGCCCAGACGATCGCCGCACGGATCGAGAAGCTGATCGCCGCCGGCCACGCGCCGGGCGACATCGCCGTGCTCTTCCGCTCGACCCGCACCTCGGCCCGGCCGCTGGTCGAGGCGCTCCGGGCGCGGGGGATCCCCGTCCAGGTCGTCGGCCACGGCTCTCTCCTCGCCAGACCCGAGATGGCGCTCATCGCGCGGCTCTTCGTCTACTGGGCCGGCGGCACGTGGTACCCGAACGGGGAAGGCCGGCCGGAGGTCGTGACACGCGAGGCGCTCGAGGTCGAGATCCAGGCGGTCACGGGGCTGGACGCGGAGCGGGCGCGCGGGGCGCTGGACGCGCTCGAACGGCTGGGCGAAGGGCTGCGACGGGAGGGAGTCCCGGACATCGTCGCCGTCTTCAACGAGATCCTGGCGATCCTCGGGCTTCCGGGCCAGGGCGACGACGCCGCGGCGCGCGAGCTGGGGCTCGGGCAGATGTCGGAGCTCCTCACCGCGTTCGATCACGTCGTCCGACGTGCGGCGCCGGACGCGCTGTACCGGGAGACGACGGGGCCCGGCGCGGCCGAGGGTGCGGAGGACGCGATGCTCGCCGCGGACCGGGAAGACAGCGTGTGGGGCTTGGCGCTCGGTGCGGGCTCGGCGGACGGGGCGTTCGGCGCCGCCCGTCCCGGTCTCGTGCTCGGCCCGACGCGCGGCGAGGCCTATTTGATGCGCCTCCGCGCGTTCCTCGAGGAGTTCGCCGGCCGCGCGGCGGAGGAGGCGCCGGCCGAGTGGGAGCAGACGGCCGGTGCGGTGCAGGTCCTCACGATCCACCAGTCGAAGGGGCTCGAGTTCCCGATCGTGTTCGTGCCGTCGCTGGTCGAGGGGCGGCTGCCGTCGAGCCGGCTCGGTCGTCCCCAGGAGTGGTACCTGCCGGACACGCTCTTCGACCGCGCGCGCTACGAGGGCGAGGAGGACGACGAGGCGCGGCTGCTGTACGTCGCGCTCACACGGGCGAAGGAACTGCTCGTCGTGAGCTGGTTCGAGCAGTACCAGGAGAACCGGCGGGCCGCGGTCTCCCGGTTCCTCACCGGCGCGTTGAGGCCGGCGCTCGGCGGGGTCCGGCGATTCGGCGACGTCGCCCCCGCCGCGGCGCCAGGGCCGGGCGTGCGCACCGAGCCGCCGACGCTCGACTTCTCGAGCCTGGTCACGTACGCGGAGTGCGGCTACCGCTACCGGCTCCGCCACGTCT
>NICF_comb_assmDRAFT_10002861_pt1 | contig 12758 bp, 12 predicted proteins | sample NewIslPassag4_SG_FD_11279 | JGI IMG/M metagenome (IMG submission 11279) | reverse complement strand
GGTGGCGCGTTCGATTGCTCCGTACGTCGGTTTGTTAGCCATCGTTTCGGGCTGCATTGTTCTCGTAAAGATCCTGAGGATCATGGCCTATGAATTCCTCTTCTTTACGAGCATGCGCGTAGGCGTGCCGCTTCTTCTGGTCAACGTTTTCACGCTGATACTGTCGACCATTCTGGTCGGCTGGTTTTTGACGAGGTTTTTCCGAGTTGACTTAACTCCGCTTCTGGCAACTTCGGCGATTCTCTCGATCGTTCTCGGTCTTGCGCTTCAGGACACGCTCGGAAACCTCTTTGCTGCGATTTCTCTACAAATCGATAAGCCGTTCGAACTTGGCGACTGGATCGAGCTGAGGAACGGTACCGACCGGATCGCCGGTCAAGTTTATGAACTCAGTTGGCGCGCGACCGTGCTTCAGGCTCTGACCGAGGAACTCATCACCATCCCGAACCGAAGCGTGGCGCAATGGCAGATCTTTAATTTCGGCGGGCACCACCGCCACTTCTTGCGCACTCAGTTCTTTAGAGTTCCGTTTGGAACTCAAATTGAACTCGCAAAAGTCGTTCTGCTTTCGTCGGCTTCTTCAGTCCCGGGAATCTTGCGGACGCCGCCGCCAGCGGTGGTTGTTTCGGAGATCACCGAGTCGTGGATTTCCCTCAAAGTCGTTTACGCGATTGCGGATTACGGCGCTCAGTACGGAATTGCCGACAAGTTTCTCACACGCGCGATTGCGGATTTGGAAGAAGCGGGAATCGAGCTTGCGGGTCCGAGAATCGTTGTCGAGGACGGCAAATCTCGGCAAACAAGTCAGGCAGCTTAATGAGCGCCCACGCTTTCGAGTTCGAGCTCATAACAAGCACGGGCGCACTTTAGCCTCATCAAGGCTTAGGCATAATGCATCCAGGAACAGAGAGATCAAACTGTTTCTGTTCGTTTAAGCACGAATAGAGCCAGTAAGTTTGCTGGCCGTAGCCGCGGCCATGGATGACGGTGATGTTTCCGTCGGGATCGACTTCGCACGGATTGTTCATCGTGCAGGATTTTCCGTCTTCATTTCCGGTGTTGTTGATGGCGATCACTTCTCCAGTTGTAACGGAGATAATGGGTGAGCCTGAGGTTCCGCCGATCACTTCGCAGCCAGTGGCGCTATAGCGAACCGAGTCGCGCATGACATAACCGCCTTCGCGAAGCTCATAAACGAAACCGTCGATGTAGCACGAATAGGTGCGCTTCCAATAGCCCGACGGAATTTCAATTTGAGTTCCTTCGGTGGGGCGTACTTCGGAGAGGTAAAGGGGATCAATACCCGTTCTCCTTTTGATCTGCTCGTAGGTTTCATTGAGTTCAAGAAGCGCGACATCGGTATTGGTCATTGTCGCATAGAGGATTTTTTCGGCGCGAAGAGTGGCAATGGCGCGGCCGTTTCGGTCAAGAAGGCGAACGGTATAGCGCTGAGGTCTATTGTAGATCACTTGACCGGGGCGAGGCATGCCGCCGAAGAGTCCGCCGGTGCAATGTCCGTTAGTGAGGATGAGAGCTTTTGAATCTTCAGGCGCACCTTTAAAGCGAACATAGGAAGCCGAGCAGTTTGAAAGAGCGGCAATGGCGTCGAAATTGAAAACATCTCGAGTGAGCTCAACTTCGTACGGCCAAACCCAAGGCTTCGTGCTCGTCAGCGGAAAGGCCTGAGCCAAATTCGGTAATGCAATTAGCAAAAGACAAGCAATAAACGTAAAAAGACGGCGCTTCTGCGCGCCGAAGACAGACGAGTCGACCTGGCTCATAAACCCCCCTCCTTAGAGCTAGTCGATTCCTTTTTGAGGAATGGCTCATGTCCTTATGAGCTCTAACCATTGCATTCAATTGTTTTAGGAGAGGCAAACACAAAACATCGTGTCGAGATGAAAGTGTTGATCGCCAGAAGCCAAGGTCCAGCCAGACTCGATTATGGATTATAAATACAATTAAGAAATTTAATAGACCTCTGCGCGAGCCATGATCCAAGAATAGAAAATCACAGCATCCGGATCTTTCTTAAGAGTCGTTAGCTCGTTTTTCATTGCTTGAACTATTTCAGGCGTGACTCGTTTTGCTTCCAAGAGAGTCGGTGCGCCGCTGAGCAGGAGGTTCGTCCAGTAATCGATAAACGCGGCCCGTTTCTTCGGGCTCCGGTTATCGTATTGGTGTGTGAGGACTTTAGTCGAGATGTTTTGGTAACCCGCCTTCATTAAGTAATTGGCGAGTTTTCCTCCGACGAAGGGGTCTCCTTTAAGGGACCACTGATGATCGTTGAACTCCATCCAATACTTCAGCGTCGCCGGTGAATAGGGATGGAGATAAAAGGTGGCGTTAAAGACTTCGTTACAATAAATGACTCCGCCCGAGCGAAGAACGCGTTGGACTTCAAGCAAGATTTCCACAGGGTTTTGAACATGCTCGAGAAGCCAACAAATGAAGGCGCCGTCAAACTTATTGTCCTCAAACGGAAGCTTCACAGCATCGGCGACTTCAATTGAAACGCGGCCGGCTTCGATTTGGTCTTTGAGTTCTTCTTTCGCCCGCGCGACTTGAACCGGTGAAGCGTCGACACATTGAATTTTCAAATGCGGGAAGCGCTCGAGAAGAATCTGCGTTTGAGCTCCGACGCCGCTACCGACTTCGATGATCTCGTGGCAGGAGCTGAAATCGACATTGGAGAAGATGAGATCTTCGTGAACACGCGCCTGTTTAAAGAGGCGGTCCTGTTCTTCTTTTGAGAAGCCGTGAATGTAGCCGTCGGCTAAACCAGTCTTTTCACCCATGCGACACCAGTGTCCTTTCAGCCAGCGTGTTTACGGCCTGACCCGGCTGGGGGTCAAGTCGGAGGAGCCCCCTTAAGGCGCGAGCTTTTGCCAGAGATAGGTGAATTGCAGAGAGGCCAGGAGCACCCATTCCTTAAGGTTGGCGGAACCGGCGTGTCCGCCGTCGATATTTTCAAAATAGAGCACCGGGTGTCCGAGTTCTTTCATCTTCGCCACCATCTTGCGGGCGTGCGCCGGATGGACCCGGTCGTCCTTCGTGCTCGTCGTATAGAAGACTTCCGGATACGTCGTATCGGCTTTGAGATTGTGGTACGGCGAATATTTGAGAAGAACCTCGCGCATTTTGGGATCTTCGGGATCGCCGTATTCTTCCATCCAACTCGCACCGGCCAGAAGCTTGTGATAGCGAAGCATGTCGGCAAGGGGAACCGAGCTGACAACGGCGTTAAAAAGATCGGGTCTTTGCGTGAAAGCAACCGAAGTTAAAAGACCGCCGTTCGAGCCTCCTTTGATTCCGAGGTGGCGGGGAGCGGTCACTTTGCGCGCGATCAAGTCCTCGGCGACCGCGATAAAATCATCATAGGCCCGCTGGCGGTTTTCACGGAGGGCGGCGCGATGCCATTCAGGTCCGAACTCTCCGCCGCCGCGAATATTGGCAATCACGTAGACACCGCCGCGCTCAACCCAAACTTTGCCGGTAATTCCCAAGTAAGTGGGAATTTGAGAAATTTCGAATCCACCGTATCCGTACAGGAGGGTCGGATTTTTGCCGTCGTAAACCAGGTCGCGCTTGTGGACGATGAAATACGGAACCTTGGTTCCGTCGCGACTGACGGCCGTTCTTTGTTCCGCGATAATCCCAGTCGAATTGAATCGGGCGGGTGAACTTTTCAGTTTTGTTTTTTTGATTTTGCCACTCTGATCGCCTTCAATCATGAAGATGGATGGCGGCGTGGTGAAGTCTTGATAGCTTGCGATGAACCGGTTCGTATATGAATCGGTTGAACTCACGCTTGCGTTTCCGGTCGCCGAGACCTCCGAAAACTCGATATCTTCTTCGATCCAGCGCCCGTCTTTTGAAACGAGCTTGAGGATCTTGCTGTTGACGTTATCGAGGACGTGGAGGAGCAAGAAATCGCGAGTCGTCGAAACACCGGTTTGAAATCGCGTATTCGTCGGCTCAAAAACGAGCTCAAGTTGATCGAGTGCAGCCTCCCCGGACTTTAAAGCGGAAATAGGAAGGGCGACGACAGAACCCGCTTTAAAATTCGTGCGGTTACGTTTCAAATCGCTTCGAAGCGTGTAGATCAAATTTCCTTTGAAAACGTCCTCAAGCGCGGCATCGTTCGGCATGGGGACCGGTACGAGCTGATTCTGATCTTCGATCAACCATACCTTTGATTCGAAGAACGAGATGGCGCGCATCAGAACTCGCGTGGTTCCTTCAGGCCGGTAGTTTGCAAACCCAAACGAGACGATATCTGATTTTTCGCCCCGAAAGAGCTCCGTGGCTTCCTCAAGCTTCTGGCCGCGGCGCCAGAGTTTCACGATCATCGGGTAACCCGAGTCCGTTGTTGTACCGGGTCCGAAATCCGTGCCGACAAAGACATGGTTTTCGTCGATCCAATTGATGCGTGATTTGGCCTCGGGGAGATAAAAGCCGCCTTCGACAAACTTTTTCTTTTTCAGGTCGAATTCACGGATAACAGTCGCGTCTTTTCCGCCTCGTGAAAGGTGAATCAAGCAGCGTTCGTTTTTGGGCGGAAGGCATTTAACACCGGACCAGACCCAGTTTTCTTTTTCTGCCTCGGCAAGCGCATCGAGGTCGAGAATAACTTCCCATTCAGGATGATCGGACATGTAGGAATCGATGGTCGTGCGTCGCCACAGGCCGCGAACGTTCTTATCGTCTTGCCAGAAGTTGTAGAGGAAATCGCCATCGATTGAGACTCCCGGCAGACGGTCTTTGGCGAGGATGATCTCGGCGACTTCTTTTTCGATTTGGGAAAAGCGCGGGTCGGACTTGAGTCTCTTTAACGAGAGCTCACTTTGTTCGCTTGCGAATTTGAGCGCGCGTTCGCCTTCGACCTCTTCAAGCCAAATATATGGGTCCTGCATGCTGCCTCCCTGTTGAGCCGACATCGACGTGCAGGCCATTAAACCAAAAATGCTGAAAAGGCTACTTATGGCGAATCCGCGCACGAAGGCCAACCCCCATCATTTAATAAGAAATAATTTCCGGGAGGCTGGCCCTAATGGCAATAAGGTATTGCCTTACATGGCCTTTTTAAAGATGTGGCGGCAGCTTCCGGGCTGTCTGATGCGGAGCCACTCAAGATACTTCTGGCCCTCCTCGGAATCGGTTAAGTACCTCTTCGAGAAATAGAGGGCTTGAAGGCTCATCGGCGTTCTCGTGGTGCCGAGGTCGATGCCTGTGACTCTTTTAAATTCGCGCTCGAACTCGTTGAAGAAGTCATAGGCGTAGCGAGTGTAGATTTCTCCGTCGATCCAGGAAGGATTGATGTTTCCGTGGAGAAGGCCGATGGCGACGTCAAACACACCGCGACGAAGGTTATCGGTATCCCAGTTTCGCACGAGATCCGAGCGGCCATTTGCTTCGAGAGCCTCAGCTGTGACGTAGACATCTCCAAAATCGCGAATACCGATGCGGCCCGTTGGGCGACCGTCCAGATCAAATTCCACTAAGAAGTTTTGCGAGTGAGGCGAGTCATACTGCATGCCAGTGATGGCGTAAAGTTCGGCAAGAGCACGTGCCAGCGGTCTATTGTAATGTTCATTCCAGTACTCAGCGGGTTGATTCGAACCGTTGGCGAATGCCAGATTGCGTCCGACCGCATCGTGCAGGACCGCAAATCCGGGAAGGAGGAACGATCTTCCTTTTTCTAAGACACTATAGGTGCGGACCAGCATTCCTTGGTCAATAGCGGGGAGACCAAACGCAGCCGGTTCATCGATAAGAATTCCGTGTTTTAAACCACCGCGACGCCGAATTTGGTCATGAACGTACTCGTAAGCCCAACGAACTTGGCGCGCGTCCTCCCAGGTTTGTTTTTTATCAGTCCAATGACCACCGGTATTATTGGTTGAGACTTTAACAGAGAATGTTGCGCCGGTTTTGGGGTCGACCACCAAGTACGAACGCGAAGCGGTTTGATAAGCGGTAAAGTACTGACCTTTGATAACCGGAATCCCTTTCGACCTTAGGTATTGAGCAACCTCTCTATGCCACTTGGTATCTTCGGGATTGATGATCCAACGCAGGTACTTTTCGCCGTTCTTTTCAAAGATCAGCGACGAGAGGATTTCTTTCGGGATTCGCTTGGCGACGTCGACCTCAACGATTCTGAGAGGAATTTCGAAGTGCTCGATCGCAATAGGCTTCGTGCTGCGCTCCGCAACTGCGTTCGACTTTGCTTCGTGAAGTTGAAGGATTTCAAAGGGCTTCGGAAGTTCTGCGACTGGCTTCTGGTTCTGTGAGGCTGTCGCAAGAGCTGAAACAAGGAGTCCGAAGACAATAAAGACAGATACAACCTTCCTATATAACGGCACAAACGACACGATTCCCCCCCAATCAGTGTGCGTGTTTGCCACACATTCCTGATTCGCATGTTCCGCGCAAGTAGTTCATGGGGAATGAAATTTTTGTCTTAGGCATGCTTGAGTGATGGCAAGCTTTGGGAATGACATGGGTTTTACAGAAAAAATGTAGAACGTACGGTATCTGTACCCTGGAAAATTTATTAGTTTCTACTTGCCGGTGCCGAGGGAGACGAATAGAGACAAGCCATGTCGTCGGCATTGGAGTCTATGTTAGCGGTCCCGCCCGGACGCCGGGACGAGGAATGGGAAAGAAAGTTTTTACGTGAGCTTCCATCCGCGAAAGTCCGCGTTTTAAACCCCGAACCTCAGCTTGGCCCGGATCATTGGCCTTATCTCTTTGTCGCCACAGAAGGGGATGAATCGTCTTTAGAGTCCATTACAGGGGTTTTAAACTGGCTTTCGACACGTGGGATTGGCCTTGCCGTAAACCCCCATAAGACGACCCCCGACATCGTTTTGACCTATGGGATGGTTTGGAACTTCCGTGAACGGGGTGAATTTATAACGGACCGCTCCGGACGACCTGAGAAAAAGAAAATCGAATTGCAAAACGGGCAAGAGGTTTTGGCGGGACCTCCGAGCGAAGCATACCTTCCGTCTTATGCGCGCTCGATCTTGAAACAGTTCTTACGGGATCAAGGGGTTCTCGCTCCAAAGGTTCTCATGGTGAGCTTCGATAAGGAGAATTACGATCTCTGCTTTTCCCTCGAGTCACTCGGATCGCCGCCCGCACATGAACACGAGGGAATCGCCGAAGCTTTGTCTTGGTTTCTGCCGATGCATTACCCGGTCACTCTGATTTCCGAAAAAGTGATTCCGGGATTCCAGCCTCTTTGAGAGCCTTCATTCGTAATCGGATCGGCGCGGTAGCATGTCGAGAAGCGCTTCGCGCCAATACTCAGGTGCATCGCTCGTGTAGTCGATAACGATTTCGTATGTTTCCTTGTTGATGCGTTTTGTCCGCGCGATGTGCCCGCTGATTTCGAGATTGAGAGGCTCAATCAACAGGATCACGCGGTCCCCTTCAAGTTCACTCAACGAAAGTGCGTTTCGAAACTTTTCCGGTACAAGACTCTTTCTCGCGACATGCAGTAGGAAGCCGGATTTTGAAGCGTCGACAATGAAACCGCTTCGCGAAAGAAGAGTCATGTGATCGATTGAGGTCAAACCCCGGATTGGAATCGGATCTAATTTTTCCCGGGGCGCTTCGCGACGGTCGACGCGTGGAACCCGTTGATAACTGCTACTGCTCACTTTTCACCCCTCCAAATAAGCTTTGATTCCTACATCGGAGGGAACCGGACTTAAGTTGAGAGGTATGTGCGGTAAAAAAAGGCGAAGGCGTATTTTTCCAAGCGAAAGGCGATCCCTACCCCGTGAATTGAATCTGTTTGCGACAAATGCGCTTGAAATTCCCAGACATCGATCAAATTTTTCTCAAGTTTTAGGGGCTGTCCAAGCTTTAGCCACCCCCCTGTTACTACCACGGTAAAGTGCGGGGGCTGATTGGGACCAAGGAGACTTTTATAAGCGGATTCTTTGGCTGCCCAAAGGAGCGCTGGGGAGGGAGCTTGAGCTTTTTCTTCGGGAGTGGAGATGCGGGTCGCGATCGCGTCTTTCACCCGATCCGCAACTTCAATGTCAAAACCAATCGATTGCGGAAGGGGAACAAGCGTGAATCCGCCAAGCCCCGAACAATGGGAAATCGAAATACTAAATTTCTTTGATTTAGGTGGCGCCGAAAGATCGTAATGATCTTCTTGCGTGAACTCCGATAGCGATTCACGAATCAGGGAGCGCGCCTCTTTCAGATCGGCGCTCCAGTTTTCGTCCAAACGGAGTTCAAGCTCGGGGCATTTCAGCAAATGCCTGAGTTGCGGGAGCCCCCCACTGAGGAGAGATGAAACGTTCAGGCCACTCGACATCGCGCCCCTCCGTGATGGCCATCATGCGATCAAGTGAAATCCGCGCCCTTTCGGCGATCTTGGGATCAACGTCAACCGCGGGTTGCAGGGTTTCAAGCGCATTGCGGATTTTCTCGAGCGTGTTGAGCTTCATGTAAGGGCACTGGTTGCACGCGCAAGAACCTTCGGCAGGAGCTTGCACCAAAACGGCATCGGGTCGCGCTTTGCGCATTTGGTGGAAGATGCCGTCTTCAGTGGCCACGATGAATTCTTTGACGTCTTTGTTGGTCTTTACTTCTTCAAGAAGACGCGATGTAGAACCGATGACATCGGCTTGCTCAAGAATAGCGTCATCGCATTCCGGGTGCGCAAGAACGCGCGCATTCGGGTATTCGTTTTTCAATTCAAAGAGTTTGCGTGCCGAGAAGAGAACGTGCACTTGGCACGAGCCCGGATACAGAATCATTTCGCGACCGAGTTTTTTCGCGAGATAGCGGCCCAAGTTGCGGTCGGGACCGAAAAGGATCTGCCGGTCTTTGGGAATCGCTTGAATGATCTTTTCCGCGTTACTCGAAGTCACGCAAACATCAGAAATCGCTTTCACGGCCGCGCTTGAATTCACGTAGGTGACGGTGATCGCCTCAGGATATTGCGAGCGCCATGCGAGGTAGCGATCATACGGCGAATGATCGACAAGAGAACAACCGGCGTTCATGTCGGGGATGAGCACGGTCTTCTCCGGGGAAAGAAGCTTTACGCTTTCAGCCATGAAGACCACACCTGCAAGAAGAACAACGGGTGTGTCGACCTTCCGGCCCATCTGCGCAAGAAAAAGGCTATCACCCACGTAATCGGCCAGATCTTGAATCTCGCCTTCTTCGTAATAGTGGGCCAGGATTGTGGCGTTGCGGGCTTTTTTAAGTTCGCGAATCTGTGCTTCTAAGGAAGCCATCTTTCCCTCTTTTTAGAACTGCCCGGAATGTAACATAAAACCTGTATCCACTCCAGGTGGTTTAGGTCTCGACTGAGATCTCCATTGTCCATCCGAAGGGATCCGGGATTTTTCCGTATTGAATGCCGTTTAGAATTTGGTAAAGCTCGCGCGCCAATTCGCCGGTTTCACCGTTTCCGATCACAATAAGGCGCCCGTCGACACCCAATGCCCCAACCGGAGAAATACTGGCCGCGGTGCCGGTTCCGAAGACTTCTTTAAGCCGGCCGGTTCGAGCGCCCTCAAGAACCTCATCGAGGCTGAGTGGACGCTCTTCAACCCTTATGTCTTTTGCGTGAAGGAGTCTGAGCACCGAGTCGCGCGTGATACCGGGAAGAATTGTGCCGGTGAGCGGTGGTGTGATCACCGTGTTATCAAATCGAAAGAAAACGTTCATCGTTCCCACTTCTTCAATGAAGTGTTTCTCTGCGGCATCAAGCCAGAGAACTTGGTCAAACCCGCGCTCGCGAGCCTGAGTTGAGGCAAGTAGACTTGCGGCGTAGTTGCCTGCGGCTTTGGCGGAACCCACTCCGCCCGGTGCGGCTCTTGAGTACTTTCGCTCGACCCAGATTTTAACGGGTTCAATCTTGTCTCCGTAGTAAGCTCCCACGGGCGAAGCGATGATAAAGAAGGTGTAGGTCTGCGAAGGACGCACGCCCAAGAACGGCTCAGTCGCAATCAAGGTGGGCCTTAAGTAAAGCGAAGTATCCGGTTCGGCGGGAATCCAATCGCGATCCGCGTGAACGAGGGTTTTGAGAGCCTCAAGAAAGGTCTCAAGATCAATCATCTTCATGCAAAGCCGTTCGGCGCTCGAATGCATTCGGCGCCAATTGGCCTCGGGCCGAAAGAGTCGGATTTTTCCGTCAACACCCCGGTAGGCTTTCATGCCTTCAAAGATGGCCTGGCCGTAATGAAGAACCGATGCTCCGGGATCAAGCGAAAGCGATTGATAGGGGACGACCTTGGCGTTTTTCCAACCGCCTTCTTGCGTGTATTCGGCAACGAACATGTGGTCGGAGAAATAGCGTCCGAACCCGAGTTGATCCGTTGCCGGGCGCGCTTTGGGGCTTTGAGTCAATTGGACGGAAATCTCCATCACGCCTCCTAAAGGTCAATGCCAGAAGTTTGGGTAACATCCGGCAGGAGGCGGCGCAACCCCTTAAGTCTCTCCGCCTTTTAGGGTGGTAATAATTGTCTTAGAGACGGTCCGCAGTGACTCAAGGACACCACGTCCGATGGATGCGGTCGCCTCAAAATCCGGGGCATTGTAGCGGTTGAGAGCCGCGCGCAATTCCGCGACAGAAGCGACGTTCGGCAGATCCCGTTTATTATATTGAATAACGAGAGGGATTTGCCGGATATCGTAGCCTTGTTGTTCGAGGTTCTTCTCAAGGTTCTTCATCGCCTCGATATTTTCTTCCATACGCTCAAGTTGCGAGTCGGCGACGAAGATGACTCCATCGAGTCCTTTCAAAATCAGCTTCCGGCTGGCGTCGTAAACGACCTGTCCAGGAACAGTGTACAAGTGGAAGCGCGTGTTGAGGCCGCGAATTTTACCGACGTTCATCGGCAGGAAATCAAAGAAGAGCGTGCGCTCGGGGTTCGTATTGAACTCCATCAGTTCCGAGCGGTCTTGCGGAGCGGTTTTTTGGTAAACCCATTGAATATTGGTTGTTTTACCGCTCAATGAGGGGCCGTAGTAGACCACCTTACAATGTATTTCCTTGGCCTCTTGGTTAATAAAAGCCATCGCTGTTCAGAGCTCCACTCTGTTCTCTAATGCGCGTCCTAATGTACGGTCGTCCACGTAGTCTATATCACTGCCGATAGGAACGCCACTTGCAATTCGAGTGATCTTGACCTGTTTATCAGCCAAAGCTTTCGCCAGGTAGAGAACCGTGGTGTCGCCCTCGAGGTCCGGGTCGAGGGCGAGGATGACCTCGTTGATCTTCGGAGCGGTTTCATCGGGCGCTACGGCGAGAGGTCGCCCTTCCAGACCGGCATCGATCCGCTCCATGAGTTCGCCGATCCGCAAGTCATCCGGTCCGATATTGTCGAGAGGTGAAATGGCTCCGTGAAGCACGTGGTACCGGCCGCGGAAGGCGCCGGAAGATTCGACGCGGAGAATATCGGCCGGTTCCTCGACCACGCACAAGAGGTCGTCGCGACGGTGGCTGTCCTTGCAATAGCGGCAAAGACCTTCTTCGTCGGTATAAGAAAAGCAAAGCGGGCATGGGCGCACGGTGTCTTGGACGTCACGCAGGGCGGCCTGCAGTTTCTCCGACAGGTCCGGAGTGCGAAGAATATGATAAGCGAGGCGTTGAGCCGTTTTTGGACCGACGCCGGGCAAGCGGTTCAGTTCGTGAATAAGTTTTTCTAAGGCGCCGATGCGAAACATCTTGTTTTAAGCCTCCCGTGGCCCTGTGAGTCCTTCACGCCGCGCTTAGAACAAACCCGGAATTCCGAAGCCGCCGGTGATCTTCTCCATCTCGGCCACGTGAGTTTCGCGAGCCTTCTTCAGCGCATCGTTCGTCGCGGTGACGACGAGGTCTTGCAACATTTCAATGTCACCCGACTTTACCACATCCTCATTGATTTTAAGCGAAATGACTTCGTGTTCGCCTTTCACTTTGACAGTGACTGCGCCACCGCCAGAGGTTCCTTCAAATTCCCGTTGCGCGAGCTCTTCCTGCAACTTCTTGAGCTTGAGTTGCATCTGGTTTGCCTGACGCATGAGGTTCGCCATTCCACCTGGCATGCCTCTTTTCATGATTGTCCCCCTTTTGCGGCGCCGCTTTTGGCTCCCGCGTCTTTAATGGACTTAATTTGAGTTTTAAAAATGTTCTGGGCCGTTTTCACAAGCGGATTTTCTTCAACGGCACGCTCAATCATGCGTTGTTGTGCCCGTCGCGACTCTTCTGCCAATGCTTTAGGCGTTGGTCTTGCGGCTTTTTCATCCGCCAGCTTCACTTCGACAGAGCACTTCTTGTTCCAGAGAGTTTCGAGGAAAGTCTCAATGCGCTTTAAGTTTTCGGGCTCGCGGATCTTATCAAAAAGAAAGCTCATCTTCTTGGGAACGCCCAAGGTGAGTTTCGAGCCTTCATTGCTGATGAGATGCGTGTTTTCAAGCATCGCACCGAGCAGGCTATTGGACTTTTTCACGCGCTCAACAAACTGATACCACGGGTCTTTTGCGCGAACTGGATCAACTTTTTCTTCAGGTTCGCTCTTGGCGGCGCTTGAAGCGGCAGGAGCCGCGCTTTGTTCAGTCGGCGCCGTCGGGGTTCCCTTGTTTTGGGCCGTCTGGGTTGAAGGAGCCTGTTGAGCCAAATGCGCAAAGCCCGGGAGAGTGTGCGCGGGGCGAGTAAAGGAAGCCGCCGTGTACTTGCGACCCGCTGCTGTTGCGCTGTCTTCCTCGGCTTGTGCCGGCGACACTGGAGTCGC
>NICF_comb_assmDRAFT_10002857_pt1 | contig 12775 bp, 9 predicted proteins | sample NewIslPassag4_SG_FD_11279 | JGI IMG/M metagenome (IMG submission 11279) | reverse complement strand
GGGACGGAACGCGGCGCGTCCGGCCGGCGCGGCGGGGGCGTCCTGATGGCGGGCGGACCGGCTGCCGGCGGAGGATCGGCAGGCCGCCGCGGAAGGGCGCCGCGCGCCGCGGCCGGCTGGCGCTGGCTGGCGCCGGTCGTCTGGATGGCGGCCATCTTCGCGCTGTCGTCGCAGCCCGCCGACGAACTGGACGGCATGCTGCCGTTTTTTCAGCGGTTTATTCCCGGCATGGCCGGCTTCGACTGGGGGCATTATGTCGCCTATTTCATTCTGGCGCTGACGTTCGAATTCGCGATCGGCGGTCCTTCACGGAAGCCGCCGGTCAAACTCGCCGTCATCCTCCTGTGCGCGCTCTACGGGGCAACGGACGAGTACCACCAGTCGTTCGTGCCCGGACGGATGCCGGATTTGCTCGATCTTCGCAATGACGCGATCGGCGCCGCCGCCGGGGTCTGCTTCACGGCGCTGCCCGGCATCCGGCGCCTCTGGCGCAGGCTGCCCGGTCAGTCAAATTTTGATACTCCCGGACGGAAGGACAATTGACCGCGCAGGTCGAATAGGTTACTCCGAAGCGGACAGATATCGCCCCGGCGAAGGCGGCATCCGTTCGCTTCCTGTGAAAGAAGGAGTGACAGACTTGCGCAAATGGTGTTCCTGCGGCACCGAGATGAAGATCCGGCTGTCCACCGTCATTTATTCGGGGCGCGTCGAGATCGACAACGTGCCGATTTATTCGTGTCCGGCTTGCAACCGCAGCGAAGTGTTCCCGGAAGTCAAGCAGGATCTGACCGGGCTCATCGGAAAGCTCGGCGCGAAGCCGCCGAAGCAGTCGTTTTCCTTCAGCGAATGGAGCGAGTGGGCCGATCTGCTGCTGCAGGCCGGAATCGGCGGCAAGCAGCCCGACGCCCGGGAAGTCGAGCGGCTTGTCGAAGAGCGGGTCAACGACTTGCTCGATCTGCATTTGCTGGCGCAATCGCTGGGCGACGCCGCCTGGCAGGAGGAACTGCGCGGACGATTGTCGCAGATTGCGAGGAGAACGCCGAATACATAATGGATCGTTCGTCCTCCGGTCTCTTCGAGATCGGTTTGCGTTGCGCTCGTCCCCGATTTGTCGTACAATGATAACCAATGAATGCTATTCACGGCGGACGGCGTCAAGACGACAAATTCGAGTTATTGGAGAGAAGGAACGTGACGGTAACCATTTATGATGTAGCGCGTGAAGCCGGAGTTTCGATGGCGACGGTGTCGCGGGTTGTGAACAACAACCCGAACGTGAAGCCGCAGACACGCAAGAAGGTGTTCGAAGCGATCGAACGGCTCGGCTATCGGCCCAACGCGGTGGCGCGCGGGCTGGCGAGCAAGAAGACGACGACGGTCGGCGTCGTCATCCCGGATATTTCGAACGCGATCTTCGCGGAAGTGGCCCGCGGCATCGAGGACATCGCCAACATGTATCATTACAACATCATTCTGTGCAACGCGGACAAGCGCAAGGACAAGGAGATCCGCGTTGTCAACACGCTGCTCGAGAAGCAGGTCGACGGGCTGCTGTTCATGGGCGGCACCGTGACGGAGGAGCATCTTGCGGCGTTCAAGTCCGCGAACGTGCCGATCGTGCTGTGCGCCACGACCGACGAGCACGGTTCGATGCCTTCCGTTGATATCGATCACGAGTCTGCGGCATTCGACGCGGTGGCAACGCTTACCAGCGCCGGCCATCGCCGCATCGCGATGATCAGCGGCACGCTGCAGGATCCGACGAACGGATATGCGAGATTCCAGGGGTATCGGCGGGCGCTGGAAGCGGCCGGCATTCCCTACGACGAATCGCTGGTCCGCGTCGGGAATTACCGCTACGAGTCGGGCATCGAGGCGATGAAGTATTTCCTCGCGCTGGAGGAACGTCCGACGGCCGTTTTCGCCGCCACGGACGAGATGGCGATCGGCGCCATCCATTACATCCAGGATTTCGGTCTTCGCGTGCCGGAAGATGTATCCGTTATCAGCGTGGACAATACGCGCATGGCTTCCATGGTGCGGCCGCAGCTGTCGGCCGTGGCCCAGCCGATGTACGACATCGGCGCCGTATCCATGCGCCTGCTGACCAAATTGATGAAGAAAGAGCCGGTCGATCAACTGCGCGTCATCCTGCCGCACGAGCTGATCTCGCGGCAATCCGTAGCCGCGCTTTGATCCGCCGTCAAGATTGTTGAAATATGCGGATTGAACGGCTTCCGCCCCTGTACGGGTTCGCAGCGGGGAACGGACAGCCGTTTTCTGTCTGGAGTCGATGGAAACAGGGAGGAGCAGCGCATGCCATTCAGAACAGTCGGCATCATCGGCGCGATGAAGGAGGAGGTCGAGCTCCTGCACCAGAACGTGCGGGTATCCGGCATCCGCACGAAAGCGGGCATCGCCTATGCGGCGGGCGAACTGCACGGCAAACGCGTCATCTTCTGCCGCTCGGGCGTGGGCAAGGTCAATGCGGCCGTCTGCACGCAGCTGCTGATCGATCAGGGCGTGGATTGCGTGGTGTTCACCGGCGTCGCCGGCGCGCTCGATCCGGCTCTCGATATCGGGGATATCGTCATTTCAACCGTCTGCCAGCATCACGATATGGACGTGACGGCGCTCGGATTTCCGCGCGGCGTCATTCCGTTCCAGGAGCAGTCGGAGTTCGCCGCGGATGAACGGCTCATTGAGCTCGCCGTCCGCGCGGGCGAATCGCTGTATCCCGGACGCTGCCGGAAGGGCAAGGTGCTGTCGGGAGACCAGTTCATCGCGGACAGGCGTCTCGTGAAGGAGCTGCGCGAGACGATGGGCGGCGCCTGCATCGAGATGGAGGGCGCGGCGGTCGCGCAGGTGTGCGCGATGAACGGCGTGCCGTTCGTCGTCATCCGCTCGATGTCGGACCGCGCCGACGGCGGCGCGCCGGAGAGCTTCGAGGCGTTCACCGTCGAAGCGTCGAACCGTTCGTATCGTCTCGTCGAAGCGATGCTGATGCGGATGGGTGACGGGAAATAAGGAGACGGGAAATTCTTCGATTCCCGGAGAACCTGCAAAACGAACGCGCAAAGCCGGGCGGCCGGCCTGGGGACGCGTCAAATGCGCCCCTGGCCGGCCGCTTTCCCGTTACAGGAACTGGACAGCCAGTTCCTTCGTGCGGCGGTTCGTCTCCGTGATGATGTCCCGCCGGGGCATCGGCGCCCATCGCTTCGCGTCGTCCAGCCACGTCTCGGGCAGCGGCACGGGGCTCTCGGCTTGCCAGGCTCTCACCCAGCCGTCCGGCAGCCGGCCGCCGTCGCCCCCCTTCCTGGCCCGCTCGGCGGCCGGATGGCCGGTCATCTCGAGCCAGACGAGCGACCAGGCGCGCGGCACGACGCGCCAGACGTCATATCCGCCGCCGCCGACGGCGATCCACCGCCCGTCCGCGTACCGGTGCGCCAGTTCGTGGATGACGGCGGGCATTTCGGCATAGATCGCCATGCTGCAATGGATGTGCGACAGCGGATCGAACGCGTGGGCGTCGCAGCCGTGCTGGCTGACGATGACGTCCGGCCTGAACGATTCGGCGGCCCGCCGCACGGTATCGCGGAAACATTCCAGCCACGATTCGTCTTCCGTGTAAGGCTCGACCGGCATGTTGACCGACCGGCCGTAACCTTCGCCTTCCCCGCGCTCGTGGACGAAGCCCGTTCCCGGGAACAGATACTTGCCCGTCTCATGGATGGAATACGTCATGACGTCGGGATCGGAATAGAACATCCACTGCACGCCGTCGCCGTGATGCACGTCCGTGTCGATATACATGACCCGGGCGCCCCAGCGCTCGCGGATATGGGCGATCGCGGCCGCCGCGTCATTGTAGATGCAGAAACCGGAAGCCCTTCCGGGAAGCGCGTGGTGCAGTCCGCCGGCCATGTGGTAGGCGTGTTCCGCCTTGCCGGACATGACGAGCTCGGCGGCGAGCAGCGACCCGCCGACGATCAGGGCGGCCGCGTCATGCATGCCCGGAAAGCAGGGCGTGTCCTCGGTCTCAAGCCCGTACCGCTCCGCCTCATCCAGGTCCGCCTGCGCGGGTATGGGCGCGCTGAGCGCGCGCACGATCCGCACGTAGTCGTCGCGGTGGATGCGCAGCAGCTGTTCGTCCGAAGCCGGTTCGGGCGCCATGATCCGGCTGTCGTCGAGCGCGCCCAACCGGCGCAGCAGATCGATGGTGAGCATCTGTCTTTTCGGATTGAAAGGATGGCTGTCGCTGAATTTGTATTTCGTCTCGCCGGCGTGATGGACGAATACGACTTTATCCGGCATCCTGCGGTCTTCCTTTCCGCCAGATTTCCGACCCGCCGGATCAATACATGATCCGCCGCTGGAAGCGGACGCGGTCGAATTTCTCGATCGACTCCATCGGCACTTCCTTGCCGATGCGCACCATCAGACAGTTCGCCGGGTGCGCGCAGATTTCCGGATCGTCCGTCGCGTGCCAGACCATGTCGACCGATTTCATCAGCCTCTCCATCATTTCGCGATACTGCCACACGTTCAGCCCGCTTCCTTCCAGATCCCAGTGCCAGTAATATTCCGTCGTGAAGACGATGGCATTCTCGAGTTGATCGTCTTCGAAGGCGAGCCGGATCATGCGCTTGCCGAGGCCGCACGAGCGGTAGTCGTCCGCGACTTCGATCGCGCCGAGCTCGATCAGATCATCAAGTCCGCCGGAGGACCACCGTTCCAGCTCGTCGGGGTAGTGGAACGTGACGTAGCCGACGATCGTCTCGCCGTCGCGGGCGACGATGATCCGCCCTTCGGGCAGGCCGGCGATCTCGACGAGCGCCGCGTGCTGCTCGGCCGGACGGCGGAACGCGTCCAGCTTCGGATGCATCTTGTAGCCGGCGAGCTTCTCCGGCGGAACGGGCCCTTCCACGATCAGTTCGCCCTTCGGGGTGTTCACGCGAACGCAGTGGTAAATTTTGCGATGCTCCATGTCCTGCGGCCTCCTGTCCGCTGTAAACGCTTGTCTCCGTCATGGAAACGTTCTCCGTCCATCGTATCAGATTCCGCTTCCGGTGAGAAGGGCGGGCCATATAGGCGATCAGCGCGGGGATGTGTTATAATAACTTTGTCTGCCTGCATGACGCGCGGCGCATGAATGAGAAACCGGGTTGTAAGCGCATTCTTGCGGGTAATTGCCAGTCAACGCCACACGGGAGGTAGATTTCCAGCATGGATGACCGTCACCAGGAACGGATCGCGCCGGTCGCGACGAACCCGAACATGAAGAACTATGAAGAGACGTGTGACACATTCTCGTTCGAAGAGGCGGAGAAATTTTTCTCCTGGCATACGACCGGCAAGGTGAACATGGCATATGAAGCGATCGACCGGCATGTCGAATCCGGCAAAGGGGACAAAATCGCGCTGCTCTACAGCGACGCCGTCCGGGACGAATCGTACACGTTCGCCGAGCTGTCCAAACGGTCGAACCGCTTCGCGAACGTGCTCCGGAAGCTGGGCGTGCAGAAGGGCGACCGCGTGTTCATCTTCATGCCCCGTACGCCGGAACTCTACATCAGCCTGCTCGGCAGCCTGAAGATCGGCGCCGTCGTGGGCCCGCTGTTCGAAGCGTTCATGGAGACGGCGGTCAAGGACCGGCTGCTTGATGCCGGAGCGGTCGCCATCGTGACGACCCCGGCGCTGCTGTCCCGCGTGCCGAAGGCCGAACTGCCCGATCTGAAGCATATCATTCTCGTCGGCTCCGACGTGCCGCAGGGCGAAGGACATGTCGATTTCCACGCGGAGATGGCCCAGGCTTCCGACGAAGCCGAGATCGAATGGCTCGGCCGCGAGGACGGTCTGATTCTTCACTATACGTCGGGATCGACCGGCAAGCCGAAGGGCGTGTTCCACGTCCAGAACGCGATGATCCAGCATTACGTCACCGGCAAGTTCGTCCTCGACCTGAAGGAAGACGACATTTACTGGTGCACGGCGGATCCGGGGTGGGTGACGGGCACCAGCTACGGCATCTTCGCGCCCTGGCTGCACGGGGTGACGAACGTCGTGCGCGGCGGACGCTTCAGCCCGCAGGACTGGTATTCCACGATCGAGAAATACCGCGTGACGGTCTGGTACAGCGCGCCGACGGCGTTCCGGATGCTGATGGGGGCGGGCGACGAGATCGTCAAGCAATACGACCTGTCCAGCCTCCGCCATGTCATGAGCGTCGGCGAGCCGCTCAACCCGGAAGTCGTCCGCTGGGGCCTGAAAGTGTACGGCCAGCGCATCCATGACACCTGGTGGATGACGGAGACGGGCGCGCAGCTGATCTGCAACTATCCGTGCATGGACATCAAGCCCGGTTCGATGGGTCGTCCGCTGCCGGGCATCAAGGCCGGCATCATCGACGATCAGGGCAACGAACTGCCGCCTTACCGGATGGGCAACCTTGCGATCCGCACGCCCTGGCCGTCCATGATGCGCAAGATCTGGAACAATCCCGCGAAGTACGAAGAATATTTCCGCATTCCGGGCTGGTACATCTCCGGCGACTCGGCTTACATGGACGAAGACGGTTACTTCTGGTTCCAGGGCCGGATCGACGACGTCATCAACACGTCGGGCGAGCGGGTCGGCCCGTTCGAGGTCGAGAGCAAGCTCGTCGAGCATCCGGCGGTCGCGGAAGCCGGCGTCATCGGCAAGCCCGACCCGGTCCGCGGCGAGATCATCAAGGCGTTCATCTCGCTGCGCGAAGGCTACACGCCGTCCGAGGAACTGAAGCAGGACATCATGAAGTTCGTGAAGGAGGGGCTGTCCGCCCACGCCGCGCCGCGGGAGATCGAATTCAGGGACAAACTGCCGAAGACCCGCAGCGGCAAGATCATGCGCCGCGTGCTGAAAGCATGGGAGTTGAATCTGCCGACCGGCGACCTCTCCACAATCGAAGACTGACAGCCTGACTTGCCGCGAACGGAACAGGGGCGCCCTCCGGTCCAGGATGACCGGGCGGGCGCCCCTTGCTATTTCCTCATTGGGATTCAGGCAGCGCGACGGGAGCGGAAGCCGGCGACTCGCCGTACGCGTTGACGGCCGTGATCCGGATGTAGCCTTGGGCGAGCGGCGCGACATATTCGAACCGGTTCGTGTTCACTTCCCCGATCCGCCGGTAGAGGGAGCCGTCTTCGCTGAAGTAGATCCGATATTTCTCCACCTGCTCGGATTCCGGGTTCGCGTCCCATCGCACGGTAAATCCGATTTCCGACCGTTCGGCCGTCAGGCCGACCGGAACGGAGGGACCGGCGTTATCCGGATCCTGCGTTTCCGGGCCGTCCTGCGGGATGGACGGATTCTGCGCGTCCGGCGACGGATGCGGCGCATCGTAAGGCTGCTGCCCGGAAGATCCGCCGCCCCAGGTGACGATGGCGCTCGGCGCGGATTCCCTTCCCGCGACGTCGACCGCCGTGACGTAATAGCTGTATCGGTTGGCCGGCGAGACGTAATTGAAAAACTTCGGATTGGCGCTGTGATAGATCGAATCGCCCGTCTTGACGAACGGACCGCCGTTCATCGAGCGGTACAGGCGATAGCCGACGACATCCGCTTCGGGCGAGCCTTTGAACGTGATGTGAACGGCGGACGCGTCGGAGACTTCCTCTACGGCGAGGCCCGTCGGCGGCGAAGGATCGAAGCCGTCGTCGACGCGCGGATCCACCCGCGACGGCGCGCTGCCTGCCGCATCCTTCGGGATGAAATAGGACAGCGGCTTGCGGCTCGACGCCGGCATCTGCGCCATCGCGGCCTCGATTTCCTCATACAGCACGTCGAGCGGCTTCTCCCGGACGACGAGCACCTTCTCCTGGACGAAATCGGACGGCGTCGTCGGCTGGGCGATGTACGGCAAGCCGTTGTACTCGACCACCTGCATCTTGACAAGCCCGTCGTCGTCCTGCTTCGGCAGATAATCCTCATTGAACCAGTCGGTGACCAGCTTGCCGTACTGCCGGGTCAGCTCCGTCGGCCGCTTGCCGCTGACGCCGGACACCGTCGCCTTGACGACGCCCTGCGGCTGCGGGAACTCCTTCGTCGGGAACAGGTCGGGCCGCGCCTTCGTCACTTCGTTCATGATCTTCGCCCAGATGTGCTGGGCCCGGTAGCGCGCATCGCCGGTAAGCGTATGGATCGGCTTCTCGTATCCCGCCCATACCCCGAGCGTGATGTCCGGCGTAAATCCCATGAACCAGACGTCGCCGTAGCTCTGCGTCGAGCCCGTCTTGCCGGCGATCGGAATTTCCTTGTTCTCGTATTCCTTCCGCACGACGGAGCCGGTGCCGTTCGTGATGACCGTGCGCAGCATGTCCGTGACGAGGAACGCCGTCCGGTCGGAGAACACCTGAACCGGGCGCGGCTTGTGCTCGTAGATGACCTTGCCGTTCGAGTCCGTGATCTTGCGGATCATGTACGCGTCATTGAACACGCCGCCGTTCGGGATGGCGCCGTAGGCGTTCGTCAGCTCCTCGACCGTGACGCCGAGCCTGAGGCCCCCGATGACGCCCGTCTGCGCGTAGTCGTCTTCCGGCTGCAGCGTGGTGATCCCGAGCTTGCGCACGAAGTCCCACGCCACGGGGATCGTCACCTTCTCGAGGAACAGCTTCAGCGCCGGCAGGTTCAGCGAGCGGTTGAGCGCCTCCCGCGCCGTCACCAGCCCGTTGTAGCCGCCGTGGGACGAATTGCCGCCCGAGTTCTTCGGGAAGTGGAAGCCCTTCTGTCCGTCCTTGAGAACGATCGGCGCATCGTCCAGCACCGATGCCGGCTGGATGAGCCCCATGTCGATGGCGGGCAGATAGGCGGCGAGCGTCTTCATCGTCGAACCCGGCTGGCGCGTCATTTGCGTCGCGTAGTTCATCTGCTCCTCGTAGAAATCGCGGCCTTCGATCATGCCGAGAATGGCGCCGGTCTTGTGGTCGATCATGATCGCCGCGACCTGCTCCATGCCCTTCTCTTCATGATCGGGGGAGAAGTTGTCCGGATTCGACGCGATTTCGCGCATCAGATCGTAGATTTCCTTGTCGATCGTCGTATAGATATGGTATCCGCCGCGCAGCAGCTCTTCGCGCTTCTCTTCGAACTTGTAGGCATATTCCGGAGAGTCCTTGGTCAGATCCGGATTCTCCAGCTTGAGCAAAATCTCGACGGCCTGACGCTCGGCTTCGAGCATCAGATACGGATAGGTGTTGTACGCCTTCTTCTCCGGTTTCGCGAGCGAAGCGCGGATGTCGAACGCGAGCGCTTCCTCGTACTCCTGCCGCGTGATGCTGCCGATCTCGAGCATCCGCCGGAGGACGAGCTTCTGGCGGTTGATCGCAAGTTCGATGCCTTGCTCGTTGTATTCGCCCTTGCTCGTGAAAGCCGTGTAGGCGGACGGCCGCTGCGGCAGCCCGGCGAGATAGGCGGCCTGGGCGATATTGAGATCGTCGAGATCGTCGATGCCGAAGATCCCCTTGGCCGCGGCCTTGATGCCGTACAGGTTGTACCCGGAGGAACCGTTGCCGAACGGCACCTTGTTCAGATAGGCGGTCAGAATCTCTTCCTTCGACAGGAAGCGTTCCAGACGGAGCGCGAGAAAAATTTCCCGCACCTTCCGGCTGTCCGACACCTCGAGCGACAGGAAGACGCGGCGCGCGAGCTGCTGCGTCAGCGTGCTGCCGCCCGTCTGGGTGTCTTCGTTCAGCAGTTTCTGCTTGACGGCCCGGCCCAGCGCCCAGATGTCGACGCCCATATGCTCGAAGAAATCGTCGTCTTCAATCGCGAGCACCGCGTCGATGACCACCTGCGGAATCTCGTCGTACTTGACGAGCTGGCGGTCCTCCTCGGTGCGAAGCTGGCCGACCGGCGTGTCGTCGTTGAAGTAGACGTATCCCGTCACGTCGTATTCGCCGATCTTGCTCTCGATAAACGAACGCGGCCGGATGGGCTCGTCCTTCACCAGAGAAGCGACATAGCCGGCAATCGCGCCGCCGGCGAACAGGGCGAAGATCATGCAGAAGATGAAGAGCCATTTGATGGTCTGCCATACGGCATAACCGAAGATCAGCCATCCCCTTTTCACGTTCAGGGACGGCCTCTTGCTCTGTTCCATGTGGTTGTTCTCCCCCTCCGAATCACGACTACCATTATAGCACATTTCTGCCGCGAAAGGTTTGGAATCGCTGTCGAGCGGCGATCGGCGTCCGGTTGACGATCCGTCCCAGCGTGTGGTATAACGCTGATATCGAATGGATGACACAGGCGATGACGGGAACGAGTAGCCCGCGGTCAGCCGCATGCAGAGAGCCGGTGGATGCTGCGAACCGGCTGCGGTCCGCCGGGCGAATTACCTCCCCGAGCCGGTTCGGCGAACCAGCCTGGCCTGCATTAGCCGGACCCGGATGCGCCCGTTAGCGCGCGAATCGAGTGAAAGCGCTGAGCGCCATGCGCCATGGGGCCGCGCTTTAACAAGGGTGGTACCGCGGGTTGCAAGTCCTTCTCGTCCCTTACGGAGAAGGGCTTTTTTTGATGTTCCGCGGCGAATGACGCGCCGGGGACGAATAACGACGAGACCAATGGAGGAATTCGGAAATGAAGATGCAAGCGGAACTGACGCCCGCCCAGCGGGCGGAGGTGGAGCGCCAGCTGGCGGTGATCCGCCGCGGCGTCGTGGAGATCGTGCCGGAGGAGGAACTGGAGGCGAAGGTGGCCGAATCCGTGCGGACGGGCAGGCCGCTCAAGGTGAAGCTCGGCCTTGACCCGTCGGCGCCGGACATCCATGTCGGCCACACGGTCGTGCTGCAGAAGCTGCGCCAGTTCCAGGAGCTCGGCCACCAGGTGCAGCTCATCATCGGCGATTTCACCGGCAGAATCGGCGATCCGACCGGCAAATCCGAGACGCGCAAGCAGCTGTCGGAGGAGGATGTGAAGCGGAACGCCGAGACGTACCAGAAACAGATTTTCAAGATTCTCGATCCGGACAGGACGACGATTCACTACAACTCCGAATGGCTGGCGCCGATGACGTTCGCCGATGTCGTCGGGCTGGCCGCGAAAATGACGGTCGCCCGCATGCTCGAGCGGGACGATTTCACGAAGCGGTATCAATCCGGCCAGCCGATCAGCATCCACGAGTTCTTCTATCCGCTCATGCAGGGCTATGATTCCGTCGCGCTCGGATGCGACATCGAGCTTGGCGGAACCGACCAGAAGTTCAACCTGCTCATGGGCCGGATGCTGCAGAAGGAATACGGCAAGCCGCAGCAGATCGCGGTCATGCTGCCGCTGCTCGAAGGGCTCGACGGCGTGAACAAGATGAGCAAGAGCCTCGGCAACTACATCGGCATCGACGAGGAACCGAACGAGATTTACGGCAAGGCGATGTCCGTGCCGGACGAGCTGATGGTGAAATATTTCGAGCTGGCGACGGATATTTCGCTCGAGGAACTGGAGGCGCTGAAGCGGGGACTTGAGGACGGCTCGATCCACCCCCGCGACGCGAAAATGCGGCTCGCCCGCACCTTCGTCCGGATGTACCACGGCGAGGCCGCGGCGGAGGCGGCGGAGCGGCATTTCGTGACGGTCTTCCAGCAGCGCGCGCTGCCCGAAGATATCAAGACGGCGGATCTCAGCCGCGGCGAGCTGGAAGACGGGGCGATTCGCATCGTGAAGCTGCTTACGTCGCTCGGGATGCAGCAGTCCGGCAGCGAAGCGCGGCGCAGCGTGCAGCAGGGCGCCGTGCGGTTGAACGAGCGCCGCATCGGGGATCCGAACGAGCTGGTATATCCTCAGGATGGCGACATCGTGCAGGTGGGCAAGCGGAACATCCGCAAGATCCGGCTGGTCTGACGGCCGGATCTTGCGGCGGGACGGCAAAAAGAAGGGCCGCCTTCCCCGGGCGGGGGGAAGGGGCCCTTCTTCGTCAAGCCGCGGATCAGCGGCTGTAGAACTCGACGATCTGACGCTCGTCGATGTCCTGGGACAGTTCGGAGCGCTCCGGCAGCCGGATGTAGCGGCCTTCCATCGCCTGCTCGTTGTACTCAAGGTAGTTCGGCAGATGGCGGCGCGCTTCAAGCGCTTCCTTGACCACTTTCAGGTTGCGGCTGCGCTCGCGCAGTCCGATGACGTCGCCCGGCTGCACAAGATACGACGGGATGTCGACCTTCTTGCCGTTGACGGTCACGTGGCCGTGGGCGACGAGCTGGCGAGCTCCGGCGCGGCTGTTCGCGAAGCCGAGCCGATAGACGAGGTTGTCGAGCCGGCTCTCCAGCAGGAACATGAAGTTCTCGCCCGCGATGCCCTTCATCTTGACGGCCTTGTCGAACAGGTTGCGGAATTGCTTCTCGCTGAGGCCGTACATATGGCGCAGCTTCTGCTTCTCCTGAAGCTGGGCGCCGTAGCCGCTGAGCTTGCGGCGCTGGCCGGGGCCGTGTTGACCCGGCGGGTAAGGACGTTTCAGTTCTTTGCCGGTGCCGCTCAGCGAAATGCCGAGCCGGCGGCTCAGTTTGAATCTGGGTCCAGTGTAACGTGCCATGTCTGGAATGTTCTCCTTCTTCAAATGTGATTGTTTTTGAAAAAGGGTTAACGATTCGCCGACGCCGCCTTGCAACCGCGCATCCGGTTCCGGCGGGCAAAAATCAGCCGCGGCCCGCCGGCGGCGAACATCGTGAGGGTGACACAAAACCGTAGCCCTATTCAACACCATAGATATTATAGAGAAACGCGCGGCAATGTCAAGGCGAAGCCTCGCTTT
>NICF_comb_assmDRAFT_10002856_pt1 | contig 12776 bp, 9 predicted proteins | sample NewIslPassag4_SG_FD_11279 | JGI IMG/M metagenome (IMG submission 11279) | reverse complement strand
CCTTGCTCGACGTCTCAATGAAACCCGCCGTGCCGGCATGCTGACCGGCTGGTTTCCGCCAGCGGGGGATCATCTGTTCCCCCACCGGATTAAGCGCTGTAAGTATACCACAGCGTTTCCGCCGTCGTCAATCCAAGGCGCGGCTGGCGATTTCGCCCTTGATGCGCTCCACAAACGCGTCCAGGGCCATGCTCCCCTGGTCGCCCAAGCGGCGGTGGCGCACCGCCACGGTGCCGGCCCCCACTTCCTTGCCGCCTATCACCAGCATGTAGGGAATCTTTTGTACCTGAGCCTCGCGGATCTTGTATCCGATCTTTTCGTTGCGATCGTCGAGCTCGGCCCGGATCCCCGCGGCTGTGAGGCGCTGCTTCACCTGGGTCGCGTAGGCCACGTGGTCGCTGCCGATGGGCAGCACCCGCACCTGCACCGGTGCGAGCCACACCGGGAATGCGCCGGCGAAGTGCTCCACCAGGATGCCGATGAACCGCTCCAGGGTTCCCATGATGGCCCTGTGGATCATGACCGGCCGCTTGTGGCTCCCGTCCCGATCGACGTAGTATAGGTCAAATCGCTCCGGGAACTGGAAGTCCAACTGCACTGTAGCGCACTGCCACTTGCGCCCCAGGGCATCGGTGACGTCAAAATCGAGCTTGGGTCCGTAGAACGCTCCGTCCTTGGGGTTGATGGTGTACTCGCGCCCGGCCGCCTCCAGCGCACGCACCAGGGCAGCCTCGGCTCTCTCCCAGGTTTCCAACGAGCCCATGTACTCGTCGGGCCGCGTGGACAGCTTGATGGAGTACGTCATGCCGAAAGCGCTGTAGATCTCGTCGACCAGCTCCAGCACCTCGGCGATCTGCTCTTCAATTTGATCTTCCCGCAGGAAGATGTGGGCATCGTCCTGGTGCATGCCCCGCACCCGTAGGGCGCCGTGCAGCGTCCCGGACGCTTCGTAGCGCGACAGGGGCCCGTATTCGGAGAACTTCACGGGCAGATCCCGGTACGAGTGCACCTTTTGGGCGTAGAGCAGGCAGTGTCCGGGGCAGTTCATCGGTTTGACGCCCATCTTCTCGCCGCCGGCGTCGATCAGGAACATGTTGTCTTTGTAGTGGGCCCAGTGCCCTGAGGTTTCCCACAGCGTCGTCCGGTAGATCCAGGGCGTGCTGACCTCCTGGTACCCCCGGGGCTCCTGCAACTCGCGCGAGAAGTCCACCAGCGTCCGGTAGAGCTGGTAGCCCTTGGGGTGCCAGAACACGAATCCGGGCGCTTCCTCCTTGAAGCTGAACAGGTCCAGCTCCCGCCCCAGGCGCCGGTGGTCGCGCCGTTCAGCCTCTGCCAGCATCTGGAGGTGGCGGTCCAACTCCTGCTGGCTTGGAAACGCGGTGCCGTAGATGCGCTGCAGCACGGGCCGGCTGCTGTCACCCCGCCAGTAGGCCCCGGCCACGCTGCGCAGCGCGAAGGCCTTGATGCGCCCGGTGGACGGGATGTGGGGGCCGCGGCAGAGGTCGATGAACTCGCCCTGCTGGTAGAAGCTGGGCCGCGGGTCGTCGAGGTCCTCGAGGATCTCGACCTTGTAGTTCTCGCCCCGCTGCCGGTAAAACTCGATGGCCGCGTTCCGGTCCATCTCGCTGCGCGCGAAAGGGTAGTCCTCCTTTATGATGCGCCGCATCTCTTCCTCGATGGCCTTGAGATCCTCGGGCGTCAGCGGCCGCGGCACGTCAAAGTCGTAGTAGAAGCCGTTCTCAATGGGCGGGCCGATGGCCAGGCGCGCTTCAGGGATCAGCCGCTTCACCGCTTGGGCCATGACGTGCGCAGTGCTGTGGCGCAGCACCTCCAGCCCCGCCTCCGTCTCCGGCGTCAGGAGCTCGAGCTCGGCGTCCTCCTGCAATTGATAGGACAGATCCACCAGCTTGCCGTTGACGCGGGCCACCAGCGCCTCCTCCGCGATGCGCCCGCCCAGGTCTTGGGCCACCTGGGACACGGTGGTGCCCCGAGCGTACTCCCGCACCGTTCCGTCGGGCAGCCGGACGGCCACCCGGTTGTTCATGGCCTGTTCGTCCGCCATCACGCTCACACTCCTTGCCGCACCGTGATTGTACCGGGTCGTCCCCCTGCCGCGGCCCCTCCCCGTAGGGGGCCGGCGCCGCCCCCGCGGCGCCCGCGCCCGGCGCCTGCTCACGGGTGGCAGGGCGCGACGACTCTCAAAAAAAGAACTCCCGTCCCACGCGGGACGAGAGTCCTGCTCTCGCGGTTCCACCCAGCTTGGCGTCCAGCGACGCGGCCGAGCGCGCTGGTCCGCCCACCTCTTGCGGCGGTAACGGCGCCGACCGGCCTAGCTTACTGGGGCGGCACAAAGGCTGCACCCGTTCGGCAGGCGGCTTGGAGGGGGTTTTCCGGAGCTCCGCCGGCCGGCGCTCTCAGCCGCCGGCGCCGGCTCTCTGGACGGCGGGATCCGCCCCGTACTCGTCCTCCGCATTGCCTTTGTTGGGCGTGCGTTGGCTACATTATAGGAAGCCAGGCGAGTCGTGTCAACGGACTACGCTCAGCCCGCCTGGCTTGCCGGCAGGAAGAACAGCATGACGGCCATCTGGCCGAGACCGATCAAAAATCCCAGAATCGCACCAAAAAGGACGATCGCTCGCAGTTCGCGGCCAGCGACCCGCACGGCCAGGTTTTCCAAGCCGTCTAGGTCCAACTCGAGCAGCTTGCCGGTCACCAGGGCCGCCACGTCGATCTCCCCGGCTACCCTGTGGCGCAGCCGGTCCAGCAGGGGATCCAGTAGCGCCTCGGTTTCCCGAGCCACCGCGTCCCGCACGTACGCCACCACGGTGTCCCGCCACTGGCCCGGCATGTAGCGTCCCAGGCCGGCCCGCAGTCGCTGTTCCACGTGCGCGGCCACTGCTTGCAGGAGTTCTGTGCGCACGCCCTGCAGGTCGACGCGCCCTACGAGTTCGTGTACAGGCAGCAGTTCTTCGGCGGCTACCTTTCCGACGCTGGCCGCCAGTTCCGCGTGGCGGCTGGGCAGAACGCCCTGCAGGGTTACGCCGAGCAGCGGAATGCGGATGGGACGCTTGGGATGAAAGAGCATGCGGATGGCAATGAGATTGGTCACCCAGCCGATGGCACCGCCCACCAGCGGCAAAAGCCAAAGAGACAGCGACACGATGCCGCGTCACCTCTCCGTGCACAAGTTTCCAGCCGGGCCGACAAGGGCCTTTACCCAGCCGGCCACTGCGCCCGCGAGCGCCGGGCCGCCATGAGATTCCGGATCGCGGGCCGTTTTCCTCCGGCATGACGTCTTTCGGGGTATTTGCAGCAAGACGCATGTCCATGCGCGGTTGTCCGCGCGCTTTGGGACAGACGCCGCTACTGACGTCAGAATGTCCCGAACCCGGTGCCGCCTGGCAGGGAAGCTCCCGAAATCCGTAGAAACAGTGAGCCGGGTTCGGGGGACAGGCCAAGGATATGCGGGGAGCGCCCGGGCAGCCTCCCCGTCCCACGGCGTTAGTTTGGTTTGGAATCGTCAAAGGAGACGGAGGAGGTTTCACCGTGCGAAAAGCAAGTTGGTTGCTGGTGGCGTTGCTCGTTTCGTTGGTTGCCTTTCCGGCAGCCGCCTTGGCACAAGGAGCGCTGGCCGTCGTTTATGACGTCGGCGGGCGGGGCGACCTGAGCTTCAACGACATGGCCGCCCTGGGGGCCGACCGGGCCGCCCGGGAACTGGGCGTGCGGGTCACTGAGGTGGAAAGCGCCACCACGGGCGACTTCCTGCCCAACCTGCGGGCCCTCGCCCGGAGCCGGCAGTATGACGTCATCGTCGGCGTGGGCTTCCTGATCGAGGACGCCATGCGCCAAGTGGCCGAGGAGTTCCCCAATCAAAAGTTCGCGCTGATCGACGGCTTCGTCGATGCGCCCAACGTCATGTCAATCTCCTTTGCCGACCATGAGGGCAGCGCGCTGGTGGGCGTTGTGGCCGCCATCACGACCCTCGAGGCCGGCGGCGACACAGTAGGAATCGTGCTGGGCATCGAAATCCCCATTCTCTTGCGGTTTGAGATCGGCTTCCGGGCCGGCGTCCGCTGGGCCGTTGACCGCTACAACGAGATCCACGGCACCAACAAGCAACTGCGGATTCTCCACGCGTACACCGGCGCCTTTGACGACCCGGCGCGGGGCAAGACTGCTGCCGAAGCCATGCTGGGCCAGGGGGCCACAGTTGTGTACCAGGTTGCGGGCGCCACGGGACTCGGAGCCTTGGAGGCTGTCGAAAGCTTCGCCCGGGCCCAGGGCAAGACCGTGGGGCCGCCCTTCGCCATCGGCGTCGACTCCGCCCAGGACTGGATCCACCCGGGCTTCATCGCCGTATCCATGGTCAAGCGGGTGGACAACGGCGTGTTTGAGGCTATCAAACGGGCCCTTGACGGCACGTTCCAGGGCGGCGCTGTGACGCTCAAGCTTGCTGAGGGCGGCGTTGCGGCCAGCACCATTGAGATGGTCGATGCGTTCTTCGACGAGGCCATCGAACTTGGCCAGAAGACGCCTGAGGAGAAGGCTGCGACCATGGCTGGCGTTCGGGCTGCCCGGGCGGCGGTTCCGCAGTTGGCTTGGGACCTCCTCAACGAGTTGGACGGCCTGATCCGCTCCGGCGAGTATGTGGTGCCGGAGGCTCTGGACCGCAACACCGCGGAGTACTGGCGCGAGGTGCTCTCCACCTACTGAGCGCCGGATCGGGGTGGCCGCCCAGGCGGGGCGCCGACCGACAAGGAGGCAGGGAACATGCCTGACCGTTCGGCGCCCCGCGCGGGCGCTGCCGCAGCAGGTGGAAAAGCCGTCAGCGTGCTTGGCGGGGCCGAGCCGTGGCTGGAAATGCGGGGTATCACCAAGGTGTACCCCAACGGCACCCGGGCCCTAGAAAATGTGGATCTCGTGGTGGCCAAAGGCGAGATCCACGGGCTCTTGGGCGAAAATGGTGCCGGCAAAAGCACGCTGATGAAAATCTTGTCGGGGATCCTGCCCCTCACCGCCGGCCGTATCCGGCTGGGCGGACGGGACATCTCCCTGCGCACCACCCACGACGCTCTCGCCCACGGCATTGGGATGGTGCACCAGCATTTCTCCCTGGTTCCCACCTTCACAGCTCTCGACAACATCCTGCTCGGGCGCGGTGCGCTGCTGTCCAGTCCCAACCGGGCGCAAGCCCGCGCTAGGGTGCAGCGCTTGATGGACGAGACGGGATTGTACGCGCCGCTTGACGTTCCCGTGGAGCAACTGCCCGTCGGCACGCAGCAGCGCATCGAGATCCTCAAAACCCTGGACCGTGAAGTGGACCTGCTGATCCTCGACGAGCCCACCGCGGTCCTCACACCGCAAGAGACGGACCAGCTTTTTCAAGTGCTGCGGGCGCTGGCCGCCCGGGGCACCACCATCATCCTCATCACCCACAAGCTGCAGGAAATCCTGGCTCTGACCCATGCCGTCACCGTGCTGCGAAACGGCCGGGTGGTAGGGACGCGTCTCACCGCTGGGGCCACCGCTGCGGACCTGGCCCGCATGATGGTGGGCGCCGAGCGCCTGCCCGACGTCAAGCAACGCCAGCCGCACGCAGCGGCCCAGCCGGTGCTGCGGGTGGCAGGGATCACGGTGAAGGACGACAGCGGCCAGGACGCGGTCAAGAATGTTAGTTTCGAGATTTACACCGGCGAGATATTTGCCATCGCCGGCGTCACGGGCAACGGACAGACGGAGTTGGTCGAGGCCCTGACCGGTCTGCGGCCCATCGCGTCCGGCCGGGCGTACCTCTTGGGAGAGAGTATTAACGGCAAAAGCCCGCGCCAGCTTTACCGAATGGGCTTGGCCCACGTCCCCGAGGACCGTCACCGCCTGGGAATGGTGGCCCAGCTCTCGGTGCTGGAAAACAGCATTCTAGGGATTCACCACGAACGCCGGTTCCGCAGGAGGCTGCCGGGTACGCTCCATTGGGGGAAGGTGCGCCGGCACGCGCGCTACCTGGTGGAGCGATTCCAGGTGCTCACACCCTCCCTCTCGACGCCCATGCGCAGCCTTAGCGGGGGTAACCAGCAGAAGCTGGTAGTCGGCCGGGAGTTGAGCAAGTCGCCCTCCCTGGTCGTCGCAGGCCAACCCACACGCGGCCTGGACGTGGCCGCCAGCGCCGCTATCCGCGACCTGCTCATGGACATCCGCAACGAGGGTCAGGCGGTGCTCCTGGTTTCCGCGGATCTGGACGAGACGCTGGCCCTGGCCGACCGGGTCGCCGTCATGTATGAGGGCGAGATCCTGGCCGTTCTGGAACGAGATCAGTTTGACCGGGAGCGGATCGGGCTCCTGATGGGAGGAGTGCGCGATGGATCCGCGGCCGGTTGAGCAGTGGGAACTGGAGACGGCGCAGCGGCAGGAACGGCGGCGGCAACTGCGGGGAACGCTGGGCAGCTTCGCCGAGATCGCCGTGGCCCTGGTCATTGGGCTGGGCGTGGGCGCCGTGGTCATGCGGGTCGCCGGGTACGACTGGCTGCTAGCTTACGAGGGCTTGGTGATGGGCTCCTTCGGAGACCTGTGGGCCGTCGCGGATACCCTGGCCTCGGCTACGCCCTTGATCTTGACGGGCTTGGTTTTTGGTCTTAGCGCGCGGGCCGGGTACTTCAACATCGGCGCGCAGGGCCAGATGGTGATCGGGGCACTGGCAGCCGTCGCCGTGGGGGCGCACATTTCCGGGCCGCCGGTGGTAGCGGTCACGGTAACGTTCTTGGCCGCAGGCGTGGCCGGCGCGATCTGGGCGCTGCCGCCTGCGTTGCTCAAGGCGACCCGCGGCGTGCACGAAGTCATCTCCACCATCATGTTTAACTGGATCGCCCACTACACCGCCTTGTATCTCGTGTTTAACCTGCTGAACGATCCCCGCAGCGCCGAGCGCAGCCTGCGGGTGGTGCCGGAAGCGCGGCTGGGTGCCCTCATCCCGGGCGCCGACATGACGGCTGCTATTTTTGTCGCGGCCGGCGTCGCGCTGGGCATTTACTGGCTCTTGTGGCATTCGCCGTGGGGGTATGAAATGCGCATCGCGGGCCTTAACCCGTCCGCCCTGCGCTACGCCGGTGCCAATCCCCTGTGGAGCGTCAATCTCACCTTTATCCTGGCGGGCCTCGCGGCAGGCATTGCTGGCGCTAGCCAAGTCATCGGCCGGCCACCCACCTATGCGCTGTACGGGGATCTCTCCAACTTGGGCGATCTCGGCTTCGACGGCATTGCCGTGGCACTTATCGGTCGCAACCATCCTATTGGAATTATCCTGGCCGCGGTCTTCATCGGCGCCCTGGGTGCTGGAGCCCGCATGATGCAGATCATGGCCAACGTGCCGTTGGACATGGTGCGCATCGTGCACGGCACGGTGATCATCGCACTGGCCGCGCCGGAGGCATGGTCTTTGTTGGGCAAGCTGCTGGGACTAAATCGCCGGCGCGGGCAGTCGGCCGCCGCGGCGCCCGCTAAGGCGCTGCCTCAGTAAGGAGGAACGGCCGTGCTCTGGGCATCCCTGATCTTGGGCGCATTGCACGCCATGGTGCCGCTAACAATTACGGCTACCGGCGAGATCCTCAGCGAGCGAGGCGGCGTGGTCAACATCGGCCTAGAAGGCATCCTGCTTATTTCCGCCTTTACCGCCGTCATCGGCGCCGAAATGGGCGGCCCCCTGGCCGGCCTGCTGGCGGGCGTACTGACGGGGGCGCTGTTGGGCCTCATCCACGGCGTCATTGCCGTGTTCTTCCGGGGCGACCAGACCGTGAGCGGCGTCGGCCTGAACATCCTCGCGCTGGGCGTCGTGGCCATCGGCATCGTCGACCGCTGGGGCTCCGCAGGCTTTCACCGGGTCGAACGGGCTTTCCGGGTGCCGTCGCTGTCGACGCCCCTCGGGCCGATGAGCCCCATGGTCATCGTGGCCGTCCTGCTGGCGGCGTTCACGTGGTACTTGCTGAAGTACACGAATCTCGGTCTCAAGATCCAGGCGTGCGGCGAAAACCCGGCGGCCGCAGACGCGGCGGGCGTACGGGTGGAGCAGGTGCGGCTGTTTGGAGCGGTGTACGCGGGCGCTCTGACGGGCTTGGCCGGGGCGTACCTCTCCATCGACTGGCTGGCCACGATTACGGAGAACCTGCCGGCGGGCCGTGGCTTCATCGCCCTGGCGACGGTGGTCTTTAGCCGGCTCAACCCCTGGCTCGCGGTGGCCGGCGGCCTCATCTTCGGCTTCTTTGACAGCCTAGGGCTTATCGCCTCCACCAGTCAGCAACTGACGCGCATCGTGCCCTACCAGTTCATCCAGATGATGCCGTACGTGGTCACGCTGCTGGTGGTGGCCGGCGTCATTGGGCGCTTCCGGGCTCCCGCCGCGAGTGGGCAGCCGTACCGGAGAGAATAGGCGCTGGCGGCGGTATCGGCGCCCCCTGCCCTGTACGGCCACGGCGAGCGTTTGCAGCCTCGCTCGCCGTGGCCTGTCTGCTTCTTTTCCCTGACGGGCGGTACCAGGTGGGGCTTCAGGGTACTGCAGAGCTCTAAGGTACCAGCGCAAGGATGGCGGCGGGCGCGCCGCTCCCGCCCGCGATGCGCAATAGGCCCACCACCAGCGTTGTGCCCACCGCAGGCAACTGATCCAGATTCGCCACGTTCTCCAGTACTAACGCGCCGCGGCCGAGCGCCAGCTTATTGGACGCGTACGTCTCGTCATAGCCCGGGTCGATGCCGTGGGTGTCGATGCCCAAGGCTACGGCACGGCGTTCGTCCAGGAGAAACCGCACCGCCGCCAGGCCAAAGCCGGGAAAGTGCAGGCGGCCGTCGACGCCGGGGTTCAAGTAGGCCGCGGGCTTGTGCCAGCGGGCCGCCCAGCCTGTACACAGCAGCACGGCGCTCCCGGCCGGGATTGGACCCCAACGGGCCTCGAAGCGCTCGATGTGGGCCGGCTCCAGGGTAAAATCGCAGTCGGCCGCCGCCTCTTCCCGGCAGTCCAGGACCACCGCTGGAAGGACCAGTGCGGCGGCCGACACCTGGTCCACCGTGCTGCCCCCGCAGAGCAAGTGGCTGGGCGCGTTGACGTGGGTGCCGGTGTGCTCGCCCAGGCTCAGCCGCCGGAGGAAAAATCCATCCCGGTCCAGCTCAGCTGCGGGCTCGACGGCCATGGGCGGATCGCCCGGCCAGCACGGTATACCCGGCTGCAGGATATGGCTCAGGTGGACGACACGGCTGTACTTAATGGTCTGTCGCTGGCCTGCGTTCGCGGCCTCTTGGGCTTGGGCCATCCCAACTCCTCCCTCTTCTGCTCCGCCCCGCCTATCCCCGAGGTTCGTTGCCCATTTACGCCCAGCGGCCCGCCTGCAGCACGCCTGCCGGGTCCAGGGCGTTCTTGATGGCCCCGATGACGCCGTAGCCGGCGCCCCATTCCCGTGGCAAGAGGTGCTGCAGCTTGGTACCGGGGCCATGGATGGCTTCCATGGTGCCGCCCATGTCCTGGGCCAGTTGCAGCAGGTGGTCGGTAACTGTCCGCATCGCCGTCTTGCCCGCCTCGCCGCCCGCCACGTCGTGGATGACGATGGAAAAGATCTCGGGCCGTCCCCACAGGCCCGTTTCGCCGGCCAGCAACTCAGGCCAGTGCGCCAGCTCCCTTAAGCAGGCTTCTCGATAAGACAGCACGCTGGATACGGGGAGCTCGACGTTGAGATACTCAAAGCGGCTGAGGCGCAAGGACCGCTCCCGCCAGTTTCGCGGTTCCTGCACTTCCCGGCGGTAGCGCTCAGCAAGATCGTGCCGGTGCTCCCAGTAGGCCAGGGCGGGTGCGCTGCCCAAAGGCTCCGCCCCGTGGGCGGACAGCTCCTGCTCGGCCCGTGCGGCGGCTGCTTCCACCGCCTCTTTGAAGCCAAAGAAGGCTAGATGCAAAATGGTGACCTCGCGAGGCCCGCCTGACGGCGCCGATGCCCCGTAGGCGGCTCCATCGTGCTGTTTTCCGCCGTCCGGCTCCCCATCACCCGGTTCCGGCGGGGAATCGGACATGTCCATGACCGTCGGCACGATGCCAAGGCGAAACAAGCTCGTGACGGCCGCGAACCCCTTGGCGAAGGTGGGAAAGCGGTAGCTCGCGAAGAACCGGCGCTCGGGCGCAGGCCACGCTCGCAGCCACGCCCTGGTGATGACGCCTAGAGCGCCTTCCGCCCCAACGAAGAGCTTGTGCAAAAGAGGCCCCGGGCCTCCGCTCAGCGTCGGCCGGGTGCGTACCAGCGTCCCGTCGGGCAGCGCCACCTCAAGCCCCAGCACCTGGTCTCCCATTTTGCCACAGGGGCCGAAGAGGTACCCCATGCCGTTGGTGGAGATGGCGCCGCCCACCGTGGCGATGCCGACGCTCCAAGGGTCGTGGGCAAACATGAGTCCATGCCGTTCCGCCGCTTGAGCCACCGCGCCCAAGGTGGCGCCGGCGCCGGCTTCGATGCGCATGTTATCGGGTTCCACGACCACATCGTCCAGGCGGCTGAGATCCAACACGACGGCCGGTCGCAGCGGAATGGCCCCTCCCATGACGCCTGTACCCCCGCCCCGGGGCACGACAGCCACCGATGCGTCGGCCGCCCACCGCAGGACGCGGGCCACTTCTTGGCTGCTGCCGGGCTGGACTACGGCCAGCACCGGCGCGGCCGCCTCCGGGTGCCCGAAGGACCGGTACACGTCGAGGGCGTCCCAGCTGGCCCAGGCCAGGCTGTCGGGGTCGGTGAATACAAACTCCTCACCGACGATCTGGGCCAGTAACCCGGCGTACCGGTTTCCACGTTCGTCTGGTAGGTTCTTGGCGTTGGGTTCGCGGGTTGGTTCGTCGCGCAAGGGTTGGCACTCCTCCTTAATGTTGAGACCGGCTCTTTGGCGCTGCTGGTCGGCGCTTGGACTAGCCCTCTCGGGGCCGACGGAGATTGACGTTCCCGCCGCCTGTCCCATCTCCTGCAGGATACGCCGTGGACTGCCCCGAAAGCCCGATGGATTGCATGCTGCCTTGGCAATAGTGCAGTACGACTCAGGCCCCGGTGCAGGCGACCGTCGCACCCGGGGCGTGCTCGTAGGGCGACGTACTTCGACGCGCTACACGCCAAGAGGGGTGCGGCGGTCAAGCGGTGAACCATCTCCCTGCGGCTGCGACGCCTCACGGGAAAGGAGTCTTTTGCGATGGCCTCTCTTCTCTTTTCGCCCTTCAGGCTGCGAGATGTCACCCTACGCAACCGCATCGCCATGTCGCCCATGTGCCAGTATTCCGCCGTGGACGGCGTGGCCAATGAATGGCACTACATCCATTACGGCGCCCGCGCCGTAGGCGGCGCAGGACTGGTGATTTTCGAAGCCACCGCGGTGGAACCCAGGGGGCGGATTACCCCCTACTGCCTTGGCCTGTGGGACGACAATCAGGTGGAGCCGATGGCTCGCATCGTACGATTCGTCGAGGAGCACGGGGCGGTGGCCGGGATTCAGCTGGCCCACGCGGGCCGCAAGGCGTCCACCGACAGGCCCTGGCTGGGCGGCGGCTACGTCCCGCCGGCGGCAGGAGGATGGCGCGTCATCGGGCCGAGCCCCGTGCCCTTCCAGCCGGACGGGCCCGTGCCTGAACCCATGACACGACAAGACATGGAATACATCATTTCCGCGTTCCGCCAGGCCGCCCAGCGGGCCCTGGCCGCCGGTTTCCGGGTGGCGGAGGTCCACGCCGCCCATGGGTACCTCCTGCACGAGTTCCTGTCGCCCTTGAGCAACCGGCGGGAGGACGAGTACGGCGGCAGCCTGGAAAACCGCATGCGGTTTCCGCTGGAAGTCGTGCAGGCCGTGCGGGAAGTGTGGCCGGATGAGTACCCCCTCTTTGTCCGCATTTCGGCCACAGACTGGGTAGAAGGCGGCTGGGACCTGGAGCAGTCGGTGGCTTTCGCCCGCGAGCTCAAGAAACTGGGCGTTGATCTCGTCGACTGCTCTTCTGGCGGGCTGTCCCTGGAGCAAAAGGTGCAGCCGGGACCTGGGTATCAAGTGCCGTTTGCTGCCCGCATCCGCCAAGACGCAGGCATCGCCACCGGCGCCGTCGGGCTCATCACCGAACCCGAGCAGGCCAACGACATCCTCGCGTCCGGACAGGCCGACCTGGTGCTCCTGGGCCGCGTGCTGCTCCGGGAGCCGTACTGGCCGCTGCGGGCCGCGGCGGCGCTGGGCGTCGAGACGAGCCTGTGGCCGCCCCAGTACCTGCGGGGACGGCTGTAACGGAAACGGGTTTGGGAAGCGGTGGATACCCTCCGGCGGGCAGCCTCCGGAGGGTGTCTTTTCGGTGTGGCACTAGGCCACGCATCGTCTCGTTCCTCATCGCGCAACCCGCGACGCGTTTGGGCAACTGGACAGAAGGGGAAGAGGCCGCAATGGCAGAGGCAATGGCAGTCGCGATTGGAGGAGCCCTGGGAGCCCTCTCCCGTTTTGCCCTGGCCGCATGGATCCGGCAATGGTGGGCGTCGCCGTTCCCTGTCGCCACCTTTGTGGTAAACGTCATTGGCTCGCTGGCCCTGGGTTACGTTCTCACGGTTTTGCCGGCCAAACCCGCGGCCGGGATCTGGGGCGCCTTGGTAGCCACGGGGTTTCTCGGCGCATTCACGACCTTCTCCACCTTTTCATGGGAAACGGTCGCGCTGATTCGCAGTGGCTCGGTCAGTCTTGCCTTGCTCTACGTGACCCTCAGCTTGGTGGTTTCGTTAGCAGCCGTTCTAGCGGGATCGTCCCTCGGC
>NICF_comb_assmDRAFT_10002855_pt1 | contig 12777 bp, 9 predicted proteins | sample NewIslPassag4_SG_FD_11279 | JGI IMG/M metagenome (IMG submission 11279) | reverse complement strand
CTTTCGTATTCTAGCACCGGCCCCAAGGCGTGTCAACGGTTGCCCGCCGGCCGTAACGGCCGGCGGGCTTTGACCGCTGGTCGATTCTGGGAGGTACCGCGGCTAGTCGACCATCCCCGCAGGCGACTCCACCGCCTCCTCGGCAGCCTCGGCCTCGTCGACCGGCAATCGGTCGTCCACGGATTCGCCCGGCGCCTCGGGCTGCACCACCGGCTCGGCTCCCTCCGCCGGCTTGACCCGGATGTGGCGGTAACGGGCCATGCCGGTCCCGGCAGGGATCAGCTTGCCGATGATGACGTTCTCCTTGAGGCCCACCAGCGGGTCCTCCCGGCCCTCGATGGCCGCCTGCGTCAGCACCCGGGTCGTCTCCTGGAAGGAGGCCGCCGACAGGAAGCTCTCCGTGGCCAGGGACGCTTTGGTGATCCCCAAGAGGACGGGCCGGGCCGTTGCAGGCTGCCCGCCCGCCGCCTCGATGGCCCGGTTCACTTCCTCGAACTGGAACTGATCCACCAGCCCGCCTGGCAGCAGTTCGGTGTCGCCGGGATCCTCCACCTTCACCTTGCGCAGCATCTGGCGGACGATGACCTCGATGTGCTTGTCGTTGATATCCACACCCTGGGCGCGGTACACTTCCTGCACCTGCTCCACCAGGTACTGCTGCACGGCCCGCACGCCCTTGACCCGCAGGATGTCGTGGGGGTTGAGCGGCCCGTCGGTGAGGCTGTCCCCCGGCTCAACCACCTGGCCGTCTCGCACCTTGAGGCGAGCGCCGAAGGGAATGGCGTAAGTGTACTCGGTGCCGTCATCGGCGGTGATGATGACCTTGCGCATTTGCCGCGTCTCCACAATGCGCACGGTGCCGCCGACCTCGGTGATGATGGCTTGGCCCCGGGGCTTGCGGGCCTCGAACAGTTCCTCGACCCGGGGGAGACCCATGGTGATGTCCTCCGCGGCCACACCGCCCGTGTGGAAGGTGCGCATGGTCAGCTGCGTACCGGGCTCGCCGATGGACTGGGCCGCGATGATGCCCACCGCCTCGCCCACCTCCACCAACCGCCCGGTGGCCAGGTCACGGCCGTAGCAGCGGACGCACACACCGTAGCGAGAGCGGCACGTGAGCACCGAACGAATGGCGACCGACTCGATCCCCGCCTCCTCGATGCGGGCGGCGATCTCCTCGTCGATGAGCTGGTTCTCCTCGATAATGATCTCCCCGGTCTCGGGATGGACCACCTGCTCTGCGGAGATGCGGCCCACGATGCGGTCGCGCAGGCGCGGCCCGTTCTGGTCGCCCTCGTCGTCATGCTTGGCGCTGATGCGAATGCCGTCGGTGGTGCCGCAGTCCTCTTCGCGGACGATGACATCCTGGGCCACGTCCACCAGCCGCCGCGTGAGATAGCCCGAGTCCGCGGTGCGCAGCGCCGTGTCGGCCAAGCCTTTGCGGGTGCCGTGGGTGGAGATGAAGTACTCCAGCACCGTGAGGCCCTCGCGGAAGTTGGCCTTGATGGGGATCTCGATGGTGTGCCCCGTCGGGTCTGCCACCAAGCCCCGCATGCCCGCCAGCTGCGACAGCTGCGCCACGTTGCCGCGAGCGCCTGAGATGGCCATCATGTACACCGGGTTGAACTTGCCCAGACCCTCGAGCATCTTCTGGGTGACCTTCTCTTTGGTCTGGGTCCAGATGTCGACGATGCGCTGGTAGCGCTCCTCGGCCGTCACCAAGCCCCGCGCGTGCTGCTGCTCCACCAACTCCACCTGGCGCTCGGCCTCGGCGATGAGCTCGGCCTTCTCAGGCGGGATCTGGATGTCGCCCACAGCCACCGTCGTGCCCGATTTGGTCGCGTAGCGGAAGCCCAGGGTCTTGATGTTGTCCAGCACCTCCGCGGTGCGGGTGCTGCCGAAGCGGCGATACAGCCGGTCCACAAGGCGGCCCAGTTCCTTGCGGTCGATAACCCGGTTCTGGAAACCGATCTCCTCAGGCAGCACCTCGTTGAAGAACACGCGCCCGGGCGTCGTCTCGATGAGCTGGCCCCGGATGCGCACCTTGATGCGCGCATGCAGGGCGACGCTGCCCTCCTCGTAGGCCATGGTGACCTCTTCCGGGCTGGCGAACACCTTGCCCTCGCCCTTGGCGCCCTCTTTCTCCAACGTCAGGTAGTAGCAGCCGATGACCATGTCCTGGGTGGGCGTGGCCACCGGGCGTCCCGACGCGGGCAAAAGCAGGTTGTGGGACGAGAGCATGAGCAGCCGCGCCTCCGCCTGCGCCTCGGCCGACAAGGGCACGTGCACCGCCATCTGGTCGCCGTCAAAGTCGGCGTTGTACGCGGCGCATACCAGCGGGTGGATCTGTATGGCGCGGCCCTCGACCAGCACTGGCTCAAACGCTTGGATGCCCAGCCGGTGCAACGTGGGCGCGCGGTTGAGCAGCACCGGGTGCTCCTTGATGACTTCCTCGAGCACGTCCCAGACTTCAGGCCGCTGCCGCTCCACGGCGCGCTTGGCGCTCTTGATGTTGTGGGCGTAGCCCTTGTCCACCAGGCGCTTCATCACAAAGGGCTTGAAGAGCTCCAGCGCCATCTCCTTGGGCAGGCCGCACTGGTGCAGCTTGAGCTCGGGTCCGACCACAATCACCGAACGGCCCGAGTAGTCCACGCGCTTGCCCAGGAGGTTTTGGCGGAACCGCCCTTGCTTGCCCTTGAGCATGTCGCTGAGCGACTTGAGCGGGCGGTTGCCGGGACCCGTGACGGGCCGCCCCCGTCGGCCGTTGTCGATGAGGGCGTCCACGGCCTCCTGCAGCATCCGCTTCTCGTTGCGCACAATGATGTCGGGGGCTCCCAGCTCCAGCAGCCGCTTCAGCCGGTTGTTGCGGTTGATGACCCGGCGGTACAGGTCGTTCAGGTCGGAGGTGGCGAACCGGCCGCCGTCCAGCTGCACCATGGGCCGGAGCTCGGGCGGGATGACGGGGATGACCTCCAGGATCATCCACTCCGGCCGATTGCCCGATTTGCGGAAGGCCTCGGCCACCTCCAGCCGGCGCACCGCCCGCACCCGGCGCTGGCCGGTGGACTCCCGCACCTCACGGCGCAGCTCCGCGCACAGCTGCTCGAGATCGATCTCTTCCAGCAGCTTCTTGATGGCCTCGGCACCCATCCCCGCCTTGAAGGCGTTGCCGTACTTCTCCCGGTATTCCCGGTACTCGGTCTCCGTTAGCAGCTGCTTCTTGGCCAGAGGGGTGTCGCCGGGATCGATAACTATATAGGAAGCGAAGTACAGGACCTTCTCCAGCGCCCGCGGCGACATGTCCAAGAGCAGCCCCATCCGGGACGGGATGCCCTTGAAGAACCAGATGTGGGACACGGGCGCGGCCAGCTCGATATGGCCCATGCGCTCGCGGCGCACCTTGGCCCGGGTCACTTCAACGCCGCAGCGGTCGCAGACGATGCCGCGGTAGCGGACCCGCTTGTACTTGCCGCAGTGGCACTCCCAGTCCTTGGTGGGTCCAAAGATCTTCTCACAGAACAGCCCCTCGCGCTCGGGCTTCAGGGTGCGGTAGTTAATGGTCTCGGGCTTCTTGACCTCGCCGCTGGACCACGCCCGGATCTGTTCGGGCGAGGCGAGCCCGATGCGCATCTTGTCGAAGTTGTTGACATCAAGGCTAGGCATGCCCATGCCCCCTTACCGGTCCTCGTCGTCGTCGGTGTCGCGGAGAAACCGGCTCACATCCGCGAACTCGTCACCGTCGATCGCGTCCTCGCCGTCCAGCGGTGCCTCGCCGTCGGGCAGGTCCAGGTCAGGGCCGAAATCGTCCTCCGCCGGCAGCGCCTCCGCATCCTCGGCCGAGTCGTCCAGCTCCTCCATCTCGCCGGCCTCCCCGTCCAAGTCCAGCCCGGCGAAGGGATCCGCGTCTTCTTCCTCCTCGCCCTCGTCTGCAGGCGCATGGGCAGCGCGGCCGGGACGGCGATCCCGTTCGTCGAAGTCCTCCTCGTGGCCCTTGAGGTCGATACCCAGCTCGCGGGCCATCTCGCTGATGTCCTCTTCGTCCTCTTTGATCTCGATCTCCTGAGCGTCCTCCGAGAGCACCCGCACGTCCAAGCACAAGCTCTGGAGTTCTTTGATGAGCACCTTGAACGATTCGGGCACGCCCGGCTCAGGCACGTTTTCGCCTTTGACGATGGCCTCGTAGGTCTTGACGCGGCCTACCACATCGTCGGACTTCACCGTCAGCAGCTCCTGGAGGGTGTAGGCCGCACCGTAAGCCTCGAGCGCCCACACCTCCATCTCGCCAAAACGCTGGCCGCCAAATTGGGCCTTGCCGCCCAGCGGCTGCTGGGTCACCAGCGAGTAGGGTCCCGTCGAGCGGGCGTGGATCTTGTCGTCCACCAAGTGGGCCAGCTTCAGCAGGTAGATGTACCCCACCGTCACCGGCTGGTCAAAGGGTTCGCCGGTGCGCCCGTCATACAGGATGGTCTTGCCGCTTTCGGGCAACCCAGCCTCCTTGAGCAAGCCAACGATCTCATCCTCACTGGCGCCGTCAAATACGGGCGTCGCCACATGGAAGCCCAGCGCCTTGGCCGCCCAGCCCAGGTGGGTCTCCAGGATCTGCCCGATGTTCATCCGGGACGGGACGCCGAGCGGGTTGAGCACCACGTCCACCGGCGTGCCGTCCGGCAGGAACGGCATGTCCTCCTCGGGCAGGATCTTGGCCACGACGCCCTTGTTGCCGTGGCGCCCTGCCATCTTGTCCCCCACGGAGATCTTGCGCTTCTGGGCCACGTAGACCCGCACGAGTCGGTTGACCCCGGGCGGCAGCTCGTCGTTGTTCTCCCGTGAAAACGTCTTGACGTCAACCACGACGCCGCCCTCACCGTGGGGCACCCGCAGCGACGTGTCCCGCACCTCGCGGGCCTTCTCGCCGAAGATGGCCCGCAGCAGCCGCTCCTCGGCGGTGAGCTCGGTTTCACCTTTGGGCGTCACCTTACCCACGAGGATGTCGTCGGTGCGCACCTCCGCGCCGATGCGGATGATGCCCCGCTCATCCAGGTCCCGCAGTTGGTCCTCGCCCACGTTGGGGATGTCGGCGGTGATTTCCTCTGACCCCAGCTTGGTGTCGCGGGCCTGGCACTCGTACTCCTCGATGTGAATCGAACTGAAGACGTCCTCCTTGACCAGCCGCTCGCTGATCAGGATTGCGTCCTCGTAGTTGTAGCCTTCCCACGGCATGAAGGCGACCAGCACGTTCTTGCCCAACGCGAGCTCGCCGTGGTCCGTAGACGGCCCGTCGGCGATGGGCTCGCCGGCCTCTACCCGCTGGCCCACCCGCACGATGGGCTTTTGATTGATACACGTGCCCTGATTGGAGCGGGCAAACTTGATGAGCTTGTAGACGTCTTCGTGACCGTCGTCGGTCTGGACCACGATCCGCTCCGCGCTCACCCGCGTCACAATGCCCGAACGGCGGGCCAACACCACGGTGCCCGAGTCGATGGCCGCCTTGTACTCCATGCCGGTGCCCACCAGCGGCGCCTCACTGCGCAAAAGCGGCACCGCCTGGCGCTGCATGTTCGCGCCCATCAAGGCGCGGCTCGCGTCGTCCTTCTCCAGGAACGGGATCAAGGCCGCGGCAACGCTCACCAACTGCTTGGGCGAGACGTCCATGTAGTCCACTTGCTCCGCGGGCACCACCAGGATCTTGTCCATATACCGCGCGGTCACTTTACTGTTCATGAGTCGCCCATCGGGCCCCACCGGCTCGTTGGCCTGGGCGATGATGTAGTTGTCCTCCTCATCGGCGGTGAGGTAAGCGATCTCGTTGGTGACGTAGCCGTTCTCCACCCGCCGGTAGGGCGTCTCGATGAAGCCGAACTCGTTAATGCGGGCGTAGGTGCACAAGCTGCCGATCAGGCCGATGTTGGGACCTTCCGGCGTCTCGATGGGGCACATGCGCCCATAGTGGGAGTGGTGCACGTCCCGCACTTCCATGCCCGCCCGCTCGCGCGAAAGACCCCCGGGTCCCAGGGCGCTCAAGCGCCGCTTGTGGGTCAGCTCCGCCAAGGGGTTGGTCTGGTCCATGAACTGGGACAGCTGCGAGCTGCCGAAGAACTCCTTGATGGCCGCGACCACCGGGCGGATGTTGATCAGCGCCTGGGGCGTGATGACGTCCTGGTCCTGGATGGTCATGCGCTCCCGCACGACCCGCTCCATGCGCGAGAGGCCGATGCGGAACTGATTCTGGAGCAGCTCGCCTACGGACTTGAGGCGCCGGTTGCCTAGGTGGTCGATGTCGTCCACCTGCCCGATGCCGTACATAAGGCCAATCATGTAGTTGACTACAGCCACGATGTCCTCGGCGAGCAACGTGCGCTGGTCCAACGGCGGCGCGCCGTTGCTGACCACCTTGATGGGTACGCCGCCCCGGCCCTCGACCACCACAGAGGTAACACCGGCCTTTTCGATCAGCTCCGCGGTGCGCCGGTCCAGCCGCTGGCCGGCCTCGGCCAGCACCTCGCCGGTTTCCGGATGGGCCACGGGCTCCACCAGGGTGCGGCCCGCGATGCGGGGCATCAGGCGCAGCTTCTTGTTGAGCTTGTAGCGGCCGACGCCCGCCAGATCGTAACGCTTGCCGTCATAGAACAGCGTCTCAAACAGGGACCGTGCGCTGTCCTCGCTGGGCGGCTCACCCGGGCGGAGACGCTTGTAGATCTCGATTAAAGCCTCTTCGGCCGAGTGGGTGTTGTCCCGCTCCAGCGTGGCCCGCACCGGCTCCGAGTCGCCCAAAGCCTCCAGGATCTTCGCGTCGGCCACGATGCCGACGGCCCGCAGCAGCACCGTGACGGGGAGCTTGCGGGTACGGTCGACGCGCACGTAAATGCAGTCGTGGGCCGCGGCCTCAAACTCCAGCCACGCGCCGCGGTTGGGAATGAGGCTGGCGGTGAAGATGGGCTTGCCGTTGTTGTCCTTGTCCTCGGCGTAGTAGACGCCGGGCGAACGCACCAGCTGGCTGACGATGACCCGCTCGGCCCCGTTGATGATGAAGGTGCCGTTCTCGGTCATGAGCGGGAAGTCGCCCATGAAGACTTCCTGCTCTTTGACCTCGCCGGTTTCTTTATTGATGAGGCGCACTTTGACCCGCAGAGGCGCCGAGTAGGTGGCATCGCGGTCCTTGCATTCCTCGATGCTGTACTTGGGCTCTCCGAGGGTGTAGTTGACGAATTCGAGCACGAGGTTCCCCGTGAAGTCCTGAATGGGGGAGATGTCGTGTAACATCTCCAGCAGGCCCTCTTTGAGGAACCACTCGTACGAGCGGCGCTGAACCTCGATCAGATCCGGCAGGTCCAGCACCTCCGGAATCTTGCTGAACGAGCGCCGCTCCCGCCGCTTCGCTCGAATCGCGACGTCCAAACCCCTCACCTCTTCTGACAAGATCTCGCGGGCCTAACAACACAAAGAAGCAAGGCCGAGCAGGTCCTTCTCCGTGTGGGCCAGAAAGAGACCTCTCCTCCTTACTTCGCAATCCGGGTGGAAACAGGGAAACTATGCGCCAATATATAGGATCATCTGGGGCCACAAAGATTATTCCGCCGTTGCCAGTTTTCAGCGCGCAGGGCACACTCAGCCTATTATCCGATTCGGCACTCTACGATTCTATCACGGCGCGCAGGTGGTGTCAACGACGAAATTGGAGCGCCGCCGTGCCGATGAGGGGAGGACGGGACCGCGGCGGGCGGCATGGGGGGCCACCCGCCGCCAAGCCCAGCGGGTGTTACTTGATCTCGACGGTCGCGCCGGCCTCTTCCAGCTTCTTCTTGATCTCCTCGGCCTGCTCGCGGGTGACGCCTTCCTTGACCGGCTTGGGCGCCCCGTCCACCAGGTCCTTGGCCTCCTTGAGGCCAAGGCCGGTCAGCTCGCGGACCACCTTGATCACTTGGATCTTCTGCTGGCCCGCGGAGGCAAGGATGACGTCGAACTCCGTCTTCTCCTCGGCCTCAGTCGGCGCCGCGCCGGCAGCGGCCGCGCCCGCGGGGACCGCCGCTACGGCCACCGGCGCCGCGGCGCTCACGCCAAACTTCTCCTCCAGCGCCTTGACCAGTTCGGCCAGTTCCAGCACGGTCATCTTTTCGATAGCTTCCAGGATCTGCTCCTTGGTCATCGCTTCATCCTCCTTACTCTGGTTGCGAAACACCGCCTAGCGGGCCGCTCCCGCCGCGCTACGCCGCGCTCTCCTTCTTTTGGCGCACCGCGTCCAGCGCGTAGACCAGCTTCCTGAGGGTGCCCTGCAGCACGAAGACAAAGCCCGCGATGGGGGCTTGGAGGCCGCCCACCACTTGCGCCAGCAGCACCTCCCGAGGCGGCAGGTTGGCCAGCGCCTGCACATCGTCGGGCGTCAGCGGCTTCCCGCCCAGCACGCCCCCCCGGACCTGCAAAATGCGGGACTCCCGGGCAAACTCGTTCAGGGCCTTGGCGGCCGCGGCCGGATCCTGCTTGGCAAAGGCCAAGGCTGTAGGACCGGATAGTAGCGTCGTCAACGCTTCCGCCTCGGTGCCCGCCGCTGCGAGCCGGGCCAGCGTGTTCTTGACGACCTTATACTCAGTCCCGCTCTCCCGCAGCTTGCGGCGCAGCCGGGTCATCTGTGCCACCGTCAGGCCGCGGTATTCGGTGACAAACACGGCCTTGGAGGCCTCCAGGTGCCCGCGGAGCTCCTCCACCGCCGCCACCTTTTCCGGTTTAGGCATGCCATCACCTCCTCTCCGGTCAGCTAAAAAAACGACCTCCAGCCTTGACCGCAGCAGGCTGGAGGTAATGCCCGAACACGCGCGCTCTTGCGCGCGAAGGCACGCTCGGGGAATCGACCTCGGCCGGCAGGCTCCAGGCGAGCCCTTTCGGTCCCGAAGGACACCGGCTGTCTACGGTCAGGGCGTTCAACTGTACTTGTCTTTTCCTGTCTCTACCCGGGTTGGGGTTGGCCTCTCCTTCCCTCCGTCCCCTCCGGCCATCAGCTTGCGCTGCGCTCGCTGATCGCGGCCACCGCTTCCTGCGGATTCACCCGAATGCCCGGGCCCATGGTGCTGGAGATGGCCACCCGCCGGACATACTGGCCTTTAGCGGCCGCAGGCCTGGCCTTGACGATCGCGTCCATCAGCGCCCGGAAATTGGCCAGCAGCGCCGACTCGTCAAAGGAGACCTTGCCAATGGGCACATGGACGCCGCCTTCCTTATTGGTGCGGAACTCCACCTTGCCCGCCTTGAACTCTCGCACCGCCCGCTCGACCTCAAAAGTGACGGTGCCGGTCTTGGGGTTGGGCATAAGGCCCCGGGGACCTAGGATACGGCCCAGCTTGCCGACGACGCCCATCATGTCGGGCGTCGCAATGGCCACGTCGAAGTCGATTTGACCCTGCTGCACCCGCTCCACTAGGTCCTCCGCACCGACGATGTCAGCTCCGGCGGCCTCGGCCTCCCGGGCCTTCTCGCCCTTCGCAAACACCGCCACCCGCACTTGGCGACCCGTGCCGTGGGGCAGCACCACGGTGCCCCGCACCTGCTGATCCGCGTGGCGCGGGTCCACGCCCAGCTTCAGCGCCACCTCTACGGTCTCGTCAAACTTAGCCCGAGCCGTCTGTTTGACTAAAGCCACCGCTTCCGCCGGCGAGTACAACCGGCTGCGGTCCACCAGCTTCGCTTTCTCGAGATACGACTTTCCGTGCCGTGCCATGTTATTCCCCCCTGTGGTGCTAACGGAGCCATGGGCTCCTCCCACCGGATTTGCCTCAGTCGGTCACCACGATGCCCATGCTGCGGGCGGTGCCTTCGATGATGCGGGTCGCTGCCTCCAGGTCGTTGGCGTTGAGGTCAGGCATCTTCATGGCCGCGATCTCCCGCACCTTGTCCCGGCTAATGGTGGCGACCTTTTCCTTATTGGGCGCTGCGGAACCTTTCTCGATGCCTAGCGCCTGCTTTAACAGCACCGCGGCCGGCGGCGTCTTGGTGATGAAGGTAAAAGACCGGTCCTCGTAGATGGTGATCTCGACCGGGATAATGGTGCCCGCCTGGTTGGCCGTACGCTCATTGAAGCTCTTGACGAATTCCATGATGTTGACGCCATGCTGCCCCAAAGCAGGCCCCACCGGCGGCGCCGGGGTCGCCTTCCCGCCCGGGATCTGCAGCTTGACGATCGCGGTGACCTTCTTCGCCATCCCGTTCCACCCCGTAGGTCATTGAAACTCGGTCACTCAAACTTTTCCACTTGGCCGAACTCAAACTCCACGGGCGTCTCGCGGCCGAACATGGACAAGATAACCCGCAGCTTGCCCCGCTCCAGGTTGACCTCGTCGACGACGCCGGTGAAGTTGGCAAACGGTCCGGAGATGACCCGCACCTGCGTCCCCTTTTGGAACGCCACTTTGGGCCGCGGGTCGTCGTAGCCCATCTGCCGCAAGATGGCCTTGACTTCGGCTTCATCCAGGGGCACGGGCTTGTTGCCCGCGCCCACAAAACCGGTCACGCCGGGCGTGTTGCGCACTACGTACCAAGAATCGTCGCTGATGATCATCTCCACCAGCACGTAGCCCGGGAAGATCTTGCGGGGGACGATCCGCTTCTTGCCGTCCTTAAAGTCGATCTCCTCTTGCGTGGGCACCATGATGCGAAAGATCTTGTCCCCCATGCCCATCGAGGCGACGCGACGCTCCAGGTTGGCTTTGACCTTGTTCTCGTAGCCCGAGTACGTATGGATGACGTACCAGTGCTTGTTGGGTACGTCCGGAGAGGCGTCCTGCTCTTCCGAGGCGCCGTTCCCGTTGGTTTCTTCGGTTCGCTCCAGGTCGGCCGTCTTTTCCATCTCCATGAGCGGGGAGCTCCGGTCGCGCGGACCGGCAACTCCTCACCTCCCCAGCGCACCGATCAAAGTGAACAGCTCGGACACGAGGACGTCGACCACGCCCAGGAACAGGGCCACCAAGCCCACCGTCACCAGGACAACGACCGTGTAGGTGACCAGTTCCTGGCGGCTCGGCCAAGCCACCTTGCGCAGCTCAGCGCGCACCTCGCGCAAGTAGCGTCCGATCCGTTGCCCGATGGGCGGCGCGGGCGCCTTGCTGCCGGTCTTGGTCGGTACGGACATGCACGTTCACATCCCTTGCGGTGTCCAGCGCACACCCATTATAGGCTACCGGGTCTCGCGGTGTAAAGTGTGGGTCCGGCAGCGCTTGCAGTACTTGCGCAGTTCGAGCCGGTCCGGATCGTTCCGTCGGTTCTTGGTGGTCCGGTAGTTGCGGCTCTTGCACTCCGTGCACTCCAGGGTGATTCCTACCCGCATCGGGGTCTACCTCCCAGCAGCCTACCCTGAAAAAATCACTTCTTCAATGTAGCACAGGTCCCTATGAGTGTCAACACAATAAGCTTGACGGCACTCCGGCCCCGGCAGCAGTGTAACTTTCCCACACGTGCTGGGCGCTATACGCCATCGCCGCCGGCCGTCGCCATCGCGGCCAGGTTTCTCCATCGCGGTGCGGCCGTACACGAAAAGACCCCCTCGCGGGGGTCTCGGCTGCGCACGTCCGGGCCGGCGCGCCGGGATTCGGCTTAGGCCAAGATCTTGGTGACCACGCCCGCGCCCACGGTGCGGCCGCCCTCGCGAATCGCAAACCGCAACCCTTCCTCCAGCGCAATCGGCGTGATCAACTCCACCGTCATCTGCACGTTGTCGCCGGGCATCACCATCTCCATCCCCGACGGCAGCTTCACCGTCCCCGTCACGTCCGTCGTCCGGAAGTAGAACTGCGGCCGGTACCCGTTGAAAAACGGCGTGTGCCGCCCGCCTTCCTCCTTGCTCAGCACGTACACTTCCGCCTCGAACTTCGTGTGCGGCGTGATGGTCCCCGGCTTCGCCAGCACCTGGCCTCGCTCGATCTCGTCCCGGTCCACGCCCCGCAGCAGCACCCCGATGTTGTCCCCCGCCACCGCCTCGTCCAGCAGCTTCCGGAACATCTCCAGCCCCGTCGCCACCGTCTTGCGGGTCGGCCGAATCCCGACGATCTCCACCTCGTCGCCCACCTTGATCCGGCCCCGCTCCACGCGGCCCGTCGCCACCGTCCCGCGGCCCGTGATGCTGAACACGTCCTCCACAGGCATCAAAAACGCCTTGTCCACGTCCCGCTGCGGCGTCGGGATGTACTCATCCACCGCATCCAGCAGCTTCTGCAGCTTCTCGCACCACTCGCCCGGCTGCCCCTGCTCCAGTTCCTCCAGCGCCTTCAGACCCGAACCCGCAATCACCGGGATCTCATCGCCCGGAAACTCGTACTGGTTCAACAGGTCCCGCACTTCCATCTCCACGAGCTCCAGAAGCTCTGGGTCATCCACCATGTCCGCCTTGTTCAGCCACACCACGATGGCCGGCACCCCCACCTGCCGCGCCAGCAGAATGTGCTCCCGGGTCTGCGGCATGGGCCCGTCCGCCGCGCTCACCACCAGGATCGCGCCGTCCATCTGCGCCGCCCCCGTGATCATGTTCTTCACGTAGTCCGCGTGCCCCGGGCAGTCCACGTGGGCATAGTGCCGCTTCTCGGTTTCGTACTCCACGTGGGACGTGTTGATGGTGATGCCGCGCTCCCGCTCTTCGGGCGCGTTGTCGATCTCCTCGAACTTCCTCTTCTGCGCCAGGCCCTTCCACGCCAGGTAGGCCGTGATCGCCGCCGTCGTCGTCGTCTTGCCGTGGTCCACGTGCCCGATGGTCCCCACGTTGACGTGCGGCTTCGTGCGCTCAAACTTCTGCTTTGCCAT
>NICF_comb_assmDRAFT_10002853_pt1 | contig 12780 bp, 13 predicted proteins | sample NewIslPassag4_SG_FD_11279 | JGI IMG/M metagenome (IMG submission 11279) | reverse complement strand
TGGAACGGCGAGCCGAGTCCCGGGCTGAAGGAGCGGCTGGACAAGGCGTTCGAGTTGTACGCGGAAGGCCGGTTCCGGTATTTCATCCTGACCGGCGGCTACGACCATCCGGGTTCCCGGCTGACCGAAGCCGAGGGCATGAGGAATTATCTGGCCGCCCTCGGCGTTCCGGAGGACCGGCTGCTCATCGAGCCCGAGGCCCGGAGCACCTACGAGAACCTCGCGTTCAGCCGGGAGGTCATGGAGCGGAACGGCCTCCGCACGGCGCTTATCGTGACGCATGATTTTCATGCGGCGCGGGCGCGGGATGTCGCGCGGTATCTCGGCTATGACCGGCCGGGATTCGCGGCGGCGGATTCGTCCGCGCTTCCGGTGTCGCAGAAGCATGTCCGCGAGGTGCTCGCGTACACGAAATGGCATCTTGACAGCCTGCTCCTGCGCGTCGGCCTGCAGATTCCCGACCGCCCCGGCCTGTGAATTCGGGGCGGATCGGACCGTGTCCTTGTCCGGATGGCGCCGTGTCATCCGCACCGCTCCGCGGCCTCCGTGCGGTTCGTTCCGCTGCGCAAGCCCGGACATGCGTCCGGATCGTCCGAATCTGCTAATATCCCCGCCGGATCGCGAATAAGATGGATAAGGCATCAGGCGGACCTTCGACGTCGTCCGGATCGATTTCGGAAGAAGGATGGGATGTTCTTGATGAACGGACGCGCAGCAGCGGCGGGCGGAGCGGGAACGCCCAGACCTTCGCGGCAGATCAGCATCGTCCTGCGGCCGCCCGAACAGTCCGCGCAGCAGGCCGAGCATGCGGCAAGCGAGCCGGTGAAGGCGGTGGAGCCGGGTTCGCCGTTCGCCGAAATCCAGCGCGAGCTGGACGCGATGGTCGGCATGGAGAAGGTGAAGTCGCTCATCTACGAGATCTACGCGCTCCTTCACGTGTCCGGGCTTCGGGCGGCGGCCGGGCTGTCGACGGGGCCGCAGGTGTACCATATGATTTTCCGCGGCAATCCGGGCACGGGAAAGACGACGGTCGCGCGCATCGTGGCGAAGCTGTTCCAGAAGATGGGCGTGCTGCAGAAGGGCCATCTCATCGAAGTGGAGCGCGCGGATCTCGTCGGCGAATATATCGGCCATACGGCGCAGAAAACCCGCGATCTCGTGCGCAAGGCGCTCGGCGGCGTCCTGTTCGTGGACGAAGCGTACAGCCTCGCGCGGGGCGGCGAGAAGGATTTCGGCAAGGAAGCGATCGATACGCTGGTCAAGGCGATGGAAGACTACAAGAACCAGTTCGTGCTCATCCTCGCCGGCTATCCGGCGGAGATCGACATGTTTCTGCTCTCCAATCCCGGTCTGCCTTCCCGGTTCCCGATCCGGATCGATTTTCCGGATTACACGGTGGACCAGCTCGTGAAGATCGCCGAGATGATGGCGAAGGAGCGGGATTACGAATTGCAGCCGCAGGCGGTCGAGAAGCTTCGCCAGCATCTCGCGGAGCGGAAGCGCGCCACGATGTTCGCCTTCAGCAACGCGCGATACGTGCGCAACGCGATCGAGAGGGCGATCCGCCACCAGGCGGTGCGGCTGCTCAATCTGTACGGCAGCGGCCAGCCCGGCCGGCAGGAACTGATGACGATTCGGGCGGAAGATTTTCGCTGGGACGCGGAAGACGCGTGACCGGTTGAATCGATGATTTCAGGCGCTGAAGGAGCGTTGGCGGCATGACGACGCTGCACGAGACGATGGCGGATGTTCGCGAACGGGCGATTTTGATCAGTCTGGTGACGGACGAGATGCGGCGCGCCGGCGTCGACCCGGAATATTCGCTGCGCGAGCTGGTCGCGCTGGCCGAGACGGCCGGCGTCGAGGTGCTCACGACTGCGGTGCAGCACCGCGAGGCGCCCGACCCGCGCTGGTTTATCGGCAAGGGGAAGGTGGAGGAACTGCGCGCGGTCGCACAGGAGCTTGGCGCGACGACGGCCATTTTCGACCAGGAGTTGTCCGGCGCGCAGGTGCGCAATCTGGAAGAAGGGCTGGATCTGAAGATCATCGACCGGACCCAGCTCATTCTCGATATTTTCGCCAGGAGGGCGAAGACGCGGGAAGGCATCATCCAGGTCGAGCTGGCCCAGCTCAGCTATCTGCTCCCGCGCCTTGCGGGCCACGGCAGAAATTTGTCGCGTCTCGGCGGCGGCATCGGCACGCGGGGACCCGGCGAGACGAAACTTGAGACGGACCGGCGGCATATCCGCGAGCGGATCGCCGACCTGAAGCGGCAGCTCGCCGAAGTGGTCCGCCACCGCGGCGTTCAGCGCGAGCGGCGGCGGAAGGCGGGCGCCACGCAGGTCGCGCTCGTCGGCTATACGAACGCGGGCAAGTCGACCTTGCTGCGGGAGCTGACGAACGCGGACGTGTACGTCGAGAACCGGCTGTTCGCGACGCTCGACCCGACTTCGCGCGCCTGGGCGCTGCCGGACGGCACGGAGGTCATTCTGACGGACACGGTCGGTTTCATCCAGAATCTGCCGCATGAACTGGTCGCCGCGTTCCGGTCGACGCTCGAGGAGGCGACGGAAGCCGATCTCATCCTGCATGTCGTGGACAGCTCCTCGCCGTACCGGGAGGAGCAGATGGCGGTCGTCGACCGGATTCTGACCGAGCTCGGCGCGGGGGACAAGCCGCGGATCGTGCTGTACAACAAGATCGACCTGTGCCCGGAGGAAGAGCGGCAGCTTCTGCGGCGGGACGGGGACGCGCTGCTCGTCAGCGCGTTCTCGGAGGACGATCGGCGGCTGATCGGCCGCGCCGTGCAGGACAAGCTGGCCGGCGATATCCGCGCGTTCGCGATTCCGGCGGCGAGGGGCGATCTGATCGCCCTGGCGCACCGGTTGGGCGAGGTGCTGGAGCAATCGCCCTCCGATGACGGAGAGACGCTCAGGATCAAGGTGCGGCTGAACAGGCGGGAATTCGAGACGAGCGGATACAGGCTGCAGCCGTACGCGCTGTAGCGCGGGACCGGGCCTTCCGGCCGATCATCGCCGAAACAGGCGCGTAATCTGCGGGCAGCGTTCCCGCAAGCTTACAGTATTTGTCAACCGTAACATTCGCGCGCGCATGGGAAGGATATTCGAATGATACACGGCATCAACGACGAGCTGCTCGCCCTGGCCGAGGCGATGGAGGAGCGGATCGGACCGCGGCTCCGCGAAGCGGACCGGATCGCGGAGCGGAACCAGTGGAAGGTGATCCGCGCGTTCCAGCGGCACAAGGTGAGCGATTTCCATTTGAACGGTTCCACCGGTTACGGCTACAACGACAGCGGCCGCGAGACGCTCGACCGGGTGTACGCCGACGTGTTCGGCGCGGAGGCCGCCCTCGTGCGGCCGCATTTCGCTTCCGGGACCCATACGATCTGCTGCGCGCTGTTCGGCGTGCTCAGGCCCGGCGACGAGCTGCTCTATCTCACCGGGCGGCCGTATGATACGCTGCACAAGGTGATCGGCGAGCCGGGGGACGGCAAGGGATCGCTGCGCGACTTCGGGATCGGGTACCGGGAGGCGCCGCTGCTTCCCGACGGCCGGGTCGACTGGGACGCCGCGCTCGGCGCGATCGGCGAGCGGACGCGGGTCGTCGCGATCCAGCGGTCGCGCGGCTACGACTGGCGCGCTTCGTTCAGCGTCGCCGAGATCGGCGAGATGGCGCGCCGGGTGAAGGCGGTCAAGTCCGATTGCATCGTATTCGTCGACAACTGCTACGGCGAGTTCACCGAAGAGACGGAACCCACCGAAGCCGGGGCGGATCTGATGGCCGGCTCGCTGATCAAAAATCCCGGCGGCGGGCTGGCGCTGTCGGGCGGCTACATCTGCGGCCGGGCGGATCTCGTGGAGAAGGCGGCCGGCCGGCTCACCGCGCCGGGCATCGGCGGCGAAGTCGGCGCGACGGCCGGCATGCAGCGCTGGATGTTCCAGGGATTTTTCCTCGCGCCGCACGCGGTGGGCCAGGCGGTGAAGGGGAGCATTTTTGCCGCGGCCATGTTGGAGGAGCTGGGCTTCGAGACGAACCCGCGCTGGAACGAACCGAGAACCGACCTGATCCAGGCCGTCCGGTTCGATTCGGCGGACAAGCTCATCGCCTTCGTGCAGGGCATTCAGCAGGCGGCGGCCGTCGACGCGCACGCCGTGCCGGAGCCCGGCGACATGCCGGGATACGAGCATCCCGTCATCATGGCGGCCGGCGCGTTCGTGCAGGGCGGCAGCCTGGAACTGTCCGCCGACGCGCCGATTCGGGAACCTTACATCGCTTATATGCAGGGCGGGCTCACGTACGCGCACGCAAAACTTGGGGTGCTTAGCGCCTTGACACGGCTTGCTGAACGGTCTAACATTGTAATTAAACCTAACATTCCTTGACACGTTTTATTCGTGTCGGGTACAATTAAGAAAAATAACAAATATTGGAAGGTTGATGCGGCATGGGTGATGAGATCCGCAGGAACATGGCGCTCTTCCCGATCGGCATCGTGATGAAACTGACGGATTTGACCGCCCGTCAGATCCGCTATTACGAGCAGCACGGTCTGATCATGCCGGCCCGGACGTCGGGCAACCAGCGTCTGTTCTCCTTCAACGATGTCGAACGGTTGCTGGAGATCAAGGCCCTGATCGAGAAAGGCGTCAACATCGCCGGAATAAAGCAAGTGATGAATCCGGTTTCAAAGGAATCCGAGGAAGCGACGGTCATTACGCCGCAGACCGAAAGCAAACGCCGCGAACTGACGGATTTGCAGCTTCACCGGCTGCTCAAGCAGCAGCTTCTCGAACGCCGTCCCGGCAGGACATCGCTAATCCAGGGTCAGCTGTCCAGGTTCTACAACAATAAAACTTAATCGCGGCAAGGAGAGGATATGAGTGGGCTACACCAGGGAGGACATCCTGCGCATCGCGCGGGAGCAGAACGTCCGGTTCATCCGGCTGCAATTCACGGATCTGCTCGGGACGATCAAGAACGTGGAAATTCCGCTGAGCCAGCTTGAGAAGGCGCTCGACAACAAGATGATGTTCGACGGCTCCTCGATCGAAGGGTACGTCCGGATCGAGGAGTCCGACATGTATCTGTATCCCGATCTCGACACGTGGGTCGTTTTCCCGTGGGTGACGGAGGATCGGGTCGCCCGGCTGATTTGCGACGTCTACATGCCGGACGGCACGCCGTTCGCCGGCGATCCGCGCGGCATTCTGAAACGGGTGCTGAAGGAGGCGGAGGAGCTCGGCTTCTCGACGATGAACGTCGGTCCGGAGCCGGAATTTTTCCTGTTCAAGACCGACGAACGCGGCAACCCGACGAACGAGGTGAACGACCAGGGCGGCTATTTCGACCTGGCGCCGACCGACCTCGGCGAGAACTGCCGCCGGGAGATCGTGCTCACCCTCGAGGAGATGGGCTTCGAGATCGAGGCGTCGCACCACGAAGTCGCGCCCGGCCAGCACGAGATCGACTTCAAATATTCCGACGCGGTGACGGCGGCCGACCGGATCCAGACGTTCAAGCTCGTCGTCAAGACGGTCGCGCGGCAGCACGGCCTGCACGCGACGTTCATGCCGAAGCCGCTGTTCGGCGTCAACGGGTCCGGCATGCATTGCCACGTCTCGCTGTTCCGCGGCAGCGAGAACGCCTTCTACGATCCGAACGATCCGCTCGGCCTGAGCGATGTCGCGCGCTGGTTCATGGCCGGCGTGCTGCATCACGCCCGGGGGTTCGCGGCCATCACGAACCCGACGGTCAACTCCTACAAGCGGCTTGTGCCCGGCTACGAAGCGCCGAACTATGTCGCGTGGTCGGCGAGCAACCGCAGCCCGATGGTGCGCATTCCGGCTTCGCGGGGCCTGAGCACGCGGATCGAGGTGCGCAATCCCGACCCGGCGGCCAACCCGTATCTGTGCCTGGCGGTCATGCTCAAGGCGGGGCTGGACGGCATCAAGAACCGGATGAAGCTGCCCGCGCCGGTGAACCGGAACATCTATGTGATGACCGAAGAGGAGCGGATCGAGGAAGGCATCCAGATGCTGCCGACGAGCCTGCGCGAAGCGCTGGACGAGCTGCTCCGCGACGAGGTGATCTGCGAGGCGCTCGGAGATCACGCGCTGTCCCACTTCTACGAGCTGAAGGAAATTGAGTGGGACATGTACCGCATGCAGGTGCACCCGTGGGAGAGGGAGCAATATTTGACGCTGTACTGATGGAGCATTGCCTCATTGCTTCCTGATGGAATAAGATATCAACATTGGACAAGCACTCTCGCAGCTCCGCGGCGGCTGCGGGGGTGCTTTTTGCTTGGCGCGGGAGAAACCGGACGAACCCCGGAAACGGGAACCGCAAGAACCAATCCCGCGAACGATTTCGTGCGGGAATTCATCGGCGGCGACGCGTCCATCAAGCGATTGTCGCGGCTGTGCGTGGCCGATCTGCTGCATCGAAAATTCTTCCTGCTGCCTGTCGCAACGGTCATGACAGCCGCGCTGCTCGCCGCCTGCGGAAAGAGCGGCGATCCGGCTCGGCGCACGGGTCATCTGGATGCCGACGCTCTCCGGCATGCGGCACAGGCGGTATTTCAGCGGGCGCGAGACCCGGCTGTACGGCGGCGAAGACGCTGGAAGCCGTCGCGGGGCAGGAATCGAAATCCGGGACGAAGAAAGAAATATATAGCCGGAAGTTCACGAAATTCTGGATTTGATAGCCGGAGCGGACATTATTTTGGCGACGGGGCATCTGTACGCGGATGAGGCGGATGCCCTGGTCCGGGCTGCTCTGGAGCACAAGGTGCGGAATCTTTTGATCCAGCACGCCGATATGGCGATCGCGCCCGTACCGCTGGATCTCCAGATGGAGCTGGCCCGCTGGGGCGCGTTTCTCGAGAAGTATTACCTGGCCTGCGGCGACGACTTCCGCAGCCTGACGGTGGCGGAGATGGCCGACACGATCCGCCGCATCGGCGGCGAACACTGCGCACTGGTGACGGATCACGGCCAGCCGCGCAATCCGACCGCCGTCGAGGCGTTGAGCCGGTTCGTGGAGCAATTGCTCGAAGCGGACATCACAGAACGGCAGATCGAGCGGATGCTGAAGGACAATCCGCGACAGCTGCTGGGAATATAAGGGTGGCGAACATGATCGATCAAACGGCATTCGGGGAAATTGCAAGCGTCATCCCGCGGGAGCGGCTGCTGATCCGGCTGGAAGACCGCTATTCTTACAGCTATGACGCGTCGTTCGGCGAATATTTGCCCGATCTGGTCGTCCAGCCGCAAACCGCGGGCGAAATCAGCGCGCTGCTCAAGATCGCCAATCAATACCGGATCCCGGTCTATCCGCGGGGATCCGCCACTTCGCTCAGCGGCGGCCCGCTGCCGGTGGAGGGCGGCATGGTGCTCGACATGAGCCGCTATCCTCGCAAGCTCGTCATTGACCGGGAAAATTTGCTGGCCGTCGCGTCCCCGAGCGTCATCACCGCGGACATTCACCGGGAGGCGGAGGAGGCGGGGCTGTTCTATCCGCCGGATCCCAGCAGCTCCCATGTTTCCACCATCGGGGGCAACATCCTCGAAAATTCGAGCGGTCCGAAGGGGCTCAAATACGGCACGACGAAGGAGTATGTCATCGGCCTCGAACTGGTGACGCCGCAGGGGGAGATCATCCGGACCGGCGGCAAGACGGTCAAGAACGTGACCGGCTATGATCTGACCCGGCTGATCGTCGGTTCGGAGGGCACGCTCGGCGTCGTGACGGAAATCATTCTGCGCCTCATTCCGAAACCGAAGGCGAGGAAGACGATGCTCGCTTCCTTCCCGTCCGTGGTCCAGTCCGGCCACGCGATCACGAAGATTCTGTCCTCCGGCATCCTGCCGGCCGCCCTGGAACTGATGGACAACGCCTGCATCCGCGCGGTCGAGGCCTATCAGCCCTGCGGTCTGCCGGTGGAGGACGCGGCGCTCGTCATCATCGAGGTCGACGGGCATCCCGCCGCCGTGGAGGAGGAAATCGCCGATTGCGGCCGGATCTGCGCGGAGATGGGCGCGACGACGGTCAGGACGGCCCGGACGGAGGGCGAGCGGCAGGAGATCTGGAAAGCCCGCAAGCTGGTGTCTCCGGCGATCACGCGGATGGGGCCGACCAAGATTTCCGAGGACGCCACGGTGCCGCGCAGCCGGATTCCCGAGATGATGGAGCGGCTGGAGCGGATCCGCGCGAAGTACAACATCAATCTCGTCGTCTTCGGGCACGCGGGCGACGGGAATCTGCATCCGAACATCATTACGGACAAGCGGAACATCGAGGAGATGAGGCGGGTGGAGGACGCCGTCGGCGAAATCTTCGAAGCGGCCGTGGCCCTCGGCGGCACGCTCTCGGGAGAGCACGGCATCGGCACGCTGAAGGCGCCGTACATGGAGCTGGAGCTCGGGAAGGCGGGGCTGGACATGATGGCGCGAATCAAGCGGGCCTGGGATCCGAACAACATCATGAATCCGGGGAAAATCTTTCCCGGCCCCGGGCAGACGAAGGTGAAGCTGCTGCCATGACAACCGCGCATATCCCGTCAGCCGAGAAGCTGCGCGCATCGGCGCACGAGGACGCGAACCGGTGCGTGCAATGCGGCTATTGTCTTCCCGTCTGTCCGACGTACGCTTCCATGGGAAAAGAGACGGCCTCGCCGCGGGGCCGGATCAACCTCGTGAAGCTGGCCGCGGAGGGCAAGATCGACATTCTCGAGCATATGGCCGGTCCGCTGGACCTGTGCCTGGGATGCCGCGCGTGCGAAGTCGCGTGTCCGGTGGGCGTCCCCTACGGGCGCCTGCTCGAGTCGGCGAAGGAAGCGATCGCGGATGAGATCCGGCGCAAGTCCGAATCGGGAGAACCGGACCGGCCGTCCGGAAGCGCGGGAAGCTTGAAGGAGGGGCTGAAACGGGCCGCGCTGGAGCACCTGTTTCCCCATCCCGGCAGACTGCGCCTGGCCGGCAGCCTGCTCAGGCTCTACCAGAAATCGGGGGCGGCCCGGCTCGCGCGCGCAAGCGGCGTCATCCGGCGGATCTCGCCCGCGATGGCCGCCTTCGAGCAGGTGCTTCCCGAAGCGGAATCGCCGCGGACAAGGCCGAAGGCGGGAGCCAGGTACCCGGCGGTCGGGGAGAAAAAGGCGACCGTCGCGTTCTTCTCCGGCTGCCTGATGGACGCGATGATGCACCGCGTCAACAGGCTCAGCGTCGAATTGCTCCGCCTGGCCGGATGCGAGGTGGTCATTCCGGAGCATCAGAAATGCTGCGGCGCGCTCCATGCCCATCAGGGGGACATGGAGACGGCGAGAAAGCTGGCCGGGGCGAACATCGCCGCCTTCGAAGCGACGGGCGCCGACTGGTACGTCAACAACGCGGGCGGCTGCGGCGCCATGCTGCAGGAATACGCCCTTCTGTTCAAGGGAGACGCCGCGATGGAGGAGCGGGCCGCCGCGTTCGCCGCGAAGTCGCGCGACATATCCTGGGTGCTGCACCGCTTAGGGCCGCTGCCCTTCAAGAAGGAATGGAAGGTTACGATCACCTACCAGGATTCGTGCCATCTGCGCAACGTCCAGAAAGTGCACGAGGAGCCCCGGGCGCTGATCCGTTCCATTCCCGGCGCGGCGTACGCGGAGTGCGAAGGGGCCGAGACCTGCTGCGCCTCCGGCGGCATCTACAATCTGCTGCATTTCGAAGAGTCCATGCGCATCCTGGACGACAAAATGCTCAAGGTGAAAGATACGAACGCGTCCGTCCTGGTGACGGCCAACCCGGGATGCCTGCTGCAGATGAAGCTGGGCATCAAGCGCAGCGGTCTGGGCGGCAGGATGCGGGCCGTTCATCTGGTCGAGGCGCTGGCCGAGGCCTGCGGCATCGAATAGGCCGAGGTGCAGGCATGAAGACGATCCTGCTGGTGGATGACGAGGAGAAGCTGCTGAAAATTCTGCGTTCGTCCCTGGAGAAGAAGGGCTACCGGGTGCTGCTGGCCAAAAACGGCCGGGAAGCCCGGAAGCCATGAACGGGGAGCGTTCACCGGCGCGACGGCCTCCCGGGCCGGAACATTCGAGGCTGCGGACGGCGGAACCATTTTTCTCGGCCCGAAACGCCGCACGGATGAGGCCGGAGGCAACGCAAAGCCCCGAATCGGCGCCTGCAGGCGCCGATTCGGGGCTTTGCCGTCCGGATGGCGGTCTAGTGGATGCGGCGGAACAATCCGATGACCTTGCCGAGAATCGTGACGTGCTTCAGCCGGATCGGCTCCATCGCCGGATTCTCGGGCTGCAGCCGGATATGGTCGCGCTCCTTGTAGAACGTCTTGACGGTCGCTTCGTCGTCCTCGGTCATCGCGACGACGATATCGCCGTTCTGCGCCGTCTGCTGCTGGCGCACGATGACATAGTCGCCGTCGTGGATGCCGGCTTCGATCATGCTGTCTCCCTTGACCGTGAGCATGAACACCTCATGGTCCCCCGTGAAATGGGCGGGGAGAGGGAAATACTCCTCGATGTTCTCCGTCGCCGTGATCGGCGCGCCCGCCGTTACCTTGCCGACGACCGGCACGCGGGTGATGGCGAGCGGGAACGGAAGCTGGTCTTCGTTATCGTTATCCAGAACTTCGATGGCGCGCGGCTTGGTCGGGTCGCGCCGGATGAGGCCCTTCTTCTCCAGCCGATCCAGGTGTCCGTGGACGGTCGAGCTCGAGGCGAGGCCGACGGCTTCGCCGATCTCCCTGACGGAGGGCGGATAGCCTTTCTCGCGGACTTCCCGTTTGATGAATTCAAGGATGGCTTGCTGGCGGTTGGATATTCTGGACACGGCATTCAACTCCATCGAACTTGATTACTCCAAATTATAGCACAGAACCGGCGACGACACAAACATTCGTTCCCGAAAACACAGGTTCGCATTGCCGCCGAAAGCAGACAGAACAAACATTCGCGGAACAAATGTTCTGAAAATGCTTGACTCCAAACAAACGTTCGTGTTAAGATGGGGGCACGGAACGAGAACGTTTGTTTGGGGTGTTGGCCATGATGTATGTGAGTGAATGCCGCAGCCGTTCGCCGATGCCGAAGCGCCGCGCGGGATCCGGCGGCCGGGAACGCGCGCCGCGCGGGGAAGGGTTCACGATCATGCGTTATGCCGCAGCCATGCTGTTCATCGTGCTGGTCGGCGCGGGATTCATGATCATGGGCACGGGCGCGTCGGAACGGACGCCCGCCGAACCGTCGCCGGCGGAATCGGTCGTCGTCGTGTCTTCGGGCGAGACGCTGTGGGAGATCGCCGCCGCGAACAAGGCGGAGGGCATGGATACGCGCCGCGCCGTCTACGAGATCAAGAAGCGCAACGGCCTGGAAGGCAGCGTGATTCATGTCGGGCAGCGGCTCATCATTCCCGATTGGTCCGCCCGCTGAATGTTGGCTTGTAAGCCGGACGGACGAATCCATGTCCGAAAGCCGCTTATTCATAATGATTCCCTGACCGCAGACAGCTCCGGGAACGGTTCGCGCCGTGCCCGGGGCTTTCGCGTTCTTGCAAGGTCCGCCGTTTTTTCGCCGGCCGGCGTCCGCGCCGGTTCCGCTTGACAACGATCCCGCGGGGATGTCAAAGTAAGGTGTGGTATGTCAGGGCATGGGAGGATAGCGGCGCGATGGATAAACTGACCGCGCGCATCAACGAGCTCGCGCGCAAACACAAAACGGTCGGCCTGACGCCGGAGGAGACGGCGGAGCGCGACGAGCTGCGCAGACAATACCTTGCGCGCTTCAGGCAGAACCTGAAACGGCAGCTCGACGCGATCCGTTGGGCGGACGATGCCGGCGGCACGCTGAAGCATTGAAGATCTCGAAGGGGGAGCAGTCATGTCCCGTTCATGGGAACGGAAAGTCCGCAAGGCCACGGAACAGCTCAACAAGCGGAGGAAGAAGGCGGGGCTTGCGGCCGTGTCTTCCCCGGCGGCTGTGGCGGACCGCTACAGGGGCCGCAATTTCCTGCTGCCGGCGTTTCTGATTCTGTTCATCGGCTTTTACATTTATATGATGACGATTCCCGCGGGCGATCCGAATCAGGAAAATCCGTTCGGGACGCCGGTCTTCTGGCTGACGGTCGCAAGCTATCTGGCGCTGGCGGCGATTTTCTGGTTCAGGCGGCCCTATCTGCTGGTGGGGAAGGATTACGTCGGCACGCGCAGGTTTTCCGGGCCGAAGACGCTGCCGGCCGGTTCGATCAAGTCGATCACCGTCATTGGGCGGCGCTACGTCATCATCGAGCCGAAGAAGGGCGGAAACTGGGTGTTCTCGCGGCTGACGAACCGGTTTCCGATCGACGAAATGGCCGAGCGGCTGAGGAAGTTCGCGCAGGACAACCGCGTTCCGTTTTTCGAAGAGAAAAAGCAATGACGGGAGAGAAACCGGATGGCGAAGCAAGCGATACTGTTCGATCTCGATGATACGCTGCTCTGGGACGAGCGGAGCGTGAAGGAGGCTTTCGAAGCGGTATGCCGGTACGCCGGCGAGCGGACCGGGGCGGATCCGGACGAGCTGGAGGCGGCGGTTCGCCGCGAAGCCCGCGCGCTCTATGAATCCTATGAGACCTGGCCGTTCACCCAGCGGATCGGCATCAATCCGTTCGAGGGGTTGTGGGCGGAATTCCGCGAGGGCGAGCAGCCGGAATTCCGCAAGCTGCAGGCGCTCGCGCCCGAGTATCGCCGCGAATCGTGGGTTCGCGGCCTGCGCGCGGTCGG